>Ga0310697_10003613_pt1 | contig 15567 bp, 14 predicted proteins | sample 172DNAGHGlowgp2_FD_203883 | JGI IMG/M metagenome (GOLD analysis project Ga0310697, IMG submission 203883) | Sheep rumen microbial communities from Palmerston North, Manawatu-Wanganui, New Zealand - 1728 DNA GHGlow gp2 (v2) (version 2) | ecosystem: Host-associated > Mammals > Digestive system >... | reverse complement strand
GACCTCAGCAACATACTTCACGCCATTGGCGAGGAGCATCTTGGCATCTTCCTCGGCGAGTTCGTTCTGGAAGGCGCAGGGCATGGCGATGTCGCACTTCACAACCCAGCTCTTCTTGCCGGCGGTGAACTTGCACTGGCCGGGGAACTTGTCGGCCATATCCTGAACCTTGTTGCGGTTGGAGGCACGCATGACAAGCATGTAGTCGATCATTTCTTTGGTGATACCGTTCTCAATCTCGCAGACACCGTCGGGGCCGCTGATGGCGACGACCTTGGCACCGAGCTCGATGGCCTTGGTGGCAGCACCCCAAGCAACGTTACCGAAGCCGGAGAGGGCGATGCGCTTGCCAGCGAGGGTGTCACCCTTCTCGCGGACCATGCGGTCGACATAATAGATGGCACCGAAACCGGTGGCCTCGGGACGGATGAGGGAACCACCCCAGCCGTAGCTCTTGCCAGTCAGAGCACCAGTGGAGTGCTCGCGGGCGAGTTTCTTGTAGGCACCATAGAGGTAGCCAATCTCACGACCGCCAACTCCGACGTCACCGGCGGGGCTGTCCTGATCGGGACCGATGTTGCGCCACAGCTCATACATGAAGGCCTGGCAGAAGCGCATGATTTCGGCGTCACTCTTTCCAACGGGGTCGAAGTCGGAACCACCCTTACCACCGCCGAGAGGCAGCATGGTGAGGCTGTTCTTGAAAATCTGCTCGAAGCCGAGGAACTTCAGCATGCTGACGTTGACGGCCTTGTGGAAGCGGAGACCACCCTTGTAGGCGCCGAGGGCGGCGTTGAACTGCACGCGGTAGCCGAGGTTGGTGCAAACCTCACCCTTATCGTTGACCCAGGTCACGCGGAAGGTGAAGATACGATCGGGCTCGACGATGCGCTCGACGATTTTGTTAGCCTCGAACTCGGGGTGTTTGTTGTATTCCTCTTCGATGGTCTCGAGGACCTCGCGGACGGCCTGCAAGTATTCGTTTTCACCAGGATGTTTGGCCTCCAGGTTGGCCATAATTTCGTTTACTTTCATGTTACTCAATTTATTATGTTAAACATTGTTTTTTTTTGAATACGGCAAATGTACACTTATTTTTTCAATTGGAAAAATTTTTTTCGGTTTTTAACAAAATATTTAATAATAGCAGGTATCTACAAAGTTCTTAATGCGAGGTTTAACATAGTCGCGGTCTTCCATGAAAGCCATGTGGCCCACATGGTCGAGGAGGAGTATTTCGGAGTGGTGAGGGAGCATGGCCTGCGTGATGGCAATCTCGAGGGGAATACGGTTGTCGTTCTTGCCATAGACAAAAAGCACAGGCACCTCCAACTGCTGAAGGACACCGATGCGGGAAGGGCGTGCCAACATGCCCTTCTGTGCCGCAATGATGGATTCGGCACGCGTCTCAAGGCACTGGTCCTGAAGGTCCTTGATGTCCTGAGACAGGGCGGCACGGCTGGATTCGTCGAAGAGCGTTGGAACGAAGTTGACGATATAGGAAGCGCGGTTCACGAGCACCTGTTCGCAGACCGTCCTGCGGCATTCCTGATGGTGCTCGCTGTCGGAGAGGGCATGCGAATTGACAAGTCCAAGTCCGCGGAGCGAATAGGGGTACTTCTCGGCAAAGGCCAGAGCGACATAGCCACCCATGGAATGTCCTATCATAACACACTGGTCAACACCGGCTTTATCGAGCACCGTCTTCACGATTCGCGCCATGAAATCCATCGAATGCACTTCGGCGAAACATTCGGAATGGCCGTGTCCCGGAAGATCGATGGTAATAACACGCAGGTCGTGCATGTAGGTGAGCACGTAGGAGCTCCATACATCGAGGCTTTGCAGGAAGCCATGGAGCAGGACTACCACCTTGCTATTGCTGCGACCCTCGTCGCGGTAATGAACGGCACGGCCGTCAACCATGATAATACGGTGTTGTTCCATAATGCTTTGGTTTTTATTGTTCTCTGAAACGGACGGCGACGCCCGATTTACCTTTCTTCTTGACGTTTACATTGCCATAGGCCGAGATGATGACACGGGAGCTGTAGAGCCCCTGCTCTGTCATGAAATCGCGGATGAGCCGGCCCCGTTCGAGGGAGAGGTTGTAGCACAGCTTGTCGTCCGTACCAGCCACGTCGATGCAGAATTCGGCAATACCGCCGGGGTTGTGGCTAAGGAACTGCGCCAGCTGTTCGAGTTGCATGCGCGCGATGGGGGTGAGTTCTGTGCCCGCGGCATTGAAGTCGACGGCGTAGAGCTGTATCGGCTTGTCGGATGCCACCATCACCGGGAAGGTATATCCTTTCAGGCGCTGCTTGCTTTTCTCTCCGGGCTGGATGATGACTGCGGGGACAAAATAGAGTCCGGCATCACCCATTACGGCATAGGCCTTACCCTTGTAGACATTGATAGTAAGCATGTTGCTCTCTCCGGAGCAGTCGACCGTCTGCACCACCGACTGCTGGTTCATGTCGGCCACGCGGACACGCAAAAGATTCGACTCCATGCCGAGAATGTCGAGGGTGTAGGGCTCATAGGAGTTGGAGGCATCGTGCCATGTGGGGAAGCTGTATGCGGAGAAGGTGCCGAGACTGGAATTGATGGAGAGGTAGATTCGCTTCTCGTCGGGGCCGAAACTGAGGGAGGTCTCTGTATAGCCCGAATTGAGTTCCTTGCCGGCATTCTGAGGCGTGGACCACGAGGTCCAGTCCTGGACATTGTTACGGGTAACAACATATATATCGCTGTATCCCAGGCCGCCGCGGCCGTCGGTAACGAAGTACATGGTCTTCAGGTTACGGCTCATGATGGGGCAACGTTCGCTGTAGGGCGTATTGATGGCGGGGCCCAGGTTGACGGGCGTTCCCCACGTACTATTATTATAAGGAATATAGTAAAGGTCGGTGGCCAGGGCTGTGTCGCCATGGAAATAGGCACCGGAGGACTGCAGGTTGTAGCCGTTGGGACGGTCGGAGGCCAGCAGGAGGCCACTGCCGTCGGGCAGCATGTAGGCATCGGTCTCGACATAGTCGGTATTGACTGGATACGGCGGAATGTCAGTGATGCGCCACGATTCGCCGTCTTTCTCTGCCATCATGATGTTGCCGTCCGACCCGAGGAGCATGCGCGTGCCTCCGGCATAAAAGCCGAAGAGCGTAATGCCGTCGCGGTCGACCATCGAGCTGAAGGATACCTCACCCGCTGGACGCCACTGGCCGTTGTCCTTCACGGCGTAGCAGATACGGTGGCTGGCACCAGCCGTGCGAGTGAAATACAGGCGCCCGTCGGCCTCGTTGAGGCAGGGGTTCATGACGTGGTAGGTGGCCGAGAACTCCTTGGTAAGCTTGCGGCCCGTGGCAGGGGCCGACAGAATGCGCTGCAACTCCTTGTACTCGGCGTTGGAAAGGTTCTCGAAGCAAAGGTCGAACCGGCGCACACGGTCGAGGGCGGCCTGATAGTTGCGCGTGGTGAGCATCACCTGGATCATGCGCTGCAGGGGCACAAAAGCAATGCGCTTGCCCATCAGCTGGCGAACATAGCCAGCATAACGGTTATACTCCACCTCGAGGAAGTCCTCCATGAAGTTGATGCGGTCGATTATCTTGGCCGACTCAAGGTCGTTGTCGATAGCACGCTGGAAAGGAAAGTCGGGATGCTCGCGGCTAAAGCTCTTGATGGGCTCGCCGTTGCCCTCGGCGGCATGCCAGGAATAGTAGAGGTTGTAGACCTCGTTGTAGGCGGGGTCGAACTTGAAATGCTCCAGGTAGTAGCGCGCCGCCGCCACATCCTGCTGCTTGGCAAGCAGCTTTCGCACCTCGGCCAAGGCCTTATCGGCAAGGGGAATATCGGAATAGGTGTTGGCGAAGAGGGCGTAGTCCATGGCGGTCTTGCACTTGGCGTAAGTCACCTCGAGGAGGTTGTCCAGCCGGTCGCGGGCCTGCTGGCTCTCGTCGCTGGAGGGGTAGCGGTCCAAGAAAGCCATGTATCCTGCCACGTCGTTGCACTTGCTGGCAACGGCGTATGCCAGACGGCTCTTCTGCTTCTCGGCCGAACGCTGCACCGAGGGGCTTTGCGGATAGCGCGCGGCGATGGCGTCGGCCTGCTCTTCGGTCGTCACACCCTCGAACATGCCGGGGGCCAACCGGGCCATACGCTCTTCCATCTGCTCAGCCTCGGTGGTGCCGGGATAGACCTCGATGAAGTGGTAGTACGAATCCGCCGTGCCCTTCTTCAGGCAGTCGTCGTACACCTGGTTGATGCGGCGCTGGCGCAGTAGGCGCACCAGCTCCATGTCGATGCCGAAAGCGTCGAGGTAGGTGTCCAGCTCCACACCCGACATATCGGTGCGCACCTCGATGGTGTTGTAGGCGGCATCGATGATGGCCTGTTTGGTCTGGCGGATGGTGGTGAGGGTTATGTCGTTGCGCACCAAGCGGGCAAGCTCGCCCGTGTGGTCGTCCTCGAGGAGTTTGATGTGGCACGCCTCGGCACGCTGTATGTACTTCATGGCCGTGGGCAGATTACGCATGGGGTGCGAGTTGTCGAAATAGAACTGCGCCAGGTTGTAGAGGGCCTCTACATTGTCGGGCGACTTGGCATAGGCCTTGTTCAGCTTCGTGAAGCGGGCCTGGTAGTCGCTGAGCGAATCGAGCAGCACGCCCTGCCCCATCGTTGCGGTGGCCAGCATGCAGCATCCCAATATTGTCAAGAGTCTTTTCATTGTCACTATTTTATTGAACTCAGAATATCTTTGAATTCAAAGTCCATCTCTTCGAAGGTGTCCTTGGTGGTCTCCAGCCGGAACTCCACCGAGGTGCCACGGTCTTTGAAATAGGTCATGTAAAACTGGTAATCCTTCCGGTCCGTGGGATTGGTGTAGGCTCCGATGTAGCCTATGCCACCCTTCGACGGCAGTCCCTCGCCCTTGGTGTATTCCTTGAGCGACTGGAACGGCTGGGCCTCGTAGCGCTCGTAGGCAAGCTCATACAGGTCGCCGTCGTAGTCCTTGTTGACATAGATGCGCAGGAAAGGCAGCACGGTGTCGCCCTCCATGTCCACCAGCACGTGCCCCGTGTAGCAGTAAAGGTAGACGTCGCCGCCCTCGGCCAACTCGAACGTGCGCAGGTAGCGCCAGTCCTCGCTGTTGAGGCGGTAGGTGATGTTGGTGCCGGGAATGGTGAGCTGCGCCGACGCAATGCCGGCCACGACCACCATCAGGGCCGTTAGGATAAGTTTCTTGAAGCAGTTCGTTTTCATTTTTCTGATATTCGGTTGTAAAAGTCTATCAATTGGTCGGCAAGCTTGCCTTCGTTGTACTGCTCGGCGATGAGACGCGCAGCGGCCTGTCCCACACGGTTGCAGAACTCCTCGTCGTCCAGACAGCGCTTGATCTGGCGGGCGAACTCCTCGGGCGTGTTGGCTATGAGGAGGTTCTCCCCGTCGGTGTAGTCGATGCCCTGTGCGCCGACGGTGGTGGTCACCACGGTCTTGCCCACCGACATGGCCTCGATAATCTTCACCCTGATGCCACTGCCGCTGAGCAACGGCACAACGTTGATCTTCTTGCTGCCAATGAAATACATGGCATCCGGCACCTCGCCCACCACACTCACGCCCTCAATCTGGGCTTTCATCCATCGTTCGGGCATCTTGCGTCCTGCCAGGTAGAGCTTGGCACGCGGCACCTCGCGGTGCACCACGGGCCACACCTCCTCCAGCAGCCAGCCGATGCTCTCCTGGTTGGGCAGCCAGTCCATGGCGCCGATGTGGAACAGCGAGTCCGGCTCGGCCTCCACACCCGGCACCTCCTCGGGTTCAACGCCGAAGGGTATGACCGTCACGGGCTTGCGGCAGCCGTTGTTCTTGAAACACTCGGCGTCGTTGCGGGTGATGCAGACAATGCCGTCGTAGTCGTTCAGGTGCTCCAGCTCGTAGGCCCGCAACGTCAGCGACAGGTGTTTCAGATACCAGCGCTTGAAAGGGTTCGTGCAGCTCTGCGCCACACGCTTCCAGATGAGGTGCTCCACATTGTGCGCACGCAGAACCACCCTGGCTTTCGAGTATTTGCGTATGAGGGAGACATAGGGGGTGAGGAAAATGCTCTCAACGTGCACCACGTCGAACTCCTCCTTCTCCAAAATCGACCGCAGCGCGGCGGCGAAATCCTGACTCACATAGCGTTTCACGTGGTACGACTCGCCACACATCATGGCCCCCAGCGCCGGCAGCGGCTTCACCGAGAGGTCCACATACACGGCCTCGATACCCGTCTGGCGGCGGTAGTTGGCGCCGATGCGCTCCTCCTGCAACGGGTGCTTGTCGGTCTTCACCGTCAACACCTTCACCTCGCAACCCGCCGACAGCAACCCCTGTGTGATGCTGTTCATGGCCATAGTGCCGCCGTCGACGGGCGGATAGGGAGGCTTGTTGCAGAGCTGGAGTACCTTCATGTCAATTGTAACGCAGTTTTTGCTTTTTTATTATGTCAATCTAAAAAAACCAAACGCCAAGCACTAAAATCTTAACACTTAAAACTTAACACTTAAAACTCACATCCACCCCTCACTCTTTCGGCAGAGCCTTGAAGCCCTTGCCCAGAATCTCCGAACTGTTCATCACATTGACGAAAGCATCGGGGTCGAGCTCGTAGAGGTGCGAACGCAGACGCACCATGTCGGCGCGCTCCAGCGTGACGTAGACCATCTTGCGCTCCACGCCGTTGAACAGGCCCGTGCCCGAGAAGCAGGTGCCGCCGCGTTTGAGGTCGTTGATGATGTAGTCGCGCACAGTCTCCACCTTGTCGGTGACGATGAACATCGTCTTGTGGGTCTTCAGGCCGTCGACGATGAGGTCGATCATGAAGCTCTCGATGGCGATGACCACGATGGAATAGATGGGCAGGCGCACCTCCTTGAAGGCGATGAAGGTGGAGAGGGTGATGCAGCCGTCGACAATCATCACCAGCGTGCCGAGCGAAATCTTGGTATACTTGTGGATGATCATCGAGACGATGTCCGAACCGCCGCTGGTGGCACCGCTGCGGAAAATCAGGCCGATGGCAGCGCCATAGATGAGACCCGTCACGAGGGTGTTGATCACATAGTCAGGCTTGAACCACAGGCCCGTGCCGCCGTTCTCGTCGCTGTGAGGCACCAGGTTGTAGTCCGTCAGGTCGGCGGGCTGCGTGGTCACAAAGTCGCCGATGTGCACCACAGGGTTGTAGCCCCACGTGTGCTCCAATATCCAGGCAAAAACGAAAATCAGGATGGTCGAAACCACCGTCTTCACGCCAAACTTCGGTCCAAGGATGATAGTGCCGATAATCAGCAGCGGGATGTCCATGCAGATAGCCGTGATACTGATCTGCCAGCCAAACACCGTACTCAGCACGTTCGACAGACCCCACGTGCCGCCGGGAGCCAGCAGGTAGGGGTTGGAAAACATCACATCGCCCACGGCGAACAGCGCACTGCCCACAATCACCAGCAGATAGGCATAGGCCTCGCGCCAAAAACTGTTCGACGACATGTCTTCCGACTGCCATATCTTGTTCAGGATACCATTTTTTTTGTTGTCTACACTCTTCTCTTTCGACATAATTATTTTATTATTAATTCATAATGCAGTTAATTCACACCAAGGTGAATTTGCAAAGATACTAAAAAGGGCTGGAATAACAAAATTTTTGCCTGCCAATTACAACAAAACTCCCCACTCCACACTCATCACTCCCCACTCATCACTCCCCACTCATCACTCATCACTCCCCACTCATCACTCCCCCGAAAGGGGGCAAATTCGGCCCTTCTTATACACTTCCCATATAGTTCTCATACAGTTCTTATATTACCTATATAAGAAGTATATGAGAAGTATATGAGAAGTATATGAGAACGATATAAGAACGATATAAGAACGATATAAGAAATGCCGAATTATGTACCTCTTCGACCCCTCTCGGAAGGCTTGTTGGCATGTCGCGGCACGGCATGTTTTCAGGGCGATAAAAAAAGCGGAGTGCAACCTTTTTGTGGTTGCACTCCGCTGTGATTGAGCGACAAACGGGGCTCGAACCCGCGACCTGCGGCTTGGGAAGCCGCCGCTCTACCAACTGAGCTATTGTCGCCTGATGCGCTGTCGGGACGGAGAAGACCGGCCGTGCCGCTGCTCTCTTTCGTCCCGAAAGACGCCATTAAAACGAGGGTATTTTGTTTTTATTGTATGATTTCAAATTTTTTTTTTAAATTATTTGTCGTCGTAGTGTCCGTAGGCGGCAAGGACGTCCACGTACACCTCGGTTTCGAAGATACGGTAGACAAGGCGGTGCTTCTTGGTGATTTCGCGGCTCCAGCGGTTCGACGGCTGCCCTTTCAGGGATTCCGGGTGGCCGGTGCCGGTCTGGGGTGGGTGCGCAGTTCCTCGATAAAACGAGACGCCTTTGCAAAGGCCTTGGGTTCACTCTTGGCCAATCGAACAAGATCAATCTTGACACTTTCGGAAAGCCTTACCTCATAAATCATAGCCCAGGCGTTTAAGATGAGCCGTAATGTCCTCGCCGGGAAGCAACACCGAATACTCACCTCTGGCAGCTTGTTGTTCTGCGCGTTCCAGCTTGGCAAAATACTCCTCCTTGGTCATCAGCGTGGGGTCGTTCTCTTCGCTCTCCTGCTCCTTCACCAGCTTGCGGGTGTATCGGGCCAGACGGCGCATCAGCTCCTCGTTGTCGGCTATGGCGCCGATGTTGCGCCACACCTCGGCGTTCATCGCGTTGATCTGTACTGCTGTCATTTCTCGTCCTTTCCTTTTGGGGTTATAACTGGTTAACGACGTTCTTTCCGGAATATTGTGTCCCCGTCTATTCGCGGCGGCCGAGGATGGAGAGGAGGCGGATGAAGAGGTTGATGATGTCGAGGTAGATGTCGAGGGCGGAGTCGACGGCGTTGTCGAGGGTCTTGGGGTAGGCCTGCGACTTGGCGACGTCGTAGCCTATGTAGCCGGAGAAGAGGATGACGAAGAGCCAGTCGAACAGGGCGCCACGGTAGCCAAGCAGCCAGGTGGCCACGATTTCGGCCACGATGCCGATAATCAAGGCGAAGAAGAGTGTGCGCCCCAGGCCGAGGAAGAAGGAGGGCTTGATGAGCGCCAGGAGCATCATGGTGGCGGTGACCATGCCGGTGAGGGTCATGGCCTTGGTGACCACGGCGGCGGAGAATCCCGGCACGATGAGCGTCAGCATGACGCCGATGGGCAGCACCACGAGGTTGTAGCCGATGAAGCTCACCAGGGGGTTGGTGGACTTGGCGGCAAGGAGGACACCGACGAGCGTGGGCACGATGTAGCCCAGCAGCAGCATCCAGGGGCTGACGCCGACGAGCATGTTCGTCAGCGGCTCGGCAAAGTAGTACACCATCACGGCGTTGAGCAGCAGGCCGTAGGCCAGCAGACCCGTGAGGGCTAGGTTGAAACTGCGGCTCGAGAGGCGGTCGGCCACGCCGCTTTCCAGACGCGCCTGTTTGCGGTTGTTGAAGGTGTCGACAAAGGTTGCTTCAGCCATAGTATTCGTATTTTCCGTTTTCCGAAACAACGGTCACCTGGGCCTTCGGGGCGGCCTCGACGCGGCCTATGATGCGGGCGTCGACGTTGAAGCTGCGGGCAATGTCGATGATGCCGCGGGCCGTGGCCTCGTCGGTGTAGAGTTCCATGCGGTGGCCCATGTTGAAGACTTTGTACATCTCCTGCCAGTCGGTGTGGCTCTCCTCGTGGATCATCTTGAAGAGCGGCGGCACGGGGAAGAGGTTGTCCTTGATGACGTGGAGGTTGTCGATGAAATGCAGCACCTTGGTCTGTGCGCCGCCGGAGCAATGGATCATGCCGTCGATCTTGGGGCGGTACTCGTCGAGGACGCGGCGGATGATGGGGGCGTAGGTGCGTGTGGGCGAGAGGACCATGTGGCCTGCATCGACGCCGGGCACCTCGGTGGGGTCGGTCAGCAGCTTGGAGCCGCAGAAGACGACCTCCTGGGGCAGGTTGTGGTCGTAGCACATGGGGTACTTCTCGGCGTAGATGTGCGAGAAGACATCGTGGCGGGCCGAGGTCAGTCCGTTCGAGCCCATGCCGCCGTTGTAGGCGGTCTCGTAGGTGGCCTGGCCATAGGAGGCGAGGGCCACGATGACGTTGCCGGCCTTGATGTTGGCGTTGTCGATGACGTCGGCGCGGCTCATGCGGGCGGTGACGGTGGAGTCGACGATGATGGTGCGGACGAGGTCGCCCACGTCGGCGGTCTCGCCGCCGGTGAGCACCATGTCGATGCCCATGTCGCGCATGGTCTGGCAGAACTCCTCGGTGCCGTTGATGACGGCCGAGATGACCTCGCCGGGGACGAGCTGCTTGTTGCGTCCGATGGTGGAGGAGAGGAGTATGTGGTCGAGGGCGCCGACGCAGAGGAGGTCGTCGGTGTTCATCACGATGGCGTCGATGGCTATGCCTTTCCACACGGAGAGGTCGCCGGTCTCCTTCCAGTACATGTAGGCCAGGCTGCTCTTGGTGCCCGCGCCGTCGGCATGCATGATGTTGCAATACTGCGGGTCGCCGCCCAGCAGGTCGGGGATAATCTTGCAGAAAGCCTTGGGATAAAGGCCTTTGTCGATATTCTTGATGGCGTTGTGCACATCCTCCTTGGAGGCCGAGACGCCGCGTTGGTTGTATTTGTCCATTGTTAAGGTTTAAGGTTTACAGTTTAAGGTTTAATGTAAAAGCATTACCAGAGGGAGATACGGCCGAGGGAGCCGAGGTCGAGGGTGCCGCTGGTGGCGCCGAGGGCGCGGAAGACACGGTTGAAAGTGCCGAAGGTGGCGGCCTTGCCGCTCTCGATTTTCGAGATTTGGGCTTCGCCCACGCCGACACGCTCACCGAGCTGTTTCTGTGTAAGGTTCTGTTTCTTGCGTGCCTCGCGCACGGCTTCGCCGAGGCGATAGGTCTCTATTCCGTCCTTCACCTCCTGCTCGAATTCCTCCCGAACAGGGGTACCTCTCTTGCCCAAATGGAGGTCTATCATCTCATCCAAAGTTCTATATTCCATATTCATTTGTTTTTAAAGTATTCCATTCTGATTTGTTCTGCCTTTGCAATCTCCTTGGCCGGTGTTTTCTGTGTTTTCTTCATGATTCCGTGCGTTGCCACCACAAGGGTATCTGCGCGGGTGTCCCAGAAAGCGAAGAGCCTGTAGGCGGTGCTGCCGTAATTCGTACGAAACTCCCATATCTCCGACCCTTCCAGCTTCTTGAATAGTCTAATATCTTTCACCCCACTCTGAACCAGGCGCAGGTTGTAGTAAACCTTCAACCGAGCCTTTTCGGGAGTATTCTCCATAAATCGCTGTGCCTCTTTCAATAATACTATTTTCATACCTAATCACACTTAGGGATTCCGAATGCAAAGATACACAAACTTTCCAAAACGGAAAAGTTTTTTTTCAGTTTTTTTTTGCATTTGGTGTAAGATTTCGGGAGGTTGCGCGTCTATTGATAAAAGAACGCAAAAAAAAATGAACATGAAACGCATCACGATTATCGCCGCCACGCTTGTTGTGGTTCTCTCCGCCCACGGGCAGGAGCGCGCATGGCACCTCGACTACGAGGTGGGCATGGGCATCACCCACTATTTCAACTACCCTGCCCTCTCGGCGCTGCAGGACAACACCGAGGGGTATACGGGCCTCACCGCAGCCTTCAACCTCGGTCTACGGCATGGGGACCACGCCTACTACGGCCTGCGCTACGAGAACACGAACGTCTTCACCGCCAACCTGGCCCTCGACGAGCGCGCCGTCGTGCACAACCTCTCGCTGGTCATCCGCCATTCGGCCATGCTCAATGAGCACCTCGAACTGCAGTTCGGCGCCACCCTCGGCCTGGCCATCCTGCACAACGCCTTCGCCTACGGCGGAAAGGACTACAGCCTGAACCGCTACGGTTTCAGCGGCGGCCTCGATGTGGGCCTGCGCTACTATGTGGGCGAGAGTTTCTTCTTCTCCTTCAACGCCGGCGTGGGTGGCATCAACGGCCTCTCCGAGGTGCTCAACCTGCCCGCGGGACTCCAGCCGCAGACCCGCGGCAGCGCCAATTCGGCCCACGTCGGTGGCGGCATAGGTTTCGGACTGAAGCCCAAGGTGAAGAAGTTGAACATGCCCGCCGAAGTCATCGACCGCAAGGAGCCCCTGCAGATGGCGTGGTACGGGGAGGAATGGTAAACGCGGGACGCCAGTGCTCAGAAGCGGTAATCGCCAACCAGGGGGTCGACGAGTTCTATCCAGTTGTCCACGTCGATCAGGTCGAAGTCCTTCAGGTGCTCACGCGTGGTGAGCTGCCACCCGCCGTAGTGGACGAGGTGTTCCCCTTCGAGGGGCGGCAGGGTGTCGATGCAGGACACGACACGGCCCTGCTCGAAGTCGAAGCGTTCAAGCTTGAGGGCATACCCTCCGTCGGGCAGCTTCTCCACACCGCACAAATGGTCCACCCAGTCTTCCATGCCGTGATGCACCAGCGTGCTGTCGGTGAAATGCAGGTAATAAGGATAGTCCGCCGTGAAGACAGGCGTGCCCCTGTAGCGCATCACCACGAACCAGTCGCGCGGCAAATCACCAAGGTCCACGTGCGTGCACGGCAAGCCATAACTGTCTAAGAGGTCGTCGGCATAGGGAGCCCGTCCGGTATCGCCGAAGAGTTCCTTCACCCGCCGGGCATGCTCGTCGCTGCCTCGGGGAATGTATACGTAGTCCATCACCTGCGTGTCGCCATCGTAGAACGTGGTGTGACGGTAAAGCACCCGCCGCCCGTTTTCGACGAAAGGCTGTTGTATGTCGCACCACGAGCTGTCGTCAGCCCAAAGGGTGTCCGCCACGCATTCTTCCGGCGCCACATCGGCCTGCACGCCGCCGCCATGATGGGCACACGACACAGCAAGCACCGCTGCGACAATCATCAATATCTGTTTCATAGCGTTTCTTGGTCTAATTCCACTTCTGCCCGATGTCCCAGTGGTGGGCAGTCTTGATGACATAAGTAGCATTGCCCAGGTTGAATTCTTCGACGATGAGTGGAACAGCCTGCGGATACTGCTCTATCCATGAGCCGACAGCGATGGTGAACGTCTCGGTATCAGGATTGTAGAAGATACGGCCGCGAGGGACCATCTCGTAGGCTCCCGTATAAGGTCCCACTCCGCCGTTCTTGTACTTCTGGCGATGGAACTCCTTTTTCCACACGTCCTCATGCATCTCCGAGCACGAAATGCTGCCGAATTCGGAGCGCGAATTGGCTTTGGTGTAATCGGAAATGCGATGGGAACGGATGCCGAAGAGGTCGCCCATCTGAGGGCTGTACCAGAAGATGCCCACCATAGGCTCGTCGCCCTTGCCGCGGTTGCTCTGCATCAAACGCATGGCATCGTCCAACTCCGCTTCGCCAAATTGGCTCACCTGTACAGGCTCTGCCGGTTGCACGGTTTCCTGTGCAGCCTCTTCTCCTTTTATTTCTTTCAAAGCCACCTTGACGGCGGCAGCCACTATTCGTTGCAGTTCTTCTTCTGTTACAGTCATGATTATTTCCTCTTGTTTTTCTTAATTAACGGCATATCTGCCATTTTATTGTCCGGACCGGACGAAATCACACATACCGCCCGGCCAGCTCCATAATCTTTCTTCCCAGGGCCTGGCGGTCGGCGTCGGAGAGGCAGAGGCCGAAGCGGTAGGAGGTGTTGGAATAGACCACACGCAGCGTCGCCGAGCGCTGGCCGACGCCGTCGTCGTAGGTCTCAACTTTTTTGATGGCCGACAGCGGAATCTCCTTCCGGCGGCCGAAGAGGCATTTGCGACGCTCGACGACAAGCATCTCGTGCTGCACCGACACGGTCTCCTCCGTGCAATGCCATTTCATGTACGTGTCGATATACACGACCGCAGCAGCAACGAAGCACAGCGCAGGAAGATAGAGCAGCAGCACCTCCACCCGCCAGTTGAGATAGGTCGTCAGCACCGCTCCACCTATAAAAACCACCGCGACGATGCACGCAACTGCCACGCGGAAAGGCAGAAAGGTGTCGTACTTCGGGGTTACGTGAGCCTTGTATGTTGCCAGGACAGTCATTTTTCTTGCAGTTTATTTAACTATCAGCTTCTTGACGGCCGTTCCCTCTTCGTTGGTAACTCGGAGGAAGTAGGTGCCGGAAGGCAAGTCGGTGAGGGGCAGGGTGGCTGAGGAGCTGAGAGAGAGTGGGGCGACGACGACGCGGCCAGTGAGGTCGAGGACGGTGAGGGTGGCGGGAGCGCCAACGCTGACAGTCACGGCACCATGCGCCGGGTTGGGATAAACCCTTATCTCATAACTATTATCTCTCAACTCATTGATTCCTACGCTGTCGGCCATCCACTCGAAGAGAGCCACGATGATGGTGTCGGAGGTGACGAGGATAGTGCGTGGGTTGTCGTTTTCTCCATCGCTCCAGCCCAGGAACTGCCAGTGGCCGCCCTCGGTGACGGTATCCACCATCGTGTAGCCCATCTCGACCCTGCTGCTATCGGCATAGGTGCCGCTGCCGTAAGTCTCGCAGACTCCATCCACATTGGCCGTCACCGCAACCGTGCGCCAGAGGGTGTCGGGCGGCGGTGTCGGCAGGGTGTCGGCCGCGAAGTAGGCGGTGAAAGCGGTATCGCTAACCAGCGTGAGGGTACGCACGGTACGGGTATCGTTGTCGTTCCATGCCACGAAGTGGTAGCCTTCGAAGGGGGTAGCACTGATGGTGACGTCGCTGCTATCAGGATACACTCCCGCGCCGCTGACGCTGCCCATGGTGCTGTCGCAGAGAAGGGTGATGGTGCGCCACAGGGTATCGGGAACGGAAAGAGTGTCAATAGTGACAATAAGCATGGCTGCGTTGACACCAATAGCCGTAGTGGCGATGACACTGAGAGTGTCGACACCGATTGTTTCATAGAGCAGTCGTATTGACGGGCCAGCCATCACGCGGCCCAACAATGTCGAGTGCCAAGTGTAGGTCAAATCCGTGGTGTCGCCACGCAGCAGTTGTGCGGTGAAGATAACGGTATCGTAGGGTACAGCTGTAGTAGGACCATCTATAGCCACCAGCGGAGCCATTGGCAATGAATCCGTATTGAAAACTGCTATATTGTCGATAGCCACAGCATAGTATTCAATGGCACATGTCCATCGGAGGACCATCTGAGCGTCGGGGAGGGTGGCTGAGGTAAAGACAGCGGTATCGCGGCGGTATGAGCCGGTGCGAGGCTGCAGTATCTTCACGGCGACAAAATTATCATTGGTGTCATAGTAACCCACGGAAAGGGCGCCACGGGAATCTTTTTCAAAACGGTAGTCGAAGGCAAGGGCGAGGTGTTGGAGACTGTCGGAGAAGTGCGGCAGGATAGCCTCGGCTTGGTTGCCGTAGCCAGAGGAGTTGCCAGCCAACATCAAGAGGGCTTTGCTGGGTAAGGTTCCAAAAAAGTTATAGCCATCGGTGGAGATAACATGCGGTTCATAGGTGGCATTA
>Ga0310697_10003610_pt1 | contig 15585 bp, 11 predicted proteins | sample 172DNAGHGlowgp2_FD_203883 | JGI IMG/M metagenome (GOLD analysis project Ga0310697, IMG submission 203883) | Sheep rumen microbial communities from Palmerston North, Manawatu-Wanganui, New Zealand - 1728 DNA GHGlow gp2 (v2) (version 2) | ecosystem: Host-associated > Mammals > Digestive system >... | reverse complement strand
GAAATCACTATAATGGAAGTCAACTAATAATGGGATACCCGCTTTAGTCGCGCGTTTACCAAGTTCAATAGCTTTAGCTAAGTCGGAGTTACCACCACCGTAACCAAGGCTTTGGATTTCAGTTAAATCAGTTAATTTTGTCCAGTGATTAGCGTTAAATTCTTCAGCATTTACTGCCACTGTGCATTTATAATATTGATAATTATAGAATACGTAATCACCAACTGCATAACTTGCTGTCGCTGAATAAGCATTGATTGCATATGGATTAACCCAAATACGGACACGAGCGAGATTAACGCCGTTTTCCGCTAAGATTTCAAAGACATCTTTTGGATTGCCATCTAAATCGAAATAACGAACACCACTATTTTCTAATGAAATTACGCTAGAAACATCCATACCACGATAGAAACTATCTTCAATTGCATCTTCTTGAGACAGCGCAGCGGAAGCTAAACCAGTTGTGTATGCTAATGGATTTTTTACAACGATGGATTGATTTCCATTTTGGAAGAAACTCCAATAAGAAACCCAGTCCCCGCCAGTATTCTCATTAACATAAACAAATTTATAGTTATATGAACCAGTAGCTACATCGTCTTTGCTGAAATACCAATGAATGTTATCCGCAGATGTCATTCTTGTATCTTCGCTAGGTGTCCAACTATTTGCATCGCTGCAGAAATGGATTGTATATCCTTCTAAAGCTGGGTAAGTAACAGAAGCTACGATATCGTTTCTATTTGAATAAACATCTTGATCAGCAGTTAATACAATTGGATCTGCTTTCGCATGTCCACAGTCTTCACACACTTCTTGATAATTATATGTGAGTTTTGATGCGTCATATGATTCACCTGGTGTTTGCATATTCGAATAAACATCGCGATATGAATGTGGGAGCATATCAACATCAGTGATTTGTTTGGTTTGTTGAACGAAATTAGCATTGCTAAATGTCGCAGTATATGTCGTCACACCTTTAGATGTACAGGTTGGAGCTGTGGTAACTTCGTGTGTCACCACCGCATCTTCATCTAAAATATGTGAACTATTATTATTACAAACTGCATGTCCATGGCAAGTTGAGCCATTTTCTGCCCAAACATAACTTTTTTCATAATCATGCCCTAATGCAGGAACAACTCCCTGGGCCACTAAAACTTCATCACATCTAGAACAATGAGAGCCTTCTGTTAAACCTGTTTCAGTACAAGTTGGGGCTACAGCGGCATCAACCACTTCAACATGTCCTAATGCTGGGAAAGCGACTAATTCCGATGTTTCATTATGCAAACCATAAGAAGCAAGGAATTTACCTTGTCCTGCAGTTGTACAGCTTTCTAAAACATAATCACCATCTTCAACAACAATTGGAACTACTGGAATTGGGTCTAATTCTTCACTAGTCGCGGTATATTTATATATCGCATCAACAGTTGTATTTCTACCATTTAATGTCCAACGGAATTCTTTGAATTCAGTTTGGGAATTGTCAATCCAATCAGCGGTTAATGTTAAATCTGACGTGACAGTATAACCATAGAATATCCATGGTCTATTTTGATAGTACCAACCATTAAAAGTATAACCATCTCTTGTTGGTGAACTTGGGGCATCAACTTTTTCACCATGTTCAACTATAACAGGATCAACTTCTGTACCACCATTGCTATTAAAGGAAACTGTATGTTTTTCTTTATTCGCTAATTTGCCGTTTACTAAATCATATAACCATTCAGATTCACTTTTCGTGTAATCAGGATGAGCTTCTTTATAAATTTCATAAGCGGATTTACCGGCATCTCCAGTCGCACCTTTGTCACCCTTGTCGCCTTTTTCGCCTTGGGCTCCAGTTTCTCCTGTTTCACCTTTTTCACCTTTAGGACCTTGGGCACCAGTATCACCCTTAGCTCCAGTCGCTCCAGTTTCACCTTTTTCACCTTGAGGGCCTTGTTCACCTTGGGCGCCAGTTTCACCGGTATCACCTTTTTCACCTTGAGGGCCTTGTTCACCTTGTGCGCCAGTATCACCAGTGTCACCCTTATCACCTTTGTCACCCTTATCGCCCTTATCACCTTTCGCACCTTTGATAGATTCTAACCATTCTTCATAGGTACCTTTAAATGCCCCGGTATCGATTGCTTCTTTATAGATCGCATATCGTGAATCATCTTGATTTGATCCATTGTTACACGCGCCTAAAGCAAACATTGCCGCACCAGCTAAGATGCCAATACCAAGACCGAGAAAACGTCTTTTCTTCATGTTTTACCTCCTAATAAATGCAAACAGCAAAAAAATCAAAAATCATTTTAATAGATTATGATACATGCTTTATTCACGTTTTTATTGTACAAGGAATAAGAATATATATCTAAATATTAATAAGTCGAACAAGGCAAAAATGAGATTTTTATATATAAATTATTATAGTATTATACTAAGTATAATAAGTATAAATATCACATTTTAACTATAGATAAACTATACCATATAGAAAAGGACCTCCGAAGAGATCCTAATCTAATTAGCTTTTTTTTATTATGCAGCAGGAGTAATGGTCGCACCATTGAATGTGTTATCATTCCAGCTAGTCATTTCACCTAATGAGATGACAAATGAACCGGCCGCTGTAATTTCAAAGTCGATATCATTACTTTGCTTTGTAGTAGTACCTTGTTTGAAATAGATAATAGCTTTCCATTCACCTGGAGCAATATTGGCATTAATGGAAGCAGTATTTTCAGTGAGAGTCATATTGCCTAAACATTCATCCCAAGTGCCTAAAGGTGAAGCTGAGTCACTCCAAATGTAGAGTGAGTAGTTTTCAACACCGCCCCATCCATTAGGTTTAGAAACATCAGCAGAGAAGCTAACCGCAACTGGAGCAACATAAGCCGCAAATGTAGCAGTTAACTCAACAAGTTGTGGGTTTTGGCTCGCGCTAATTTTTCTATTGCCTTCAAAGCTTTCCCAAATGACGATTTTATCGTCATCATCTTTAACTTTGATGAGTTTGTATGATTGATCGTCACCACCTGGAAGCTCGAATGTGCCAACATATTTACCCTCTTCTAATGTAAGTTTATATTTTGCATCTGCTTTCCAATTACCATAGTAATCACCGACAACATAGACAGAGAATCCAGATTCAACTGTAGTTGCAGTAACACTGAATGAAACTGGAGCACAGACATACACTAAACCATTAGTGCTGTAGTAGAAATAGTACTTGCCAGCAACAGTGGCGGTGTATGTAACTGCACCATCATCGGTAAAGAAATGAAGCGCAGTATCATTGTCTTTGAAAGCGATAACATCGTTCTTGGCGAGCTCAACGAGATAGACGCTATGATTATTTTTATCATCTTTATCTTTGATATCAGTCAATGCACATGGAGTGCTACCAATTGTCGCAGTCACATCATGATCAGCTGGAGTTGGATCTGGTTCTGGTTCTTCAGGAACAATATAGAAATTGAAGAAAGTTTCATATTGTTTTAAGAAGATTGTGTAAGTACCAGCAACATTGACGATAACATTGTTATTGTCATTACCAGATGCTTCATTCTTACTGAAGTTGGCTTTTGCAGGGCTTTCAGTATCTAAAGATGTATAGCCGAGCCAGAAGTCCTTACCATCACTCACTTTGAATTGAGCATCTTTAGCGAGAGTGACTTTAACAGACCATTGATGAATAGCACCCTCTGGTAAACTTTTTTCATCAACTGCAAATGCAGCTGTATTAGTGCTGTAACTCCAGTCACCACCGGCACCTAAAACTTTGTAAACGGTTTCAGTTGGAGTTGGAGTTGGAGTAGGCTCAGAACCTTTTAAGACAACATAGTAGTTTGTATAAGTTTCAAATTGCTTTAAGTAGATTATATAAGTACCGGCAACATTGACAATTACATTATCGTTACTATCCCCAGCTTCCTCATTTTTAGAGAAGTTGGCTTTTGCAGGGCTAGCAGCATCTAAAGAGCCATAACCTAACCAAAGTTTGTCTCCATCGTTGATCTTGAATTGAGTGTCTTTTGCAAGTTCGATTTCGATAGACCATTGATGTAAAACACCAGTTGGCATGTCTTCTTCATTTTTAGCAAAGACCGCAGTGTTGGTCTTGTAATCCCAGTCTCCACCAACGCCTAACATCTTGTAGGAAGTTTCAGTTGGAGTTGGAGTTGGAGTAGGCTCAGAACCTTTTAAGACAACATAGTAGTTTGTATAAGTTTCATATTGCTTTAAGTAGATTATATAAGTACCTGCAACATCGACACGAACATTGTCATTATCGGTTTCACCTGGCTTATCAACTTTTGAGAAATTGGCTTTTGCAGGGCTTGCAGTATCCATGGAATCATAGCCGTACCATAATTTGTCGCCATCACTAATCTTGAATTGATCATCTTTGGCGAGTTCAACTTCAATAGACCATTGATGTAAAACACCAGACGGCATTTCTTTTTCATCAACATTTAAAGTATTTGTATTGGTTTTATAATCCCATACTCCACCAAGACCTAACATCTTGTAGGAAGTTTCAGTTGGAGTTGGTTCAAAAGTATCTTTAATACCTACTGTTGCTAACATAGCTGGTTGTTGACGATTGCCTGAATTGAGGAAATCCCAGTCTTTTTCGTCTTCTTCACCATCCCAAATAATATATTTGTAAGATTGATTGAGTTTAGTAAATGTGAATTGTCCGCTCCAAACTGTTCTACTTTCATTTGGGGTTAATTCAATTAAGTCATCCCAATTAACCGCCCAGTCACCGGCAAGATAAATCTTTTTACCTTCTAATTGTGGAAGATCAGCTGGAACAGTTAATTGAATATTAGTCTTTGGAGTTCCTTCAGCTCTAACAGTATAAACTTTTAAGATATTGGTTGGTTCTTGAGACATCATAGATGACCCAATGCCTTCATTGAAATAGAAGTTGTAAGTTCCATCAATCGTAACGCCAACTGTAAGTGGTTTTGAAGACTGACCAGATAAGCAAATAGCAGTCATCATGTCATCAGATGAGAAAACTGGTAATGCGGATTGTTCTCCAGCTTGATCAAAATAAACACCAAGTTCATCACCAGCATTTAAGGTGATATCTTTAATCAAGAATTGATTCTCTAAAGAAGTTGGTTCAGTTCTGTGCTCAAAAGCAACTATTTCACCATCGTTCACTTGATAGTATAACGAAGTGAAAGAAGCTGGACCGTATTTAGCAACCCAGATTTGTGGATCACCTTCATCCATTAACTTGAAGTAAATTTCGTATTTACCTGCTGGGAGGATGAGATTGCCATCTTCTTCTTCAGTTTGATATTCTTCTTGGGCATATTTCTCACCGTACCATCCAGTGTCAGTACCATTCCAAATTTTCGCACCGACTTGTTCAGTAACTTCGAGGGTGAATTTGAGTTGTTTTAATACGTGTTGGTCAGTGCTTTCGGCTTTTACACCAACAAGGGCATTATCATATTGCCAAGTTGTCGCTTGTTCATTAGCGCCATAGGCTAAGCGATATGTCGTGTAGAATGGATCTTCCATTGCACCACCACCGCTGATCCAATATGACCATTCAGTGCCATCGAGTTTGAGGTAAACACCAACACTACCAGCGGCCCTAATCTTATAGGCGTTACCATCTTGAATGACGTTGTTATAAGTTAATCCTTCTAAGTTATCTGGGCTTGGAGCCACTGTGAACGCTTGATATTCGTCATTTTGTAGTTTCTTGAAAGAAATAACTTCGCCAGCTGCGACAGTTTTAGAGACACCAGCACCAAGATAGTATTCTTTATCATGGGCTGTTTGTCCTTCGTTAAGAAGTAAGTCATAGACTGCGTTACCAATTTCAATTCGATAATCGGCTTTGAATTCAATTGGCTCGCTTGATGAGCTTTCTTCTTGAGAACTACTTTCTTCTTCAGCGGATGAGCTTTCTTCTGGAATTGAACTTTCTTCTGGCTCAGAGCTTTCTTCTGGTTCTGAGGATTCACTAGGTGTAACGCTTGTTGTAGGCGTTTGGCTAGATGAGGAAGAAGGTGTACTAGACGTATCAACAACTTGCGACCCCGAACAGGCAGAAAGAATCAATGCAGACAACGCAAAAACGCTAAAAAATAGTTTTTTCATTTTTTTCATACATGAATTCTCCTTATGCATATTATTTTAGCAAATTATGCGCGTATGTAAATACATATGTTGTAAGCGCAAAAAGGCTTATTTTGTTATTTATTACATTCCTTCTTTCCTTTAAAATACTTATAAAGTATAGTTAATTTATGTTATCTATTATCATCCCATGTTATAACGAAGGTGAAACGATTAAAGATAATATCAATAATCGCGTTATTCCTTATCTTAAATATAAGAATATAAAATATGAGATTATTCTTGTTAACGATGGGTCAAAAGATAATACTCTTGAGGAAATAATGTCCCTCCAAGGAGTCAATGTCGTATCCTATACTCCAAATAGAGGCAAAGGTTATGCGGTTAAACAGGGACTAATCGAGGCTAAAGGGGATTATATCCTCTTTATGGATGCGGATTTATCCACTGATTTAAAAGCCATTGAAGATGTCGTACAGTTTCAAAAAGATTATGATCTCATCATCGGTTCACGTCATCATAAGGCCTCTGTTCTCGTTAAAAAACAGCCTCTAATAAGAAGAATCATTGGATTAGGATGTCGCATTCTTGTTAACGGCAAATTTCACTTCCACTTCTCCGATACCCAGTGCGGTTTCAAAGCGATGAATAAGGAGATGGCAAAATTATTGATTGAAAAACAACAGATTGATAACTTTGCCTTCGATGTTGAATACCTCTATATCGCTAAACTGAATAACAAGAAGGTAAAAGAGATTCCTGTTGTCTGGGAGAATGACCGCTCTTCAACAGTAAATCCAATACAAAGTTCATTAAAGTTCTTCAAGGACTTAAAAATAATTAAAAAGAATAAGGAGAAATATTATGTCAAAAGCTGATCAAATCTTCGTTGCTAACATGAAAGATATCCTCGAAAACGGTTTCTGGGATACCGATTTACCAGTGAGACCAGTCTGGATTAATGAAGACGGGTCTAAAACCCCTGCCCATACAGTGAAGAAATTCTGTATCGTCAACCGTTATAATTTACAAGAAGAATTGCCAATTCTTACCATTAGAAAAACAGCCTTTAAATCCTGTTTAGATGAATTATTATGGATTTGGCAAAAGAAAAGCAATAACATCCACGACCTCAACTCCCATGTTTGGGATGAATGGGCGGATGAAAATGGTTCTATCGGTAAAGCCTATGGCTATCAACTCGCCCAAAAAGCCATCTATCCAGAAGGTGAATTCGACCAAGTCGATAGAGTTCTATATGATTTAAAACATAATCCACAATCTCGTAGAATTATGACCAATATCTATAATTTCCAAGATTTACATGAAATGGGATTATATCCATGTGCCTATTCCATGACATTTAATGTCACAGGTGACACATTAAACGGTATTTTAAATCAAAGAAGTAATGATATGCTCACCGCGAATAACTGGAACGTTCTTCAATACGCCTTATTGCTTATGATGTTCGCTCAAGTCTCCGGCTTAAAAGCTGGTGAACTCGTCCACGTTATCGCTGATGCCCACATCTACGATCGACATGTTGATATGGTTAAAGAAATCATCGCTAAACCACAACATCCAGCCCCAAAACTCAAAATCAATCCAAATGTCAAAAACTTCTATGATTTCACAGTTGATGACTTTGAATTAATCGATTACGAGTATGAAAAACTCGGCAAGAAAATCCCAGTGGCGGTTTAATATGATTATCACTATTCTTAACGCAGATAAAAATTTCGGTATCGGGAAGAGAAACGGCTTATTATTCTCCCTTCCTTTAGATATGAAATATTTTAGAGAGACGACTAAAGGTCATGTCGTCTGCATGGGAGAAAATACATTAATCTCTTTCCCAGGCAGTAAACCATTAAAGAATAGAACCAATATCGTTCTCTCTCAAGATCCTACCCATAATTATGAAGGAGTCGTCAACGTCCACTCCTTTGAGGAATTCCTACAAAAGATTAAAGAATATTCCAAAGATGAAGATGTCTATATCATCGGAGGAGCTTCCATATATCGACAAACTCTTCCTTATGTCGATGAAGTATTATTAACTAAAGTCGACGCGGATGGCGGAGCGGAAGTCTTCTTCCCTAATCTGGATATCGATCCTAATTTCCAGTGTGTCGATGAAGGCACTCCCCAAATGGACGGAGATATCTCAATTAGATTTACTAGATACATCAACAATAATAAGAAGGCTATTTAGCCTTTTTATTTTTCTTGCCTTCATATTTTAAAATAATATAATATTAGTGTGTACTTTGTGTGTACATAGGTAGTTATATGGAAAACATCATAAAATCAGAAAGAATCGATATTCGTTTATCTAATGAAGATAAGAAAATAATAGAAAAAGCAGCTTCTATTAATAATATGTCTCTTTCTTCATACATTCTTTTCAATATCTTAAAACTTGCAAAAAACGATTTAGAAAGATTTGAAATCACCCTATTAGATAATGATGAAATGTCCACTTTTATCAATTTGTTAACAAATCCTCCTAAACCAAACGAATCTTTGATTGAGCTTTTCAAATGATTATTGTTTCAATTCGCGATATCACTCTTCGTCAAGCGTTTAAGCTTTTTAATTGTAGCAACGAGGAATTAAATATTTATCTAAATAAATATGCCTATGCAAATGATATGACCGGCATTAGCAAAACATTCATTTGTTTAAGCGATGATAAGAAGAATATTATAGGGTATTACACATTATGCGCTTCCAGTGTAATGAATGCTGATTTACCAGAAAACATGAAAAACAAATTGCCAAAATACCCTTGCCCATGCGCAACAATTGCAAGACTAGCTGTGGATATAAAATACCAAAAACAACAATATGGCAAAGCACTATTAAAAGATGCATTAAAAAGAATATTGTTAGTGTCGCAGTCCATCGGTATCCATATGATTAAAGTTGATACAAAACCGGAAGCGAAATCCTTCTATCTTCATTATGGTTTTGTGGAAGCGAAAAAAGATAGTTTATTGTTGTTATTACCAATTGATACAGTTTTAAAAGCAATCAATCACAAAAAATAAATATATTAAAAGACCATTGCTGGTCTTTTTAATAATCTACGATTATTACTTTTTCTCTTTATAGATGATTTTAGGTTTATCCATAATCACCCTTTGATTAGGAGCGACATCTTCAGTGAGGAAGACATTACCACCGATGGTGACATTATCACCGATTGTAATATCGCCGATAACAGAAGCATTCGCATAGATCACGACATTATTACCGATGGTTGGATGTCTTTTCACTCCTCTAATGGATTGTCCTTTATCTGGAGAAAGGGCGCCTAAAGTGACACCTTGATAGATTTTAACATAATCACCCACTACTGCGGTTTGTCCAATGACTACACCAGTACCGTGATCGATAAAGAACGGACAGCCAATAGTCGCGCCTGGATGAATATCAATCCCCGTAATTTCATGGGCATATTCACTCGCAATACGAGCTTCTAGTTTCTGATTATGTTCATATAGATAATGGGCAATACGATGAAAGCATATCGCTTGATAGCCAGGATAGGCAATCTTAATCTCATCGATATTATTTGCGGCTGGATCGGATTCGAAAAAATATTGAGCGTCTTTATCTAATAAAGCTTTAATCTCTTTGATTGCTTCTAGAGGAATGAGCTTATATTTTAAAGGCTCACCGAAATTGATGTGATTAATCACATCTTTAACATCACCGATGAGGCAGTCGCGGCAGTACATAATTATTGAATCTTTTCAAAGTCAGCAGCACCATGCTTACAAAGTGGGCAGATGAAATCATCTGGTAATTCTTCGCCTTCATAGACATAGCCACAGACTTTACAAACCCAACCTTTCTTTCCTTCAGTGGCAGGTTTTGGTTTGACATTAGCCTGATAATAATTATAAGTCATCGTCTCTTTATCGGAGAGGACGCGAGCTTCTTGAATAGTACAGATGAACATACCATGTGTTTCTAAGTCGACATATTGTTCAACTTTTAAAGACATCATCGCATTGGAATATTTATTGAGGAATAATAATCCATTATCGCTTCTTGGATAATCTGTTCCTTCAAATTTATCGACGTTACGTCCACTTCTAAAGCCAAAGGATTCAAAGACGGAGAATGGGGCTTCAACTGATAAGCAGTTGACATTCATCTTTCCTGTTTGTTTGATGACGTGATGAGAATAATTTTGTTTATTGATACAAACAGCGATTCTTTCTGGTGAGTTAGCGACTTGAGTCACTGTGTTGACGATTAAGCCATTATCTTTCTTGCCATCATTAGATGTCACGACATATAAGCCGTATCCAATCTTGAATAACGCTTTTAAGTCATTCTTATCTGCTGTATCTTCTTTGATCGCTAAATAGTCTTGGCAGAGTTCATTAGCTAAATCTTCGATTTCTTGTTTGTTTGTATCATTCATCGCAGAGAGGATCTTCACATTGTGATTAGTGAATGTTAAGTTCTTACATCCTTCAAGCATTCCTTTCATCACTTTATGGGCAAGAGGAGCCCAGGAACCATTTTCGATAAAACCAACAGTCTTGTTTTGGAAATTTCTTTCGGTTAAATGATGAATGAATTCCTTCATGAATGGGAAGATTTCTGTGTTATATGTCGTTGTTGCTAAAACGAGACGGCCATATCTAAAGGCATCTTCCACCGCTTCTGCCATATCGCATCTCGCTAAATCATTGACCACGACTTTTGGACAGCCTTTTTGTTTTAATTTTTCTGCTAATAATTCGACAGCGGCTTTTGTATGTCCATATACGGATGTATAACAAATTAATACGCCATCTGTCTCAGTTTGATAACTGGACCAAATATTATATAAATTGAGATAGTAACCAAGGTTTTCTTTTAAGACTGGTCCATGTAATGGACAGATGATTTGAATATCTAAGTTCGCGGCTTTCTTTAAGACTGCTTGCACTTGCGCGCCATATTTACCGACGATACCGATATAATATCTTCTCGCTTCGCAAGCCCAATCTTCTTCGACATCTAAAGCCCCGAATTTGCCAAAGCCATCAGCAGAGAATAAAACTTTATCAGTTTCATCATATGTGAACATGACTTCTGGCCAGTGCACCATTGGAGCGGCCACAAAATGTAAAACGTGATGTCCGAGATTTAAAGTATCTCCTTCCGCGATGACGATTCTTCTATCTTCAAACTCTGTCCCGAAGAAGTTTTTCATCATCGTAAAAGCTTTTTGGCTAGAAACCACTGTGGCTTTAGGATAATTCTTTAAGAAATTAGCGATATTTGCAGAATGGTCTGGCTCCATATGTTGAACGACTAAATAATCAGGTTTACGGCCGTTTAAGGCTTTTTCCACATTGTCGAGCCATTCATGGGTGAAATTCTTGTCTACTGTGTCCATGACCACAATCTTGTCATCTAAGATGACATATGAGTTATAGGCCATGCCGTTTGGGACGACATATTGCCCTTCAAATAAATCGATTTTGTGGTCGTTAACACCAACGTAGATAATGTCTTTGGTTACGTTCATATTTTTCTCCTTATGTATTTGGGATTTAAAAATCCCTCACAATTAATCATTATGAAGGAAATTTGTTTAAATTACTATTTATATGTTATATTTTGACTTCTTTCCCACGGAAGAAACAGCCATACATTCCTGGACCCACGCCGATACCGACAATCGTACCAATTGGGAATGTCTCAACTTTGAGTCCAAGTTCACTTTCGATATGCTCTTTCATATAGCTTTGATAGCTATCACCCATAATCGAACCAACATAGACCGTATCAGTCATTTCATTCATATTATCTTTGATATATTGAATGGAAGCCTCTAAAGCCGCTTTCATTCCTCTCACTTTGCTGAATGCATAATTCTCACCTTTACGGTTAAACATGATTAATGGTTTAATGCCGATCAAATTACCAAAGAAGGCAGATGGACCAGAAACTCTGCCCATCGCACGTAAATAGGATAGATTTTCCACAGAACCGATTTCATGATAGAACTGTTTATTATCTTCCACCCATTTAGCGACTTCTTCTAAAGATTTACCTTCATCTCTAAGTTTAGAGGCATCAAAGCATAACGCGCCTAAAGCCATATCCGCTCTTTTAGAATCAATACCGATAATCTTTCTTTCTGGATAGTTTTCTAACAATTCTTCAGAAGCAAGTCTCACCGCATTAACAGAACCGCTTAACGCGCCTGAACAACCGATATAAAGGATATCAATACCTCTCTTAAGGTATGGTTCAAATCTTTCTAAGACTTCCGCGAACGTGATTAAACTAGTTTTAATCTTTGTATTTGGATTTTTAATCCAGTTATAAAGTTGTTCCAAAGAATATTCTTCAAAGGCTAAATCCGCATGATAGTCTTCTTTGCCGTTGATGTTGATACCCATGCGAAGATAATCGATATTATAATCTTTTAATTGTTTCACTGATAAATCAGTACAAGAATCTGTAAATATTTGATATGGCATAATTTTCTCCAGTCCAGTTAAAAACATTATGCATTATTATCAGGTTGATATCCACCTTTATTGAGCAGTTTTTAACTTCATTTTCTTGTTAATCTTTTTCATTTCTTGATATGCTTCATCATCATTTACAAGGCGAATAAGATAATCAAAAACTGGATCTTGAACTGTTCCACGTTCATAACGTGCAATATTCTTTTCCCCACAGTGGATGAATTTCGCTAATTCGGTTTGGGACATTCCCCTCTTTTTCCTGATGCTTTTGATTTCTTCAGAAGTTAATAATCCTACTTTTCGGCGATATTCATCATAAATGATGATGTCGTTTAATCCCCAATATTTTGATGGAAGCACAGGAGCACCGCACTGCTTGCAGTATCCGATCCATTCTTCAACATCCACAGGGACTTGTTCTTTGCCAATAAGATGATGTCGTTTCACCTTTTGGATAACAAATGGAACTTCCTCGTTGCATTCATTACATATTGCTGTTTCAATTTCCTTTTTCTTCATCTTTTTACTCCGTTTCATCTTCATGTATGCTCACAATTAGCACTTTGCGGTTTGTGATAAAAATTTTAATTTTGATATAGAGAATGATACCATCCCAATTCTTCTTGAAAATCCAAACTGGTTTATTTCTTCTTTCACTCGTCTTATTATCAGGAATCGGTCCTCTGATATAATGCTTTTCATTTAAAGACCTTATTATTTCGACTACTTCCTCTTTTTTAAGCTGATACTGAAGGATGAATGAAATCGTTTTTTCATAAGTGCTGATTTCAATCTTACTTTCTTCGACAGAATTAATGATTGATAATGCTTCTTGTAAAGTAAGGGCCATGTCTTTTTCATAATTATCACTCATGAGGCGGCCCTCCTCATGATTGATTTGGTATCATACGATACTATTTTAATGGTTTTGTTTTTCATATTCAATAAAAAAACCCTCCTATATATAAAGAGGGCAAAAAGAGCAAATTTCGTCGCAGAAATTTATTTTTTTATATTAAATATTTGTTACTTCGTATCCAGCATTAGTGATTTTCTCTTTAATAAGAGAAGTGTCGATGTTATCACCGTTCACTAAGGCATAGCCATTTTCTAGACTAACTTCTTTAACCGTTAATCCATCAATGCTATTAATAGCATCAGTGACGTGTTTCACGCAGTGCATGCACATCATACCTTTAATCTCCACTTTTAACTCGTTCATATTGTTTTCTCCTTTTTCTATAAATTCTTCTGGTAATTCATTCATATTTCGATGATGTTTGTTTACATTATCAATTTTATATAAATTTAATCTTAAAGCATTTAATACCACCGTGACTGAAGATAAAGCCATTGCAGCCGCGCCATACCAAGGTTTTAGCTTTGCTAATCCCACTCCAGAAAGCGCACCAGCCGCAAGAGGAATCATCACTAAATTATAGAAGAATGCCCAGAACAAATTCTCTTTGATATTCTTTAATGTTTGTCTTGATAATCTAATCGCATTACAAGCATCCACTAATGAGGATTTTGTTAAAACCACATCGGCTGATTCAATCGCGACATCACTACCCGCGCCGATTGCCATACCAATATCGGCTTTAGTAAGAGCAGGGGCATCATTAACCCCATCTCCCACCATCAACACTTTTCCATATTTTTGCAGTCTATTAATAATATCTAATTTATCTTCAGGATGGACATCGGATATATAACGATCAATCCCTACTTGTTCAGCGATGGCTTTCGCTGTTAAATTATTATCCCCAGTGAGCATGATTGGTAATAAACCTAACTGTTTAAACTGCTTAATCGCTTCAATAGAATCTTCTTTAATCGTGTCGCTTACTGCGATAATACCTAATATTTGTTTATTATATACGAAGTATAGAGGAGTTTTACCTTTCTTTGCGTATTCTTCTCCCACCTCTTTTATTTCAATAGAAATATAGTCCTTCACTAATTCGTAATTACCACCGATTAGGAGCTTATCATCAATAAATCCTTGCACTCCTTTTCCTGGCACTAAAGAGAAACCAGAAACATCAATTTTAGTAATATTATGTTCTTCCCCATATTTAGTGATGGCTTTAGAAAGAGGGTGTTCGCTTTTACTTTCTATGGAATAGGCTAATGATAATAATCGCTCATCCATAACATGGACATCGCTTACAACAGGTTGTCCTTTAGTGATCGTTCCTGTTTTATCTAAGACCACATAATTCATCTTTCCGGTTTCTTCAAGTGAACTAGCGGTTTTAAACAAAATACCGTGTTTTGCGCCTAGTCCACTGCCCACCATTATGGCTACGGGAGTCGCTAAGCCTAACGCGCATGGACAAGAGATGACTAAGACGGCAATTGCCCTTTCAAAAGAATAACCTACTAATGTTGTATGTTCTAATGTCGAAACAAAGCCGTTACCAAAGATGATCCAACAAATGAAGACAATTAAAGCAATACCCATTACGACAGGAACAAAGATTCCACTTACCTTATCGGCAATCTTTGCTATTTCTGCTTTAGAAGATGTCGCATCTTCCACCATCTTGATGATTTTATTGATCGTCGTTTCTTTTCCAACATATGTGGCTTTACAAGTTAACGCTCCATATTGATTGATGGAAGCAGAAACAACTTTATCACCCACAGTTTTATCTACTGGTAATGATTCACCTGTTAATATCGATTCATCCGCAGAAGAATTTCCTTCAATAACAATCCCATCAACAGGGAAAGATTCACCAGGTTTTACTAAAAAGATATCATCAACTTTAACTTCTTCTATCGGTACGATTACTTGTTTATTATCTTTTAAGATAGTCGCGGTTTTCGGAGCCATATTAAGAAGATTTTTAATCGCTGAAGTCGTCTTCCCTTTTGAATAACTTTCTAATAATTTACCAATGGTGATTAAAGTAGGCACCATCCCTGCCGTTTCAAAAGAGATATTCATGCTTAGATGCATGAC
>Ga0310697_10003606_pt1 | contig 15591 bp, 10 predicted proteins | sample 172DNAGHGlowgp2_FD_203883 | JGI IMG/M metagenome (GOLD analysis project Ga0310697, IMG submission 203883) | Sheep rumen microbial communities from Palmerston North, Manawatu-Wanganui, New Zealand - 1728 DNA GHGlow gp2 (v2) (version 2) | ecosystem: Host-associated > Mammals > Digestive system >... | reverse complement strand
GGAGAATGCCTATCGTTGCTTAGAGAGTACAAAATACCGATATCCGAGTATGATGGAGGAACAAGGCTGAGACAAACCCTGATCGACTTTTACTCGGATATGGTTGAGTTGTATGAGAGAGGTTAGTCGCCGCCTTCCATGATCCGGCGAATATCACTCATGCGGTACCGATCATTAGCACCCACGGAGACAGGGACCAAGTAACCCATCCTTTTCCATCGCCATAGAGTTGTTGAACTTACATCCAAGATTTCCATAGCCTTTTCGCGGCTGATATAGGTCTCAGCTTTGGAATCGGCTATTTCCTGTTCCAGTTCACGTTTAACCTCGGCAATCAGCAATCTATTCGCCTCTATTAATTCGCCCAGTGTGATAGTAACTTGCAGACCTGGGCATTCCTTAGCAAGTTCAATTAGGTTTTTGTACATTCTCTAAAGTACTTATTTTGTTGACGATGTGTCTGAGTTCTTGCAATAAAACCAGAATTGAACTATTTGTTCCAAAAAAAACCGATTACCACTTTTGGGCCTTGGGGCATTCTGAATGCTTTTCTTGCCTTTATTAAATGCTTCTTCTACAATTGGAAAAATACGTTTTCTTCCTGTATTCTTAAACTTAACTAATTCAGAAATACCATCTCTCGATTTCTCACTATCATCAAGTGCATTTAGCGGGTCGTTATTTTTGAATTCTCCGGTAAAATGCAAAAGATAAATTAACAACTTAAGACCATTCAAATTATAATTCTTATTCCATTGTAAGTTATATGGATCTTTGACCAAGATATCGGCCTTACCCTTAAAAAGAAAGACCAATTTGTTGATTGCGTCATCATCTCCGATTTCTGAAGAAACAAGATTTGGAAAATCAAGAGCGTCATGTCCCTTTACAAGCCCTTCTGCCAGCTTTCTTATCACTCCCTGGCTATAAGGTACGCTTAAATGTTCTTGTTTGGAATCCTCAGGAGTTTCAGGATCTAGCTCCTCTTGATTTGGCTTTTTCTCATTAGAACCGGTTCTTTTTTCGTCATCTTTTTCTTTATTAATATTAGATTGAATTTCATGTAAATTACTACTGAAAAAATCAATTATTTCTTCGACCTCACAATTGATCCATTCATAGTGCTGTGCTTGAAATTCAATAGAAAAAAGAGAACAAAGTGTTTCGCGGCCTATATCATTAATATGATTTTTCATTATATTAATGAAAACATAATCTACCAAGAATACCAAGAGAGTACTAATCAGCGATGATTCAAACTTTTGTTCAAGATGAATTGTTGTTAGACCTTTTCTAATAGAAAGTAACATGCTATCTGTCGCTTGAGATTCTATGTAAAGAACCAGTGGAAAGATCCTATCAACCAGAATTGATAATTCTTTTATAACTTCAATATCCCAGCTGTCAATCAACTTGCTAAATTGATTATAATCTTCTTCGGTAATTGAATCGTATAGTGTATTATATGTTTTGTAATCAAGATGGAAATGTTTGATTGGTTCCAACATTTGATAAAAATAATCGAGTATAAAACCAAAGATTCGTTTGGTTTGTACTAGACGATCAAAAACTGTCCGCAAAGAAGGAGTACTTGGATTTGTAACTAATACTTTTTGGATTTGTTTGTGATAATCTTCATGGAATAACTCCATGACTTCTATATATTCGCGCAAATTTGAATACTTGCCTTGCAATAATTCCAGCCTTCGACGTTTATTATACTCTTCATCCTCCTCATCCCAACGCGCTTTTATTTCGTAAAGAGACTTATTCTCCTCTTCAGGCGGTTGTTGTTCAGATTTCCGTCGAATCTCCTTTTCATTGATAGAATAGATGTCAGCAAATGAGATTACTAATGTGCGGACGAAATCATAAGAAGTATGTATCATGGTTATGAATGTCTTCTTTTCTTCTGGTAAAGAAAAGAATATGAAATTGGTGTTTGCAAATATCTCAGTTTGATAATAATCAAACATAGTTGATACTGGAATTGTCGGTAATAATTTTGATGGTTTAAACATCCTATCTATTTCATCTCTTTCATCTATAGTTTTCAAATAGTTATATATTTGTTCTTTCAATTCAAGATACTGCGGCCCATTCCACAATATACTTTTTAATTGAGGATTATCGAAATTACTGTTCATAAACTAACTATTTTTGTTATTATATTGAACTGATGGATCCACCATCTAAAGATTTCAAGTTTACAGATACCGCTTTAAATTTATTAATCTGGTTTTCAAAAACTCAAATGCAAATATCGCTATTATAATTGAAAGCACAAAAGATTAATGATTATTTCCTTTTAGGAATATCATCTAAAAGTTTTCGTTACAAGTTAATAAGTCTTACACCTAGAGAATAGAAGTGGATAAAAATATAGCTATACCCTCAAGCAAATTTTTCCAGCAATATTCCAGCAGAAAATAGAAAAAGCACCAAAACCCAATGAGTTTCAGTGCCTTACGCTTAAATATCCGTACCCAGAGCCGGGGTCGAACCGGCACGGGTGTTACCCCATTGGTGTTTGAGACCAACGCGTCTACCGATTCCGCCATCTGGGCTTCGAAGCGGGTGCAAAGGTAAGTCAATTTTTTGAATTGGGGGCAAAAAATCGGACATTTTTTGTCAAAATGCGATTTTTTAGTGTAATTAAGGCTGTGTTAAGGGGGTGGTTGTAGTATATTTGCGGTCAAAAGTTGTGTTTGAATATGGATAATAAGCAGACTAAAATGGTGGAGAATCCGTTTGCGCGGACTGAGTTGATGCTGGGTGCTGATGCGATGGCTAAGTTGGCTAGGAGCCGTGTGGCGGTGTTTGGCATTGGTGGCGTGGGTGGCTATGTGGTCGAGGCGTTGGCCCGCAGTGGTGTTGGGGCACTTGACTTGATCGATGATGACACGGTGAGCGTGACGAATATCAACCGTCAGATATTTGCCCTATTCAGCACGATAGGTCGTGCCAAGGTGGATGTTGCTGCCGAGCGTGTGCGCGACATCAACCCTAACTGTGTGGTGAGGACCCACAAGATGTTTTATTTGCCCGAAAATGCCGATGAGATTGACCTTTCATGCTTTGACTATGTTGTGGATAGCCTGGACACGATCACGGCCAAGATGGAAATTGCGCGTCGTTGCCTGCGGCTGGGTGTGACGCATATCTGCTCGATGGGTGCGGCCTACAAGATGGACCCGATGGCGTTCCGTGTGGCTGATTTTGACTCGACCCGCATCGACCCGCTGGCGCGTATGTTGCGCAAGCTGCTGCATCGCGAGGGCATCCATCACTTCAAGTGTGTGTATAGCGAGGAGGAACCTCGCTGGAATCCTGATGTGCCGGTATATGTTGACGGAAAGAAACAGCCGGGCAGTAACGCGTTTGTTCCTGCCGCGGCTGGCTTGTTGATTGCCCGCGAGGTGATCGTGGATCTTGCTGGTCTTTAGTTTCCAGTCTTTGGTATCTGACGTCTTACTTCTTTTTGGATTTCTTGCTGCTCTTGCCAGATGAGCCCGATTTGCTTGACTTGCTTGACGAACTGTTCTTGCTGGCCTTGCTGCCTGATTTGCTGCCTTTCTTGTTAGACTTGCTGTTGGCTTTCTTCTCGGCAGCTGCGGCTTGCTTGGCTTCGGCCTTGGTGGGAATCTTGATTTTCTCACCAGCCTTGATTTTGTTGCCGTTCTCGATGCCGTTGGCTCGCTCGAGGTCCTTGACGGATAGTCCAGTTTTCTCGGCAATCTTGGTGAGCGATTCGCCCTTCTGCACGGTTACTTCGGTGGGCTGCTGAGGCTTGGAAGACTTCTTGCCGTGTCGGCGGCTCGTGGAACTGTGGGTGGTGTCTTCTTTCTTGCGAGACTTGTCGTCGCGCTTGTGCCGACTGTTATCCTTGCTGCCGGTATAGTGCTCGTTGCGCTTGCGCCAGTTATCGGTGTTGGCTCTGGAAGCACGTTGTCTTGTAGTCTGCTCGTCGTTCTTTACCGATGCCTTGTGGCTTGCTGTGGATTTGTTGATCTGTTCGTCAGATTTGGCGGTATAGGAACCCTTGTAGGGAGCCTTGGTTGCGGCTTGCCGCTCGATGTCCTTGACTTCGTCAAACTGCTCCTGTTCACTGCCTTGGGTCGTATTGTTCAATGCCAGGTCATCGGTCGATACCGATGTGTCGCTGCTCACGGGGATGATATCCTCGTTGTCGGCGCTGGCGTTGTTGGTCATGGGGGCCTTGACCTTAAGGTTGTCGCCTCGTCTCACGCGCTCGCTGTTCATGTTGTTGAGGGCCATCAGGTCCTGAGTGCTCATGTCATACTTGGCGGCAATCGATGCCAGGGTCTCGCCTCGTCCCACCTTATGGTTGATGGTGCGGATGTCATCCAGACCCTTGCGTCCGCTGACGTACTCCTCGGCCGTGGATACCTGGCCACCCGGCTCGACAACTTCACGGTGGGCATACAGGTCGTTGCGGTAGTTCTCGATGCTGTCCTCGCTCATGATGAAGCTGTAGATTTGCTGTGAGGGCAGCACTAGCGTGTAAGGATGATTGTCGCCAGGAATCACGTCGGCTCGGAATTGCGGATTGAAGGTGCGTATTTCCTCGATGGGCATATTCAGCACCTGGGCAATCTGGGCAAAGTGGATGCGGCGGTTCACGCTTACCGTGTCGGTAATGAGCGGCTTGCGGGCCAGCGATGGGCTGATGTTGTGCTGCTTGTAGTAGGTCATGGCATAATTGGCTGCGATAAATGCGGGCACATAGCCGCGGGTCTCTCGGGGCAGGTACTCATAGATGTCCCAGAAATCCCCCTTGCCACCGTTGCGGTGCAATGCCTTGTTGACGTTGCCTGGTCCGCAGTTGTAGGCAGCGATGGCCAGTGACCAGTCATTGTAGATCTGGTACAGGTCCTTGAGATACTTGGCCGCCATAGCGCTGGACCGGTAAGGGTCACGCCGCTCATCGACCAGTGAGTTGATTTCAAGCCCTAATCCCTTGCCGGTACCAATCATGAACTGCCACAGTCCGGCAGCTCCCACGCGCGACACGGCGTTGGGATCCATCGCACTCTCTACAATGGGCAGGTACTTGAGTTCCAGTGGCAGTCCCTCTTTTTCGAGTGCTTGTTCAAAGATGGGCATGTAGTAGAGGCTCATGCCCAGCATCTCCTCGATGAGGGTGCGGCTGCGATAGACGTAGCGCTCGATGTGCTTGCGCACGACCTGGTTATAGGGCATCTCGATGACCGATGGGATGGCAGCCAACCGACGGATGTATATTTCTTCACTCACCTGTCCGGGATCCTTGGTCTCTACATCAGCATCCAGCACGGTGTAATTCTGCAAGTACCAGTTGGTCATCATCTTGTGTACGTCGGTGTCAAAGCTCTCGGGGAAGACGATATCATCGTCGGTGATGGAGTTCTTCAACGAGAGGATGTTGTGCTTCTCACGCGGTGATGCCAGCAGCGATGTTGCCGCCAGTATCGAGGTGAGGAGCAATGTGAGAAGTCGTTTTTTTGTCATATTGTCTTGTCGTTAGTTTCTTGTTTAGAAGCTGATCGCGCATTGCACGCCCAGCGACGGGAGTCGCCCACCGATGGCCGTGTTGTCGATGGCCGTGGGGGTCACGTCCAGGGTCAGGTCGGGTGAAATGTCAAAGTGGGCCAGCGACGCGTCCACATAGGCATCCACGATATTGATGAGATAAACGCCCACCATCGAGATGACACAGATTTCGCGATATCGCCTGTAGTAGTCGCGCTTGGACTTCATCACCTTCTGCAACCAGGCCTCATCCAGGTCGGTCTCCTTGACCGTTGGCGGGAAAAAGTCCATGTAGCTGCGCGTGTCGGGGTCATCGTCCATCACGTCACGGTAGCCCCTGGAGTAGTCCTTGTACATGCGGTTGTTCCATGCCGCGCCATAGCTCAGACCCACAAAGGCACCCACCACGATGGGCAACTTCCAGTAGCGGCGGTTATAGATTTGCCCCAGTCCTGGGCACAGGGCCGATAGCCATAATGCCCGTTGCGGGTCGGGGTTGAACACGCGCACCCGGCCCAGTGTGGGCGAGGAGGTGGTGCTGTCCATGAGGATTTCCACGCCCTCAATGCCCTTGATGGAATCGATAGACGCAAATGTGATGGTATCGCCCGAGGCATTGACCACTCTAACGGGATGGGTATCGCCCATGCCAGTTGTGTCGGTCACAGTGACGGGCCTGCGAGTGAGGTGCTTTGTCCGCTGCAAGGCTTTGACGCTATCGGCGGGGGACACAGACGGTATCTCCTGTGCAGCCAACTGAAAGGCACAGCACCAGAGGCACAGCAGCGTCGCTACGATGCGCCGCAACCATTTCCCGCGATATGTTGTCAATGTTATCACCAGTGGATTGTTCAAGCGTTTTTAAGATGGTCAAGAATGCGGATGATATTCTCAAGTTCGGCCTCATTGGTGAATGGGAAGGTGATTTTTCCTTTCCCCGAACGGTCGCAGGTGAACTTGACGGGCACGCCGAAGGTAGATGCCAGGTGTTTCTGCAAGATCTCATAGTCCTTGGGGTTGACGCGCTTGGCCTCACCCACTTGCTGGGACTGCTGCTCGGCCTCCTGTTTCATCTGCTTGGCACGTTGCTCGACCTGCCTTACCGACAGTCCTTTCTTGATGGTTTCATTGTACAGTTTCAACTGCAATTTAGGGTCATCGAGCGACAATAATGCACGTGCGTGCCCCATGTCCAGAGTGTGGTCGTGCAATCCCAGTTGCACCTCGGCGGGCAGTTTGAGAAGCCTCAGGAAGTTGGCGATCGTGGCACGTTTCTTGCCGATGCGCTCGCTGAGCCGTTCCTGGGTCAGGTTGTACTGGTCGATGAGTTTGCGCAGGGTGAGTGCGATCTCGATGGCGTTGAGATCCTCACGCTGTATGTTCTCGATGAGCGCCATCTCGGTCATCTCACTGTCATCGACGGTGCGTATGTAGGCCGGTACAGCATTGAGTCCTGCCAGCAGGGAGGCGCGGTAACGCCTTTCGCCCGAGATGATCTGGTAGGTATTGTCACTCATGCTGCGCAAGGTGAGTGGCTGGATAATGCCCACCTCACGGATGCTAGAGGCCAATTCCTCGAGCGCTTCCTCGTCGAACACTTGACGGGGCTGGTCGGGGTTGGGCACGATTTTGTCGATGGGTATCTGGTTGATGGCCTGTGAACCTTCGGTCTGGATCACATCCACATCGATAAGGGCATCGAGGCCGCGTTTTAGAGCTTTACCTTTCATATTCTTTTACTTTCTGGGTTTGGAATTTAGTGTGTGGGGGTTCCTGCCTTGTCGCGGGCCATGATTTCTTGGGCCAGCTGGATATGGCTCGTTGCGCCGCGGCATGTCGGGTCATACTGGGTGACGGGCAGGCCGTGGCTGGGTGCTTCGCTGATGCGGATGTTGCGCGGAATGACAGTATTGAACACCATGTCACCAAAGTGACCCTTCAATTCCTCAAATATCTCGTTGGCGAGTCTGAGTCTAGCGTCATACATGGTGAGCAAGAAGCCCTCGATGCGCAGGCCGGCATTCAGCTTGGCCTTGATGATGCGTATCGTGTTGAGCAACTTGCTGATGCCTTCAAGGGCAAAGTACTCGGCCTGTACCGGAATGATGACACTATTGGCAGCGGTGAGGGCATTGACGGTGATCAGTCCCAGCGAGGGGCTGCAATCGATGATGATGTAATCATACTCGTCCCTGATGTCCTTGATGGCGCCGGCCAGGACACGCTCGCGGTTCTTCTTCTCAACCAGTTCCAGCTCGGCACCCACCAGGTCGATGCGTGAGCCTAAAAGTTTCAAGCCTTCTACACCAGTGTCCACGGTAGCGCTGCGCATGGGGTAGTCATCCACCAGGCATTCATAGATGGTAGAGGACATGTCCTTAGGCTCAACACCGAGGCCTGAAGTGGCGTTAGCCTGCGGGTCGGCGTCGATGAGCAACACACGCATGCCGCTCTCGGCCAGGGCTGCCGACAGGTTGATGGAGGTGGTGGTCTTGCCCACGCCTCCCTTTTGGTTAGCTATTGCAATTATCTTTCCCATTGAATGGTAACGATGTTTCACGAAGTTTTAAGGGTACAAAGAAACAGAATTTTGCTCATAAAAGTGGCAAAAAGTGCGTTAAAATCGGTGAATTGTTCAAAACTCACGTGAAATGTTAATAAAACGTGGAACATTCCATTTCCTTCCACCCCACCCCATCACCCATCACATCGTCACATCCCAATAGTTATAAATTACAGTTTGTGAAGTTCATTGCCGGCCTGAACGTGAACTTTTTTAATGCCTGCGAATATATCGCAAAAGCCACATCAAGAACCTTCACTCGATTTGTCTCCATGTTTGAACAATTATAGCCCTGTTGGCGTCAAAATGCTTTAAAATCACAACATTTAACCTTAATTATAGCCGCATGTGGCAAAAAAACTTTACATTTGCAGGCTGCAATCATGTCTGCTAACATGGCAGGCCTGCATTGATACTCATCAATGGAGCGTAGCTGAGCTTAACAACCAACATTATACTAACAACAAATGAGAAAATCCATTATCCTGCTGGCCATGTCAGCAATCATGTGTATCCAAGTGCTTGCCAATCCGGCAATACGCGGTTCGATACAGATGCCTCAACCCGATGGTACGCTGGTGAGAATCAGCCTTGAGGGCGACGAGTTTTACAGTTTTAACACTACAGCCGATGGCTATACCGTGATGCTCAACGATGTTGGAGCCTATGTTTACGCCCAGCGCGAGGGCAAGAAGCTGGTTCCCTCGAGCGTTCTCGCCCATGATGAGGGACAGCGCACGGCAAGTGAGCTGGCCTTACTGGGCACGCTCACCAAGCGCATGACCGATAAGGAATCTGTCGAGGAGGCCCACATTCGCCGAGTCAAGCGCAACGTTGACCTGTCGAACTTCGACTTTTCCAAATTTCGTGGTCTAGTGATTTTGATTGAATTTACCGACAAGAAGTTTGCTGCCGACGATCCCAAGGCATTCTACACGCAGATGTTCAGCACCGAGGGTCTCACTGGTTGGCACGATCCATACACCAACAAGGACGTGACCTGCCCTGGCAGTGTGCGCGACTATTTCAAGGACCAGTCAGACGGTATCTTCAATCCACCATTTGACGTTTATGGACCTTACACCTCGACCCGGAAAGCCAACCAGTGCTACTCCCAGTCGAGCGCAATCTTCAAGGCAGCGCTCAAGAGTGCCAACAGCGAAGTTGATTTTTCGAAATATGACAACAACAACGACGGCATGGTGGACATGGTATTCTTCCTGGTTGCAGGCTACTCGGCAGCTGCTAACGGCAAGGAGTCGGGTTACCTGTGGCCCCATGCTTCATCCTTTGCTGCCTATGACTACATCAACTACGACGGCAAGTGGTTTGACCGCTATGCCAGCTCGACCGAGCTCTATGGCTGGGAAAGTGTCCCTTCAAGTGTAGTGGTCGAGGGCATCGGCACGGTGTGCCACGAGTTCAGCCATGTGCTGGGTCTGCCCGACTTCTACGACACCGATTATGAGGAAAGCGGCGGCGAGAGCCACAATCCAGGTGGTTGGGACGTCATGGCAGGAGGTGCCGATTACAATTATGGCCGTTGCCCCGCAGGCTACACTTTCTATGAGCGCTATGCGCTGGGATGGGCCGAGGCCGAGACCATCAAGCGTGAAGGCAATTATATCCTCAATCCGGTCAACACCGCACGCGAGGGTTACATCCTGCGCACTCCCGTCAAGAATGAGTTCTTCACGATTGAGAACCGCCAGAGGACAGGTTGGGACTCCTATATTCCCGGCCATGGCATGATCGTAACTCGCGTGGATAGCACCAACACCAACGTGTGGGCTCAGAATAAAGTGAACTGCAACCCTGCGCACAACTACTTTGAGTTACTGCGCGCCGGCAACACCACAGCAGGCGACAATGGCAGTGACCCCTTCCCTGGAACCACAGGCAACATTATGATCACCAACGAGACCAAGCCTAGCCTTACCACCTGGGCAGGATATGCCAATGTCTTTAACATCGTGGGTATCAAAGAGTCAAAAGACGGAACCATCAACTTTACAGTAGTAGAAGATGGCTCAATGCAAACGCTGGTCGAGGACTTTGAGGGAATGCCCGTATCCACAGGGACTGCCGATAAGGACGTTGAGGGAGCCTTTGCCACCTGGTCATTTTCCAAGTGCGGTGTGCGTGCACCCGGCTCTGACAAGGCTAACGACGACAATAGCGTGATGATGAAGTTGCCCAGCCTGCTAAACAGCACTACACCGGTATATTATAATTTCTACATGGCCACGCTGACCGTCTTTAACGCAACAACATCCACCACCAAGATATCACTTGAATACTCGGTGGAGAATGACGCCGATGGCAAACCCATTTGGCTCACCGCCATGAGCTCCAAGGGTGATAATGTCGCCGAGATAGCCCCCAAGACTACCGGCATGTGCTACTGGCTGTTAGACCTGAAGAATACCCAGCCCTCCCTGTTCCGCATCTATGAGCGTGGAGGCCACAAGAACAATGCAATCTATGTTGATGACTTCACCCTCTATTACACTGGTGATGTGGGTGGACCAGTCGGCTTTATCACGGGTGACGTGAACGGTGACAACGAGGTGAACATTGCTGATATCAATGCCTTGCTCGACGTGATCCTGAAGGATACTGACGATGACGACTTGAAAAAGCGTGCCGATGTGAATACCGACGGAGAAATCAACATCGCCGACGTGAATGGGGTCATTGACATCATCTTGAAGTAAAGAATAATTCATAACTAAAACCCAAGTAAATTTTTATATGAGAAGATTATTGATGGTGCTCGCAACAGGCTTGTTGTGGGTATCCTTGAAGGCTGTTCCTGCCGACCCCACTCCTATCCAGGTGACTCAACCTGATGGCAGTACACTTACCATCAAGCTGCATGGTGACGAGTTTTTCCATTTCACGTCGACCGTGGATGGCTATACCGTGGTCAAGAATATGGCAGGCTACTACACGTATGCCCGCCTGGACGGAGACCGCCTTGTGGCCAGTGACCGCATCGCGCGTAATGCGGACCAACGCACGGTAGCCGACCGTGCCGCCCTGGCCGGCATACCCAAGGGACTGACCTCACGCTCAATGGTCCAATCAGGAACCCGCATGCTCAACCGTCGCAACAGTGCGATGCGACGAGTGGGCAGCGACGGTATGATGGACTATGACAACTTCAAGGGTCTGATTATCCTCATCAACTACACCGACAAGAAATTCACGATGCCTGATGCCAACGCATTCTATGATGACATGGTCAATACCCATGACTACACGGGCTACACCCTGCGCAACAGGGTGGTGAGAATGACGGGTAGTGTCAGGGACTATTATTATGACAACTCCAACCAGCAGTTTGACCCCCATTTCGACGTGGTGGGTCCCGTGAATGTCCCCTATAAATGCACCGACCAGCAGAGCACCAACAATTCTGCCGAGATCTTTGATAGCGCCCTTGCTGCCGTTGACGATGATATCAACTTTGCCGACTATGATACCGATGGCGATGGGTTTGTGGATATGGTATTTTTCCTGGTGGCTGGCCTCTCGTCCAATTATGGTGGCAATAACGAGGCCTACCTGTGGCCCCACATGTACTATCTGTATTATGCGACACCGCGTGACGGTGTGAGATTTGGCCTGTATGCCTGCTCTACCGAGATCGCCGGCTGGGAGGGATATTACAGCGACGTGAACGGCATCGGCACCTTTTGCCATGAGTTTGGGCACGTGCTGGGCTTGCCCGACCTGTATGACACCGATTACACCGACAGTGGCGGCGAGAGCCTCAACCCTGGCCAGTGGTCCATCATGGCAGGAGGTAGCGGTAACAACTTTGGCCGTGACCCTGTGGGGTATAGCCTGTATGAGCGTTATGCCCTGGGGTTCACCACCCCCACGTTGCTGCAAGAGGATGGTGAGTACCTGATGTCTGCCCTTGATGTGAGTAATGGGGGCTACCGTCTAAACACGCCCAATGAGAATGAGTTTTTCCTGATTGAGAATCGCCAGATGGGCAAGTGGGACCGCTTCTTGCCTGGTCATGGCATGATGGTGGCACGTGTGGACTCGACCGATGAGCGCGTATGGTGGCAGAATACCGTTAACTGTGATCCCAAGCACATGTACTATGAGTTGTTGCGCTCCCATTACAACGGCCAGGACAGTGACCATGACCCGTTCCCTGGTGCCAATGGGGTGACCTCGATCACCAACTTCACTAACCCGGGGCTCCTGACTTGGGACCGCTCGTTCAACGACTATGCCATCTATCATATCACCGAGCATGATGGAGGCATCATTTCCTTCACGCTCGAGCGTGACACTTCCATCTTGGAGATTGTTGAGGACTTTGAGGTTATGCCTGCAACCAGCAACATGAGCGCCAAGCAAGTGCAGGGAGTATTCACCTGCTGGAACTTTTCCAAGAGTGCCGTGACCGATGCTGCCCCTGCCGACCAGTGTAATGGCCACAAGGCCGTGGCCATGAAGAAGCCAAGCATGATTAGCACCTCTGAGCCACTCAACATCATCCCCTATGCCGTGCGCTTTACCATCTTTAACCCCAGCAATTCTAAAGCAAACTTCAAGTTCACCTACTCGGTCGATAGCGGCAAGACTTGGCTGGATCCCAATAGAGGCATTGTCACTATTGAAGCCAAATCGGTTCAGACCAATACTGTCAACCTGCCCACGTCGGCGCCCATCATGTTCCGTATCAATCAGACATCAGGCAGTGACAAGGTCAACTGCTATCTTGATGACATCAAGCTGTATTACAAGGAAACATGGGCACCCGAGTTTGTGACTGGTGATGTGAACGGTGACGGTGAAGTGAATATCGCCGATATCAATGAGGTGCTCGATATTATTTTGAGCAATGATTTTACTGGCAGGTCATTCATGGCTAGGGCCGACGTGAACGATGACGGTGAGATCAACGTTGCCGACATAAACATGATAATTAACCTTATTGTTGAATAATCCAAATTATTATTGTGGTATGAAAAAATTATTATTCTTACTGACAATGGGATTGATGATGGTGACCGCACGCGCTGTCCCCGCCGACCCGACCCCCGTCCAGGTGCATCAGCCTGACGGTAGTACCCTCACCGTGGTCCTGCATGGTGATGAGTTCTTTAACTACTTGACGACCAGCGATGGCTATACCGTAGTCAAAAACGAGAAGGGCTTCTATACCTATGCCCGCATCGATGGTAACCGCCTGGTCGCTGGTGACCGTGTCGCCCGTGACGAGAAAAACCGCAACGCAGCCGATCGTGCCGCCCTGGCCACCTTACCCAAGAGGCTGACCACCAGCGCTATGATCGAACAGGGCACCAAGATGCTCAACCGTCGCAATGGCTTGTTGCGCGGTGTGGGCAACGGCGGTCACATGGACTACAGCAAGTTCCGCGGTTTGATCATTCTGATCAATTATACCGACAGGAAGTTTGAAGACTATGTGCCCAGCAATTACGAGGTAAACGGATTCTACAACGAGATGGTCAATTCACACGACTACAAGGGTTACACGCTGGCTTCGGGCTATAAGGTGGACATGATGGGTAGTGTGCGTGACTACTATTACGACAACTCGTTCCAGCAGTTTGACCCGTCGTTCGACATCCTGGGTCCTGTTGATGTGGACTTCTCGTGCAGGGACGCCCATCAGATGAGCAACTGTGCGCCCATCTTCTATGCAGCGCTCGAGGCGCTTGATGGTGATGTGGACTTCAGCCAGTATGATACCGACAATGACGGCACTGTAGATATGGTGTTCTTCCTTGTTGCCGGTTATGGCTCGGATTATAGCAGCAACGACAGGGATTACCTGTGGCCCCACATGTACAATCTCGAGGACTCTCCCGTGCTCGATGGTGTGAACTTCAGCCTGTATGCCTGCTCCACGGGGATGTATGGCGCTGAGCCCGAATTTGGTTTCAACCGCACCACCATTGCTGGCGTGGGCACCTTCTGCCACGAGTTCAGCCATGTGCTGGGTCTGCCCGACCTCTATGACACCGATTATGCCGGCAGCGGAGGCTCCAGCAAGCACCCGATGACTTGGTCCATCATGGCAAGCGGCTTCAAGAACAACTATGCTCGCAATCCGGCTGGATACAGCCTGTATGAACGTTATGCCCTGGGCTTTGCCCAGCCCATCGAGATCACAGCCGAGGACACGATATCCATTCCAGCCCTGGCATCGAGCAACATGGGTTACCGCCTGAACACCCTTAATGCTGACGAGTACTTCCTCATTGAGAACCGTCAAGCCATCAAGTGGGACAAGAACATCCCTGGGCATGGCATGCTCATCTTCCGTGTGGACTCGACCAATGTCGATGTCTGGGAGAATAACCAGGTCAACGTGGATCCCAACCACATGTACTACCAGTTACTCAGGGCCAACTTCAACGGCATGAACGACAGTGGACGTGACCCCTTCCCCGGTACCAGCAATGTCACGTCGATCACCAATGCCACCGAACCTAGCTTGCGCACCTGGGACGGCAAGTTGAGCCCGTTTGCCTTTACCGGCATCACCGAGGCCGACAGCGTCATCACCTTTGTCGTGGTGAAGGACAGTTCCAAGAGCGCCATCGAGGACTTTGAGAAGATGCCCCTGGGTGCAACACTCAACGATCAGGCAGTGGCTGGCCAGTATGCCAATTGGAACTTCAGCTCTTGTGCCGTAGTGGATACCGCTGGAGTGGTTGACGGACACGTGGTTGCCATGAAGAATGGCAGCATGATCAGCACCGCCGAGAACCTGAACAAGATTCCCAAAGTCGTGCGCTTCACCGTTTACAATCCCACCGACGTGACCGCAGTATTCTACGTTTATTATTCCAAGAATGGCGGTACCAAGTGGCTGGAAGCCGATTATCCCAATGCGGTTACCGTGCCTGCCGGTTCGACGGCAATGGCAACGGTCACCTCACTGCCCACCGACATTCCCATCATGCTGCGCATCAAGCAGACCACAGGCAGCACTACCGACTATTGCTACCTCGACGACGTTACCCTATACTATCAGGACACCTGGGAACCCGAGGAGCCCGAATACACGATGGGTGATGTGGATGGTAATGGAGTGATCGACATCGAAGACGTGACCACACTTGTCGATTACCTGTTGTCTGACGATTACACCATCCCCGTTCCTGAGGCTGCCGATATCGATGGTGATGGCGCCATCACCATCGAAGACTTGACCTTAGTCATCGAACTTGTCATCAACAGCTGATCCAAGGGCGTAGAGAGATTTTTATGATGCCCTGGATGATAGGGCACACTCAAGATAGGGAGCTCATTAAATGGGTTCCCTATTTGAATAAACCCTACCAAAATCAGTTAACTAAAAATAACATTTTTTTTGCAAAATAAGTTGTGTAATTCCAAAACTAGTAGTACCTTTGCAACAAAGTTGGAAATATTAATACTATTCATCCTAAATGTACATCGCGTTGTGAAACGGGGTGTATATTTTTTTGTGA
>Ga0310697_10003605_pt1 | contig 15592 bp, 13 predicted proteins | sample 172DNAGHGlowgp2_FD_203883 | JGI IMG/M metagenome (GOLD analysis project Ga0310697, IMG submission 203883) | Sheep rumen microbial communities from Palmerston North, Manawatu-Wanganui, New Zealand - 1728 DNA GHGlow gp2 (v2) (version 2) | ecosystem: Host-associated > Mammals > Digestive system >... | reverse complement strand
TTCCCAATCTGTATCATCAAAAGCAGACTGGACACAAGATATGGACACTGGTGTGGAAACCCACGAAGCAGTTTCTTGAAGTCTCCAGTTAGAAGGATTTGAAACTAATGTTCCGCCAGAAGAACCTTGTAAAAATGGAACATAAACATTTTTATTCTCGCCGTCTATGGCCAATATAGCATATGGCGTGGTTTCACTCCATCCGGTGGTTACACGGCCACGATAATACCTCGATGCTCCTGTGTTTTGGCGATAACCATCGGAGCCATTGTTCCCTGCCCATCCGGCGACATCAGCCAGTGCTGGTACACGGTATCCGGCCGGACATGGATCGTAGACGGTCTTAGTCTTGTCTGCCCTTACTGCATCCCACCTTCCGGGACGGGTAAGCCTTGCTGCCCAAAGATTGTAATGCTTGTCATCCAATCCGTTGTTTGTACACTGATCCAAAGGCCTAATAATTATCAATACAATAGGTAAAACATCAATTTTCAATGAATTAATAAAAATTGTACCATTATTTTTTATAAATTTACATTTCTTAATGATTTCAGAGGATGAAAAAGGCGATAACCATAGTTGCATTTCTCTTCTGCGCGGCATCATCTTATGCGCAGAATATTGATATTGAACGATATGTACGCGACTGGGCACCGACAGCCGTACGGGAGATGTACCGAAGCGGTGTGCCAGCCAGCATAACCCTCGCCCAGGGTATCCTGGAGTCCCGATACGGGAACTCTCCGCTCGCTACCGAAGGGAACAACCATTTCGGCATCAAATGCCACAAGGGCTGGGAGGGGAAGACCATGGCCTACGACGATGACGAGAAAGGCGAGTGCTTCAGGGTATATGATTCCGCGGCCGAGTCTTTCCGCGACCATTCCGACTTCCTGCGCTACCGCGACCGATACAAGTTCCTGTTCGAGTTCAGTACGACCGACTACAAGGCCTGGGCTTACGGGCTCAAGAAAGCCGGATACGCGACGGATCCGAGCTACCCGGAGAAACTCATCCGCTACATAGAGGACTATAAGCTTTACGAATATGACACGGTGGAAGAGGACCAGTTGCCTGCCGTTGCGGAAGTGCCTTCCGGAACCGTCACCACCGAGTCTCATGCCCATAAGCCTTCGCACGAAAAGAAAGCATCCAGGAAGACCCGGAAGGACAAGAAGGGGAAGGCGGAAGTGACAGGAGGCATTCCGGAGTCCCCGCTGGCAATCGAGGCACCTAAGAAAGTGGACAAGAGTGAGTTCGAGGAGTTCCATTTCTCCCTGAGCAGGGAGGTGTATTCCCGCAACGGCGTCCTTTACGTGCTGTCCGTGGAAGGGGAGACATATTCAAGCATCGCGGCACAGTATGGCCTCTATTTGAAGAATATCCTGAAATATAATGACTTGAGTGAGGAGGAGGAGCTTCTCCCGGGTACGATAGTATATATACAGAAGAAGAAAAACCAATCCGAGAAGGGGCTCGACATGTTCATCGTCGACGACGATAGCCAGACTCTGCGGGATATTTGCCAGAGGTTCGGCGTGAAGATGTCCAGCATCTGCAAGATGAACGGCATCCCGGAGGGGTACAACCTTACCGAGGGCGATACGATCATGCTTCGTTCAAGGAGATAGTGGAACTGACCGATGAATACTTGGAAATGGATAGTCCTGGCGCTCGCGCTGACAGCCGTGGTAGCCGCCGGTGCCCTTGGAGGCAAATGGTTCAATGACAACAAGAGACCTAATTTCAACCGGAACGTCGAACTCTATGTGACACCCGGAATGTCGGTCAACGATATCCTGTCCCAGATTCCGGACAGCGTGCTTGCCCGCCGGCGGAGCCTTGACAGGACGCTGCGGAAGTATCTTGACGACTCCTCCATCAGACCCGGACATTATGTCGTCGAGAAGAACAAGCCGAGCGTGTATGCCGCAAGGATGATAAAGAAGGGCTGGCAGACTCCTGTCAACCTGGTCCTGTCGGGTACGATGCGGCTCAAGGGACCACTTGCCCGCAAGATAGCCAACCAGATGATGATGGATTCGGCTACTGTCCGCAAAGCCCTGGACGACAAGGAACTCCTGGCTCGGTACGGGGCTACTCCGCAGGACGTGTTCTCGCTTTTCATGCCTGACACTTACGAGGTTTACTGGACCGATTCCATAGGCGTCGTGTTGGCTAAGCAGAAGGCCGCGAACGATGCTTTCTGGACCAAGGCCAACCTGAAGAAAGCGGAAGACCTTGGACTGACTCCGAAGGAGGTTTCGGTCGTGGCTTCAATAGTTAAGGGAGAGTCCAACTACGAGCCGGAATATCCTTCCATCGCAGGAGTCTACCTCAACCGCCTTGAGAAGGGGATGAAGCTTCAGGCCGATCCTACCGTGGCATATTGCTTCGACTATTCCCTGGACCGTATCCTGCTTAAGCACTTGGAAGTGAATTCGCCATATAATACCTACAAGTATCCTGGCTTGCCACCGGGGCCGATATGCGTTCCGGACAAGGCAAGTCTCGAAGCTGTCCTTAATCCGGACAAGCACGGATATCTCTTCTTCTGCGCCAGCCCGGAGATGGACGGAACCCACCGTTTCGCAACGACACTGTCCGAGCATAACCGCAATGCGCGCGAATTCCAGCGCGCCCTGGATGCCAGGAGGAAACGGTAGTTCCGCCTGAATCGCATTATTTCACGGAAATTGTTTATCTTTACGTGTTAGTAGTATCTTATTGCTTTAATTCTCGTAAAGATGGACGACAAGATCCGGAGATTGTTCCCGCAATTCGACGATGCAGGACTCTCGCTCGTCGAGCGGGCGTACGGCATCGCTGCAGAGGCGTTGGAGGGGCTTTCCCGCTGGGACGGGCGTCCTTTCATAGGGCATCCCCTCAATGTGGCACTGATTGCAGCTGACGAGATCGGCCTTCCGGCCGAGTGCGTAGCCGCCGTATTCCTCCACGAAGCGGAGAGGCTTGCGGAGTGGTTGGATATCGAAAAGGCCAGGGAAGGTTTCCCTGCGGATGTCATTACGATGGTGGACGGACTAGACAAGATCTCCACCATTAAGCCGAAGGACACACGGCTTGAGGCCGAGAATTACAAGAAGCTCATAGTCAAGTATTCCAAGGACCCGAGGGTGACGGTGCTGAAGATTGCTGACCGCCTGGAGGTGATGCGCAACCTGGATTCCTGCCCGAAGTCCACACGGGAGAACAAGATCCTGGAGACCTTGATGCTGTATATTCCGCTGGCCCACCAGCTTGGCCTTTACAACATCAAGAGGGAGATGGAGGATATATACTTCCGATATGCCGAACCCGAGGCATACAGGTCCATCACCAACAAACTGAAGGCTACCGAGCGTGACAGGGAACGGCTGATGATCGAGTTCATCCAGCCTCTCAAGCAGAAGCTTTCCGATGCCGGGATCAAATACAAGCTCAAGGTCAGGACGAAGGCGGCATATTCGATATGGTGCAAGATGCAGAAGCAGAAGGTGCCGTTCGAAGGGGTATATGATGTTTTTGCCATCCGCTTCATCATAGATTGCGACCCGGATCCGAAGGTCGAGAAGGACCAGTGCTGGAAGGTCTTCTCCTACGTGACCGAAGAATATGAGCAGGACACCGCCCGTTTGCGCGACTGGATCACCACTCCGAAGTCCAATGGATATGAGTCCTTGCATATTACGGTCAAGAACAAGAGGGGAGCATACATCGAAGTCCAGATCAGGACGGCCAGGATGGATGACGAGGCCGAGAACGGCAGAGCCTCCCACTGGTCCTACAAAGGAATCAAGCACGAAGAATTGCTCGACAGGTGGCTTTCATCTGTCAGGACTGCTCTGGAGCATCCTCAGGAGGCTGATCCAGAGGAGCTTCCGCAACCGCCGGACAAGGATATATTCGTATTCACACCTACCGGGGAACTCCGGATCCTTCCGGAGGGCGCCACGGTGCTGGATTTTGCGTTCAACATCCATTCAGGGCTGGGAGTCAAGTGCATAGGCGGAAAGGTCAACGGCAAGGCCGTATCGATCAGGGAGAAACTGAAGACCGGCGATACCGTCGACATAATGTCGTCCAAGAACCAGAAACCTTCTCCGGACTGGCTGGGCTGTGTCGTGACTTCGAAGGCTCGCAGCCGCATCAAGAGGGAACTGGATGCCGAGGAATACAAGAAAGCTTCCCAGGGCAAGGAGATGCTCTCAAGGCGTCTGAAGAACTGGAAACTGGAATTCCCGGACGAGATGATGGCGGAGTTCCTGAAGAAACTGAAATACACGACCCAGTATTCCTTCTATGCCGCGATAGCCGACGGCATCGTGGATGTCAACGACGTAAAGAGCTTCATCCAGGAGCATGACAAGATCGCTGCCGCAAGTGTCGAGGCTGCCAGGGAAATAGATGCAATGAGGGCTGCATCTGCAGCCGGATGGGAAGGGAAGCATTCTTCGGATGACATATTGGTGCTCAACGCTCGGGACCTGAAGGGCTTGGACTACAAGATGGCGAAATGCTGCCATCCCGTGTTCGGTGACGATGTGTTCGGCTTCGTTACACGTTCGGAAGGTATCAAGATACATCGGATTTCATGTCCGAACGCGTCGCGCCTGATAAGTGCATATCCATATCGTATCCAGAGGGTCAAGTGGGCGGAGAGTCCGTCTGCTGGTTCCTTCCAGAGTACGTTGAAGATCGTATCTGCGGTGGATTCGTCCGTAATCGGAAAGATAACCGAGATCATCGGGATGTTCAAGGCTTCTATGCGGACGTTCAACGTCATAGAGAACCACCGCAACGGCACTTATGAGATTACGCTCAGGCTGTCCGTGCCTTCAAATATGGAACTTGACAAGGTGATTTCCCAGATAAAGGTCCTCAAGCCTGTGATAAAGGTGTCCAGGGTCTAGTCCTTCCAGACTTTTAGATATTCCTGCAGGGCCCACATCTCGTCCCTGTACTTGGCGGCCTGGCTGAAATCCAGGTCGGCAGCGGAATGCTCCATCCTCCTCCTGTCTTCGGCGATGGTCTTTTCTATCTGTTCCCTGGTCATGGAACGGATGACCGGGTCCTGGAGCACTGCGGCCAGGTCGGCCTGTACGTAGCCGTCCGCGAAAGCCGTATTCCCTTCACGCTTGGAATCGTGGCCGAGACCGACCGAAACGGTTCCCTTCCCAAGTTCGCTCGGATCCGGGATGTAAGTAGGACGGGATACGGAATCCGCTGCGCTGACCCTTCCGCTCGGACCGTTCTTGATGCGTGGGTTGACTGGCTTCCCGGCCGGGCTGCCGTACAGTTCCGACACCAGAACGTTCTGCTTGACCTCGACCTGCCTTGGCGTGATGTTGTTGATCTTGTTGTATTCCATCTGCTTGGTCCTGCGCCTGTTGGTCTCGCGGATGGTTTCCTCCATCGAATCGGTGATTGTGTCGGCGTACATGATGACAAGTCCGTTGAGATTCCTGGCCGCCCTTCCAGCGGTTTGTGTCAGAGCCCTTCCAGAGCGCAGGAAGCCTTCCTTGTCAGCATCCAGGATGGCTACCAGCGAGACGGTCGGTATGTCCAGGCCTTCCCTCAGGAGGTTGACTCCTACGAGCACGTCGAACAGTCCGTTCTTGAAGTCTTCGATTATTTCCACCCTTTCGGCGGTATCTACGTCTGAATGGATGTACCGCACCCTGATTCCGATCTTGTCCAGATAGTCGTTCAGCTCCTCGGCCATCCTTTTTGTCAATGTCGTAACGAGGACCCGCTCGTCATTCTCTGACCTTTTCCGAATCTCTTCAACGAGGTCATCGACCTGGTTCTCTGTCGGACGCACTTCGACAGGAGGGTCCAGCAGTCCGGTCGGCCTTACGACAAGTTCCACGACAAGTCCTTCCGAGCGCTCCAGCTCGTAATCCGCAGGAGTTGCACTGACATAAACCTTCTGCCCTGTAATATCGTTGAATTCATCGAAGGTGAGAGGCCTGTTGTCGGCGGCGGCAGGCAGCCTGAAGCCATATTCCACGAGCACGGACTTCCTGGAATGGTCACCTCCGTACATTGCCCTTATCTGGGGGATCGTGACATGGCTTTCATCGATGAAGGTGACGAAATCTTTCGGGAAATAGTCGATCAGGCAGAAAGGTCTCTGTCCAGGTTTCCTGCCGTCCAGATAGCGTGAGTAGTTCTCGATGCCCGGGCAGTAGCCCATCTCCTTGATCATCTCCAAGTCGTTCTCCACCCGTTGCTGCAAACGCTTGGCTTCCAGTCCCTTGCCTATCTCGTTGAAATAGTCCAGCTGTTTCTTGAGATCATCTTGAATCTGGCTGACCGCCTTGATGCTCCGTTCGCGGGTGGTTACGAAATTCGTTGCCGGGAAGATGGGCACTTCGTCCAGGTCTTCGATATGTGCCCCGGTGACCGGGTCGATGAGGGAGAGGGCCTCGATCTCGTCTCCGAAGAATTCGATCCTGACTGCTTCGTCTGAACCTCCCAGGAATACATCCACCGTGTCTCCGCGCACCCTGAACGTGCCTCGTCTGAAATCCACTTCGGTCCTGCTGTAGTTTGCGTCCACCAGGTGATAGAGCAGGCGGGTAAGGGAGCGTTTCTCTCCTCTTTTGACCGTAACCGACTGGGCATGGAAATCATCCGGATTTCCGATTCCGTACAGGCAGGAGACACTCGAAACGACTATCACGTCGCGCCTACCGGACATCAGGGCGGAAGCTGCACTCAGCCTGAGCTTGTCGATCTGGTCATTTATGGAAAGGTCCTTCTCGATGTACGTGTCCGTGACAGGCAGATAGGCTTCCGGCTGGTAGTAGTCGTAGTATGATACGAAATACTCCACTGCATTGGACGGGAAGAAACTCTTGAATTCGCCGTACAACTGTGCCGCCAGGGTCTTGTTGTGGCTGAGTATCAGTGCCGGACGCTGGAGCCTTTCTATTACGTTGGCCATCGTGAATGTCTTCCCGGAGCCCGTGACTCCGAGCAGGGTGACATCCCCGACCCCCTGTTCCAGGGCCCTGCAAAGCCCGTCGATGGCTTCAGGCTGGTCCCCGGAAGGCTTGTATTGCGACTCGAGACGGAATTTCATTCGTTGATGATCAAAGACTTTACGCCAGGCGGCTGAGTTCGTAGTCGGCCTTGATCTTGTCGATTATGGCGCAGACGACCTTGAATGTGCGGCTTTCCTTACGGTAGTCGGCAGGGGCGATGAAACTCGCACGTCCCTGGCGCTTAAGTTTCTCGGCGAAGGCTTTCTTCTTGGGTTTGTCAGGGTTGTAAACTGCGATCGTATGCCCCCCGAACATCGAAACGATCTTCATGCAAGGAATATCAGTCTCTCCGTCCCCGAAATAGATCATCCTCGGATAAGGGATCCTTTTCTTGTCCTCGGCGATGCTGGCGTTCACCATCTTGTTGTCATGGGCAGAGAATATTCCTTTGTTGATCTTGAATATGAACTGTGTCTTCGCGGTGTAGTCCACCGCGATTCCCGGCCAGACCGCCTCACCCTCGTCGTTGTATATGTACGAACAAGCGAATATATGCTTGAATTCCTTCGCGAGAGGTGAGCCTTCGATGATTTCCTTCAAGCCGGAGGAATTGATATAATGCTCTATCTTGACCCCGTGCGCTTCACCGTATTCGTTTATGAGGCCGAACCATTCCTTCACTCCCTCGAACAGTTCGATGTGCTTGCCGAATTTGCGGAAGTCGGAGCGCCGGAGGGTGATGTTGTTCTTCTTGGCCTCGTCGAACATCATCTTCATGTAGGACAGGACGTTGCTGGCATCCTGACCGGCGGCAAGGCCATCGCTCATCTTCCAGAATTCCTCCGGAGTCTTGCCAACTGCCTGGATGAATCCGAACTCCTGCATGTTGCCCGGAGAAAGGGTTCCGTCGAAGTCATAGATGAGTGCTACAATCGGTTTCTTTTTCATGGTACGGTAATTATTTCACCACAAATAGGGCGTTTTCACTAAATACTCGTTGATTTTACAAATATATTAATAATTCGCTTGAAAGATATTTCCAGCCAAGCTAAATTTGTGGATACTGAATACAGAACAATTCTACGATGGAACATTACTTATCCTTACTTCAACAAGCTACTCGCAAGTACTGGGACAAATCCGCTTTGAACACTATCGGCGGAGAATCATTCACATATTCCCAGATGGCGACCCTTATCCGTAAATTCCACCTTTTCTTCGACAAGGTCGGAATGCAGAAAGGGCAGCACATTGCTCTCTGGGCCCGCAACAGCGCCAGATGGGGAATGTCATACCTCGCCATCAACACCTATGAGACCGTAGTCGTACCTATCCTCGCGGATTTCACTCCTGAGAACGTGGAATTCCTGCTGGACCATTCTGACAGCGTCGGTCTCCTGACCAATGCCGACAAGTTCTCGAAGCTGGACATCACAAAGGCTCCCCAGGTCAAGTTCGTGATGGACGTGGACAACCTCCAGATACTTTATTCTGCCGATCCGGAGACCGAGCAGGTCTGGAAAGACATAGACAAGCTGTTCGCGGCTGAATATCCGGACGGTTTCGGCCCGGACGATGTCAAGTACCCTACGGACAATATGGATTCGCTCGCAGCGATCAACTATACTTCCGGATCCACCGGCAACCCAAAGGGCGTGATGCTGACCTACAGGAATTTCTCGGCCACGATCGATTTCAGCCAGAGGAACAGGCCTACGTCCGATAGCAACAGGATGATTTCGATGCTGCCTATGGCGCACATGTACGGCCTCGTAACCGAGTTCATCTATCCGCTTTGCTTCGGAACTTCGATTTACTGGCTCGGCAAGGCTCCGACCCCGAGCACGCTGATGAAGGCGTTCCAGGAGGTCAAGCCTTATCAGCTGATCACCGTGCCTCTGGTCATGGAAAAGATTTTCAAGTCCAAGGTGAAGCCGGTCCTCGACAAGCCTTCGATGAAGGTCCTGTGCGCGATCCCTGGAATCAACAAGGTCATATTCAAGAAAATTCACGACGAACTTATCAACGCTTTCGGAGGTGAGGCTTCGGAATTCATCCTTGGCGGCGCTCCGGTGAGCCCTGAAGTGGAGAAATGGTTCAAGAAGATCAAGTTCCCTTACACCGTGGGCTATGGAATGACCGAAGCTACCCCTCTGCTGGCCTATGCAAGCTGCGCCACCTACGTGGCAGGTTCGTGCGGAAGGCCTGTGGACTGCTGTACCGTCCGCATCGACTCCGAGGATCCGGAGCATATCGCCGGAGAGATCCAGGCCAAGGGTGAGAACATCTGCATCGGCTATTACAAGAATCCTGAGGCTTCCGCCAATGCGTTCACCGAGGATGGTTTCCTGAAGACCGGTGACCTTGGAATCATGGACAAGGACGGGAATATCTTCATCAAGGGCCGCAGCAAGTCTATGATCCTGACCGCCAATGGACAGAACATCTATCCTGAGGAGGTCGAGGCCATCATCAACGACCAGCCTTTCGTGGCCGAGTCCGTGGTCGTGGACAGGGCATCCCACATCGTAGCCCTCGTGTATTTCGACCAGGATGCGATGAAGAAGGCCGGTCTCGACGCCGAGACCATAGCCGACCTTCCTGAAAGGGTCCGTGTCAACTCGAACAAGAAACTCGCAAACTACAGCCAGATTTCAAAGGTCGAGGTTCAGGAGATGCCGTTCGAGAAGACCCCTAAGATGTCCATCAAGAGGTTCCTGTACAAATAGTCGGAAGAGTTTTTGTCCCCGGATGCAAGATTTCGGTATCTTTGCATTTAGATTGACGTAAAGCTTTTTTCGATGATACGTTATTCAAGTGTGGTTTACAAGGTGGCGGTCAGGTTCGCAATGACCGCTGCCTTGTTTTTTTGCTGCCTCGCTGCCTCTGCACAGACTTCCGGGAAGGGGCACGAGCTTAGGATAGGATACGGTGGGGTGCCTATTTGCCTTAGCCTCGCTGACGGGATCATGCATGGATGCTACGAGCCTGTTGCATGGTATGAGAAGTCAAAGGACCGTTTCCGCGACTATCGCGGAGATGGCCGTTCGTACGGCACCCTGACCCTGGAGTATTGGTGGAATTTCGGTCCCAGGAGGGCAATCGGGCTGAACGTGGGTTTCGACAAGCTCTTCGGTGACGTGTATGATGGATTGACGGACAAGGTCAAGGGAAGGCAGCAGTCGTACGGCATTGCAATCTATCCTGAGTACCGCCGTATATGGAATCCGGACTGCAAGGTGAAAGTCTATCTGGCTGCTTGCACGGGGTTTGGAGTAGGATGTTACAACAACTGCAAAGATGAATACAAGCCAGGCGAGTGGAGCTATGTCCCTATCTTCCAGTTCACTCCGGTGGGACTGTCATTCGGCGGAAGCAATGTGTTCGGATTTGCCCAGGTAGAAATAGGAACGTTTCTCTTCGGCGGTCGTGCCGGAATCGGATACAAATTCTAGAAACAGCTGGTTATGAAGAAGTTGATATTATTCTTGGCTCTGTCTCTTACTTTAGTCTCCTGCAATATGCTCTATGAGGACTCCAATGGCAGGGACAACAGGATGAAGGAAGAATCCACCGGCCTGGTCTGGAGTTACCTTCTGTCGCCGGCATATACGCTGGATTACCTCCTGCTCGCGGACAGGTTCATTCAGGCTCCGGAAGAAGAGAAGGATTCCAGCCTGTACGACAGGGTCAGGCGGACCCTTTACAAAGGAGACAGCGATACTTGGCTCATCGAGAACCTGGGTACCCTTGATACCGGAGGCGGATCCCTCCACGAGCCCGGTGTCATCTGGAAGGTGGAATTCACGAACGGATATGGATACTACAACTCTTCATTCCTTCATGCACCGGACGTTGATGGATGGTTCTTCGAGTGTGTGTCAGATGACCTTTGGAGTGCTGTCGCTTCGGATGAGAACGTAACGGCTTTCCAGTTCGACGGAGATGAGACATTCCTAGTGTCGACTTTCGGGGAGAGGAAGACTCCGGACGGCTATGACTGCTCCTTCAAGACCGAAGGCGAGTTCAAGCTGGTATTGAAATACGTGGACGATGAAGAGCGCTGGTGGATATCAGGCAGGTTCTTCCATTCCGTAGGGCGTGGGAGCAACGTTTACGAATCTTGCGAAGCAGTTTATTCAGGATACTCCAACCCTTCGTTCAATCTGGTGAAATAGTCATGAAAAGGATACTTTTGTCGTTGGCCCTTGTGTTGGCCTGTATTTCCGCTTCTGGCCAGGAAACAGATGCCTGGCCCAGGTTCGAGGTGAACTGGGGATATGGGTTGTTACCTCTGATCCAGGCGGACAGGTTCAATGAAGGGAGTGCCTGGAGGATAGGTGCCGGTTCCCTGGGATCGATATACAGGCCATATACGTCCGAGGTCAGGATGACCGGCGCGTTCAGCGCCGAGTTCGGGTACAGGACAAGCCGGAAGTGGACGATCTCCCTGATGACATCGTTCAACCAAGTGTTCGGAGCCAGGAGTATCCAGGCCTTTCATTCCGGCGACGACTATCAAGTCAACTTCAGGACGGAGTCGGTGAACGGCTACAATATCGCCATCATCCCGAGGTGGCGGTACGATTACATTATCAAACCCGGTTTCCGGATGTATTCTTCGTTCGGGATGGGGTTCGGATTGTATGTCAACTATCACACTGGCGAGGATTCCTATTATGAGCCGGTACAGGGAGAAATCCAGCTCGTGCCGCTTGGCATCACGTTCGGCAGGAAATGGTTCGGTCTCGTGGAGACAGGCTTCGGCTCCCAGTATGTCGGAGGAAGGATTGGTTTCGGTTACAGATTCTGAAGATTATGAAAAAAGTATTATTCTATATTCTTTCGGTATTGTCCGTATCTGGCTGCTTGACAGTAACTTCCCAGGAAGAACCGTCTGACAGGATAGGCGAGATGGAGTATTATGCCAGGTTCAAGGTTTACCGCGAAGTCCAGGAGACCGTCCGCTATCTGGCGATGGCTTGCAGGCTGGACGAATATACCAACCTCTCGGAACAGGATAAGCGGGCATCCATTTGGAACGACATCAGAGGGAATGTATTCGTCAATGGTGACGGAGTCATCAAGCTGGCGGATTATGCATCCTATGAGACCGGGAAAATGAGACTGGGGGAGGAGACTGCGGAGTGGAAGGTCAGGGATACATACGCCGACATGTCGTTCATCTGCAGCGGCCCTTCTTCCTGGATATGCTCAATGGTTTACAGCAAAGCGGTTGAGAACGCTCTCGTTGCCGTTCTCAAGGATAAGGAACACGGGATCTGGACCCTTGGATATGATTCGACGGAGACAGAGGGTGAGCACAAGGCTGTATTCTCATCCGAAGGGCTGGTGGCAACGTATATTCCTCGTTATGAGCAATACTATACAACTACGATAACGGACTCGCCTGTCTTGCTGAAAGGCAAAGTAACCGTTTTATTCTATGAAAACGGGGAACAGGTTGACTGGCTCGTAATGGAGTGGTCAGGCTCTTCGGAACCAGTCTCTGTCAGGACAAGCCGTAATACCGTTACTTGAGATAAGCGTCGGAAACAACTTTCTCGCTGCGGGCGATAAAGTCCGCCAAGGCTTTCCCCTTCAGCATTCCGTTGGCCAGCAGAGCCAGGTCCGTGACCTGCTTGAGCAGTTCACTTCCTTCGGCATATTCCTCGATCTTCTCCTTGTTCTCCTTGAGGCCTGAAACGATCTTGGCCATCACCGGGTTCTCCAGGTTGACCTTTATGTCGAAAGCTTCCGGCATCTCTCCATAGAAGTTCATCCCGCCTCCCAGGGCGCTCATTTCGCGGTAACGGCGCATGAATTCATTCCTGGTGATGAGGATAGGAGCGGCGTTCTCGCCGAGGTTCTCGGCTTCTACCTGATATTCATTCTCCTTCGGGAGTACGGCCTTGAAGAGTTTGGACAGGTCTTCCTTGTCGCTGTCCGACATCTCAGGCTTCACCTTGTCTTCCTTCGGGATGAGGTTGTCCACTGAGTCGGAATCTACCCTGGCAAAGCGGCTGTCAGGGATCTTCTGCTCGAGCAGGTTCACATAGTGAGCGTCGAGCTCGCAGTCCATCAGCAGGACGTCATATCCCTTGTTCTTTGCGGCTTCTATGAATGAATACTGGGCATCTGCGTCGGTTGCGTAAAGATAGACTACCTTTCCGCCCTTGTCCTTCTGGGTGTCCTCGATGGCCTTGCGGTAGTCTTCGTGGGAGAAGAATTTCCCGTCCGTATTCTTGAACAGGGCGAACTTGAGAGCCCTCTCGCAGAACTTCTCATCCGATAGCATTCCATATTCGATGAATAGCTTGAGGTTGTCCCATTTGCTCTCCCAAGCCTCGCGTTCGTTCTTGAATATCTCTTCGAGCCTGTCGGCCACCTTCCTGGTGATGTAGGTGGAGATCTTCTTTACGTTCTCATCGGCCTGCAGGTAGCTCCTGGACACGTTCAAAGGGATGTCAGGGGAGTCTATGACTCCATGCAGGAGTGTCAGGAAGTCAGGAACGATGTTGTCCACGTGGTCGGTGACGAACATCTGGTTGCAGTAGAGCTGGATGTTGTTCTTCTCGATGGCCATCCTCTCCTTGATCTTCGGGAAATAGAGGATTCCGGTTAGGTTGAACGGGTAGTCCACGTTGAGGTGGATATAGAACAGCGGCTCTTCCTTCATCGGGTACAGGTCCTTGTAGAATTTCATGTAATCCTCTTCCTTGAGCTCGGAAGGCTTGCGTGTCCAGAGTGGTTCGATTCCATTGACGACATGGTCCTTGTCGGTGTCCACGTACTTGCCGTCCTTCCATTCCTGCTCCTTGCCGAACACGATCGGTACGGGCATGAACTTGCAGTACTTGCCGAGAAGCTGGCTGATCTTGCCCTTGTTGCCGTAATCCTTTGCTGATTCATCGTCAAGGTAGAGTGTTATGACGGTTCCGCGTTCATTTTTGTCGCAAGGTCCCATTTCGAATTCGGGGTTGCCATCGCAACTCCATTTCACTGCCTCGGCTCCTTCCTGCCACGACAGCGATTCGATCGTGACTTTCCGGGCAACCATGAAGGCGGAATAGAAACCGAGTCCGAAATGACCGATAATATTCTGGTCCTTGTATTTCTGGAGGAATTCCCCTGCTGAGGAGAAGGCAATCTGGTTGATGTACTTGTCCACTTCCTCAGCCGTCATTCCGATGCCGTTGTCGATGATCCTGAGGACCTTGGCTTTTTCATCAAGCTCGACGGTTACTTTCAAGTCACCCAGTTCGCCTTTGAATTCACCGTTGGAGGCCAGTGCCTTGAGCTTCTGGGTGGCATCCACTGCGTTTGCGACGAGTTCCCTCAGGAATATTTCGTGGTCCGAATAGAGGAATTGCTTGATAACAGGGAAAATGTTTTCGGTGGTAACACCGATCTGTCCTTTGTTGGTTTCCATATTGTGTTTGATTTTTGTTCTGTTTTTCGGACTGGAAGTCAAATAATGTTCCAATCAAAAGTTACTGACAAATTGTCACAAATACATTTTTTAATGGCCTGTATTGCGGTTTTAACGTTTTTTTTGTTATATTTGCACTTTCTAAAGCAATCAGGAAAATGTCAGAAAACCCTCAGGCCTTCCCTCTGGACTCCGAGAAAGTATACTATTCTACGGACGATCTGACTCTCGAAACTCCTGAAGGTTCCAAGACTCTCAAAGTGGGCGCCTGGCTGAACGAAGATCCTGTTCGAATCCATAAGATGATCGTCCGCGAGAAGGTCCTCCATGTGGACCAGATCGAGGTTTACAACCCTTTGATGAGTAAGTTACGCCATGCTGACCAGCAGTATTACAAGCAGTACATGGGACTCAATGTCACGATCGATTTCCCGGGATTCGCTACCGACATACTGGCAAAGATTCCATTCGAAAACGACCCTGTCGGCTTCTACAAGTGGTGGCGCAAAGGCAAGCATGAGGACAAGGTTTACCTTTCCAAGCTCAACCAGATCCGACTTTTCCAGAAAGTATTCCTGATGGAACCGAAGCTCATGCTCAAGAAAGATATCGATTTCCTCAAAACGTTCTGACCCAGGACGTTTTTTTTTATATTTTTTGTTAAAAGAAAGTTTTTTGCCTATATTTGGATGAATAGCTTGGAATCAACACACTTTTTAACTAATAAAAATCATCGCAAATGACTTACAAGATTATCGACATCCAGGGTATCGGACCTGTTTATGCTGAAAAGCTCATTGCTGCAGGCATCGAAACCGTAGACCAGCTTCTCGAGGCCGGAAAGACCGCGAAGGGTCGCAAGGAACTTGAGGAGAAGACAGAAATAAACGGCAAGCTCATCCTTACTTGGGTAAACCATGCAGACCTCTTCCGCATCAAGGGTGTAGGCCCTCAGTTCGCAGAACTTCTCGAGGCTTCGGGAGTTGACACCGTGAAGGAATTCCAGCACAGGAACGCAGAGAATCTCGAGGCAAAGATGATCGAGGTCAACGAGGAAAAGCACCTCACCAAGGTCGTCCCTAGCGTGAAGATGCTCCAGGACATGATCGACCAGGCAAAGGAGCTTCCTCCTGTGGTTACCTACTAATCCGGGTCATTGAAACTGTAAAGG
>Ga0310697_10003604_pt1 | contig 15596 bp, 14 predicted proteins | sample 172DNAGHGlowgp2_FD_203883 | JGI IMG/M metagenome (GOLD analysis project Ga0310697, IMG submission 203883) | Sheep rumen microbial communities from Palmerston North, Manawatu-Wanganui, New Zealand - 1728 DNA GHGlow gp2 (v2) (version 2) | ecosystem: Host-associated > Mammals > Digestive system >... | reverse complement strand
TGTCGACGACCTGCTGTGCCGACTTGTAGCGGTTCTGGTTGTAGACGTTACGGTTGTAGTGCCAGTCGCCGATGCAGGTGCAGGTCTGCCAGTACTCCTAACAAACAGGTTGACGCTTAATGTAATTTGTTATTTGTAATTTCGCCGCTCCCCCCAGTGTTTACTGCGGAAAGCGGCGATTTCAGGAACTGACGCTTAATGTTACTTCGACAAAAAAAATCGCTCAGAAGTTTTGAACTCTGAGCGATTTGAGCATTCTTACATGTTCACGGGCCCGAAGCCCATACAGCTGGTGGTCGTGATGGCCGTCAGGGCTGCCGTCAGGGCTGCGATGGCGATGCGGATGACCGTCTCCCAGAGGCTGGTGCTACCTTTCTTCATGGTTCACCTCCCTTCCTCTTAGTCGCCGCCGCCGCTGTTAGCAGCCGCCTTGGCGTCAGCAATCTGGCTGGCAGCCTTGTCGGTCCAGGCGAGCGTGCCGACCTTGTTCAGCTCGGCGCGAGTGAACTCGCCGGTGGCCTGAGCCAGGAGCTTGATCGACTTCACGGCGTTGCCCGTGGGCTTCACCACGCCCGTCTGCGGGTCCTTGGTGGTCTTGGGGCCGATGGCGGCGCGGATGGTCACGTCGTTCGTGCGGTCGTACAGGGCGTTGGTGGCGTTGCCCTCGACGGAGCACTTGAAGATGGCCAGGTCCTCAATCTTCACCGTCTTGCCCTCCAGGCAGAGGTGGCGGATGCACTTGATGGCGTCCATCAGGATGCCCTTGATCGTTCCTGCCGAGAAGGGCGTCTCGTGCTCAGCCATGTGCTTGGCCAGCTTCACCACGTCGTACTCCTCCTTGTAGTCCACGCGGGGGTACCACTTGCCGTACTGTTCCGAGGAGGCCGAGTTGTTCTTATACAGCTTTAGTTCAAGCATAATTCTGTGTGTTTTTTATGGTTTTAGATACTCTGCGACTGATTACTCCGGCCAGCCGCCTACCGCTTTTGTCTTCTTCGAAGACGATACAACTGCGGTGCAAGGTGAACGCGGAGGCAAGCTCGCTTGGCCTTCGCTGAGCCGCAGCCCGCAGTCGCCATTGCTTCTCAATTGCAATGGCAAAGGTACAAAAAAACGGCTACCTTTGCAATAGCCGTTTTGTTAAGAGAGTATAAAAGTGTGGGGCTTACTTCGTCTTATTGATGACGGTGAGGTAGCGTCCGTTGCCGCTTGGTTTCACGGCGAAGTGTACCCACCAGTTGGTGCCCTTGCGTTCGATAATAATCTCGTCCCAGGCCTTCTTCTCAAACAGGAATATCTCCACGAGCAGGGTGGCGTAGCGAAGTGCCATGATGCCACGCTCCTCGGCGTTCTTGCCCGGACAGCGGATGTCGGCAGCACAGCCGTTGAGGTGGTTCGACCTGGGGGCGCCGCCCACGGCGTGGTTGAGCTGCGCCGAGCGGTAGCCGCTGTTGACGTAGAGCTGTGTGTCCTTGCCGTCGTTGTAGCGGCGGCCGTAGAGGGCGCGCAGCCGTTCCAGCCACTCGCATACCAGCTTGATGTTATCCACCTTGTCGAGCGGGGGGGCGTTGTAGATTCCGGGATGCCTGTCTGAGCGGCACATCTCTTGGAGCGTGAAGTGCTCGGTCAGTTTTGTCTTTGGATCAATCATTGTAGTGACATTTTTAGTTTTCGATAATTACCTTTATTAATTCTCATGACATAGCCATCGCGACGCAATCGATAGGCGACTATCCGTGCAGATTCTCTGCTAACGCCGTAGGTCTTCTCGACATCCTCCACGGTGAACTCCTTCGGCAGCTGCTGATAGCAGAGGTCGTACTTCGACGCCCGTTGTCGCATGTTGGCAGCGTCGCGGCGCATGTTGTCGAAGTAGGTACGCGCATACTCGCCGAAGAAGTGCTGCTGGCAGCGGTACTGGATGTCCATCACCAGTCGGCAGAGGCGGCGGTCCTGGTCGTCAATCGTGAGTGTCTTCTTCTCCTTCCACTCCTCCCAGTGGCGCATCACGAGCAGGGGCGCGGCGATGCCGATGCCGTAGTAGGCCACGCGCTTCAGCAGCAGCTCCTCCACCTTGTCCTGGTTGAAGGCGGCTATCTTCATCCGCTCGTCAGTCCACTGCCATGCCTCCTCGACCAGCGGCCACAGGGGCAGCTCGCCGCGTACGCCGTCCAGTCGGAAGGCCCACGTCTTGAGCAGCTCGTCGGCGGCGTGGTCGGTCGCCATAGTGCGGTGCAGCCCCATCATACGGAACCCGCTGGGCGGCAGGGGTATGACGGCCAGTCGCGTGGCCAGTCCCGAGCCGAAGTTGCGCTCCGTCACCTTGCGCTGCAGCGAGAGCGGTGTGCCCGTATAGACGAAGTTCCAGTAGACGTTGAACGTGCCGCTGATGCTGTCGAGGTTCGAGTAGGCTTGTCCGTCCTCCTCGTTGTGGAAGGCTTTCAGCTCCAGCGACGTCTTGTCAATCCACGAGCCGCCGCGCTGCGTCAGGGTGGCGTTGTCGAGCTCCGAGTCGAACGTCAGCATGTGCAGGTGCATGGGCTCGCCGTCGATGGTCTCCACGGCGTTGTTCATGTCCTGAATGAAGGTGGCGTTCGAGGTGCGCGCCGGGTGGTCGCGGATGATGACCACAGGCTTCTTCGGCTTCTCCTTGTTGGCACCCTTCTGCCGCGTCTCCTCCTTGTAGCGGTTCACGGCGTCGTAGCCTACCTTGTCGGCTGTCTTGATAGGTGCCGCCAGCAGCTTGTACAGACGCGTGGCGAACGACTTGCCGCTGGCAGGGTCGCCGATGACCATGATGCAGTAGTTCAGTCGGCGGCGCTCCTCGGGGCGGTGGTAGAAGTAGTACCACGTCCTCGTCATCAGCGTGCCCATGAAGGCGGCCGTGGTGAAGAGTCCTGCCGCATAGCCCGCCACGGGCAGACCGCGGAGTGCCTCCCTCAGGCAGGGGTAGTGGTCGAACAGCTGCTCTATCTGTTCGCCCCATTCGTCGAGTGGCAACTGGGCTTCCTCCTCGTCGGTCTTCTCCTTGCCGTCGTCAGCCGTCGCCTCGGTCTCCACGGCACCCACCTTCTCCAGCACCTCGCGCAGGTGTTTGGGCATCGTGGCGTAGTACTTGTAGTCGCAGGCGTCCTTGATGGTCGTCTCCACGGCGTCGCCCTCCGCCATGAGGTCGCGCACCCACTGCTCCTCGATGAGCACCCTTCGGACGACCTCGGCATTGCGGTCGCAGATGTAGCGCAGGTCGCGGGCCAGTCGCAGCAGCGTGGTGTGGCGGTCGCCGCGCTGGGGCTCATGGCCGCCCAGCCACTCACGAATAATGTCAGCATACGTCACTCCATGATATGTTCCAGAATCTTCTGGCAGCACCACCGCGTGGCCTGCGCCATCCTGATGTGAGTCTCCATCAGCAGCCACGCCACCGGCATGAGCAGCACGGTCAGCAGACTGACGATAGGACTCGCTATGGCCGCTACGGTAAAGAGCGTCAAATTTCTCAGCAAAAGTTTTGTTCTCATAGGTAAAAAGTTCTTGTTCGTTAATAAATAGGATATCATTCTTCGTGCAGATGAACGACATACGCGAGGCGTCCTTGCACGACTCGTCGGCCTCCACGCCCAGCCTCTTGGCCATGGCCATCTGGTTGTCGATGAGATTGCCCACCTCGGGGTCGGCCTTGAACACCACCTTCAGACCGTGACCGCTGGGCGTGACGTAAACGAGCAGAATGCCCGTTTCCTTGGCGCGTTGTGAAAAGTCGGCAGCAGCAAATTCTTCACTCTTCATTCTTAATTCTTCACTTTCGACGTGGTCCACGTCGAGCACGCAGAGCCCGTTGAGCCGCGTGGCGGCCTGCTTGCGCCAGGCACCCTCGTAGCCCTTCTTCGACTTCGTCACGTCGAACGTGGCTTGGAAGATGAAGGCGGGCAGCTTCTTCTTCAGGCGCGACGCCTCGTCCTCATGAACCTTGGCGGCATTCTCGTCGCCAGCCTCCCGGAACAGGGCGGCCTGGCGCTTGTTCTCTCGCACGCCTTCGATCACTTCTTGCGTCCAGGGCGCTCCCACCAGCGCCCAGAACAGTTCCGGGGTTACTTCCTTGGTGGGAGTAAAGAAGCTTTGTTGATATACAAACATTTGTTTACGTTGGCTATTGCGGTTAATAAATAGGTAGACACGTCGGGCACCGTCGTCGGCACCACTACGCGCACCACTACCTCCTGTTTCACACGGTTGTGCCACACCTTGGCGTCGCTCTCGTCCATGAGCAGCTTGCCCTTGCACGTGGCCGAGGGCTCCTTCAGCCTCATGCCGCGGATGAAGAAGTCGAGCTCCTCCTCCAGCGCCGCCGCGGGGTCGGGCGTGTCGCGCGGAATCTTCAGGTGAGCCACGATCGAGCTCTCCTTCCGACCCTCGGTCTCGTAGAACCGCGAGCCGCCCTTCTTCCTCACGTTCTTCTGCACGGGCTCACCCTCGCCCTGCGGTGTGAACTCCACGCTCATGTCGTCGTGGAAGGTGGCCGTGCCGCGCACCCGGCGCGGCTCAGCCTGCTTCGTTGTTGTTGTACTCATAACTACAATCTTAATCTTCTATTTTCAATCTTCAATTTTCCGTAAGTTTACGGCGACAAAATTAGGCACAAAAAAAGCGTCCCAGCCATGCTGGAACGCTTTGGTAATGTTTTGGCAATCGATTGGTAACGGCTTGGTAATCGCTACATCATCGGAAGTACTGTTTTCTCTAATTCGGCAGCCAGGGCCACGACAACCGTACGACACTCCGTGAAGAAACTTTCGTCGGCCTTACTGGGCTTCACCGACTCCAGGTGGCGCGCATCTTCGCTCATAAACGACAGCGTCACCAGACGCCTGATGTTATCGTAGCTACACTCCGGCTCCAGCTTCCGTCTGAAGGGCAGCGTCGCCACCTTCTCGCAGAAGTCGGAACCCTTCACCGGGAAGTTACAATACCAGCGTAGACACCAGTAGACCGCAGCCCACAGACGCTTCTCGTTGAGCACATTTCCCTTGCCGCAGATTGCTTCAATGGCACGTGCCACCTGCTCGTCCGTGTATTCCCGTTGTCCCCGTTGGTTTTCGCCGATATAATACTCCGTGCCGCTACGTGTCATGTTTCCGTTGATGACCATATTATGGATGGTGGCACCCTGAAAGTAGTTGGTGATGCCGTTGTGATGCTGAGGGGTTTCTTCTTCCTTTTTCATAATCCTATATGTTATAAAAAAGGAGAGCGGGCATCATCGACATACAACAAGACCTCTGGAACCGCTAAGTATCTTCGAGTTGCTGTAATCTACCTATGCCCACGTCTCCTGGACGCGAGCTGGCAGACAATCTGTCTCGATAATACTTTTTGAATTAGCGGTTCTTGAGGTCTACGAGAAAGCTGTCTTCGCTTTTATCTTCTATGTTTCTTTTCTTCTTATAACGCTAACGTTTATCCGTTTATTGTAAGTGTATCTATTTCTCCTTCGAAATGGTTCTCTATAGTGACGTTGAACACCTGCTTAAAGTTCTCTTCATTGTCAGCCCACTTATTACATTGAGCCATCACAGTCCTTAGTGCCTGCTCCTGACCTTCGGGCGGATACTTATACTTCTTCAGCAGTCGTTTCACCAGCACACGCATCTTGGCACGTGCCGACTCCTTCTTGTTCCAGTCTATCGTCCGGTTCTTGCGCAGCTGGGCTGTCAGTTCTTTGGTCAGCGCCACGAACTCCTCGTTGCTGTAAGCTTCGCGGATACCCTCGGGCGATGTCAGCGCGTCGTAGAAGGCTTTCTCCTCGACCGTCAGTCCCAGCTCGTTGCCTTCCTCCTCGGTCTTCTTGATCTCAGCGGCCAACTTCAGCAGCTCATCAATGACCTCCTCGTTAGTCAGCATTCCTTTCAAGTAGTTCGAAAGTGCCTGGTTCATCAGTTCCGAGAACTTCAGGCTCTGCACGATGTTCGTACGCTCGAAGTTCCTCACACGTTCCCTCACCAGCTTCTCCAGCAGCTGGATGGCGAGGTTCTTCTCCTTCATCCGCCGGAGCTCAGCCAGGAATCCCTCGTCGAAGAGCGAGAACTCGCGCTTCGTCTCAAACAGCCTGATGACGCCAGTACTCTGAATGCTCTGCTCTATAAGGTTGGCTATGCGCTCGTTGATGTCCTGCTTCGTCACCGGGCCACGTGTCTGGGTGAAGCGTTGCAGCAGCACCCTCACGGCGTCCATCAGCGCCACCTCCTGCTTCTCGCGCTGGCTTATCAGCGAACGGCACAGCGTCAGCGCATTGTGCAGCAGCTGGCTCTCCTTGATATACTTCTGCAGCTTTTCTGCTCTTTCGCGAGCCAGCATGAAGTCCACGCCGTGTTTGATGATCTGCGCTCTCTCGGGATCGCTGCCTTCGTAGAAGCCCTCGTAGTTGAAGCCATATAGCAAGTCGCGGCATATCTCCAGCTTCTCCAGGAACTTCACCTTCGCCGTTTTCTGAATGTCGGGGTCACCAAACTGCTTGCGGTCGCGGCTCGTATAGTCGTGCATGGCTTGGCGCAGAGCCTGAGCTATGCCCACATAGTCCACTATCAGACCACCTTCCTTATCGGGGAACACCCTGTTCACGCGAGCTATGGCCTGCATCAAGTTATGACCCTTCATCGGCTTGTAGATATACATCGTCGCCAGCGAAGGCACGTCGAAGCCCGTCAGCCACATATCCACCACGATGGCAATCTTCATTGGCGACTGGTCCTCCTTGAAGAGGGCGGCATACTCGCGGTTCTTCCTTGGCTGTATCACGTCAGCCCATTCCGGTTTGTCGCTGTTGGCGGCACTCGCCACCACGTGCATCTTCTCCACCCACTCGGGGCGCATCTCCAGCATCCGGCGGTATATCTTCACCGCAGCCTCCTTGTTATACGCCACGATCATCGCCTTGCCCGTCAGTTCGTGCTGGCGGTTCTCCTCGTAGTGCTTCACGATGTCGGCACACAGGCTGTTGATGGTATCGTTGTGACACAGAATCTCTTTCAGTCCGCTGTTGTCGCGCTGCGCTTTGTCTATCTGCTGCTCCGTGGCTCCTTCGTCGGCCAAACGGTCAAACTCTTCGTCCAGCTTCTTCAGGGCTTCCTCGTTCAAGTTCAAGTTGATCACGCGGCTCTCGTAGTACACCGGACGGGTGGCGCCGTCGGCCACCGCCTGTGTCATATCGTAGACGTCAATGTAGTCGCCGAACACCTCCTTCGTGTCACGGTCGCGCTGAGAGATGGGCGTACCCGTGAAGCCGATGAACGAGGCGTTGGGCAGGGCTTCGTGCATCAGCAGCGCGTAGCCCTTCTTCATCTTCTCGGCTTTCACGTCCCAGTGCTCGTCGCCGTATTGCGAACGGTGGGCTTCGTCGGTGATGACGATGATGTTCCTGCGCTCCGACAGCAGCCCTGTGCCCTCTTCAAACTTCTGTATCGTCGTAAAGATGATGCCGCCCGTCTGCAAGTCCTTCAGCTTCCTCACAAGGTCTTCGCGCCCTGCCGTCTTCTGCAGCTTGCCGCTGGCGTTCAAGTCGAAGCCTACGCGCTGCGGCTCCTGGCGCAGGAACTTCTGGCACCCCGCAAACTGCTCATACAGCTGCTGGTCCAGATCGTTGCGGTCGGTCACCACGAGGATGGTACATTGCGGGAACTCCTGTATCAGCCGGTGTACGTAGAACACCATCGACAGCGACTTGCCTGAGCCCTGCGTGTGCCAGAACACACCTATCTTGCCGTCGCCGCCAATGGCCGTGTGCGTATGGGCTATGGCTTTGTTCACGGCAAAGTACTGGTGGTACGCACCCATGATCTTCACCACGCTGCCATCCTTATGGTCAAAGCAGATGAAGTTCCTCAGGATGTCCAGCAGCCGGTGCTTCTCGAAGATGCCCCGGAAGAACGTCTCGTAGTTCACGGCGTCCTTCGTCTCCACCTTGCCGTCCTCGCTCTTCCACTCCATGTAGCGGTTTCTCTTCGCGGTGATGGTGCCTGCCTTCGACGTCAGCATATCGCTCGTCACGTTGAAGGCATTGTAGACAAATAGTCCCGGGCACTTCTGCTGGTACTGCTTCACCTGTGTATAGGCATCCTCCTCGTCGGTCTCTTCGCGCGATGGCGATTTCAGCTCTATGACCACCATTGGCAGCCCGTTCACGAACGCCACAATGTCGCAGCGTATCGGCTCCTGCTCCACCACTCGCCACTGGTTCCTCACCACGAAGCCGTTCTTCTCGGCCGTGTCGAAGTCGATGAGCTTCACCAGCGCCGTCCGCTGGCGACCGTCCTCTGCGTACTTCACCTCCACGCCGCTCTGCAGGTAGTCCGTCAGCTGCTCGTTGCGCTGCTCCAGCAGTCCCTCGTTGATGGTCGTCACCTTGCGAAACGCTTCTTGCAGCACCTCCTCGCTCATCGTGGGGTTCAGCCGCCGCAGCCCCTGCCGCAAGTCTTCGGCATGGTACGGCACGCGGTAGTCGCGCTCCACGTCGTAGCCGCACTCATACCCGTAGCCCAGCTGCTGGAACAGCGATATCAGCGTCTGCTCGTAGAAGTTCTCGTCTAAAGGATTGTTAGTGCTCATATGTTCTATTTATTACCAATCTCCACAATCATCGTTAAAATCGTTCCTTGGATCCCATTGACTGTCTTGATAATCATAACGGTCGTATTCGTCAACACCTGTTTTTGTGTCTCCGCATTTGAAAGTATCTCCTATTGTTTCAAAGAAGAACTTCCATGCAAAGAACACAACTATATACAATAGAATATTGAATATAGATAAAAGATGCACCATCCATGCTATTATATAGGAAATGAAATCTTCGCTGTCTTCTATATCGACATCTCCAATAACATTTGCTTCATGGGAAATTAAACGATATAATAGCCAAGAAGGCAATCCTACAATTATTAGGAGGACTAATAAAAATATGATGCTTCTTATTATCTTCATGTCGTTTTATATATCATTTACATTTTTCTTCCGCTGTGCTTTATTAGAAGTTCTCCTCGATATACTTAAGCAACTCTTCGAAGCTATTGTCCGAAAGGTTTAGTGCTCCTTGTGGTGCCCACTTCAGTCCATGCTTCATCATCTTTTCCAGCGTGAGTTTATTGCTGGTATGCTCACCGATTCTTTTAATAACGAAGAAACGGTTATGCTCTGCAGCTTTATCGAAATCTTCTTCTTTCTTGTAATACTTCTTCTCTAAATCGAATTCGGGGCAGTAAGTTACATCGTTGTCAATGACTTCAAATTTAAACACTACACGCTTGTATGGCGCTGAATAATAAATGTAGCCTATATCGCCTTTCTGGAACTTAAAGTATTGCTTCCAATAAATCTTCCCCAATTCATTGAAACTTGCCTCGTGATTAAAGAACTTGGGGCTCGCAGGTATCATCCAAACCTTCTGTGGCCTGGTTTTGCTGGTGTTAACTTTGGGAGCTGGGCCAGACTCTACGCTTGAAGGTATTTCAATCTTTTGGGCTGCGACTGGATTCAACCCATCAATGCGTTTTACCTCTACAAGCAGGGTAGAACGGAGCGTCTCGAGCAGATGCTCTGGTAGTTCGCTGCGCTCAAGTATCATGTCAAGTATCTCTGTCTTACCATCAGGCGAACACCAGTATTCCACCGTCTTGTTGATTTTAACTCTCTTATGGCAATACTCCAATAGATTAGCTGGCGAATACTTTCCGCGATAGAGGACTTCCATAAACTGACGGGCGGCATCGTTGTCGTGCTGATATTTGATGGTTTCTACCAATGTTGCCTCATGCTTTGGCGTGCTATAGTCTATATAATAGATTTCGAGCTTAGTGCCCAACAACAGGATACCATAACTGCACGCTTCCTGCCTCATATAGTCTATCAACTGGTTGGCATCTTTCTCTTCCTTCTTTTTCTTGGGGCGTTTCAGCTCTACTATGATTTCTGGAGACTCTTTGCCAGGAGCAAAGAGTGCAAAATCAGCTCTATGTGTCGCTGTAGCAAACTTGATAGGATATTGCTCTATCAAACCTTTGTTAAGGCGATACCAGTCTAATGCCCTGAAGAGTTCACGAGCGATGTCCTCTTCAAAAACCTTCTCGGAATTATTCTTTTTGACGCTGGTTGCCACCTCGTCACAAAAGCTATTCCATATTATTTTCCAGTCGTTCATATTTATTTATAGTTAGATTTCTACTTCATTAACTTTCAGTTCTCCTGACATCAACTTCGGAAGGAGAGTGTCACGGAGAGTCGCGAGGCGACGGGATTCCTTCCTGTTATCTAGCATAAGTTGTAATATCGGTGTAATAGTTCTGCAATATTTACAAACACCTTCATCATTATATGCTATTTTGTAATTCAAAGATTCTTCTGGATGAAATCTTTGATGACTACCAGTAGCCCCGTTGACCATTGACATTACAAAATCATAGAATCCTTGACTGTTTATCAAGCTATACAAGTATAAAGACATTGACTTTTCTTTTGCATAGTAAGGGACGAACTCAGTTGAACATATTGAATCATCTTCCAAATTATCCACAAACCAAACGCGCTTAATACGTGGATTCAATTTTGAAAACAAGGTCATTTTGTTTTTTATAACAAACTTATTGCTTTTAATTTCTTCTCCTAATTGTATTTCTGGTTTCATTCCATCATCATACGATGGGATACTATAATGCTTGAAAACAGTATTAGGTTGTTTTTGTGGATTTATTGACACTTTTGAGATTTCTGCAATATCCGCCAAATCCTTTACTCTCCATCCTTTCGGAATCATTCCTAATTCTGACTCTACAAACTCTCCATTTTTGAAGGGCTCAAAGTCCACGAACCATGACTTAAACAATGACTGTGCCTGTTGCTCTAAATTGTCATTTATCCGCCTGTTCACCTCGATTTTATCATCGAGAGATTTGAGGATGGAGGCGATTTTTCTTTGTTCGTTAAGAGAGGGTAAGGGAATTGGGAACTCTTTTATAATTTGAGCATTTAAATTCTGTTGAGCGCCACCATTTGCTAATGAAGCAAGTTCTGTGAATTTATTACAAAGATGATAATAAACAAAATTATAATCTGCCAGAGATGAGTTAATCGTTAGATTGCAGCAGGCTTGATTCGTTGTAAGGGGGATTTTAGCTATAGCAGCCTTGCCAGCTGTAGCACCATACATTGCAACGATTACAGAATTCTCCTCTATCCACTTGGCAGAGGAATTATTTAGCCCCTCTTCTGTTATGCATTTCTCTGTGCTATATATTCGATTAAAATTTATTTCCTTAGTGTTCAACCAAGGAATATTTCCGTCATAATATTCCGAATGTCTGCTTGAAGGTGTCCCACCACTACAAACTTTGCTGCACAGATTGCCGATATTATATTCTTTCCACTCTTCCATAAATGGGAATTTTCATCTAATTTTAGTTGGGGATTTCTAATGTTTCCTCAATAACAGGTTTGCCATGATATGATTTATCCATAATGCTAGAAACCATCTCATTTACATGATCTCGAAAATCCTGCGTAATCTCGCCCATATTTACATCTGTCTCTGACAAACAATCATATACGACTTGTATTTCCTTCATTGACGAGTTATAGAACTCTTTGGTGAAGTTTTCTTCTTTATAATGTCTAATGATGGGGCGTATCGTTTTTAAAGCTGTTTCGAAAGCCTGATGATCGTATGGATAGTAATCCTTGTATTCCCTCATCGTATTCAAACAGAGACTAGCCTCTCTTACGCAACTATCCAATATGACTATACTATATTCTTTCATATCGTCAACTTGCCAATTATTATCCATTATGTACTGGAGCGCAACAACTCCATAGTTAGTGGCTTCTTCTTTGTTCTTATAATTTGTCGTTTCGTGTTTCTTCTTAATGAATGAGGACTTTGTCTTTAGTTCATCAGTTTTTGCAATAACATGCTTTGCTATATCTGTAGCTGTGTATATATACTCCTTATATGCTTTAGCGCAAGTTATGTATTGATGCTTTCTATAGTTTCCATAGCCAAAATATAGCAGCCCAATAATTAATAAGCATACACATAAATATATTATCTTTTTATTCATTTTCCTTTTCTTCTTAGTTCGTCAGACATTATCATCTTCCACTCTTCCATAAATGGGAATTTACTTTTTTTTCCTTCCTACGACATAACCCAAGGCGAAGCTCAGTGTCATAAGGATTAGGATACTTACTATTACATACCATCGTCCTTCTGGCGTAAACCAGGCCGCAGGAAGATATTCGTACCAATGTTCAATCATAATTTATGCGATAGTAAATCCAATACTCCCTAACTGTTTCTTAATCTCTTCCTCCAGTCGGTGACTCTCCTTGAAGAGACTGCTGAGCTCTGACGTCAGGCGTTGCATCTTTTCTGCAAATGGTTCTCCATCATCCTCCTGCTCGGCTATGCCTACATAGCGGCCTGGAGTCAGGATGAAGTCCTGATCTGCTATATCCTGCAAAGTCTTAACAGCACAATAGCCAGCTTCATCTTCAAGGGTGCCATTGCGGAAAGACTCAAAGGTATCGGCAATCTTCTTAATATCGTCCTGCATCAGCTCACGAACAGCACGGGTGACCATCGTGCCCATCTGGCGGGCGTCGATGAAGAGCGTCTTGCCTGGCTGCTGCTTGTTGCGCGAGAGGAACCACAGCGAGACAGGAATGCCAGTCGAATAAAAGAGCTGCGAAGGCAAAGCAATAATGCCTTCTACGAGGTCGGCCTCTACTATCTTCTGACGGATGGTGCCCTCGCCACCAGTCTGACTGCTCAAAGCACCATTGGCAAGCACCAAACCAATACGACCAACGGGTGAGAGGTGGTGAATCATGTGCTGCATCCAGGCAAAGTTGGCGTTGCCTGCTGGTGGGATGCCAAACTTCCAGCGTACATCTTTCTCCAACTTGTCGGCTCCCCAGTCGCTGAGATTGAAAGGAGGATTTGCCATAATGAAATCTGCCTTCAACGTTGGGTGCTGGTCGTTGAAGAAGGTGTCGGCATAGCTCTTGCCGAGGTTGGCCTCCAGTCCGCGGATGGCCACGTTCATGTGGGCCATCTTCCATGTCGAGGGGTTAGCCTCCTGGCCATAGACGCTGATGTTGTTGATGTCCTTCTGATGGTTCTGTATAAACTTGGCGCTCTGCACAAACATACCTCCCGAACCACAGCAGGGGTCATAAACACGACCTGCATAGGGCTGGAGTATCTCTACAATGGTGCGCACAATGCAGCTGGGAGTATAGAACTCACCAGCGTTCTTGCCCTCCATCGAGGCGAACTTCTGCAGGCAGTATTCATAGACGCGACCGAGCAAGTCCTTCTCGTCGCCCGAGGCCAGCATGTGGATGTTGGTGAAGAGGTCGACCACGTCGCCCAGACGGCGCTTGTCAAGCTCCGGACGGGCATAGTTGCTGGGCAGCACGCCCTTCAGCTTCGGGTTCTCGCGCTCGATAGCCTCCAGCGCATCATCAATCACCTTGCCTATCTCGGGCGTGTGGGCGGCCAGCGAGATGACCTGCCAACGAGCCTCCTGCGGCACGAAAAACACATTGTCGGCCTCGTACTCGTCCTTGTCCTCTACATCGGCATCGGGCTCCTGCAGCAGCTCCTGATATTTCGCCTCAAACTTATCGCTGATATACTTCAGGAAGATGAGTCCCAAGACCACACCCTCGTACTCCGAAGCATTGAGGTTGCCGCGCAGCTTGTCGGCAGCCCGCCATATAGCGTCCTCGAATCCTATCGAGGTCGTATTCTCCTTCTTCTTTGCCATAGCTCCCGTCGTTTAAAAAACAATTACGCCGCATCGCCGGCATCGCCTACGGGGATGCTGTCGGGGATGACGAAGGAAGGTGGGAGCTCGTCGAAGTTGACGTCGATGGTGTCGGCCCAGGTGGTGTCGACGTCGACGGTCGCGCTGTCGCCGCCGGCGGCCTGGGTGCTGTCGGTAAGGGTGCGGGTGTCGAAAGAATCTGCGGGGTCAGTGGCTTCGCGGCCGCAGGAGGCGAAGACCACGGGAAGGGTTAAACTACTGAGCGTGAGGGCGAAGCAAAACGATTTACCCCCCCCCTATAACACTTTTTAACAAATAGAGATCCTTGTGCTTCATTGTATCTTATTTATAGTTTCAGCCGCAAAGATAGTGAATAAAGTTGGAACGGCCAAATGTGAGGGCGGGAAAATGGTGAAAAGATACAACAAGGGCGTACCAAAAGTCGGTACACCCTCGAATTATTTTTCAAAAAAAATGCTAATGGGGGGACAGACTCCGTGAGTCACCATGAGTCATAATTTTTATCTTATTCCGTTCAACAAATCCTGAGCGTTCGTTTCCTGCATCCGAATGTAGGCAAACAGGCGTTTACCAGCATCTTTTAAGCTTGCACCAAAAACATACACTTCATCGTCGATAATCAGGAAACGGTCGTGGTTACGCTGACAGATATTAATCGTGACAGGAGTGTATTGCTGGTTGTGGCGCTGTACATCCAGTTGTTGCTGAGCACTCAACGGACGGGTATAGATGGTAGCGGAGACTCCAGCATCACGACGGCTTAGCATGGTAAGTGTGCTCTCGTCGATGTAGTTATCAACAAGCACTATCGACGTCTTAGCCTGCTTGATAAGGCTAACAATTTGAGCGTAAGCATCGAATATTTGTCCGTCAAAGAATATTCCCTCCACAGGAGGCAGGGATGTACGTACAAAGAAGTCCACCTTACTTTTTAGTTCCTGAATTTCTAAATCCTGTTTGGCAGCGTGCTGCTCCAATGCAGCAATACGAGTGTTGACAACATAGCCTCGCAACAAATACTCCTTTAACACCTTGTTCGCCCATTGACGGAATTTAGTGCCTCTTTTGGACTTCACGCGATACCCGACAGAGATGATAACATCCAGATTATAGGCCGTATATTCATATTGCTGATCACCCTCGGTACCCATATGTGCAAATTTTGCACATGTGATATCTCGCTCCAGTTCTTCTTCCTTATATATATTACGTATGTGGCGTCCAATGTCAGTTCTGTCTTTGTTGAATAGTTCTGCCATTTGTTGCTGAGTCAACCATACTGTATCCTCACCCATTCTGACTTCTAAACGTATGGTTTCATCAGGCTGGTACAATATAATTTCGCCTTTACTGCTCTCGATATTGTTCATCACTATCAATGTTTTATGCTAATATTGTGCAAAGGTACGAAAAGTTGAGCGCAACCCAAAGAATACTTTCTCTTTATTTTGTTTATTTCAGTTTTTCTTCCTATCTTTGCATCGGAATCCCCCATCCAGCATCCCGTAGCTTGGGATCTATCTTGGTGAATCGTGTCTGCGCTTCGTTCATATCTCGTTTTTTCAGTTTTTGTTTTGTTATTTCAGAATTTATGTCTATTTTTGCAAGCAGAATAAATATTTATTAGGTATGGACACAATGCAACTTAATGCCGAGATGCTCCGAAACATGAGCATCATTGCCGAAGACGAGAACCTGCTGAAACGGGCTGCAAAATACTTGCGCAAGCTCGTTGCTGAGAAGAAAGCTGACCCGACGCTCCTCACA
>Ga0310697_10003603_pt1 | contig 15602 bp, 9 predicted proteins | sample 172DNAGHGlowgp2_FD_203883 | JGI IMG/M metagenome (GOLD analysis project Ga0310697, IMG submission 203883) | Sheep rumen microbial communities from Palmerston North, Manawatu-Wanganui, New Zealand - 1728 DNA GHGlow gp2 (v2) (version 2) | ecosystem: Host-associated > Mammals > Digestive system >... | reverse complement strand
GAGAAAATAAGAAAATCCTTGAGGAGAAAGAGATGAAGTGAAGATTATTCATGTTGACATGGACCAGTTCTTTGCGGCTGTAGAACAGCGTGACAATCCAGAACTGAAAGGTAAACCGATAGCTGTAGGACACGACGCAGAGCGTGGCGTGGTGTCTACGGCCAGCTATGAGGCACGTCGTTTTGGTGTTCATTCTGCACAGTCCATACAGGTGGCCAAACGTCTCTGTCCGCAGCTTATCATCGTAGAGCCGCATTTCCAGCGGTATAAGGAGGTGTCTGCGCAGTTGCACGAAATCTTTCACGACTATACGGACTTGATAGAGCCTATCTCTCTTGACGAGGCGTTCCTGGACGTGACGCAGAATAAGACGATGGTGAGCACCAATCGTCAAGGGATGTGGGCGATGGACATTGCACGGGAAATCAAGCAGCGCATATTGGAGACCACTGGACTGACGGCTTCTGCGGGAGTAAGTTACTGCAAGTTCCTGGCAAAGATAGCATCCGACTGGCGTAAACCGGACGGATTGACTGTTATTCATCCTGACCGGGCATTGGACTTCATCGCTCAGCTGAAGGTGGAAAAGATATGGGGTATTGGCAACAAGACGGCAGAGAAGATGCACCGTATGGGAATCTTTACTGGTGCTGACTTGAGAAAGGTGTCATTGACTCGCTTGACGCAGGAATTTGGTAAGATGGGCAGCGTGTTCCACGACTTTGCCAACGGCATTGACGAGCGTCCCGTCATTTCTGAATGGGAGCGCAAGTCTGTCAGCTGCGAACAGACCTTTGAAAAGGACATCTACGACAACGCTGCTGTCACCATTCATCTGTATAACACCGTTCTGGAACTGGTACGCCGCATTGAGAAGACGGACTTTGAAGGACGTACATTGACGCTGAAAGTGAAATTCTTAGATTTTCAGCAAATCACGCGCAGCATAACGGTCGACCATATACTCCGAACGAAAGACGAGATTCTTCCGCTGGCCAAACAACTGATGGCCGACGTAGAATATCATTCGCATCCCATCCGTCTGCTGGGGTTGGGAGTGGCTAACCAAAAAGTTTCTGCCGTTCACGATGATCCCCGTTGGGTAGAACTTGAATTGGAGTTCGAGCCGTGGCCAGAAGCTTAGGTAACTTTAAGAATGTCAGGGATGTGACTCTTTTGGTGTCCTTCTATAATATGACCTCCATAGTTGTTTTCTGCACTTGCATTCCCATGTTGCGATAGGTAGTTATAGTCTGTTTATCTTTTGTCAATTCATTTGTGTCATGCGATAACCCATTCGCTTCAGCTGTATGGCGGCACCGAACAGATATAGCTGGTGCAGGCAGACTACATAACTGTTGAAAGCCTCCTTTGTGCCAGGCTCCAGATGCTGGTGCATCAACGCGTTATAGACGCGGGAGGCACATTCGCCTGTCAACTTCTCCAGCATGGCATAATCTGCACCCTGGAGCAGAAGAACCTCCTCACGGATGTATTCATCCATAGAGTCGTAACCGCGCTTGTCGCGCATATATACATAAAGGTCAGCCACCTTGGAATAAATATCCCAATCCGTGTCCCACATCTTGGCAACGGCCATACCAATGTACATCATCCAACCAAGGGATGCCGACGGGAAGTCCTGAAACTCCCTGATGCCATCGGGTATATAGGCCTTGGCAATGACTTCCCATTTATCCTCGACATCGGGGCACTCCGGCATACGCTCGTCCACTTCCTTCATGGAAAGAAGGAACTGGTGCAGGTCCTGGTGCAGCTGATCTTCAAATTGCTCTGTCATACTCTTTCTTTGCTTTATTACTTGTGCAAAGGTAAGAATTAACGAGCAAAACACCATCGTTTTTATGTCTTTTTAAGATAGTACTCAAATGTTAAACATATCGAAAAGCGATAAACTTTTATCGTTTTCGTTTGGTTGGTATTAGGAAAATATATACTTTTGAAGCTATCTGCCGCGAACTGGGCTGCCAGCCTGGCGACATACTGGAATATCGTGAAGAGTAATTACAGCGAGAAATGGAACAGACTCCATCAAGAATGGGAAAACAATTTGAAGGAATGAAAAAAGCAATCGTCGTTGGTGCTTCATCGGGCATCGGCATGGAGGTGGCTCGACTGCTGTTGAAACAGGGTTGGAAAGTGGGTGTCGCTGCCCGAAGGATTGACCTGCTGAAGACCATTGGGGACGTTGAGACAGAACAGATTGACGTGACTAAACCGGAGGCTACACAGCAGTTGCAACACTTGATAGAAAGGGTAGGAGGTATGGACCTCTTCTTTTATGCTTCGGGCATTGGCAAGCAGAACCGAGAGTTGAAGGAGGACATCGAACTGGCTACCGTCGAAACCAATGCTGTTGGCTTTACAAGGATGATAGGTGAAGCATACCGATACTTTGCACAACAAGGCCATGGCCATATTGCTGCCATATCGTCCATCGCCGGTACCAAGGGATTGGGTCCTGCACCGTCGTATTCGGCCACAAAGGCGTTGCAGAACGTTTATCTGCAGGCACTCGAGCAACAGGCAAACGCTCGCGGCTTGAACATCTGTTTCACGGATATTCGCCCAGGATTTGTTGATACAGCCCTGCTTAACGGCAATTTCAAATATCCGATGATGATGAAACCGGAGGCAGTGGCCAGAGAGATAGTCCATGCCATCAATAGAAAACAGCATGTTCGCATCATCGATTGGAAATATCGCATCTTAACTGCCCTTTGGCGTAGAATACCAAAGTGCATCTGGAGATACTTGAAATTATAAGTGACTTTTCTTATCAATGCAATCACTGAAAAGCTTCAAATTACAACAGCAGTGCCACTGGTGGTTTCACTCAGATTTCAATAGTTTCGCCTTCTCTGCTTATTTCCCAGAAGGGGATTCCTTTCTCTTCCGTGAACTCCTTCATACGCCAAGCTGACTCAAAACCGCTGGCCACGAAGTGCATGGGTACAAAAAGACCGACCTGGAAGCGCTCGATGAACTGTCGTCCTCCGAGGGTATAACCATTGCCGATACGACCGTCAACAGGGAACATCACGACGTCGAAGCTACCGGCAATCTTGCGAATATCCTTCAACTCGCCAAGGTATTGTTTTTCATGGGCAATCGGGTCTATCTCTTCATCGAATTCCTCACTATAGATAGTCTCACCAGGTACGGCTTCTGGCAGAAATCGCGCATACCAGTTGTTCAAGTCACCGGCATGGAAGATACGTTTACCTTCTGTCTCTACAATCCACGACACACCGCTGTCTGTGCTGCCTAATGCCCAAACAGATACAGTGCCGTCTGACCATGTGCCGCCCTTGGCCAACCATACGTCGGCATCTTCGCTCTGGGCTCTCCGATGCTTATATATATCCTTGGATAGTATATAGGTGATTTTATCATGCAGCTTTCTCCATTCGAAGATGGCACTATTGAAGTGGTCTTCGTGGAAGTGACTGGAAAATACATAGATGGGCTTGTCTTTCTTCAGAAACAGTGGCACGACACCATTCAAATCCATCCAATAATCAAATATTAGGATGGATTCCTTAGTCTCCAAAACAAAGCAACTATGAAAAATATACGTTAGTCTCACCTCCAAAACTCCTTGTCTCTTATCTTCTCGTCAATGTCTTTACATTTTTACTCCTTAAACTTTTGTCTATCTTATGCAAAGGTACGAAAACAGATGGAAAACACCATCGTTTTTATGTCTTTTTAAGAATGAAACACATCATGTACCTTTGCAGCAGTTAACATCAACACAAAGTACGGGCGACATACTGGGGTATAGTGATGAATAATTTAAAAAAATGTCGCTTTAGTATTCCTTCTCTTGAGAAAAGTGTTGTACCAGAGGCTGGCTAAAGTAGTGAAGACTGACAAGGAGCGGGATCTCAGGGACAGGTCAACAGATACAACTCCTTAGCGTGAATCGAAGTTCCTGTCTCAAATGATTGAGGGGAGACTATGCGAAAATTCTCTCTTGTATAATTTCCTCCAAATAATTTGCATTATTGAAATAATCTTTTTAACTTTGCAGAAAGATTATTATGGAATGACAGATAGTATAACTATTTTTCACGGCAGCAATGTTGTAGTGGAATTAGATTCTATTGTTTTTGAAAAGAGCTATAGCTTATGATAAACGTATTCTTTCCTGACGAAGAGATAAGCACTGACGACCTCTATTTTGTCTGCTATATGATAGAGCGGGTTGCACGCCATTTGAAACAACCCAACAAATATGTAGTTAACATGATGGGCCACGATGAATTAGCCAAGAAGCTGTCGTTGGCTGATACGCTGCATTCCGAGAATCCGTTGGCCGTAGAAGCAGACTGGATTGGCGATTATCAACTGCAGCCAGGCGATTATGATGTAACGAAAGTAGATGCTGAGCTTTGCCCAACCATTCCTACGGCAACACAAATGGGAAAAGTGTATAAGCGCTTGATACTTAACACCATCGAGTCAAATGAAGATTACGCAGACGCCATCCTTCGTGTCTACAACAATCCTATATGCACAGTCATAGACAATTATAACGCGAGTGCCTATTACGAACCATCTCCTTACATTGCTCGTAGCTATTATGCTGGGGGCTTTGTATAAATCACCATCCTCAGCCTTATTGGCTGCAAGGACCTGATGGCTGATTCGTACTAAGAATAAGAGTTATGGAAGACAAGTCAATAGAATCACTTAAACAGGAGTTTATCCAAGAAATAATGTCAGAGCAAAGCTTTGACACCCTTAAGGAGTGGCTCTATATGCATGACGAAGCCCGCTATGTGGCTTCGTTAACTAGCAAAGAACCTGAACTCATTGAATATAATAAAGAATTCGAAAAATTCCTCAGGAAGGGTCAAAGAAATAACTGAGTCTGAAACAGGGACCAGTCCTTAGTTACGGATGATGTAAGATGGATGAGGGATGAAATTAAAAGACAGCAGCAATCTCGTCCTTGATCATCTCACCCGGATGTATCAGCATTGATGATGTCATATTGTTGGCAGTTGATAATTATGTCCGCAAAGGTAAATAATAGTATTGAAATTCGCAAATAATCGAACTGCTTTTTTGATATTATTTCATTTCCACAAGGCTTCTTTGACAGCTGGTCAAAGTGTGGCGATTGCAATGTGAAATTATTTTTCTCGTAATTGTGCATCTCATTAGAAAAAATGTTGTATCTTTGTGGTCAGAAATTGGCAATACGGAACAAGGACACCTAAAACGTAAGAGCAATATGGAACAAAAACGTAATTACATATTCACAAAAAGTGATGATGAGTTGATAAAGATTCTAGCTCGTTGGTGGAAAATGAGCGAAGATGAGTTGTTGAAACCATTTAAGGTCATTGCGTCATTCAAAAAAGCAGACAAGAGAGATAAAAACGATCGAGAATACGGTTATTTCGTTGATGTACGTAATCTAAATGGAGATATTTTGTATTATCCACCCAAATTCGGACCTGTTAAAATATTCTCTTTATATAAGGATGGTTTTATGTCTAGTGACATTTGGCAGATAAATGTCAAATTGGCTCCTCGTTCACAAAGAGATAAATTAAAAAACCCATTTTTGCTAATAATGGATAATGCCATTGTTGGTAAGCCAAAAGTCCAATTTTTAGACAAACTCAAGAAAGAAAAACTTATTAGAAAGATATTTGAGGAGACTGGTTCCACGGAAAGAGATGCGAAAAACACTTCAAATGCCCTTCATGCGATTATGGGGGATCTTTATACAGAAACAGAACGCTTCGTGTTTGAGTTACTTCAAAATGCCGACGACCAACCAGAAGATGGTGAAATGGTTAATGTAAAACTAAAAACCTTAGAAGAGAATTTACTGTTTTTGCATACGGGAAAGCCATTCACAGAAAATGACGTTGAAAGTATTTCAAGTATAGGAGATAGCACAAAGAAAAAGGATACAGAAAAAACTGGATACAAAGGAATTGGTTTTAAGTCGGTGTTTTCTGATGCAGATACCGTTTATATTGATTCTGGTAATTTCTCGTTCGCTTTTGATAAGAATTCTCCATTGTATCCTGAGGAGGCAAACATGGACGAAATCCCTTGGCAAATCAAGCCTATTTGGGAGGAAAAATATCGTCTTCCAAAAGAAGTCCAGAAAGAAGATTTGTATTTTTTGGCTCCAGTTGGAATAGCACTTAATGTTGGTAGTGACAAGATAAAGACCTATAACGATAGAATCTCTGAATTACTTACAAAACCGCAATTTACATTGTTCCTGAGAAATGTTGGCGAAATATCCTTCGAAAGCAAAGGAAGAGAAACCATAACCATAAGGAAACAAGTAACAGATTCTGGAATTGTTCAAATCACTTCTAATAGCATCACAGAGGATTGGATTACGAAGGATTATATTGTTGACATTTCTGAGGAAACAAGGGAGGCCATACAGAATGAGAAATTAGTCCCAGCCAAATTGAAAGAAGCAAGGAAAACAAAAATAACCTTCGCTGCAAAAATTGATGACGGAACTATCATTCCCGTAGATGATGCTGTATTGTATACATACCTTCCTACCAAAGTTGATGATTTTGGATTCAAATTTCTTGTTAATGCAGACTTCTTGACGACTGCAAGTCGTGAACAAATTCATTTCAAGAACATTTGGAACAGGTTCCTCTTCTCTCAAATTGGAGGACTCTTGCTTGACTGGATTAAGGGTCTAAACAGTTACAAAAGTGCATTGAGTTTACTGCCATCAAAAGTTGATGATGTAGAAAATCTTCTCTCTAATGACTTCTATAGTGCATTGATTCATTCTATATCAAATACACCTTTTGTAAAGGGACATAAAGGGAATTTGCTTACTATAAAGGATATTATGCTTGATAAATCAGGCTTATCAGAGATTATTGGCAAAGACTTGTTTTGTGAAATAATTAATCCCGGCAAATCTCTCCCGTTTGACGAAAAAGACGAAGACTCCTTATATAAATCCTCTCTTTTTGACGGTATTGAAGCGATTACCCCCCTTGCTGTCCTTGAGAAGATAAAACTAAATGTTCTTTTCCACAAATGGTTTCTCGATGCTGATGAGAATCAAAAAAAAGCGTTTTATGATTGGCTTATAAACATAAACACAGAGAAGCGAAAACCCGCTATCCAGGTATTGGTAGACAATTTGCCTATATATAAATTCGGGGAATCATATAATTATAAGAAATGGGTAGAAGAAGATACGAATAAATTTGTTATTCGCTCTCAACATGCAGCATTAAAGCCAATATTTGAGTATTGTGGATACGAGTGTTCAGACAATATAGATGAATCACCTATTGCCTGTTTTTATTCTGATAATGTCATCAAATCAACATTCTCATACATTTTTGGTCATTTAACGAGTCGTGATTCTTTTTCCAGATGGTTGGCAACATCTTCAAATGAAGAACTCATAATTCTAATTGATTGGTTAGTTTTCCAAGACAGAACTAATCACAAAGCAGTTTCCGAGTTTGTAGAATCTTTGCCTATCGTTAAGTTTAATGATGTTTCGATGACAAAGCTATCTGCTAGTCAAGATGCATCAAGAATAATTATTACGAACAAGTTGGAACCAGTCAAGTATATATTGACGAAGATGGGATTCTTGTGTTCTCAGAATTTAGAGAATTCTCCATTTGCAGCCTTAATCTCACTGCCTAAGGATATAGATTTGTTTAATAGGATTAAAGAGAAAACAAACACCGCACCGCTTAGTCCAACAGAAAAGATAGAGTTGTTCAAAATACTTAAGCAGCTTACAGGTGTAACCGACACTCTGTTGTCACAAATAGTCCTGTTCGCCAATAATACTGGTACCCATCGTAAATGGCTAAGTGTTATGACAGCTTTTTCTACTGATCTACCTGTGTGGATGCATGGCTATTCTATAAGCGAGAATGAAAATTTCGAAGAATTGCAACCTTATTTGGTTAAACATGAACACATCTTTGCGGATATAGTTAAACCGAATATAGAAGAAATCGCAAAAGGAACACCTCTAAAAGAAATATATTTATCATACAAGGATTCTTGGACGTTAGAGTTTTCGAAGACCATCATTAATAAATATGGTATGACATTACCCGTAATAGATTTTGTTGAGAAGTTACAGGATAGTGATTCGAAAAAATATTTCTTCCAGAAATTACAATATATAAAGTTAAACCTTGATGAGGTATATTCAAACACATCTCCAGTTTATAGAGTATTATCTCTTGCTTTCCAAACTTTAAACGACGATGAACTTCGTACCTTATCCGGGAAAATATTGATAGGTGAAAGGACACTTTCCTCATTTATGGTGAGCGATGAAATCTCATTTGACTATCATGAAGGGAAGCATATCCGATTACCACTTATCAAATTACTTCCTTCTTATGCCGATACAGGAATTATTCAAAAGATTAAAAATACTCTTTCAAACTTTGATACGGTTTCATTAACCAGACTGCTTGCTCTTAAACCGATGAGTACACAAGAGGTTTGGCAGAAAGTTGATAGAACTAATGGCTTAACCCCATATTCATTTCTGCTGGGGATATATCGTACCAGAAAGGTTAACAATTATTATAATAGCTACGTTCCTAACGTTGATTTGGCAGAGCAATCAGACTCTTGGATTGCAGAACTGCTTTCTATTATGTATGAACAAAAAGTAGAACTTTACAATGATTGTTTTGGCTATAGGCTTTCATCATATTTTAGCGGCTACATTTCCAATGATTATGTTAATCCAGATGAGACTATCCTTTATTCAATTGAGAAATGGGCTGACACAGACGAAAAATTGTCTTACATAATAGGACTAGGGGTCAAAACTGAGCGCACTAATCTTATAAAGAGCAGGAAGGGATTAATAAATAACGAGATACTTAGCAGTAGTGATGTAGAAAATCTTAAAGATTACATAACTTCTACCATCAATTTGCTAAAGTCAAAAGCACTTTTGCCACTTCAAGGAAACAATCAGGTATTAGGAGTGTTGGCGTTAGTACCCTATTCGAAATATCTGGTAATTTCTATTGATAAAGAAAAACTGTCTGCAAATTCTATTGAGTATTCTTTGCCTGAATATGTGAATTGGAAACAGACAAGTGCTCTCACAGTATTCATGTATGATGGTTTGATGCCGTATCAACTAAAGAAAACGAATGATAACGATTTGCTCATTTGTACATTTGAGAGAGATAACTTTTATTACGATAGCGGTAATAAAAAGCTGTACGTCAATAAGTCTTCTGAAGTTCGTGACACGTTGTATGCCATAGTTTCCAACACGTCTATACCATTTACTGCAGAAGACTGGCAACAATTATATTATGACAATTTGGTATCAAAGTCTGAGGTGGAAAGTCGTGAGCAAGAAATAAAAGAGCTAAAAAATGAATTAGAAGAGTATAAAAAAATATTTGGTAAACTTCCTCCAAAAGAAGAAGCAAAGAAAGTGGAGGATAAAAAGGAACCAGATGGAAGTGAAGACAAAGCAAATAGAGAAAAGTCAAAATCCAATGAGGATAAGGAATCTAGAAAAGACGATGACCCGACTATAAAGAACGGTAATAATTCTCAAATACCTAAATCCAAACAATACGAGGCGCAAATTGAGGCTCAAAAATTCCTTATGCAAGAAGAACCTTCATGGCACTTTCCACTTCATTATGGTGAATACAAGGAGGACGGTACACCTTACCATTTTTCAACTGTAGAGTTAGAAGATGAAGAAGGGAACCCCGTAGCCATAGTGCTAAAGAGTTACAAGAAGCAAGATGAGCCGTTCAAACTGAACCCAGAAGAATTGGATTACATTTTTAAGGATTCTGCCTATCTACTTATCTACATAGGGGATGATATTAAGAGAATAGATAAGGAAGACCTTGTTAGGAATCAGTCTAGTATATCACTTTCTTTCAGTACTGAGAATCTTGATATTGAGGAGCGTATAGATGCATTCTGCACTACATTACATTACTTCAAAGAATTGCATTTTGATTTCAGCAGTTTTAATATTGCTGAGAATGCCGAATCTATCAAGAATATCTTTAAGAAAAACGAGGGAACGCAAAACACTAATACAGAGGGGGATTTGTAATGAAGTATACAAGGGAAGAATACGTTAGATTTCTCTGCACTGAGTTAGAGGCTCAAGAAAAAAGTTACGAGCAGATAGTCAAAACAAAGGCAACTGTTCTTAAAGACAACGGTGAGGTTTTTGTTGGCATGTTCCAGAGGATTAATGAAGCTGGCTTTGCTGTATTTAAAGTCCGCAATTCTGAAAACATGCCTCGTAAGAATTCTTTCTGGTCTGCTGTTTACCTGAACGGAGAAATGGGTAAATTCAGGAATTGGGGCGATTTGTCATGGAATAAACTTCGAGAAGAATATCAGAGGGACTTTTCTGATTGTCTTTGTGCCTGGATTTCTAAGTCCGAAGACTCAGAATTCTGTCTTGTCGGAATAAAAAATATGACAATTGAGTTTACTGAATTACTGGAACAGGGAAAGACCATTATTGCATTTGGTCCCAAAGATCCGCCATTGCAGTACCTACTGAATCTTATCCAAATCGTAAAAGATGAGCAATGCCAGGATACAAAACCAGTTTTGGACTTCGAAGAATGTGATAATCAATGGAACCCAAGGAAGATAGGAGCCAAGGAAGATCTGGTGTTTTTACTCTTAGATGGCCACTCTAACGAAAAAAGTATTGTAGTTCAGGGACCTCCAGGAACCGGTAAGACTACAAGAATGGCTCAACTTGCAGCAAAGCTGTTAAGGGAGAACAAAAGTGTCCTTGTGACCGCTCTGACCAATCAAGCACTTATTGAGCTTGCGAAGAAAGATGACTTACAGGAATTTATCGAGAAAAGAAAAGTTTCAAAAACAAGTCTCACCGTTGATGAAAAACGAGAGCAGCCAAATCTGCAAGAGATAAAGGAGAACAAATGTAATGCCTCTTCTGGCTACTTATCACTTGCCACTTTCTATTTGTCCAGTGGGTGGGCAGTAGATGTTACGGACATTCCATTTGATTTTGTGATTATGGATGAAGCGAGTCAGGCCCTACTGCCAATGATTGCCGCATCCATGAAACTTGGAAAGAGAGTTATTCTGATTGGTGACCAAAAGCAACTTCCGCCGATTGCGTTAACAAACGAAGATACTATCAATAGATTTGGTTGGTCGGATATTATCAAAGGATTCCAATCAATATGCAGCCATTTTAGTTTTAGCTCATTTATGTTGAGTGACACATATCGAATGACTGCAAGAGGAGCTGAATGTACGGGAGCATTTTATAACAACGAGTTGCATTCCGTCTCTGAGTCGCAAGAATTTGTTACAAGCATTTCAGACCTTAACCCCAAAGGTGGAGCAGTAATTAAAGAAATGAAAATGAGAGTCGGGGACAAGAACCCACAAAATGCTTTCGACTACATTTTTGACCTAGCGAAGAGGATTCTTTTGGAAAATTCTAAAGCAGATATTGCAGTTCTGTCAAAATTCAGGGAAACAACTCGTCAGTTGCAGAAATATTTCACTTTAAAATGGGATGGAAAAGACTATCCAGACAACATAAAGATAGATACCATTGACAGGGTACAAGGTTTGACAGTACATTTCTGTTTTTTCCTTATCCCTAATGCATCTATAAGGTACTCATTGGAGACGGAATTGTTTAATGTGGCTACATCGAGGGCGATGAACAACACCATTATAGTGTTGCCTACTACATTGTATAAAGAACTAATTCCGGAAGAAGTCAGGAACTATCTTATGAAGGCTAAACAAGGAGGAGGAACTTCTGTCAGCTCTCAACCAAAAGTTATATCGTCTGGTGATGTCCATGTAAAGGTCATTGACAAGATTGATTTATCAAGGTTTGAGACTCCGAAGCAAAAATCAGTAAAGTCCAGTGCGAAGCGTAACTTATATATTATTGATACGAACGTTTTTGTCAACTGTCCTGATATTATCTCCAAGATTGACGAGAAATATATGGTGGTGTTGTCTGCTAAAGTTATCGATGAGCTTGATAAACTTAAAATAAAATTGAATGCGACGGAAAGGCAAAATGTTGAGAAGGCTTTGCGCAACATTAATCGGGCGATGGATAAACGGGATATTAAGATGGAACTTTCTAATGTTGAGTTGCTACCTAATGACTTCAACAAGAAATCGTCAGACAACAATATCCTGACCGTTGCGCTAAAGTATAAGAATGAGAATCCGATACTTTTGACTTCCGACAATGGACTGCAAGTCAAGGCTAAAGGATTAGGGGTAGCAACAATTTCGCTGAAGGATTTCTTGAAAAGATGAAAAAATGCAACGGATCAAGATGTTATCGAAAATAATTGAAGAATACAAGGTATGAAACGAAGACGCGATTATTGTCATTCTTTATTGGTGTTGATGATGCTTATAACCAATACCTCATGTGAACACATTCCCACAAAACCTGTTGTGAAGTATGATTCGGAAAAAGCCATGATACAGGTAATTCAAACGGATACAGCAGCTCATGATTCTGCCTTTATCTCAATCGGTAGCATATATCAAAGTGTAATACCCATAAAAGATACTGTCAGCCTATCCATTACAGGGACTATCAAGAATTTGAACCAAATTGAAGTCGCATATAAACTAGCAACACATAACAACACATTTGATGTAACCGTTCGTACTTCGCGAACGAGCGACACAATATTTCATTATAGATATAACACCTTTGACATTAAGCCGATTAATGTTGCAGAAGTTGTTTCGGGGCCATGCAGAGGCTTTTATGACGTAAATAATAGAAGGGATTATCATGGAAAAATAAGACAATGGATTTTCAACAATAATCTTTCGCCAGATAGTTCAGTCATAGAGACAGCTAACTCTATTTTACGACAGTTCAATTATTCTGGCAAGAATGAATATAGTGCATTAAACAATTCAATACCTATAGTTAATAGTTTATCTGGTTTGAAATTCCGATTCAATGCACAATTGGAGGGCGATTTCTTTTATTTATATGCATATTCTTGCAGTTCGGGGAAGCCCATTAAATCTTTTGTAGAATCTAAGATAACCAAAGGGTTGAGCGACGCTCATCATTCAATAGGTGACGAATTTGCCTGTAGCAATAACGGCGGTTCTGGGCCTAATGTTCTTTTTCTTGTTGGTATCAATAAAAACTGGAAATACGAAGCACTTCCTGTGGGCATAATTGTCGTTGATGATATTGCCCCGGAAATAAGAGCGAGGGGGCACATGCCAACTCGATATAGAGGTTTGTACAACTCATATTATGACTATGGTAATGGATCATCGTTATATTGGTCAAAAACCATTACTTTGCCAAGACAAAATATGGTTATCAATATTCCAAACATTTCTGCAAGTATTTCATCTTACGTGTCCGTTTCCTATGGGAATTTTGAAGGGAATGACTATTCTGGCTATAACATACCTTTTTATGTTTCCATATCTGGAGATGTTTTATCACTAACAATTGGATCGCATCGGTTAAATGGGAGTTCCATTAAAAATGATGAATGCATACGACTTCATATAAGAGGACTACACACAGGTGACAATTCTCTGCCACTAACAGCAGTTGATTCAAGAGGGAACAAATCAACAAGTTCATTATCAATTCCATTAGTCACGATTCGAAACAACCCATCATATCATGATGATGAAGATTATGACGACCTGGAAGACAGAATAAGTGATTTGGAAAGCAGATTGGATGATTTAGATGATTAGAATGCAGCATGTGACAAAAATAGCAGTTGAAAACAATGGATATTGTGATGAAATATAGCAAGAATCAATGAAGGTATACTCTAGCCATAGTGTATCCATACTCTAGGCTGCTTCTAGGCTTACTCATGAGTATACCAAGAGTATGGGTAGAAGAAGGCAGAAAGCAGCCTGAAAGGAGATTAAACGATAGAAGAAGGTTGACGTACAAGGTAAGAAGTAATAACATAACAAATAGAAACGTTATAGAAATAAAGATATAAAAGATATGACGAAAGAAGATATACTGAGACTAAGAGATACGGCAGAACAAACGCGAGTGCAGTTCAAGGAGCGTGTGACTCGCGACAACAAGTATGACGTGAGTTGCGAGATGGTAGCTCAAAGCAATTCTCGTGGCGGAATGATTGTAGTGGGTATTGATGACAAGACGGGACGTATCAATCCGCTCTCGTTTGTTGAGGTGCAAGAGACGACTAACTTGTTAGGGAGTTTGGCATCGGAAGGTGTGGTTCCACAGATTCTGCTCGACATCGAGAATGTTCAGATGGATGGTGGTGTCATCGTGGTGGCTACCGTCAAACAAGGCAGGAACAAACCTTATCGTGACAGCAAGGGAATTGTATGGGTGAAACAAGGGGCTGATAAGCGAAAAGTGTTTGACAACGCTGAACTGATAGCCATGCTGATGGAGAATGGACAGATGCATCCAGACAGCATGCCTGTGAATGGCACCAGTATCAAAGATTTGGATGAGAATACCTTGCGGGACTATCTGCTCAACAGATTCCGTAGCGATTTTGAGCGGCAGCAGATGTCAATAACGGAATTGAGGCATAGAAAACTTGACGAGATTACCGATGTCCTAAGCCAAACACCAGAGGGAATCTTGAAGAATAATGGTTTGATCATGGAGGACGGAACACTGACTGTTGCCGCCTTGATGCTGATGGGAAGGTACCCTCAACGCTGGTTGCCTGCCTTTACTGTTAGATGTGTCAGTTTTGTGGGTAACAGCATTGGGGGCACGGAGTTCCGTGATAAGAGTGGGAATGATGCAGATGGCAATGCCGTACACCTGTACAACTATATCATTTCATTCCTGACCAGGAATCTTCGCAGGAAACAAGTGGAAAAGAATTTTAACAGTCAGGGCGAGTTGGAGGTCTCAACCGCCAGCCTGTCAGAGATTGTCACGAATGGCATCCTACATCGCTCGTATGTGATAGAAGCACCATTGCGGGTGTTCATCTTCGACAACAGAATTGAGATTCACAGTCCGGGATTGTTGCCAGAAGGTGTCAGCATGGAAAGCATTAAGCATGGCGCATCTGTGCCAAGGAACAAGTTGCTGTTCAATCATGGTATCAACTTGTTGCCATACACTGGTGCAGGAAGCGGCATCACTAGAGCCTTGAAGTTTACTCCAGATATCAAGTTTGTGAATGACGAGATGCTTAATGAGTTCGTGGTAACGGTAGAGCGCAGAAATGTAGGAGAAACCGATGCTAAAAATGATAGATATAGTGACAGAGAAGACAGAGATAAAAGAGACGAAGAAGACAGAGATAACTCACTGTCTTCGAAGTGTATAGAAAATAATGAAGCTGCAAGAAGAGACAAAGATGGAGCCGAAGAAACCGAAGATAGAGCACGTGTAGTTCGCACTCCTTATAGGCAGCTGCCAAGTGTTCAAAAGGACATCATCCAATTTTGTGCTATCCCAAGAACGGCAAAGGAAATCATGGACCACATAGGCTACTACAACAATTCTAAGAATATGACCACGTATGTCAGACCATTGTTGG
>Ga0310697_10003602_pt1 | contig 15607 bp, 11 predicted proteins | sample 172DNAGHGlowgp2_FD_203883 | JGI IMG/M metagenome (GOLD analysis project Ga0310697, IMG submission 203883) | Sheep rumen microbial communities from Palmerston North, Manawatu-Wanganui, New Zealand - 1728 DNA GHGlow gp2 (v2) (version 2) | ecosystem: Host-associated > Mammals > Digestive system >... | reverse complement strand
ATGGACAAGCACCATTTATACTGAGGCTGGTGTGGAGGCGATGAACGACATCAACCCGCAGCTGAAGTATAATGCCGCTATCGAAGATCCCTATCGCCTGAAGCAGAAGAGCGTACGTGGTGGCTCGTGGAAGGATCCTGAGTCGTATATCCGTTCTGCCTGGCGCTCTTCGGAGTATCAGAATCAGCCGCGTTCGTATATCGGTTTCCGTTGTGTGCGCAGTTTGGCCAATTCTACCAGCGAGAAGGTAAGGACTTCTAAAAAGTAAACTGTAAACAAAATAAAAATAGAATGACAACCTATAGTAAATACAATCTTGTTTATCGCTTGCAGAAGTGGATGGACAGTGTGCCGGGGCAGACATTTCTGAATTATGCCTATAGCTGGGGTGCCTCGATCGTTATCTTAGGTACGCTTTTTAAGTTGACCCACCTGCCAGGCGCCAACTTCTTCCTGTTCTTAGGAATGGGTACCGAGGTGTTCGTGTTCTTTATTTCGGCCTTCGACCGTCCCTTCGATAAGACGACCGATGGTATGGAGCTGGATACACATGTGAAGACTGCTGAGGAAATGCTGGAACCTGTCCATGCCGAAGCAGCCAGTGCCACCGTCGTGGGCGGCAATGGCGGCACCATCATCATCGGTGGTGGCGGCTCAGCCGTTCCTTCTAGTAGTTCTAGTTCTTCTAGTGTCTCTAGTCCTTCTAGTTCTTCTAGTGAGGCTGGCGCTCCTACTCAGACTTCAGTCGATAGCGAGGCCATTGCTGCCGTATCTTCGTCAGTCACCACGATGGCAGGTGGTACTGCAGCTGTCTTGCCACAGGTGAACCCCGAACTCGAAGAGGCCACAGCCAACTATGTCGATGAGTTGAAGCGTCTGACGGAGATGCTCTCGAAGGTCTCTGAGCAGAGTGAGCGCCTGTCGCATAACTCTGAGGAAATGGAGAATCTGAACCGCACGCTGACAGGTATCTGTAAGATCTATGAGCTGCAGCTGAAGAGTGCCAGCTCGCAGATCAGTACCATCGACGAGATCAATGATCAGACCCGTAAGATGGCCGAACAGATAGCAGAGCTCAATAGGATTTATACCCGTATGATTGAGGCTATGACGGTGAATATGAAAGCCGCCGTGCCTGGAGGACAATAAACTATGGCAATAAAGAAAAGACCGGTATCTCCCCGCCAGAAGATGATCAATCTGATGTATGTCGTCTTGATGGCTATGCTTGCGCTGAATGTCTCCAACGAGGTGCTCAACGGCTTCTCCATCGTGGAGGAAAGCCTCAACCGCACTACATCGGGGTCCATCAAGGAGAACCAGCTTGTCTACGACAACCTTGACTTGCAGATGCGGCTCAATCCGACGAAGGTGGGAGAGTGGTACAACAAGGCTCAGGAGGTGAAGCGTATGAGCGATTCGCTGTATAACTTTGCTGAGGAGCTGAAACTGGCCATCGTTCAGGAGGCAGACGGTAAGGACGGCAGTTTGGAGGATATCAAGAATAAGGAAGATCTTGAGGCGGCGAATCAGGTGATGCTGGCGCCGGGAAGAGGTCGCGGAAAGGAACTGTTCAATGCCATCGGTTCTTTCCGTAAGCGCATCATCGGCATGACTTCCGATATGAGCAAGCAGCAGATTATCAGTGCTAATCTCTCTACGTCGGTTCCTCGTAAGGCCGAGTCGTTGGGAAAGAACTGGCAGGAGTATATGTTTGAGGATATGCCTGCCGCTGCCGCCATCACTTTGCTCTCTAAACTGCAGAGTGATGTACGTTATGCCGAGCGCGAGATATTGCATACACTGGTGTCCAACATCGACGTGAAGGATATCCGTGTGAACCTGCTCGATGCGTTTGTAATTCCCAGTTCAAGGACGATTGTAAGAGGCGATAAGTTCTCTGCGCGTATCGTGATGGCGGCTGTCGACACCACTCAGGTTCCTGATATCTATATAGGTGGACAGAAGGTGAATCTGAAAGATGGCATCTACGAGCGTGTCTGTACTGCAACGGGTGACTTTACGCTGAATGGCTATATGGAGACTGTGAATGGCAATGGCGATAAGATCCGTCGTGATTTCTCACAGCAATACACGGTGGTTGATCCCAGTGCCACGGTGAGCGCCGACCTGATGAATGTGCTCTATGCGGGCTATAACAACCCCATCAGTATCAGTGTGCCGGGTGTGCCCCTGAATAAGATCTCTGCCACGATGAGTGGTGGTTCCCTGCAATCCTCGGGACCTGGCCGCTATATTGCCCGTCCGTCGGCGGTGGGACAGGATGTGACCTTTACTGTTACCTCTACCAACACGGGCCACCCACAGCAGATGGGACAGTTCAAGTTCCGAGTACGTAAGTTACCTGATCCTACCCCATACATAGCGCTGAATGATGAGCATGGCACACCAACCCGTTATAAGGGCGGTGGCTTGGCAAAGAATCTGCTGGTAGGCATCAATACACTTTCGGCCGCCATCGATGACGGCATCCTGGATATCGCCTTCCGTGTTCAGAATTTCGAGACGGTGTTCTTCGATAATATGGGTAATGCCGTACCGATGGCCTCTGAGGGCGCATCGTTCTCGGCCCGTCAGAAAGAGACCTTCCGCAAATTGTCGCGTAACCGCCGCTTCTACATCTCACGTGTAACGGTAGTGGGACCTGACGGCCTGACTCGTACCTTGCAGAATCCGATGGAGGTTATTGTGAAGTAGTTTATTGTTGAGAGAGTTTATAGATGATAGTTTACAGTTTACGGTTTACAGTTTACAGATGATATGAAAAGAGTATTGTTCTTATTAATGATAATGATTGCTGCGGATTCAGTTTCGGCACAGCCGAAGGCGCGTCGCGTTCAGCAGCAACAGCAGGCTGCACAGCAGCAGAAAAAGAAGAACGCACCCTCGTCGGCCATGACGAGGCGGGCACAGATTTCCTTCCCCACGGCAGTGGATATGCCGGAGAATGTGGTCTGGCGTCGAGATATCTACCGTGAGATCAATCTTGAAGACGATGCGAATGCAGGACTGTATTACCCCGTCGAGCCGCAGGGCAAACAACTGAACCTGTTTACCTATATCTTTAAGTTGGCGCAAAACGGCTATGTCCCCATCTACGAATATCCTACCGACGGCAGCGATGTGTTTGAAGAATCGTCGCAGATTGAGATGAAGACCATGCTCGACAACTATCATATCTTCTATGAGGAGGCAAATGGTAAGCTGAAGGTTGACAACAGTGACATTCCTTCTGCTGAGGTGAAGAAGCTCTATCTGAAGGAGAGCGCTTACTACGATCAGGCAAATTCTTCGTTCCATATCAAGGTGCTGGCCCTCTGTCCGGTGATGATGCGCAGCGACGACTTCATCATCAGCGATGATCCCAACAGTCAGGGGACGGCCTATCCGCTGTTCTGGGTGAAATACAGCGACTTGGAACCCTACCTGAACCGTCAGTCGGTAATGATCAGTAGTCTGAACAATGCTGCCACCATGTCGATGGATGATTTCTTTACCACTAATCAGTATCGTGGAAAAATCTACAAAACGACTAACCGACTTGGCAAGACGTTAGCACAAATCTGTGATAACGATACCGCAAAGATGTCGGCAGAACAGAAGCGCATTGAGGCAGAACTGGAAGCTTTCCGTAAGAATATCTTCGGCGATCCTGAGCGTAAGGATTCTCTCGACAGCATTGCCAATGCCAATCCCGCCAATGTAAAGGCCGCTCAGAAGGCCAAGGCGAAAATGGCCAAGAAGACGGGCAGGCGTTCGTCTGTCGGCAAATCGAAAAGCAGTGGCGGCAATGCCTCTCCAAGCAATAGCGCTGCTCGCGTCAGCGTGCGCAGACAAAGGCATTAAGATCATAAGCGAGTAAAAAACTCAAATAAATTTGGTTCTTTACTCGCTTATTTGTATCTTTGCAACGTCTTACTTTTAAAGATTAAAATTATGAAGAGAGTATTAGCACTAGTGGTCCTGGCTTTAACGGTGGCAGTGTCTGTGCAAGCACAGGGGATTAAGTTCGGGGTGAAGGGTGGTCTTGACATCCAGAACATGAAGTTTAACGAGAGTGTATTTAATACAGAGAACAAGGTTGGCTGGTTCATTGGCCCGACCTTACAGGTCTCGTTGCCTATTGGTGGATTGGGCGTTGATATTTCTGGCTTCTATGACCAGAAGACAACGGATATCAATGGACAGTCAGTCAAGCAGAAGAGCATCCTTGTTCCTGTGAATGCCCGCCTGAAGTTTGGCCTTGGCAGCACGGCTGGTCTGTATGTCGCTGCTGGCCCACAGTTTGCCTTCAACGTGGGTGATAAGGATTTTAAACTGAACAAGGAGGGAAAAGAGTTGGCCGAGAGCACTTTCCAGTTGAAGAAATCTTCCTTTAGTATCAATCTTGGCGCAGGTGTCTATCTGTCTAAGCATCTGGAGGTGGGCTTTGCCTATAACATCGCTTTAGGCTCCACAGCTGATGCATCATGGAAGGCTGCTACCGATGCTGCCCTGCATAATGATGACACAAAACCAAAGTCCTGGCAGATCTCCGCAGCATACTTGTTCTAACCGACATCTCTTGTTAGTCGACATTATCCTGCCAGTACCGCTCGACGGTGTCTTCACCTATTCCGTTCCAATGACATTGGCGGAACAGGTGAAGATTGGTGTTCGTGTGCTGGTGCCTTTTGGGCGCAACAAGACCTATGTGGGCATTGTCGCCAAGACGCACAAAGGGCCGCCTCCCACCGGATTCCAAATCAAGGACATCCTTCAGGTCCTTGATGCCTCACCGATATTGCTTGATGCCCAACTGACCCTCTGGCAGTGGATTGCTGACTATTATATGTCCCCTCTCGGGGAGGTCTATAAGGCAGCCCTTCCCTCTGGCCTGAAAGCAGAAGACGGATACAGGCCCAAGACAGAGACCTTTATCCGCCTGACGTCTCAGTTCCATAGCGAACAGAGTCTCCATATCGCACTCAATATGCTGCAGCGGGCTCCCAAACAGCAGGCGGCTCTCATCGACTATCTGGCCCTTTCCGGTGCCGATGAGCATACCGGGACGGAGATGGTGGCCATCACCCGGGATGAACTGCTGAATCAGGGACATACCTTGCAGACGGTGTCGGCACTTGTCAAGCGGGGCCTCCTGGAAACCTATGAGCAGGAGGTGGGACGCCTGAATCATGGTGGTGAGGCGCATCTCGACAAGATCCAGCCGTTGAGCGAGATTCAGCAGGATGCCTATAACCAGATACAGTTTTCCTTCCTTAAAAAGAATGTCACCCTCCTGCATGGCGTGACCTCCAGCGGTAAGACAGAAATCTATATCCACCTCATACGTCAGGCGCTGGAGCGTAAACAGCAAGTGCTCTATCTGCTGCCCGAGATAGCCTTGACCGTACAGATCATGGAACGCCTGCAACGTGTCTTCGGCGATCGGCTGGGCATCTATCATTCCAAATATTCCGATGCCGAACGTGTTGAGATCTGGCAGAAACAACTGTCTGGCCATCCCTACGATGTGATACTTGGCGCGCGTAGTGCCGTCTTCCTGCCTTTTCAGCAGTTAGGTTTGGTGATAATCGATGAGGAACACGAAACCAGCTACAAGCAGCAAGACCCCATGCCCCGTTACCATGCTCGCAGTGCGGCCATCATGCTCGCTCAGATGCAAAAGGCGAAAGTGCTACTTGGTACGGCCACGCCCTCATTGGAGACCTATCATAATGCCAAGACGGGTAAATATGGTCTGGTGGAACTGTTTCAGCGCTATAAGGGCATAGAATTGCCTGAGATACAGGTGGTTGATATCAAGGATCTGCAACATCGGAAGATGATGAATGGCCCCTTCTCGCCGTTGCTGCTGCAAAAAGTGCGTGAGGCTCTGGAACGGGGTGAACAGGCGATTCTTTTCCAGAACCGCCGGGGCTATGCGCCTATGATCGAATGTAAGCAGTGTGGATGGGTGCCGCATTGCCAGCACTGCGACGTCTCGCTGACTCTCCACCGTCATCTGAACCAACTCACGTGCCATTATTGCGGCAATACCTATCAGGTGCCAACGGAGTGTCCCAACTGTGGTTGTACCCAGTTGCAGACACGGGGCTATGGCACGGAGAAGATAGAGGCCGAGGTGCATGACATCTTCCCCGAAGCCCGTATCGCCCGGATGGACCTCGATACCACGCGCAGTCGTCAGGCCTATGAGCGTATCATCAACGATTTCTCTGCAGGCCGCACGAATCTGCTCATCGGTACGCAGATGATCAGCAAGGGACTGGACTTTGATAAGGTCTCTGTGGTGGGCATTCTCAATGCCGACACTATGTTGAACTATCCTGATTTCCGTGCCTACGAACAGGCGTATATGATGATGGCTCAGGTCAGTGGTCGCGCAGGCCGTAAGGGCAAGCGCGGGCTGGTCATCCTTCAGACCAAAAGCCCTACTTTACCTTTGATTGGGCAGGTGGTCCGCAATGATTATGCGGCATTCTATCGCGGGTTGATAGCCGAGCGGCAGCAGTTCCGCTATCCGCCTTATTACCGCCTCGTCTATGTCTATCTGAAGCATCGCCAAGATGCTGTCGTCGCGGCAGCGGGTACGGAGATGGGGGCTTTGCTGCGCCAGTGGTTCTCGGGTCGTGTCCTGGGTCCTGACAAGCCTGGCATCTCAAAGGTCAAGTCGCTTTCCATCCGAAAGATTGTGCTGAAGTTTGAACTCACACTCAACATGGCCGAAGTCCGCAGATACCTCGCTCTTGCCCAACAACAGATGCTGCAAGACAAGCGCTATAGCACTCTGCAGATTTATTACGATGTCGATCCGTTATAATTGGTCAGGACAATGTGTAAATTGTATCGAAACATCCCCGCTCTGCCTGAGCGGGGATGTTTGTTTATTCTTGGCTTAGAAACTCAATTCGCAACCGATGCCAATCACGCGGTTGCTACGGGTGAAACTGTCGCTCACACCTGCAGTGGGATAATCCTTGCGGTCGTAATCTCCGTAGTTGGTTTGGAAATAGGCAGCTTTCAGGGTGATCTGGTCGGTAGCCTTGTAGTTGAAGCCGAAACCGACGCTGCTGGAGTTGACCACAAACGACATGTCGTTCATATAACTATCGGTGAGCTGGTAACGTGTGAACTGGCCTCCGGCAGAAATGGTCAGGCGGTCAGTTACATCCCATTCTGCACCACCAAGAAACTCATTAGTGCCACCATCAAGCAGGTCCTGTGTATTACCATACCAACGTGCTTTGGTATCATAGAAATGATGATAGCCGAGATTCAGGCGTACTTCGTCGACAGGACTCCACATGGCACCGACAGAGAGTTGTGCGGGAGAGTCCTCATCGATTTTCTCGCCGTCGCGGAACTTGTTGACGGCGGCAATCTCGCTGGCCTCGTTGACGGTTGACTCGTTCAGCATGCGGATCTGTGTCTTGGCTTCATACTTGGCAGCGATGTTGAAACTGCCGAACTTATAGTCGATTCCGATGACAGGCGCTACACCCACACTCGACTGGTTGCAGAGCAGATTCACACCCTGAGAATATTTCTGCAGGGCATTGAGGCTCTGGCTGGTCCCTTGTAGGGTGGTGGCTGTGCCTTCGAGATAGGTCTTCGTAGCGACTAACTGTTGGTATTCTGGCAGAGCGGTGGCGCCTGCAGCTTCGTACTGTGCCATGCCGGCATTGACCTGTGCCAGATTGTTGTTGACGGTGCTGATGCCTCCGTCGACCAAGGCTGTTGCCGACTGCATGAAACTGCCGAAATCGACATAGCCACCGGCTGTCTTTACCTGGATATTACTGATCTTAGCCTTGTAGGTGGCGGTGCCGTAAAGCACACGCAGACCACCATAGACCGAGAGGTTGGGCAGGACTTTATAAGCAGCGCCAAGTTGGAAACCAAAATAATATTGGCGTCCCTGCATATAACCATCCATGTCGTAGCCTGTCACACCAGGAGCTTGCTGACCGAGGGCAGTGGCAATCTGGTCCAGTCCGCCTAACTGATGAGCGATGCCACCGACGACACTCTCGAACGACCCCAGACCGTCGGCAAACTCACAGCTGCCACCGCCGCCAGGTACGGAGAAGTTGAACTGTAAGCTCCAGTCACCTTTGTTATAGGCGGCCTGAAGGGAGGGAATGAAGGGAGCATCGGCCACACCTTCGAACTGTTTGGTAGTCTGTCCCTGGTTCTTACGACCTAAGGCGAATACGGGATTCGTGCTGGTGATGGTACGAGTTTGATGGGCATACTGCCAGTTGAATCCCAGATGGAATCCTTCCGGTAAGAAGGCCACGCCAGCGGGGTTGCTATACACACCGTCGAGGCCGATAGCGGCATCGCGGGCAGGATTACGTAAGAAGTCGATACTCTGATTGGTGTTGGTTAAGATTCCACCTGCGTTGGCGGTCATTGCTGATGCTAGCATCACGCCGGTCATCATTCCTTTAATTGTGTTCATATTCCTAAAACAATCTTTAATAAACGGCTGCAAAGGTAGCCAGATTGTTCCAAAGATCATTGTTTGCGCGCACAAAGTTAACGAATATTAACGAAAATTGCACACAGATATGCACAGATGTGCAATTTTGTGCAAGGTTTTGGGCAGAAGAACATGAGAACAAATTTCTTCTATTATAAGAACTTAAAATCATAAAAGAGGTATAATTTTTTTCATTTAAAAAATTATGTTCTTCTGTTTAAAAACTCTGTTCGTCTATTATTCTGTCTTTAGAAGGTTACTCCGTCTTTTTTAGTTCGGGGTAGGAGATACGTGTATGGTAGATGGTCTTCAGCTTTTCGATGAGGACGGTCTTGGCATAGGCGATATCGCGGAACGTGATGGGACACTCCTTGAAATAACCCTCTTCCACTTGAGTGTCGATGAGTCGGTTCACAAGTTCGCGGATGCTCTTCTCCGTATAATCAGGTAGCGATCGTGAGGCGGCTTCCACCGAATCGGCCATCATCAGAATGGCTTGCTCCTTAGTGAAGGGATTGGGACCTGGATAGGTGAACAGGAGGTCGTCAACCGACTCTTCAGGGAAAGCATTCTTCTGCTTGACATAGAAATACTTGGCCTTTCCGAGACCATGATGGGTGGTGATAAAATCTTTGATGACATCGGGCAGGTTATATTTCTCCGCTAACTTGAGACCTTCGGTGACGTGGCTGATTATCATCTGGGCACTGTCGACAAAAGTCATACTCTCATGAGGATTGACACCCGACTGGTTCTCTGTGAAGTAGATGGGATTCTGAATCTTTCCGATGTCATGGTAATAGGCACCGGTGCGTACGAGCTGACTCTTGGCGCCAATTTTGTTGGCAATCTCTGCTGCCAGATTGCCCACCTGTATAGAATGCTGGAAAGTGCCGGGAGCCACTTCACTCATCTTACGGAGAATCTCTTTGTTCATGTCTGACAGTTCGATGAGAGTGATGTTTGAAGTGAAGCCAAAGGCCTTCTCAATGAGGTAAAGCAACGGGTAGGAGCAGAACAGAAAGATACCATTGACAACCAGATAGTTGTATTCGTTGATATTGATTTTTGTGATGGTGTCGTTCTGTATCCAGTCGAGTGCGAGGTTGGTCAGCGAGGCTGCCAGAGTAACTAGTACGGCAGCCCAGAACAGTTGTGAACGGCTGGACAGTTCCCTCAGTGCGAAGATGGCTACGATACCGGCAACAATTTCCACCGCCACGAATTCCAGCGGATGTTGCAGTGCACTTGCACAGATCAGGATCATGACGACATGCGTCATAAAGGCCGTGCGCGAGTCCATAAACACTCGAATGAAGATGGGAACCATCACAAACGGAATGATATAGACATGCAGGGCATTGTTGGCAACCAAGACTGATGATAGAACCGTAAAAAGGATGAGCAGTGAATAAAGCATGGCAATAGACCTGATTTTCTCAAAATAGTCCTTGCGGAAAAGGGTCAGGTAGATGGTCAGGCAGATCACAAGAATGGAGACGTATATGATCTGTCCCATGATGGTCACGCTAATCTGCTGGTTGGACTTATTGCGACGCTCCAACTCTTTTTGATAGGATACGAGAATGTTGTAGGTCTTGTTGTCCACTATGTCGCCTCGGTCAATGATGGTCTGTCCGCGCTGGGCAATACCGCTGGCCAAAGGGATGCTATTGGTCAGATCGCTGAGACTCGCTTCGCTGCGCTCCTTGTCATAGCTCAGGTTGGGAGCGATATAGTCGTTCAGATTGCACTTCTGCAAAATCTCCCGATGGCTGTCTAACTCAGGGTCGAGGAAGAGTTGCTCGTAGGCCGAGACTGTCGAATAGATTTTATTGATTTTCACACTGACTGCAGTTTTGCCACTGACAACCCTAATCATCCGGGTGGTATCTTTATTGACGGAAGCGTAATCGGTGGTACTCATGACACCATGATGATAGATGGCGTGAAGCCTGTTGGCGATGATGCTGATATAATCGCTCGAAACACCAGGAATACCTTGGTTGTAATCTTTCGCAAATTGTCGGATCTGTGTGGTCTCCGTTTCTTTATTCAGATTGAAATAGGGTTCGTATTGCCTCAACAGACTGTCGCGTTCTTCCTTGACGGCCTCGTCAGTCTTCAGGATAGGGAAATCAAAGGGTGCCCGCAGGTCGGCATAGATCCAGGGCTTTCCTTTTTCAATTTTGAAAGAACTGTCAGTATCACTGGGAAGAAACCAGACGATAATGCCAACGGTAAAAATGATAAGTCCGAGACGAATCAGGAAGTCATGCCAAGTGATGTCTGTTTTTAGATTGAAATTGTTCATGACAATATATTTTTGCTGCAAAGATATTAATATTTTTAGACATAAGTACATAAGAACATGTTTTTTTATGTTTCTTTTGTTCTTCTGTCTGAAAAAAAAGTAGTACCTTTGCAGCAAAATTCAAAAAAGCATGTCAGAAAGAAGAGTCAGAGTGCGTTTTGCACCGAGTCCTACGGGTGCCTTGCACATCGGTGGTGTGCGTACTGCCTTGTATAATTACCTGTTTGCTCGCCAGCATCATGGCGACCTTGTTTTCCGTATAGAAGATACCGATTCCACACGTTTCGTGCCGGGGGCAGAAGAATATATCATCGAATCTTTTAAATGGCTAGGCATCCAGTTCGACGAGGGCGTCAGTTTTGGAGGCGACAAAGGTCCCTACCGTCAGAGCGAGCGTCGTGAGATTTACAAGAAGTATGTTCAGCAGCTGCTAGATGTTGGCAAGGCCTATATCGCCTTTGATACCCCCCAGGAACTGGAGGCAAAGCGTGCAGAGATTCAGAACTTCCAGTACGATTGTCATACGCGCAGTCAAATGCGTAATTCGTTGACCTTGCCAGAGGATGAGGTGAAACAACTGATGGCCGATGGTGTGCAGTATGTGGTTCGTTTCAAGATTGAGGCCGGTCAGGAAGTGTTGGTGAATGATCTTATCCGTGGCGAGGTGTGCGTGAAGAGTGATATCCTCGATGATAAGGTGCTCTTCAAGAGTGCCGACCAACTGCCTACCTATCATCTGGCCAATATCGTCGACGACCATCTGATGGAGATCTCCCACGTTATCCGTGGCGAGGAGTGGTTGCCTAGTGCCCCGCTTCATGTGTTGCTTTACCAGGCCTTTGGATGGGAGGATTCCATGCCGCAGTTTGCCCATCTGCCATTGCTGTTGAAGCCCGATGGCAAAGGTAAGCTCTCGAAGCGCGACGGTGATCGTCTGGGTTTCCCCGTGTTCCCGTTGGAGTGGAAAGATCCGAAGACCGGCGAGACTTCACGTGGCTATCGTGAGGATGGCTATTTCCCCGAGGCCGTGATCAACTTCCTCGCACTGTTAGGATGGAATCCTGGAACGGAGCAGGAACTGTTCACCCTCGACGAACTCGTTCCGATCTTTGATATCTCGAAATGCTCGAAGGCCGGTGCGAAGTTCGCTTATGACAAGGGTATCTGGTTTAACCATGAGTATATCCTGAAGAAGTCGGCAGAGGAGATTGCCGCTATGTTCTTTCCCATCGTGAAAGAACACTGTCCTGAGGAAACCTTGGCGCGTGTGACGGCTGTGACGGCGATGATGAAAGACCGTGTCAGCTTCGTCAAGGAGTTGTGGCCGCTCTGTTCATTCTTCTTCGAGGCCCCGACAGAATACGATGAGAAGACAGCGAAGAAGCGTTGGAAGGAAGATTCGGCACAGGTGATGACCGAGTTGATCGGTGTGCTGGAAGGTATTGAAGACTTCTCGCTTGAGAATCAGGAACAGATTGTTCATGCTTGGGTGGAACAGAAAGAATATAAGCTTGGCAATGTGATGAATGCCTGGCGTCTGGCACTCGTTGGTGAGGGCAAGGGGCCTGGAATGTTTGATATCTCTGCCTTCCTAGGTAAAGAAGAAACGATCAGAAGAACAAAACGTGCGATAGAAGTTCTCGGCTGATGATTTATAATTTAATCATATACGTCTATCTGATCGGAGTGGCTGTCTACAGCCGTTTTAACGAAAAGGTGCGGAAAATGTGGCGCGGTGAGCGCAACGCCTTTCGTGTCCTCAAAGAGAAGGTAGACCCGGATGCCCAGTATGTATGGTTCCATGCCGCATCTCTGGGAGAATTCGAACAAGGCCGTCCCTTGATGGAACAGCTACGAAAGGATCATCCGGAATATAAGATTCTGCTGACATTCTTCTCGCCCTCAGGTTATGAGGTGCGTAAGAATTATGAAGGGGCTGATATCATCTGCTATTTGCCGTTGGACACCATCACCAACGCCCGACGCTTCCTTAGGCTGGTACGTCCTGTAATGGCCTTCTTCATCAAGTATGAGTTCTGGTATAATTATCTGCATATCCTGAGGCATCGGAATATACCAGTCTATAGTGTTTCGAGCATCTTTCGTCCTGATCAGGTTTTTTTTAAATGGTATGGTCGGCAGTATGGACGTGTGCTGAATTGCTTTACACATTTCTTCGTACAGAACGAAATCAGTAAGGAACTGCTTGGGAAGATTGGTATTACCAACGTGTCTATTGTGGGTGACACCCGTTTTGATCGGGTTTTACAGATCAAAGAGGACTCTAAACAACTGCCTCTTGTCGAGGCATTCAGGCAGGATGCTAAAGTGTTTGTGGCTGGTTCCTCATGGCTGCCGGATGAGGAGATTTTTATCAAGTATTTTAATGAGCATAAGGATTGGAAAATGATTGTCGCCCCTCATGTGATAGGCGAGGATCATCTTAAACAGATAGAGAGACTGCTCGAAGGACGAAAGGTCGTCAGATACTCTTCGCAGGATGGTCAGAATTGTCAGAATCGTCTGGCTGGTGCCGACGCCTTGATTATTGATTGTTTCGGTCTGCTGTCAAGCATCTATCATTATGGCGATGTGGCCTATGTCGGCGGAGGTTTTGGTGTGGGCATCCACAACCTTCTCGAGGCTGCCGTTTGGGAGATACCCGTTTTCTTCGGGCCAAATAATGAGCGGTTCCAGGAAGCGCAGGCTCTCAAGATGGGTGGTGGCTTCGAGATTAATAGCTACGAGGATTTTGAGAAGCAGATGAACCGCTTCGTAGCAGATGGGAGCTACCTGAAAGCACAAGGTCAGTTAGCCGGACAATATGTCAAGGGAAAGGCTGGGGCTACTTCGCAGATACTATCTTCAGTCTGCTGACACCCTGATAACTGACGATTTCCTTCTTTTCCAGATATTTCATGATGATATCGCTGGTCTCCAGGTTCAGTGTGTGAGCTACCCCTTTGGGAACCTCACTTGTAGCGGGGATATAACTGTTGGTCACAACCTTGTATTTCTTCTTCATATTCAATTTCTTGCCATCGAGCGTCATCAGCCTGATGCTGTTGATCTTTTCCGGGAAATCTTTCTCAAGGGTAATCTCACACATCATACCGCCAACATAAGGGAAGCTGTGAAGTGTGTTATGGCTGTAAGATAACATCATACGGGCAATCTCTTCGCCTGTCAATGTCAGTACAACAGCATGATTGTCGAAGGGGTCCATCTCCAGAACGTTTCGCACGGTGATATCGCCTTGGGGGAGGGTGTCAATACGTACACCACCGGGATTCTCTATGGCAATTTCCGATCCAGTCTCTGCCATAAAGGCATCACAAATCATACAACCAATCTCCTCACGGGTCTCAAAGGGGGTGTCGGCGATGGCCAATATTTTTCGCAAGGTGGGATTGTCATTGTAGAAACGGATCATCTCCTCTACCACTTTCACGGTTTTGGGGTATTTCCTGACATCGATGTATTCGGCCTTCTTGTTAACCACCTTTCCCTCCTCTACGGTGAGGGTGATATAGGTGACACGGTGCAGTTTATTCCTATTCTGGGTAATCAGCACGCCGTTCTTCACCTCGTCTCCCTTCAACTGCGTATGGGTATGGCCGCCGATAATAAGGTCGAGCCAGGTAAACTGCTCTGCTATTTTGATGTCGTCGGGATAACCTAGATGCGATAGGAGGATGGTGGCATCACATTGCTTGCTGAGCCATTCGTACTGTGGCAATATTTCCTCAGCAGGTTTGAAACTGATGCCCTCCAGATTGTCTGGATGGGTGCTGGGAATCCCACTTGGGCTGAGTTGGATACAGCCGATCACCCCAACTTTCAGACCTTCCACATCGAATACCTGATAGGGCACAAGCTTGATGCCAGAAGAGTCACAGGGGAAGGCATTGGCACAGATATATCTGAAGTTTGATAAGCCTATCAGTCCCTTCAGTGAATGTACGTCAAACTCATGGTTGCCTAATGCAGAACCATTGAATCCAACTTGGTTCATCAAGGCTACCATAGGGTAGGCCGGAAGTATGTATTTGTCGTTGATGGGATTGCCGGTGCGGTTGTCGCCTGCCGAGAAGATCAGTAGCGAGGGGTCAATGGTACGCAGACTGTCTGCCAAAGCAGCTAACTGCGGAAAGACCTCAATCTGGGCATGCATATCGTTGGCAGCGAGAATGTGAATCTCCTTCTTTTCAGCATAGACTGAAACGGCAAGCATCAAAGCCAGCCACATCAAAGACAACTTTTTCATCGTTTGATTTGCGTTAAAATTACTCATCAGGCTGCAAAATTACAAAAAAAACATGAACAAAGGATGATGAACACTAAACTTTTTCGTAACTTTGCCGTCCAATTAGAGAGTTTTATAATAATAAGGTATAAGAAAATGAAGAAGTACTTAGTTGTCTTAGTTGCTGCTTTAGCCCTGATGAGTGCAGGAAAACAGGATAGTGCCATTACCAAGGAAAATGGTTCTGTTATTGTCAATACCACCACTATTGCCAAGGATGTGGAAGGCTATAATGGCCCCGTGCCGGTGAAGATCTACATCAAGAAGAATAAGATAGAGAAAATCGAGTTGCTTAAAAACCAGGAGACGCCTAAGTATTTGGCACAAGTCAAGAAGGCCATGCTGAATGCCTGGGACGGCCTGACCATCAAGGCAGCCAAGGCTAAGAATGTGGATGGTGTCACTGGTGCTACCTTTACATCGGAAGCCCTTCTTGAGAATGTGAAGAAGGGACTTGATTATTACGAGAAGAATAAAT
>Ga0310697_10003601_pt1 | contig 15607 bp, 7 predicted proteins | sample 172DNAGHGlowgp2_FD_203883 | JGI IMG/M metagenome (GOLD analysis project Ga0310697, IMG submission 203883) | Sheep rumen microbial communities from Palmerston North, Manawatu-Wanganui, New Zealand - 1728 DNA GHGlow gp2 (v2) (version 2) | ecosystem: Host-associated > Mammals > Digestive system >... | reverse complement strand
TTCATGAAAGGTGTTAACCACCGTGAGGGTGATGGAATATCAGTTAGTGTGAGCAATCCTGACTCACGCTTTATGTATGAGGCTCAAAAGAGTAAGTTCAAAAAAGAGGCACAGCGAATACGTAAACTTAAGGATCCGCATATAGTGAAGGTGTCTGACCTCTTCGAAGAGAACAACACTTGCTACTATGTGATGGACTTTATCGACGGTGAGTCTTTAGGTGCACGTCAGAAGAGTCAGGGACATCCGTTTTCAGAAGATGAGGTTCTCGATATCCTTAATCAGATGCTTTCTGCACTGCAGACCATCCATGCCCAAAATATCTGGCACATGGACATCAAGCCGGACAACATCCTTATAGACAGTGAAGGTCATTGTACACTTATCGACTTCGGGGCGAGCAAGCAGACGGCAACGTCGGATGGTATGACCACCTCCACCGCCCTTTCCTACACGCCCGGTTATGCACCCTTTGAACAATTGAATGGTTCCAAAGACAGATGGGGTCCGTGGACCGACTTCTATGCACTTGGTGCCACCATGTATAACCTTCTGACTGGTAACAATCCTCCTCTGGACTCAGACGAGAATTCATTTGTCTTTCCTGATACGGTGTCGAAGGCTACCAAAGGTTTGGTTTTGTGGATGATGAAACTCATTTGGAAGGACCGCCCTCAGTCGGTAGAGGAGATAAGGGCTTACTTAACGAAAGGCTATAAAGAGTTTAAAACACCTCCAGAACCACAAGATGACAATACAAAACCTCTCAATTCCGATAATACAAAACCTCTAAATGGTACTCCTGAAGATGAATCAACGAAATCTGGTGCAGAAACCGTATATGGTCCTATATCTGCAGAAGAACTTCTTGTAGGTAATAAAAATGAAGAATTGTTCACTGTAAATGGTGTGTCTTTTAAAATGATATTCGTACAAGGCGGCACATTTTTGATGGGAGCAACTTCTGAACAAGGTTTGTTTTTTGACAATGATGAGAAGCCTGCACATAGTGTAACACTTAATGATTATTATATAGGTCAGACGCTGGTAACTCAGGAACTATGGCAGGCTGTGATGGGCAATAATCCGTCATGGTTTATAGGAAACAACCTTCTTCCTGTCGAAAATGTAAGTTGGAACGACTGTGTAGAGTTTATAAGTAAATTGAGATCTAAGACAGGTAAAATGTTTCGCTTGCCCACTGAAGCAGAATGGGAATTCGCCGCTCGTGGCGGTTTAAAGAGTCGTGGTTATAAGTATTCTGGCAGCAACGATATAGGCGTTGTGGCATGGTATAATTACAAAACCCATCCGGTCGCTACTAAGGCCGCCAACGAACTTGGTATCTACGACATGAGCGGCAACGTATATGAATGGTGTAACGACTGGTATGATAAGAATTACTATAGCAATTCTCCGAGTAGCAATCCACAGGGTCCTTCTTCTGGCTCTAATCGCGTGTTCCGTGGTGGTAGTTGGGACGACGACGCCTGGTACTGCCGAGTTACTAATCGCTTCGGGGGCAACCCTGGCGTCCGCAACAGTAGCCTCGGGCTCCGTCTTGCCCTATGAGTTCCGGAAAAATATAAATAAATAAAAATAAAAAGAAATAAATCAGACCACAGCGGAAAAGTCCGTTAAGGACTTTCGAGCGTGGGATGAATAATGTTTTTTGATAGCCACTAAAAATAATTTTTACGGGGATTAAACGAAATGCAAGTATTTTATTCTAAGCATTAGAAACTGTGTTAAACATTTTTAACACTTGTGGGGAGTATAGAAATTTAATGCTTAGAAAGCAGTGGTGGAGATAATGGATGCTATGACCACAAAATTATTCAATGATGATAAAAAGGATTATTATGGATTGAGTTTAGAAAATGTGGTGCATCAGTTATTGAAATCGTGTTTTGTAACATTTTGCGTGTTTTGTAACATGTGTAATTCTTTATTAGTGCAGAGCGATTTCATTTATTGGTAAATTTGTTTGATTTAATAGAAAAGTCGAGAGTTTATAGTAGAAAATCATTATTTAACAAAATATTAAACAAAATGAAAAAGATTATCATGTTATTTGTAGCAACCTTGTTGTTGGCTGCTTGCACAGGAAGCGGAACCAAACCTGCATCATCTGAAAAGTCAGGCATAGAATTTGATTCCATTTCCGATTCATTGAGAGTAAAGGTCGGGGAAAACACTGTCGATGTCGATGTAAAAGTAGTTTATCCTACCAATAATGAATCAATCAAGAAAGACCTGATGGAACTGGTGAAGTTGACAGGTCAGGGTGATGATTTCGATGGTTATGCCGACAGTCTGAAAGTAGATACCACGGACATGAAGTCGTTGGTGGGATATCTCGTTAAGAGCAAGGCAAAATGGGTGCAGGTGAACATAGAGGATCTTCCTGGAGACACTCCTGCTTACTATGATTTTGAATTGAGCGTGATGGAGGAGACAGACAGTTACATCACGATGGCAGTAAGGGAGGAATTGATGGCCGGCCATCCACATCCTTGCACCACATGTTATGGCATCACCTATCTCAAGCCAGACGGCAAGAAGATTGGGTTAGGCGACCTGAATGCGTCCAAGAAAGATGAACTGGCTATGGAGTTGGAGAATAAGGTGAAGGCCTTTTTCACAGAATTGACCAAGGGTGACGACATAAATATCGATGGTGTGCTTCAGTTGGAAGAGGGAGAACACATAGATTTTCCTGAGGAAGGTTTTTATCTTCTTACCGACAGCGTGTTTTTCGCTTATCAGTCAGACGAACTTGCTTCCTATGCATTTGGAGCGCCAGACATAAAAATGTCGTTGAAGGAGATGAAAGAAAAAGATTGGTTGGGTAAGACTTTGTCAGACCTTGTGAAGTGATAGAAAACGCAATACGTATTTGAAGCACAGTCAAAGGACATATATTTCAAAGACACAGTAACAAGTGAAGGCGGTGAGATGACAATATATGTTTACTTCAGGAAAAACGTAGAAATTTCAAAAGTATAAAATAATTAATAAAAAACACATCTTATGAAAAAAATTATTTCTATCTTTGCCTTTATAATACTGAGTATATCCAGTATGTCTGCGCAATCGCTTTACAATACATGGCGTGGAATGAGGATGGCCGACGAAACGATGTCTGTATGGGTTTATATCACCTTTATCAGGGAAACCAGCACGTTTGCCATTGCCCTTGAGGCTTCTTTTGCAACCGAAGATTTCAGTTTTGACGTAAATACACGAGGATTAGGGAGTTTCAGTTATGACGGTTCAAGACTGAATATCATGCTTGATGAGAGTATGACAAAGTCAACTCTTGAAAACGTGATTTACAGTGACACAATGGAGCGTCAGTTCAGAAGAGGTGAATTGCAAAGAACTGATATGAACTCTCAGATACTAAGGCTTTTCCAGCAGAACAAAAAACCTCTTGAAGCTGCATTGAACGAATTGGGAGGACAGTTCCGCAATTGCAGGGTTTTGAATATCACATCCCAAAATCTCTACCTTCAGATGGGGCTTGGCGACGATGCCAAAATAGAGGAATTCGATAAAGATAATGACTATCCATGGGGATAAACCAATCTTTTAACCACGAATAAAAACTAATTTTTTATTTTTAAAAACAAGTATTATGAAAAAGATTTCAATTATTATGATGTTGTCGGCAGTGATGATGCTGTTCGTACAATGCACAGGTGGTGAGAAAAAGGGTGAAGCCAAGGAAGGCGAAGCTCAGGTAGAAAACCAGGAAAAGGCAGAAGGCGAAGCCGTTGAAACAGAGGGTGAAGAAGGTGCAGCAGCCGAAATGAAGGATATCCCTCTCGAATTCGCTGGCGAGAAACCAACCGTGAAGGATGTAGCCATTGCTTTGGCAAAGCGTTTTGATGCTTCTATCATCGGTGAAGAAGAGGCAGAGATGGAAAATCCGGGTGCTTACTACGAGGCCATGGCCAAGGCCGTGAAGGAAGGCAAGGGCGCAGAAGGCGAGGAAGTGAAAGTAGATGAAGAGAAGGGTACCGTATGGTTCAAGACGACTGAAGACAAAGAGGCAACCGTGTTAGCGGTTAAGCTCGACGGCGACAAGGTGGTCGTTGATTTCCGCCATATGCTCGACGGTGCTATGGATCCAGCACAGTTCGACGGTGCAGAGGCTTATAAGGTAGATGTAGCCAAGAAAACTCTTGCATTTGCTGAAGTTTCAAAAGAGACTCTTGTAGACGACAAAGGTGAATTGAAATAAATATTAATTAATAACTAAATCATCCATATTATGAAAAGAATACTTTTAACGGCATTGTGCATGATTGCCTGTCTAGGTTCGTATGCACAGGTAAAGACCTACAACACAGTATGTGCGGACAACATAATGATAGTGAATGCCAGTGACTGCAAGGAAAATTCGTTGCAAGGCTATAAGATTTGGGTACGCTACGACTATAAAGACACAAAATACTGCAGGCAGGCCGCCAAGGCAGACGGCGTGAGCGGCAAGGCATGGCGTTGTGAAGTGCTTTACGAATATGATGAGCCGCTGCTTCAGTACAGAATCATCAGCAAGGTATATTACAACAAGAAGGACAAGGTTATAAAGCGTCTGGATTTTTATGATGTGCCTTGGAACAGCATCGGCGAACTTGACTATTCAAGACAGTTGGGCATTTACCTCACCCGTTTCGGAATTGTAGCAGGATAATTTATTGTCCGTCTAAAAGATTCGATGAAGAATCTTCATATATGACGAACCCCAAAAGTCGGATGGCTTTTGGGGTTCATCATTTCATCTTCCTTTGTTTCTGTATTCTTTTGGAAGCATTCCAAACATTTTCTTGAAATGCTTAGTAAAATAACTTGGTGAAGAGAATCCTGTCTGTTCAGAGATATAGAAAGTGGTAAGTGTTGTTGTTCTAAGCAGGTTAGCCGCATGTTTCAGACGAATTGTAGTGATGAATTCGCTTGGCGACTGTCCTGTGATGCTGTGTATTTTCCTATATAGAGTCATTCTGCTTGCACACATATCGCTACTGAACTTATCTACATTATACTCTTTGTCGGAAAGATGCGATTCTACGATTTTTTGAGCCCTTGTTATCAGTTCTTCGTCAATAGGCGAATAGGTCAGTTGTGCCACTTCGTTTTCTTCGTCGTGTTGGAATTTTTGTTTCATACTTGCACGTTGTTTTTGTAAATACTTGATACGATCAAGTAATTCAGCGGTGCTAAATGGTTTGGTAAGATAATAGTCAGCACCCATTTTATACCCTTCCATCCTTGACTCGTCGCTTGTTTTCGCAGTAAGCAAGATTACCGGAATATGGCTTGTCTTTTCCGTGCTCTTCACTTTTTTGCATAGTTCAAATCCGTCCATAATCGGCATCATGACATCACTGACAATAAGGCTTATGTTGTCGTTATTGGTTAATATATTCCAAGCCTCTTCTCCATTACCCGCTTCTTGTATGTTGTAGCCTTCATCTCTCAACTGGTCAGAAACCAACTCCCTCATTTCAGGATTATCCTCTACAACCAATACTATGTCGTCTTCAGTTTTTAAAACGGTGTTGTCTTCTGTTGCCTCCTCGGTGTCATTTGATGTTTCATCATCTGTTTCGTGGTCTTTTTTATGTTCCGTTTGTTGTTCAGGGTTGCACATTATCGGGATATTAAACCAGAAGTCTGTCCCTTTGCCTTCGAGGCTTTTCACACCCACTTCTCCTCCGTGCAGTTGAACAAGTTGCTGAACCATGTGTAATCCAATTCCGCTTCCTCCTTGTGAAGATGAGTTTGCGGACTGGAAGTAAAGGTCAAAAACATGAGGTAGATCTTTTGCAGGAATCCCCACACCATTGTCAATGACATGAACAGAAATCTTGTTTTTGTCTTCCTCCAACATCTTGAGTTCAACGTTGACTTTTCCTCCTTCAGGTGTAAATTTCATGGCATTGCTCAGCAGGTTCCATATGATATGATGCATTTTTTCGTGGTCGAAAGTGGCATATATATCTTTTTCAGGATGGTCAAAGTTGAGTGCGATGTTTTTTCTTTGTGCCAACGGTTTGAAAGCATTCACAGCAGCCGTGATGAATTCGGTTATGTTTCCGTTGTGAGTAGAGAGTTTTTGTGTTCCCATTTCCATTCTTCTGAAATCAAGCAGTTGGTTAATAAGTTGCTCGAGTTCCTGTGCGTTCCTTTGAATTCCTTGTAGTTTTTGTTTGTCGCGTTCAGACATTTTGTCGGATGCTGACAGCATTTGTTCTATAGGCACTCGTATGAGTGTTAGCGGTGTGCGCAGTTCATGGCTTACATTTGTAAAGAATTTGAATTTCATTTCAGTAAGTTGTTCTTCCATTTGCGTCATACGTTTGCGCCTCACATAAATGGAATATTGTCTGAATGCCAGTCCTATAACAGATAATATGCACAAAGTGTATAGTGAATAAGCCCACCATGATTCCCACCAGTAGGGTAGTTTGTGTAATGTAAAAATTTGATATGGTTCATTCCATATTCCTTGTCCGTTGGTTGCTTTGACTTCGAGACTGTAGTCACCCTTGCTTGGAGATGTCATAACAACGGTGTTATTTCCGATAGGCAATTCAGTCCAGTCAGTATACTTGTCACTCAACAATCCTTTTTTTATGAGTCTATATGCAAACTGCACCTGGTTGGTCAGATGTTGTTGGAATGTTGTCAGTCTCAGTTCAACGATGTTTGCGTTGCATGGTATCTCTATTTCTTGCATTCCAGGTGCCACATAGTTCTTTTTATTGTCAATTATAACCGTTGACACCTGTGTTTTGACAGTGTCATTGACATTATTATCGAAATCAAATGATGCAATAGTGCAGAATCCTTCTTCCTCCCACACACACATGGAGTCCTTTTCCCAGCATTCCAACGCATTGAAATGGTCGAGATGTATCATAGGGTGGTGGCAAAACAGAGTGCGGCTATGTTCACTTTTTTTGTCCCATTCTTTCACAGATTCACGTGTCAGCGACCAAATATGTCCTTTATGGTCTTTTTCGATATCAAGAATTCTTTGCCCCGCTTCATTGCTCAGTTGTGGTACATATTGTGGCTCCTTGTCTGTTTTATATTTAAAAGAGAACACACGTCCGATATTTGTTCCTATCCATAGAGTTCCGTCTTCATTCATAGTCATGCATGAACACACATCGTCTTCATTCATGATTGTTTCTGGTTTGTTTTCGCCTTCTCTCATGACGCACAATCCATCTTTTTGGGTTTGGTAGAACAGATTACCGTGAGAATCTTTTTTAGCCATGAGAGCCTCCGGGATAGTCTTTTTTACCTCATTCAGAAGAGAGTCGTTGACAGTGAGGTTTTCCCATCTTTTGTAGTATCTTCTAATGCCGTCGTTGATACGTGGCAGCATACAAACCTTTTTAGATGCCCCCGAAATCCACAGATTATCGAAGATATCTCTTGTTATGTTTCTGAAATAGTATTTACCTTTCGGCAGTAGTTTTGTTATGAATGATGGTTTCAGATTGCCGTTTTCGTCAAATTGGTATGCCAATACTCCTGCTTTAGATGTAACCCAAAGTATATTATCTTTAATGTCCAGATCAATGTCCAATGTGAATTCAACACCGTCATAATCTCCGGACATGGTGCTTGGCTGTAGTTCTGTAATAGCATTATTGCCAACCTTATTAGGTATACATTTTACGACACCATGTCCCCAGGTTGCAATCCAATAACATCCATGGTTAGAGTCTTCAATTATGCATTGTGGGTCGATATTCACATCCCATGAGTAAGGAATGAAACACTTTTTCTTAGTGTCGTATCTCCACATTCTTTCATTTCTTTGTATAATCCATAAAACATTCTGACTGTCTTCATAGAACGAACTTACAGAGCCCGCCTTATCAATATATTTAGACAGGTCTATCTTCTCCAGTATATTTTCATTAGCGTCAAAATGCATAATCCATGACCCAGATGAAAGCCATATGGACCCATCACTGACCTTATAAATCGCTTCGATGGTTTGTCCTTTCAGTTCTTTTTGCTGTATCTCATGTATGTTGTAATCTTTTTTGTCAAGTATGTATGCCCCCTGGTATGTGCAGAACCATATATGTCCGTTGCCATCTTCAGCAATGTCAAATATGTTGTTTGAGCGCATCAGTTTAGGGTTTTCATCGTTAGAGCGGAAGATGTCAGTTTGATATCCGTTATCTCTGAAAAGGCCTTCCTCCGTGCTGTACCACATATATCCTTCACTATCGCGGAAGAATACATATACATTGCACCAGGGAATATGTGTAATGCATGGCAGGTCGTATATTGCCATGTTGTTTATATCTATAGCGTTAGCATTTAGCACAAAAAAGAAAGTCAGTAGAATTGATTTATAAATAGTCTTTATCATAATTTATTAAGTTTGATATTTGTGGTAATCGTGGGGTGGGGGAGTAAAATGGTGTTAGAACAGTATTGTATATCAAATAACAAATATAATAATAATTTTTTATTTTCAATATCAATCTCCGAAAAAACTGGAACTCAGTATTCCGGAGATTGATATTATAATTATCAGTAAGAAAAAAGCCGCTATTTAACGAAAACTACTTTTCCGTTTACGATGTTAATTCCCTTCTGCAGTTTGTCAAGTTTACGTCCGTTGATATCGTATATCTCTGCGTTTCCGGATGTAATAGCCTCAATGGTTTCAATAGCCGTTGCCTCAGGTTCAAAACTATAGCGGGATCCTTTTACTTCATCCGTCGGAATGTGAAGGTATGCTCTATTTGCTCCTACGCTATATTCCTTTATTCCGTCGCACTGGAAGAATGCCACATTGTTACCTTGTTTTTGCAGCATATAGTCGTTAGTAGTCAGCATTAATGACACTTGTTTAAGCGTACCAACGAGAAAATCCGTATCATATATGTCTTTAATTGCAGTACCCCAATTCTCAATGTTTTCATCTATTGTTGTATTCGTATTAGAATACACAATGTATGGAGTATTAGCCTCAATAGTGGTATGAGTGGTGAATTGCAGGACATTATTGCTTATATTGTCAACACTATATACCGTGACATTATCAGGGACGTTGGTTTTGAATGGTGCTATGAAAGTGCCGTATTGTACTCCAGGCACAATCTTGAGGTTTGCGGTGGCCTTTTCCGCTTCGGCGATAACCATTCTGTAATATTGGTTAGATGTGTATACACCGTTGTCACTGTTATTGTTGTTTGCACTCAAATAGTTGTCAGCCGCAATGTTCCACAAGTACCAGTTTCCTTCTTCTGTCATAGGAGTTACTCTGAACTGGGCGGCTTTAGTATTGTCTTTAGTAGTTCTAATCTGCAGGTTGTTGCCCCCATATACGCTGCCTGTACATATATAACGAGTTTCTCCGTCCTGGTCAGTCTGACTTAGGATATAAGTGTCTTTCTTTCCGTCTACAGGTGTAAAAAGGAATGCTTGTGCATAGTTGGCATCCACAGGTTGGAGATATCTCAGAGTATGTCTTCCTTGGTCATTACGGTCGTTGACAAATGTAATGGCCCTGTTCTTTGAATTGAATCCTATAGACACATTAGTGATGGTGTATCTTGCTTCAGCGTTTGGTGCATTTAAAGCCGGAATTTCGAGGCTGTTCATCTTTTCAATAGCCTGATTTAATTGTGTGGCATTAGCCTTCGGGTTGTTACATAAATCCTTAGCGGCTTGAATAGTGTTGTTGATAGCGTTGATTTTATCGGCAGGATATTGGAAAGGCTGATTTCCTATGTTTGTAGAAGGGACCTTGAAATTGTTTGCCAGCTGCATCAATTCATCCTTCAGTTCGTCCAGGTTTTCGTCAATAGTGAGCGTAACTTCTTGTCCGTAGAGGTTTGTATTGTAGAACCTCACTTTATATGGCCATTGCTCATGTTCGAGTTTGTCTCCCCATCCACGGCACCAGTATTCCGTAGGTGCTCCCGAAACCACCAGCCACAGTCTCTTGCAGTTGTCTGGACATTCGAAAGCCACACTTAATATGTTGTCTGTGATCGTGGCTCTGTACATATCACCGTAAACAGTGGAACCGTCATTTTTTTGTGCTACGAATCCCACACGCCATCCCCCTTTGTCCGGCTTGTAACTTCTATAACCATCCAATTCAGCACCGTTCAATCCTTCAAAATCCGCAAAAACCATCTTTTTTTCTGTCGGAGCAACCAGTTTGATGGCATTGTTTCCGAAGTTTTCGGGACAGTTATCCGGGTCAATAGTCCAATATTGTTCACTGTCCTGTGTCATTTTCATTTGGTTTCGGGCATTGATTTTTCCGCTTCCTGCATTATTGAGATGAGCGAAGTCGAAAGTAGTCATTCGAGCACCGAACTCCCACATCTCATCTCCCAGTTGTCTGAGTTTCTCTTCGCTGGTTCCCGACATGGTGATTCTCATATATGTCTGGAACGGGTCTTCCGGGTTTATACATTCGTTCCAAAGCCGTCCTATGAATTTAATGTCTTTCTGTTTTTCCACGAGATAGTCTTGAATGAAATAGTTTTCATATCTCCATGCCACTGAGAAAGGATGTTCATGCAGATGGTTCAGAGAGTTTGTGAGCCATTCATTGTTGAATTTTTGTCCTGTAAAATAGCAGTAAGCCATCCATTGAGCACACTGTTCCCAGAAGCAGTTGCCTCCAGGGCTGTTTGTCCAGTTATACATCCATCCGTTCCAGTCGCCTTTGTCGCAGTGCACCTGATATTGGAAGCAGTGTCCCACCTCATGTGCGGCAGTCTGTCCGCCTCTTGACGAATAGGCCCATCTTGAAAGGGTGAGCATACCGATTTTGTTGTCGATTCCGCTTCCGTTGGCTTCCCATTCATCTTTATATTTCAATCTGATAATCATCTTGTACTGGTCGGTCTTGGATTTTCCTTGATTGATGGTGATAAAACCTAATTCATCGGCATAGAGTTCAAAAAACTTATCACATTCTTCGAGAATTTTTTCCGCTCCCGATGGAACGGCAGCCCCATAGCCTTTCTCCCAGTACAAAATCCAGTGTTTCGACTGTATACTACGTTCGTTGCACCATGTGCTATTAGGATTTTCGAGTGCGGATCCGCTCCCCACTGCACTTCCACTTTCATATATACCCTTGTCAACCTTTTTTATCGCTTCGTTGAGCGTGTTTACAGCATTATTCAGTTGTGTGTCGGTAAGAGAGTAGTTTGTGTATTGTCCTTCCGCAGTTGTAATTGCGCTTTGCAGAGCAGGATAGTAGGTTTGGCGGTATTCAACATTTTTCCACCAGTTCACCACTTTTTTAGCGTAATTGATTCTTGCATTCAGTTTTTCATATTGCATTTTAGACTTTTCTGCTGCTTCAACGGCGGTTTTCAGGGTGTTGATGTAGTTTTGCAGGTTTTCAATTGTTGCATTTGTGTTGTTGAGTGCGTTACGTGCGGCACTGATGGCGCTGTTGAGTTGGTTTTTGACAGAAGTCTGCATTGGTATTGACAAATATTTTTCAGCAGCACTCAATTCTGCGTTTAGATAACTTTTAACAGCAGCCACATCCAAATATCCGATGAAAAAGAGTTTGAAGTTGTCGGCAGCAATCCAGTTGCCAGTACCGTTTTCCGTATAAATTCCAATAGGGATGTCTTCTGTTTCACCGTTAACGACAAAGTCAACCTGATATGTACTCATATTTGTGACAGTGGTCTTAAAGTTACCGGCATAGAGATATCCTCCAGTCTGTGGGTTTCCTGAGTTTTGATTGCTTCCGCTTCCTGTTTGCTGTATGTGCGTAGCTGCGGCTTTAATTCTGTATTTTCCCTTTGGCAGTTTCTTAATAATCTGTTCAATGCTCACATTCCCCAGAGCGTTACCCCTGTCAACCCATGCCTCTACAAAGTATGTTCCGTTTTTCACGCTGAATACAGAGTTGGTTTGTCTTTTCATGCCATTAGTGATCCAGTCGGTTCCAAGTAAATTCTCAAAACTGCCGTTTATGATGTACTCTTCTGTTAAGTCTAATGGGTTAGAACTTGATGCATTGTCGTATTTATACTTCTCAATGGCGCTGATAAGAGTTTTATACGAGTTCAGTTGGTTGGTGAACGAGTTATTGCTGTTGTATGTGTTTTGTGCTTGGGAAATTTTATTGTTGAAATCGCTTAGTCCCACTCCCGAACCTGTTCCTGCAACAGAACGTGCGTTATTGATAGCATTACCAAGGTATGTGTGCACGAGATTCAATGCCTTGGCATCGTCTTTCATATATATTTTAATGTAATCCAAGACAAGTTTCGCCGAAGCGCTGCTTCCTCCGTCGATAGCAGTAAATCCAATCTGCACCTTTCCTGTGGTTTCTTCAGTCAATTCAAAAGGCACATTATCTATAGTCCATTGCCCTCCCCATTGAAATTTTTCAATTGTAGACATCACTTTAGTTCCAGAGTTTGGCACCCATCCCACTTGGCTTTTTCCGGTTGTGTGGTCGCTGTCATTATACCATGCCGCACTAAGATAATATGAGCCTGCAGGAAGTGTAACTGTCTGATTGTAGATGAGGCTGCTGGTCCATCCTGTGCTGAGCGCCAATCCGCCGGTAGAACCGTCATATCCAGCAGCCGGTACTTTGCCATATGTGTTGAATGTTTTTTTTGTTCCAAATTGGTATGTACCCACAATGGTGTAGTCCACGCTGTGTGCTTTTGTCCATCCAGGTACGTCAAGAATCTCTTGAACTACGTTTCCTGTAGCATTTTTGTCGTAGTCATACTCGGAATCGAATCCCCAGTTTGTAAGTAGCAATTCTGACACATCAGTATCAGCCATTGTCAATTGCGGAACACACATACTCATAAAAAGCAGTACACTCCATAAAAATCTTTTAGTAGCCATAATTAGAAAGGTGTTATAAATAGTTTTTTATTATAAAAATGTTTTTCAAAAACAAAATTATGTAATAAAACCTTTTTTTTATTATATATTGGTATCAAATAATGGTAGACATGTAACAACTGAAAGCAAAACTGCAAAATATGTTATGAAATGCTATATATATGACTTCTGCTTCAAAAAAAGGTCGAGTTCTATACTTTGGAACTCGACCTTTTTTGTATGTAAAGATTAATTAAAGTTTATCACCATAATCCGTCAGACCAAAAATCACGTTCTTTAACTCCGGCATCTTCTTCGTCGTCGTCAGATGTTCCAGGAGGGTTTGTAGGTGGGTTTTCTGGTAAGTTACTATCAATGGAATAGTTTTGCATGAACACATCCATCTGGCTTATTTTAATTTGTGTTTCAGGTTTTGAATATATCTTTTTCATCTTTTTACCGATTTGGATTAAACAGTTTTTTTTATCATGGGTTGGTGCAGAAATACTGCACCAATCCCTTAATGAAATTTATTTAATAATATATTTCTTACCGTCAACGACGTAGATGCCAGGCTGGAGTCCTTCAAGGCTTGTAGCATTCTGACGTACGAGTCGTCCGTCGATGGTGTAAATATTACCGGAAGTAACAGTCATCGTGCCTTCTTCATCTATAGCGATGATACCGGTAGCCTGATCATCCACCTTGAATCCAAGAAGTTTAGCCGAGTTGGATCCGTCTCCGGAGTTGTCGAGGAAGTAAGCACGAGTAGGGCTGATTTTGTTGTTACCGTTAGACCTCTTCCATTCGTTCTTCGCATTGATGAATACGCTGAATTCAGGAATAGTAGTTCTTGAATAAGTACCAACGAAGTTGAAGTCTTCACCCTCGAGAGTAGTGTTCTCGTCGATTACACCGTTGTCGAATGGACGAATCACAACAGCACCGTAAGTGTAGTCGAATGTGTCAAACGTTCTGTCGGTAGCATGTTCTGGGTCTGCATGACGTGTCTTGATTTGCAGGTTTGCAATGTTAGGATTTCCGTCCTTGAAGTAAATCATAACCGGCTGGTTAGCCTTGATACCAGTGTTGCGAGTTTCGAACAAGAGGGTGTACTTACCGTTAGAGTATTCAGTACCTGTGAAGAAAGAGGTAGTTCCTGTTCCGAAGTTCTCAACTGTTTCCTGATAGTCGAGGTTGAACGGTAGCATTATAGTGTTCCAGCATCCGTTGCCTTCGTTGGTGTTGAAGTTACGTGTTACATAAACCTGAGCATTGTTGTAGAGGTCTACAGGAGTTTGGTCGTGAGTCTCATCCTTGTCTTCACCGTTAATATACACGCTGCTGTTGTCGTCCTGAGTGTTGTCTCTGATAAGAACGAAGTCACCCATACAGAGTTGCAGTTGTTCGTCACCATGATTAACTCTGTTCTTGTTCAGTTCGATAACATATTCCCCGTTAGTAGCAGGAGTGAATGTAGCGCGATAATAATACCAGTCTTTCTGAGATTGTATGTCGCCGTTACCATTTTGCGGTTTGAACTGCTTGAGAGTGAGGTTCTCTACCACTTGGTTGTTAGCCTTGTTGTAGATAACAACATCCATGATAGGGCATTTTCTTTCATCCCAGTCAGAGTAGATGAATGAAAGGTTGTATTTCACGCCACCATCGAGTGGGAGAGTATATCCAGACTCCTTACCATATGCAGTGTCCCATTTAGTACCGAGAACAGTGAGGTCGCTTGAAGATTTGAATCCCTGTCTCCAACCAGGTTTAGTGTTGTGGTCGTTCACACCGAACTTGACAATACGTGTGCTGTAAGCAGTTACACGTCCGTTGAGGTCCCAACCGGTAGGGAAGATAGTTCTGAACTGATTAATTACTTTTCCTTCAGAATTATAGTGGTAAACCATTTCAACATCGTCGTTAGTGTAATCACTTGTCCAGAAGAATCCGTTCAACTGTTCTTCGTTCTCAGTCCAGTTTTCGTTTGCCTTAGTAATGTCAGTAAGAGCCTGCTTCATCATGATGAAAGAAGGAGCACGGTTCACATACTCTTCATCAGTAAGACTTTGTCCGTCGAGAGTGGTAAGAGCGTCAAGATAATGCTTTGCTACATCCTTTGCTTTACATTGAGCCACGTTGGTGTAAGGAGCATATTCGTCTTTGTCGAATCCCAGTTTATAATTATTGGCTTCGCTGATAGCATTTGCCAGTCCGGTTTTAATAGCGTTAATTTCAGTTTTTGCAACCGGGTTAGTAGGGTTTGCAAACATGTTCTTATATGCGAGCCATGAAATGTTGTTGCCTTCTGCTATGTTATACTGAATGTGTAGGTCACCATATCCGTCACCGTCAGAGTCATAGTCAGAATAACCCTGAACTGCAAGGTTAGCATAATAGTAGTTTGTGCCTTCAATTTTTGTCCATGTAGGATTAGCAGCAGTGATTGTTTCGTTGTTGCTTGCATCTTGTGAAGCGATTTGCAGAGTTACACCCTGAGGAGTGTTGCCGTCAGTAGTTAGAACACGTACCAATGCAGTAACATCGTAAGATGTTGAAGCGATGCTCTTCATTGTGGCTTCAAGAGTCTTAGGGGCAAGAGTACCGTCTCCTTTCAGGTATTCCATGAATGGAACAGTCATGTTGGAACCGTCGGTTTCACCTTCGCTTGACCATGTGTTCACCCAGTAGTCTCCATCTTGCCAAGTGTAGTCGCCCGCAT
>Ga0310697_10003600_pt1 | contig 15611 bp, 12 predicted proteins | sample 172DNAGHGlowgp2_FD_203883 | JGI IMG/M metagenome (GOLD analysis project Ga0310697, IMG submission 203883) | Sheep rumen microbial communities from Palmerston North, Manawatu-Wanganui, New Zealand - 1728 DNA GHGlow gp2 (v2) (version 2) | ecosystem: Host-associated > Mammals > Digestive system >... | reverse complement strand
CGGCTACGACCTGTCGCGCTCTCTGGTCGAGATACGGCCCACGTTTACCTTCGATGAAACGTGTCAGCACACTGTACCCGAGGCCATCACATGCTTCATCGAGGGAAAGAACTATGAGGACGTGGTACGCCTCGCCGTGGCCCTCGCTGGGGATGCCGACACCATAGCTGCAATTGCTGGCTCTATCTCGTCGGCCATCGAGGATGTGCCCCACGAGATTTCACAACACGTTATCGCGTTGCTCAACGATGAATTATGTACAACCTTGCTGCGGTTCAACGAGCTTGTGGCAAAACGAGAACAGGAATAGATATGATGGACATGAACAATGGCATCCTCAAGGTCGTTAGAAGCCTGGCTGCCAAGAAATATAGGGATGACGAAGGCCTGTTTGTGGCCGAGGGTACCAAGTGTGTGCGCGACACATGGGCACACTTCAACTGCCGATGGCTCATCGCCAAGCGATCGTGGTACGAGCAGTGTGGCACGGCCGAGCACTATGACAAAATCGTGTTTGCCAATGGCCAGCAGATGGCACGTATCTCCCAATTTGATACCCCCAGCGATGTCATCGCAGTCTATGAGAAACCCCAAGACACTATCGACCCTGAGCTTGTGGGCAAGAGTTTGAACATCGTGCTCGACAATATCCAGGATCCTGGTAACTTGGGCACTATCATTCGTCTGGCCGACTGGTTTGGCATTCACGACATTTTTGCCAGCCGCACTACCGTTGATGTGTATAATCACAAGGTGGTGCAGGCAACTATGGGCGCTATCGCTCGCGTCAAGGTTCACTATGTGGACCTGGAAGCCCTCTTCGAGGAAGATTTTCCCCACTTGCCTGTCTATGGGACTTTCCTCGACGGCAGTGACATCTATAAGAGCGAGTTGGGAAAATCGGGTTTCGTCGTGTTTGGTAACGAGGGACAGGGTATTGGGGCCAAGGTTGCCAAGCATGTCAACCAGCGGCTGCTCATCCCCAAGGCCAAGACGGCAGGGAGCGAGTCGCTCAACGTGGGGGTAGCCGCAGCTATCACCATGAGTGAGTTCTTCCGCCGATAAACCATCAATTATTAACCCTAAAACTTTAAACGTATCTACCATGGCCAAGCAGCAAGTCAAGACCTCATTCTTCTGCAAGAATTGCGGCAACGAGTCACCCAAGTGGCTTGGCAAATGCCCTGCTTGCGGTGAATGGAACACCTATATCGAGGAACCCAAGGCGCCTAAGTCCTCGCCTTCACGTTATGCCATAGCAGGGCAGGGGAGTACCAAGGTGACCGAACCCGTTAAGATTTCTGATATTCGTGCCGAGGACCAACCCCGCATCAATCTGCCCAGCGGGGAACTCAACAGGGTGCTGGGAGGCGGCCTGGTGCCTGGCAGTATCGTGCTGCTGGGGGGCGAGCCGGGCATTGGCAAATCGACATTGGTATTACAGAATGTGTTACGCATCCGTTCGCGGCGTGTGCTCTATGTATCGGGGGAGGAGAGCCCACAGCAGTTGCGCATGCGTGCCGACCGCATTGCTGGCGGTCACATGGACTGTGAGTGCTACTTGCTGTGTGAAACCTCGTTGGATAACATTTTCAACAGTATCCGATCGTTCCAGCCTGGACTTATTATCGTGGATTCCATCCAGACTATTGCCAACGAGCAGCTTGAGAGCGCTCCCGGCAGCGTGACCCAGGTGCGTGAATGCGCCGCAGCATTTCAGCGGTATGCCAAGGAGACCTACACCCCAGTCATCCTCATTGGCCACATCAATAAGGAAGGTAGCATCGCTGGACCCAAGGTGCTCGAGCATATCGTGGATGCGGTCATCCAGTTTGAGGGAGACCGCAACTACCTTTATCGTATCTTGCGACCCATCAAGAACCGCTTTGGCAACACTAATGAGATTGGCATCTATGAGATGAAGGAGGACGGCCTGCGAGAAGTGACCAACCCCAGCGAACTGCTCTTGAGTGACCGTGACAGTGAGTTGTCGGGCACGGCCATCGGTGTGACCATCGACGGCATGAGGCCGTTTCTCATCGAGGTTCAGGCGCTCGTGAGCACCGCAGCCTATGGCACAGCCCAGCGTTCGGTCACGGGATTTGAACAACGGCGCATGAACATGCTGCTTGCCGTGCTGGAAAAGAGACTTGGTTTCAAGCTGGCGCAGAAAGACGTTTTTCTCAACATCGTTGGTGGCATCAAGGCAGGTGATCCTGCTCTTGACCTTGCTGTCATCTGCGCTATCCTCTCTTCTAATGTTGATATGGCAGTCAACATGGGGGTGTGTTTTGCTGGTGAGGTAGGACTAACGGGTGAGATCCGGCAGGTGACCCGATGTGAACAACGTGTTACCGAGGCTCAGAAACTGGGCTTCGATACCATCATTATCCCCAAGAACAACCTCAAGGGTGTGAGGCGTGATCACTGGACCATCAGAGTCGTTGAGGTCGCACGGGTCGAGGATGCTTTCCGATACCTCTTTGGGTGAGCTGCGAGAAATCATGATGGGTTTTTTGAACTCTTCTATGGCTCTTTCACTGTTTTTTTCTACCTTTGCCCCAATTATTGATTAAGTGCAACAATTGTTGCACGGCAAACAACCTATTGATTTCAAAGCATTGTCCGGTAATGAGACAGAGGAATATTGGGATTGATATCCTTAAGTTTATAGCGATATTCATGATCACCAACTCGCACATGGGCTTGTTGTACGGTAAGTATGCCGCTTTGGCTACTGGCGGTGCAATGGGTAACGCGTTGTTCTTCTTCTGCTCGGGGTTCACTCTGTTCTTGAAACCTTTTGATGGACCCCTCGGCTTCCCTGATTGGTACAAGAAGCGCATCAATCGCATTTACCCCACGGTGTTTGCTGTCGCAATCGTCTTCAACACTTTCTTTGACGAGTGGCACACCATCAACGACATCATTATCAATGGTGGCAGGTGGTTCGTGACCATCATTATGGTTTATTATGTGTTGCTCTATTTTATAGGGGTTTATTTCCGCAATAAGCTCAACTGGGTCATGGCGCTTGCCCTGCTGGTTCCGTGTGTGTGGTATTACACCTGTGGCTCGCAGTTCCCGTTTGCCGACGACAGCCTCACCAGCAAGTGGTTCCTGTATTTCATGTTTATGCTGCTGGGTGCCAAGATGGGCATGATGGATACCAGCAGGCAAGAGAAACATCAGTGGCGCAACCTGATACTCGCGCTCTTGAGCATCGTGGCCTACTATATGGTCATTACCGTGACCATTAGGGTGCCTAGCGTTGCATTCCTCCACATCTTTGCCTTCGTCCCCTTGTTGACGATGACTTACTTCCTTTATCTGTGGGCTGGCGGAGCAATGGCTAAATCCATCTACAGCAATCGTGTGGGGAATTTCCTCATCAGGTTTATCGGTGGCATGTGTCTCGAGATCTATCTCATCCAGAACAACCTTTATACCGACAAGATGAATTTCCTCTTCCCCCTCAACCTGTTGATTATGTTTTGCATCATCGTTGTGGCGGCCTATCTGTTGAGGTGCTTTGCGCGGCTCATCTCCCAGACGTTTAAGGAAGCCCCTTACGACTGGAGAAAAATTGTTAGCCTCTATTAATCCCTACTTATTGGATCGGACGAATATATGGATCCGTCGGTGGGCTAATATTCCTTACCGGGCTTTGCGTGGCTCTTGCAGTTTTTGCCACATCCGCAACCACAATCCCCCTTCCCGCGGGTCGTCTTGATCACGCGCCGCAGCACATACACCAGCGCAATGGCAACAATTCCAAGCACCACAATCGTCTCAAGAGCAGAATAATCACTCATAACTTCTAAAAGCATTAAGTCTAAAATCTAATCGCAATCTGGTAAAACAAGAACGACACAATCCATGCGATGCCTGTGGTATAGACCACCTCAAATGCAACCCATTTCCAACCCGCTTCGCGCTTGATGGCTGCCAATGCCGCTATACACGGGAAGTAGAGCAGGATAAACAACATGAACGAGTAGGCAACGATGGGGTTGAAAACGTGCTCGCCATTTGGCTTGGTGGCGGTTTGCAGCTTTTCCTTCAGCGATGTGCTTTCTTCGTCGGCATCGGTCTCTCCAGTGTAGAGCACACCCATGGTCGAGACGACAATCTCTTTGGCCGCCGCTCCTGTCAGCACACTAACGCCCATTTGCCAGTTGAAGCCCAGTGGCTCAACCAGCGGCTCGACGGCTTTGCCCATCTGGCCCATGTAGGAGTTTTCGATCTGTTCTTGGGGCGTTTGTCCCTCATGACGTGGGAAATAGCCCAGTGCCCACACGATAATCGAGGCCGCTAGGATGATGGTCGCCATTTTTTGCAGATACTGTTTGCCCTTGCTCCACATGTGGATGGTGGCATTGCGGGCTGTTGGCTTGCGGTAAGGCGGCAACTCCATGACAAATTGCGTCTTGTCATGTTTCAATATTGTCTTGCTTAGCACGATAGCCGTGAGGGCTGCCACAAGGATGCCAATCAGGTAGATGCTCATTAAAATAAGTCCCTGGTTAGCGGTGAAAAAGGCGGCTACCAGCAGCAGGTAGGCTGGCAGGCGGGCCGAGCACGACATGAAGGGTATCGTCAGGATGGTCACGATGCGGTCACGGCGGTTCTCCAGCGTGCGGGTCGCCATGATGGCTGGCACACCGCACCCAAAACCAATCAGGTAGGGGATAAATGATTTTCCATGTAGCCCCACGCGATGCATGATGCGATCCACAATAAATGCGGCGCGGGCCATGTAACCGCTATCCTCCAGTAATGAGATGAAGAAGAACAGAATCAATATCTGCGGCAGGAACACGAGCACACCGCCAACGCCTCCAATGATGCCGTCAACAATTAGGTCCTTGAGAATGCCATCGGGCATGGTTGAACTTATCCAATCGCCAAGCAGGCCTATGCCTTTTTCAATCCAATCCTGTGGGTATGCGCCCAGTGTGAATGTCGCCTCAAACATCAGCCACATCAGTATCAGCAGGATGGGGAGCGCCAACCATCGGTTGGTCATCAGACGATCCAGTGAATACCCGGGTTTGGTCTCACCGATGGCTCGCTCTGGATTGGGGGTCAATGCCTCGGTGAGTGCACCACGCACAAATCCATACTTCAAGTCGGTCACGATGCTGGTGATATCGTCGTTATAGTCGCGCTCGATGCGCTTGCGCATCTCGGTAGCCGTTTTCTTGGCTTCATCAGCGTTGGCTTGACCATTGAGCAGGTCGATAGCGTGCTGGTCATTCTCGATGATTTTGAGCAGGGTATAGCGGTCTAGGCTGGGACACATTTGGCCCAATTGCTCAAGGCTGTCCTCGATGAGCGTGCCGTAATTCACGTTGTGGTGCTTGGTCTCTTGCTCGCTCTCGTCAATCGCCTCCATCGTGGCCTGCAACACCTCTTTGACCCCTCGCCCGTTATAGGCGGTGACTGGTACCATCCTGGCACCCAGCAGGCGACTCATCATCTCGATGTCGAGCCGGTCACCGCTTTTCTCCAGCTCGTCCCACATGTTCAGGGCAACAACCATGGGGATGTTCATGTCCATCACCTGGGTGGTCAAGTACAGGTTTCGCTCCAGGTTGCCTGCATCCACGATGTTGAGGATGGCATCAGGACGGTTGTCGCGGATGTAGGTGCGCACGTACATCTCCTCGGGCGAATACTCGGTTAGGGAATAGGTGCCTGGCAAATCCACCAGTTGCACCTTGCGACCGTCGATGCTGAACCATCCCTCCTTGCTGTCAACGGTCACACCACCATAGTTGCCCACTTTTTCTTTAGCGCCGGTTACGTTGTTAAACAGGGAGGTCTTGCCGCAATTGGGGTTTCCAACTAATGCCACTCGCAGTATATTATCGGCCATGGGATCAACGCCGGCAACCGTCGTTTCGACGATACCGTTAAAGGCATCCTCCATGTCGCAAAACTCTGAGTCCTTGTCTGTGACTTCAATCTGAGCCGCCTCGCTGTGCCTCAACGAGATGTGTGACCCCATGATCATGTATTCAACAGGGTCTCTCAACGGTGCATTCTTGAGAACAGTAACACGTGCTCCGCGCACGAAGCCCATCTCCAGCAACCGCTGGCGAAAGGCTCCATCGCCCATCACGCGCACTACCTGTACCGTCATGCCCACTGGCTCATTGTCTAGCAATCGTGTGATATCGTTTTGATGATTATCGTTGTTATTACTCATTTGGTATCGATAGTTTTTTTCAATTTGCAAAAATACCTTGAATTATACATGCTTGCAATCCCCATTTTTGAGGTTTTCTATGTAAAAACTATCCCCATTTATGGGGATATAAATAATCTAAAACTTAATAAATGTTAAAATCAAGGTGGCGATTAAACTTTTACACTGTTGATTAGTCTTTATTACAAATTCAATGAAGAAATAACTGCTTCAAACGAATAAAACTGACTTTTTCTTAATAATAAAACACTTCAACCTTGTGTCGAACTGCTGATGAAGCATCACTAGACACAGAACATATAGGTCCCGGTTGACTTCAAGTCTCGGGACTTTTGTTTTGCCCATGCCTCACTGCCTCGATGTCAAAACGTCATTGCACTGGTCACATTTTCAGATAAAAGGCTCCAGTGAGTGCCACATACTCGCTGGTGAACGCTCCATCCTTGCGGGCTATGGTCAATGTGCCCTCGTTGTAGGGCATTTCCCTTCGTGAAAACTGCCACATGGTTCGCTTGGGAGCAGCACCTTCAACTGGTATGACTCGGGTGATGCCTCTCACTGGCAATGAGGCGAAAGTTGCCACTTGCAGGATGTCGTTCTCGGCTTCGGTGGGTGTGATGATGGCCAGCAAACCCTTGTCGCCGAGCAGCCGCGCCGATACGTCAATCAGTTGGCGATAATCCAGACTACCGGTGTGGCGTGCTGTCATGCGGGATGTGCCCGTGGGTAGCACGCCGTTGGTAAAGTAGGGTGGGTTGGAAACAATGAGGTCATAGCGCTTGTCTCCTGCTATGCTATTGAAGTCGCACTCTATAGCGGTGAGCCGGTCGCTCCACGGTGACTGGCCGAAGTTCCAGGCCGCTTCACCGATGGCGTCATGATCGATGTCGATGGCATCGATCAGGGCTGTGCTATTGCGCTGGGCAATCATCAGGGCGATGACACCACACCCCGTGCCCACGTCAAGCACACGCCTGGCTTCGTCGGCAGGGCACCATGCGCCCAGCAGAACCCCATCGGTGCCCACCTTCATGGCCGTACGGTCGTTGACCACCGCAAACTGCTTGAACCTGAATATCTTTTCTCGTCCCATAGCTCTAGGTTTAATGACTGCAAAATTATCTATAATTCTAGGAAGATGAGCACAAAATCACTTGAAATGTGAATATCCCTTTGTTGCAATTAATATTTCTAGGCACACCAGTATGGCACGGTTTTTGCTCTATTAGCTGTGCTCTATAACGTTAAAAATGAATGCGATTAGCATTTTTTCACTCAAAAAAAAGACTCACATTCGATTTTACGTTATAAATTGCGCTGTTTTTAAAAAGATTTAATATTCACCTTAAACTTTTTTAAAATAGGAATGTCTAAATGACAAACAATTATTAATGAATTTCTAAAACGTAAGTATTATGAAAAAGTACCGTATTTTATCGCTGATGGGCATTATGGCGCTGGCCTCTGGCTCGCTTTTAGCCCAGGACTATGACGACATCTATTACGATGCCTCCAAGTCCAAGACGGTGGAAATCAAGACTAACACCAAGACTTCCACACCTGCCAAGACGGTTGTGGTCTATGGCGACGTACCCGACAAGTATAAGCTGGCCGCACAGGACAACTACCGCGAGTTGCGTGACGAGGACGAGTACAATCGTCGTGGTAAGTATGATCCCAATGCTCTGGCCTATGAGGTGGACATTAATGGTGATACCATCTATTACGAGATGGATGCCAATGGTGATACCATCTATGAGGACGCCTTCGCCAACACCCGCCGCATCGAGCGTTTCTACAATCCTGATATTGTTATCCTGAGCGATGACGAGGACTTGGTTGAGTTGTATTATGATGAGTCTCCCACTATCAACCTGATCATTGGCAGTGACTGGACTTATGGCGGATGGGATTTTGGTTATTATAACCCCTGGTACACTCGTGACTATCTCTGGTACAATTCCTGGTATGCCGACTGGTATGCCGACTGGTATCATCCCTGGTGGAGACATGGGTGGTACCATGCATGGTACACTAGCCCCTGGTACAGACCTTGGTATTTCGGATGGGGCGTGGGTTGTCATCCCTGGTATTACACTAGCTATTGGGATGGCTACTTCCCTGGAAGCTACTATCCCAACTGGAATACTAATCACCGCTCCAGTTCGGGCCGCAACTTCGGTACCAGCACTACTGGCCGTCGGGCAGGATTTGCTTCTAACCGCAACGGACGTTCGCGTGTAGATTATACCTCGGGATCCAACCGCAGTAGCATTGCAAGCCGTAATGCCGGTAGCAGCCGTTCATCGGGCGTGGGAACAGCATCTGGCCGTTCACGCGGTGGATATGCCACAAGCCGCAATAGTGGCAACATGGGCTCTCGTAGCAATGCAGGTGTATCAACCCGTTCTAGCGGTTCACGTAATTATGGTACTGGCTCCAGCGGTAGAGGTTCCTATGGCGGCAACCGCAGTTCGGGCTCCTATGGCACATCTCGCTCCAGCTCATCGGGTAGTAGCTACTCGGGTGGTGGCTACAGCAGTGGATCAAGCCGCAGTTCCAGTGGTGGCTACAGCAGTGGCTCCAGTCGCTCGAGCGGTGGCGGATATTCCGGTGGTGGCAGCCACGGATCGAGTGGTGGTGGCAGCCACGGCTCCAGCGGTGGCAGCTCTGGTGGTGGCGGACATCGTCGCTAATCATGCAATCCTTTCTTTCACACACTTATCTTATTGCATTTGAATCATATCTAAACTGTTAAAACTATGAAAAAGAAAGTATTTGCTCTGCTGTTGTGCGGACTCCCACTCATGATAAATGCTCAGGACTCATTTGATGTCCTGCAACTATCCCAAAACGAACTCCGAGGCACCTCGCGCTTCCAGTCGATGGCGGGGGCCTTCGGAGCCTTGGGCGGCGATCTCTCGACACTCACCCAGAATCCTGGCGGTATCGGTGTCTATCGCAACTCCGATGTGGGAATCACCCTGGGCGTGGATTTCAATAGCACCAAGGCTGGTGTGGACAAGACGAATAATACCAAGTTCAACTTGAACAATGTGGGCTATATTGGCGCTATCCGTTTGGATTCCGAGGTGTTGCCCAACCTGAACTTCGGTTTCACTTACAACCGTTTGCAGTCCTTCAATCGTCACTATTATGGTGGCGTGGGCGATATTCCCACCTCGATGAGCAACTATGTTGCCGATGCCTTTGTCAACCTTCAGGACTTCTTGCCTGGCGACCTCTACTGGACCGACAACTTCAATCCTTATTTTGATGGATATGCGCCCTGGGCCGCTGTGACCATGTTCGATATGCCGACTACCAATAATGGCTATGTCGGAATTATCAATGCCAATGGTAACATGATGCAGGGTCTCTATGGCGACGGTACACGAGGAAACGCTTTCTATGAAGTGGATGAGCGTGGCCATGCCGACGAGTACAACATTGGATTTGGTGGCAACCTCTACAATCGTTTCTATTGGGGTATCGATTTCGGTATTCTGGATCTGGATTTCAGGAGTAATCAGTACTATCAGGAGTCGTTGGATAATCCCTATATCATGGCCGATGACAAAGACCTGTTCTTGAGCGATATCACCAACGACAACACGAAGGCTGAATGGGGGCTGTACAACTACCTGCATAGCAAGGGTACTGGTGTGAACTTCAAGTTTGGTTTCATCTGGAAACCTACTCAAGCTCTCCGCATTGGTGCCGCCTTCCACACGCCCACATTCTATGACATGCGTGACACCTATTTTGTGAGCACCGAGTTGAAGGGCTATCAGAATGGCCAGACGCTCTATAGCGCAAGCAAGGAAAGCAATGACGGCTACAACTACTCGAGCACCTACACCATGAGCACTCCATGGCGTTTCATGGGTAGCGTGGCTGGCGTGATTGGTACACAGGGCATCATTAGCCTGGACTATGAGTGCGTTGCCAACGAGTCGATGCGCATCGGGGATGACCGCGGTGACAATTATCCCGACGTGACCCAGAATTGCAAGACTAACTTCAAGCCGTCACACATCATACGCGTCGGTGGCGAGTACCGTATCAACCCCAACTGGAGTCTGCGCGCTGGTTACAGCTTCAAGTCCACACAGGTCGAGAAGGGCGTTGACGAGTACGAGTACAACATTGCGACCGTGGGCACCAATCCTGCCTATCAGTATGACAACAAGGTTCATCACATCACCTGTGGTGCCGGTTACCGCTACAAGTCATTCTATGCCGATGCTGCCTTCGTGCACAAGATCCGTGAGAGCGTTTACAACGCATTCTCTCCCATCAACGACAAGTATGGCTACGAGCCCAACGTCAGTGCCGATGTCAAGGACAATAACAATCGAGTCACCCTCACCTTGGGCGTGAGATTTTAATCAACAAAAGAATCTAACCCAGATATTACGTTTATAAGAATTCATTAAGATGGCCTGGCAATGCGTCGTGAGTACGCGTAGCCAGGCTTTTTTTTAAGAACGAGGGTATAAATGACCCGGTCGGTCGGTGCTGTTGGCTGGAGGATCCAGGCTATCTGGCGGCGGGAATATCAGGGAACAGCTCGTCCAGGGAGTTCTGGAACGCTAGCAGCTGAGCCTTAATGCCCTTGAGTTGTTCGATGGCGTCAAAACGCTTGTCAACACCATCGCGGTTGTGGCGTATCTGTGCCTGGGCAGCGTCAAGTTTCAACCCTTTTTCCTTGACCAGGTAATACACCTTGCTGATGATCTCGATATCGTTGGGCGTGTAGTAGCGGATGTTCTTCTTGTTGCGTTTTGGCTTGATAATCGTGAATTGTGATTCCCAGTAACGCAAGGTGGACTCGGGGATACCCAATATCTCCGAAACATCACCGATTTTGTAGAATTTTTTATCCAGTTCTCGCATGGTCTTGCACAGGTTAACGGAAATAATTATCTTTGCAGGTTGAATATATCACCGCAAAGGTAAACAAATAGTTTAGACTTTGCAACAAAATCAGAACATTTATAACATATTAAGACTAAATATTATGCTGACTGCTAAAGAAATTAGAGACACCTTCAAGCGTTACTTTGAGCAACAGGGACACCACATTGTGCCCTCTGCTCCCATGGTAATCAAGGACGATCCCACTCTCATGTTTACCAATGCCGGTATGAACCAGTTCAAGGATATCATCCTTGGCAACAAGGAGGCCCAGTGGAAGCGGGCTGCCGATTCCCAAAAGTGCCTGCGCGTGAGCGGCAAGCACAATGACCTGGAGGAGGTGGGCCATGATACCTACCATCATACCATGTTTGAGATGTTGGGCAACTGGTCCTTTGGTGACTATTTCAAGCACGAGGCAATCGATTGGGCTTGGGACTTGCTGGTTAATGTGTATAAACTTGACCCCAAGAATATGTATGCCACTGTGTTTGAGGGTGACAAGAGAATCGGTGTGAGCCGCGACGACGAGGCCGCCAAGTTCTGGGAGGCTCATTTGCCCAAGGATCACATCATCAATGGCAATGCTCATGATAACTTCTGGGAAATGGGTGATACTGGTCCTTGCGGCCCTTGCAGTGAAATTCACATCGACTTGCGCAGCGAGGAGGAAAAAGCCGCTATACCAGGTGTGGAACTGGTCAACAAGGATCATCCTCTCGTGATTGAGATATGGAATCTCGTGTTCATGCAGTATAACCGCAAGGTGGATGGCTCGTTAGAGCCTCTGCCCAACAAGGTGATTGATACTGGCATGGGTCTGGAGCGCCTGTGCATGGCCCTGCAAGGCAAGAAATCCAACTATGATACCGACGTTTTTCAGCCCCTTATCGGCAAGTTGGGTGAGATGTGCGGTAAAAAGTATGGCGACAACAAGGATGTGGATGTCGCCATGCGTGTCGTGGCCGACCACGTGCGCACCATCGCCTTCTCGGTAGCCGATGGACAGTTGCCCAGTAATGCCAAGGCGGGCTATGTGATTCGACGCATCCTGCGACGTGCCGTCCGTTATGGCTATACCTTCCTGGGGTTCCGCGAGGCGTTTATGTTCCGCCTCATCGACACCTTGATCGACAGCATGGGCGAAGCCTATCCCGAAATCAAAGCCCAGGCCGACCTCATCAAGCATGTCACCAAGGAGGAGGAAGACGCTTTCCTGCGCACCCTCGAGACGGGAATGAAACTTATCGAGAAGGTCATTGCCGACACCAAAGCCGCTGGCAAGACAGTGGTTGACGGCAAGGAGGCCTTCACGCTCTATGATACCTTTGGATTCCCATTGGACCTCACCGAACTCATCCTGCGTGAGAATGGCATGACGGTCAATGAGGAGGAATTCAATGTCGAGATGCAGAAACAGAAACAGCGTGCCCGCAATGCTGCCGCTGTAGAAGCGACCGACTGGGTGGAACTCAAGGATGGTGTGACCGAGTTTGTGGGGTATGACATGGCTGAATGTGATGTCAATATCCTGCGCTACCGCAAAGTGACCCAGAAGAATAAATCCTTCTACCAGATCGTGCTTGACCGCACCCCCTTCTATGCCGAGATGGGTGGCCAGGTGGGTGACCGTGGTGTGCTCAAGTTGGGCGATGAGGTCATCGAGGTCAATGATACCAAGCGCGAGAACAACCTGCCCGTCCACATCACGGCCAAGCTGCCAAGCGATGTCAATGCCACTCTACATGCCACTATCGACCTCGAGGCACGTCGTGCTACCGAGTGCAACCACACGGCAACCCATTTGCTGCATGCTGCCTTGCGTCAGGTGCTGGGGAGCCATGTCGAGCAGAAAGGCTCCTTTGTCGATCCTCACTCCCTGCGCTTTGATTTCTCCCACTTCCGCAAGGTGTCGCCCGAGGAAATCCGTCAAGTGGAGCATCTGGCCAACCAGATGATACGCCTTGCCATTCCTCGTGAGGAGTATCGTGAGATGCCCATCGCAGAAGCCAAGCAGATGGGTGCTATGGCACTCTTTGGCGAGAAATACGGTGACCGGGTGCGTGTCATCAAGTATGGCGACTCGGTTGAGCTGTGCGGTGGTACTCATGTGTGCAATACCGGTAACATCGGTATGGTGCGCATCGTGAGCGAGAGTAGTATCGCAGCGGGCATCCGACGCATCGAGGCCGTCACCGGAGCCGTCGTCGAGGAGATGCTCGACAACTTCCAGGACTCGATGGCACGTGTCAAGGAATTGCTCAACAATGCACCCGATGCCATCGCTGCATTGCAGAAGTCACTGGCCGAGAATGCCGACCTCAAGAAGCAGGTGGATGACTACATGAAACAACGCATCGCTATCCTGGCCAAGCAACTCATTGCCGAGGCTAAGCAGGAAAACGGCATCAATGTGATTGTGCTCACTGGTGAGCGCTTGCCCGACATCGTTAAGGGCGTTGCTCTTGCTATCAAGGCCGAATGTACCGAGGCTACCGCATTCCTGGCCGCCACTTCGCTTGACGATAAACCCATGCTCACGGTGATGCTGAGCGAGGATATCGTTAAGAGTGGCAAGAAAGCAGGTGATATCGTGCGTGGTGCTGCCAAGTGCATCCAGGGCGGTGGTGGCGGCCAGCCTCACTTCGCTCAAGCCGGTGGCCGCAATCCTCAGGGCCTCGACGACGCATTGAAGGCCATGCGTGATGCTTTACTTCAGTAACAGATTTACTGTTACCGCACTTCACAAGTAACAAGTGAAGTGCGGTAACGTTTTATAATTGATTTCTAGATGGATTATTTATTGCTTGTTGTTGGACTGGGCCTGTTATTGCTCTCGGCCAACTATCTTGTGGAGTCATCGGTCGCTATCGCTCAGCGTGCCAAGATTTCTAACTTTATCATTGGTCTCACCATTGTGGGCATTGGCACCAGCGCGCCCGAATTATTTGTCTCGGTATCATCGGCAATCAGTGGCAATGGTGACATTGCTATGGGCAACGTCATCGGTTCCAATATTGCTAACATTTTCTTGATACTCGGTGTTACGGCAATTATCCTCCCGTTCTCCATCGAGCGACTGCAGCGTCGGCGCGATATCCCGTTCCTGATATTGGCCACCTTCTTTGTTACCTTGATTGCCAACGATTCGGTTATCCCTGGTATCAAAAACAATTCCCTCAGCACGCTCGATGGTATCGTGTTGTTGATATGCTTTATCGCTTACATGTGCTGGGTCATTGTCCAGAAAGGGAAAGACCCCAAGGCAGCTTTACAGGAGGCCGATGAGGAGGCCAAATCTTCGCTTACGGGCAAATCTCCCTGGCTCCTGTGGTCGATCGCCATCGTTTCGCTCGCGGCGCTCATCTTTGGTGGTAACCTGTTCCTTGACAGCGCCAAGAATCTGGCACGTGCATGGGGCATGAGTGAGGCTGTCATCGCTATCACTATTGTGGCGGTGGGCACTTCGTTGCCCGAACTGGTCACTGCTATTGTTGCTGCGGCCAAGAAGAATCCTCAGTTGGCACTTGGCAATGTCATTGGCAGCAACTTGTTCAACCTGATGTTTATTCTGGGTGCGGCCTCAACGGTCAAGTCCATGACGTTTGTTGATATCAACATGGTCGATTATATTGTGATGCTGTTGGGGGCCGTCATGCTCTTTGTAGTGGTATTGACATTCAAGAAGGATAAGTTTGACCGCATCGAGGGCATTATCTTCTTTTCAATCTACGTTGCCTACACGGTGTATCTGCTCCTGCGTTAATCCTTAATGCTGTTTTTGAGTCTAATCGATAATCAATCCATCTAGTCAATGAAACATCTCTCTGTAATATCGTTATTGTTCTGCACCATGATGGCGGCAACCGCCATCGCTCAGGATAGGGTGGATACACGTCCACACATCTTTGATGGCAATGTGCGCACATTGAAGTTGTCTCTCGCCAGTAATATGTACACCCCTCCCATCCTGATGATGAATGGAGATGATCAACTGATTGTCAACTTTGATTATCTGGACTATGATGTACATTACTTGCGCTACAGTGTCACCCATTGCAATGCCGACTGGCAACCGTCACAACTTGTCGAGACCGAGTATGTGAGCGGTTTCAATTATGCCGACATTGATGATTACGCTCCCAGCGAGGCCACATTTGTACATTACTATAACTACCAGTTTGTTTTGCCCAACGAGGATATGGAATTTCTCGTTAGTGGAAACTATCTGCTCTCGGTCTATGAGCGGGATAATTCCGATGAAATTCTTTTCCAGACGAGGTTTTCGGTTTGTGAGGGAAAGGTTGGGGTTTTCCCACAGGTGACTTCACGCACCGATGTGGAGTATAATAACCGATTACAGCAGGTCTCATTTGATGTGCGATATAAGCCCAATCAGATTGATGACCCATACAGTGAATTTATCTGTGTCGTTACCCAAAACTCTCGTCAGGACAACGCGGTCACGGTTTCGCGC
>Ga0310697_10003599_pt1 | contig 15615 bp, 8 predicted proteins | sample 172DNAGHGlowgp2_FD_203883 | JGI IMG/M metagenome (GOLD analysis project Ga0310697, IMG submission 203883) | Sheep rumen microbial communities from Palmerston North, Manawatu-Wanganui, New Zealand - 1728 DNA GHGlow gp2 (v2) (version 2) | ecosystem: Host-associated > Mammals > Digestive system >... | reverse complement strand
CGCCCATTGACCAATATTCCTCACTGCTGCCTCCCGTAGGAGTTAGGACCGTGTCTCAGTTCCTATGTGGGGGACCTTCCTCTCAGAACCCCTAACGATCGTCGTCTCGGTGGGCCGTTACCCCGCCGACTAACTAATCGTACGCATCCCCATCGATGTACCGATAAATCTTTAATCAGCGGGGGATGTCCCCTGCTGACCACATCCGGTATTAATCCTCCTTTCAGAGGGCTATCCCGGAGTACATGGCAGGTTGGATACGCGTTACGCACCCGTGCGCCGGTCGCCATCAATCAAAGCAAGCTTTGATCATGCTGCCCCTCGACTTGCATGTGTTAAGCCTGTAGCTAGCGTTCATCCTGAGCCAGGATCAAACTCTTCATTGTAAAATAAGTATTGTATTTCACAATCTGGCAATTTACAATCTTACAATTGTAACATCGCCAAACTGCAAACACTTGTCTGTTTTCTAAGACGCCTTGAACTATAGAGTGACCTGTATCGGATCAGAAATGACGGTCGCAATTTCTTGCTTCCTGTACTACTTTGTCTTGTTTGTCAATCTTTCAAAGACCATATGCAGAGCGAGCGTGACTTACAGCCCCTGCCACGCAGGGGTGTCCCTTTCTCGTTTGCGGCTGCAAAGGTACGACGATTTTTCCGAACCGCCAAACGTTTCAACAACTTTTTTGCAAAAAATCTTTCACGGCCTTGACACAGGTCAAATGCCTCGCGCGCGTTCCTTATTATTATATTTAAGATTTATACCTTGCCAATCGGTCGTCCAAACTTTCTCCAGTGACCTTTTCGTAGCAAGATCTTGCCGTCTTGATGGTGCCGAAACCGGCATCGAGACATGCCGTGAGGGTGCGCGTCTCTCCCGATGCAATCATGCGCTGTAGTTCCTTGACGCGATAGACGTTGATGTAGTCGTGAATATTGTTGTGCCCTTGGCTGCGTACGCTTTGCAGGAGCAGATGGCGGTTGATGCCGATGGCTTCGCACAGCTGGTCGCGTCCGAAGGTATTATCCTTCCACGCATCGCGATTGTGTTGCATCCAGAACTCGGCACGCTCGAAGCGTCGAAGGTTAGCCTCGTTGAAGTCCTCCTGCTCTTCGTCGTCGCTGACGATGGACGGTTCGACCTCCACCACCTGGATCTCGGGCTGCGGCAAGCTGAGGGCTATGGTCTCGAGCGAACGCAAACACATATAAATGTTCGCGAGCGAGAACAGGATGAGCCATATCTCAAACGCCAAGACGGAGAAACGGACAATCGTCCAGAAATAGAGGCAGGAGCTCAGTCCCAGACAGAAGGCATAAACCTGCAGGTAACGCGGCACATGGGGATAGCGCAACATCGTACGCGGCAGGCGGAAGATGTTGATGATATAGTATGCGCTGAGAGCCAGCATGGCCAACCGAAGGAACATGTCAAGGGTGAAGAAAGCGTTGCCCAGTTCTTGCCACGTGTAATAGTTGGGCGATGTCATTCCCAGGAAGGTCAGGACACCGTAGATGACGCCGAGGACGATTACCGGCAAAGCGTAGCGCCACATACGTTCCCACTGTAGATAGCCCGGCATGGTGATGCTCAAAGGATAGATACTCTGCAGGAAGACAAAGAACATCATGGCAAAGAGCGGACCCGGGTGCAACATCGCGGGTCGCGCGGCTTCAATGAAACCGGCAAAGGGTATGACACACGTCACGGCAGCGCCAAAGATGCCAACAATCCACGCGATGGAAAGGTACTGCACCCTATGACGTGCGAAAACAGCCATGACGGCGGCCATCAGCCAGTGCGCTATGGCGACGCTTAAAAGGGTCGAATGCAACGATATCATACTCAAAATGCCCTGCAAAGATAAATAGTTTTGCGAGAATAAGCAAATTTAATGCAGAAAATATGGGTAATCTCACATTTATCGCTATCTTTGCAGCGCAAAGATAAGAAAAAGCAAGAAATTATGTACTCGAAAATCATAGAAACAGCCCAATGGCTCAAGGCAAAAATGCCTTGCTGCCCCGACACGGTTATCATCCTCGGAACGGGCTTGGGCCGACTGTCGGAAGAGATCAGCGTGACGCTGACCATTGACTACGCAGAGATTCCCAACTTCCCCGTGTCCACGGTGGAAGGTCACAGCGGCCGACTCATCCTCGGCAAGCTGGGCAACAAGGACATCCTGGCCATGCAAGGCCGCTTCCACTATTACGAGGGCTACTCGATGAAGGAGGTCACCTTCCCGATCCGTGTGATGTACGAGCTGGGGGTCAAGACCCTGTTCGTCAGCAATGCCGCTGGCGGCACCAATCCGGCTTTCGAGATCGGCGACATCATGATCATCACGGACCACATCAACTTCTTCCCCGAGCATCCGTTGCGCGGCAAGAACTTCCCCACGGGTCCCCGTTTCCCCGATATGCACGAAGTATATGACCACGAGCTGATTCAGCAGGCGGACGCCATCGCTGCGGAGAAGGGCATCAAGGTGCAGCACGGCGTGTATTTGGGCACGCAGGGTCCCACCTTCGAGACTCCGGCCGAATACCGTATGTTCCGTGTGCTGGGGGCCGATGCCGTAGGTATGAGCACTGTGCCCGAAGTGATTGTGGCGCACCACTGCGGCATCCGCGTCTTCGGCGTCAGTGTGATCACGGACCTGGGCGTGGACGGCAAGATCATAGAGGTCAGCCACGAAGAGGTGCAGGAAGCGGCCAACGCCGTGCAACCGCTGATGGCTGAGATCATGAGAGAAATGATTAATAGGAGTTGACAAGTGGACAAGTGGACAAGTGGACAAGTGGACAAGTTAAGAGTTGACAAGTTGACAAGTGGACAAGTGGACAAGTTGAGAGTTGAAAGTTGATATTAAAAAAGATGGAAATAGCAGAACTGGGTGAGTTTGGGCTCATTCGCCACCTCACCGAAAACATAGAATTAAAGAATCCCGAGACCCACAAAGGTGCGGGCGACGACTGCGCCGTCCTGGAGTTTGAGGCCGGTCGCCAGGTGCTGGTGACTACAGACCTGTTGATGGAAGGCGTGCATTTCGACCTGCAATACGTACCGCTGAAGCATCTGGGCTACAAGAGTGCCATCGTCAACCTATCTGACATCTACGCGATGAACGGCCGTCCGCGACAGATGACGGTGTCGCTGGCATTGTCGAAGCGCTTCAGCGTTGAAGATATGGAGGCCTTCTACGAGGGTCTTCGCCTGGCCTGCGAGGCACACGGCTGCGATATCGTCGGCGGCGACACATCGGCATCGCTGACGGGTCTGGCCATCAGCATCACGTGCATCGGCGATGCCCGTCCCGAAGATGTCGTGTATCGCAACGGTGCCAAGGACACCGACCTGATCTGCGTCAGCGGCGACTTAGGTGCTGCCTACATGGGACTGCAACTGCTCGAACGCGAGAAGATGGTCTATAACCAGCAACTGCTCGAAGCCCGGAAGCGTGGCGAGGACCTTTCAAAACTGCCTCCTTTCCAGCCCGACTTCAGCGGCCACGAATACTTACTGGAGAGACAGCTGAAGCCTGAAGCCCGCAAGGACATCATCGAAGCGCTGCGCAAAGAAGGCATCCGGCCGACGGCCATGATGGACATCAGCGACGGCCTCAGCAGCGAGCTGCATCACATCTGCTCACAAAGCCATACGGGGTGCCGTATATACGAAGAACGGTTGCCACTTGATTATCAGACCGCCAGCCTGGCCGAAGAATTCAACATGAATGTGACGACCTGCGCGCTGAACGGCGGCGAAGACTACGAATTACTGTTCACCGTACCGCTGACCGAACACGACCGTGTGTCGGCTATCCCCGGTGTCAAGGTGATCGGACATATCACAAAACCTGAACTCGGCTTGCAACTCGTTTGCCGCGACGGCGTCGAGATGGAGCTGAAGGCTCAAGGATGGAAGGCGATTTAATCCATATCAACGAATGGCTGAAACCACTGTCATGGCTTTACGGTTTCGGCGTGCGATGTCGCAACTTGTTGTTTGACACTAAAGTGCTCAAGGAACAAGCTTTCGACCATCCCGTCATCTGCATTGGCAACATCACAGTGGGAGGCACAGGCAAAACGCCGCACACGGAATATCTGCTGCGTCTGCTGCTGCCTCATCACCGCGTTGCCGTGCTGAGCCGCGGCTACAAACGCAAGTCACGCGGTTTCCACCTTGCCGACAGCAATACGCCCATGGAAGTCATCGGCGACGAGCCTTGGCAGATCAAGCAGAAGTTCCCCGAAGCCATCGTTGCCGTGGATGCCAACCGCCGACGTGGCATCACGACCCTGCTCACCGCTGAAAACACCCGCGACAACGATGTCATCCTCCTCGACGATGCCTTTCAGCACCGCTACGTTCAAGCCGGAATGAACATCCTGCTCACGGACTACCACCGCCTCATCACAGATGATGAATTGCTGCCGGCGGGCCGACTGCGCGAACCCATCACGGCCAAGGAACGTGCACAAATCGTCATCGTCACCAAATGCCCGTCGGACATGAAGCCGATGGACTTCCGTGTCATCCAGCAGGCCCTGCACCTGAAACCCTATCAACAGCTGTTCTTCTCCACGTTCCGCTATGGCCGTCTCAGGCGTCTGTTCAGCAATATCCCTGGTCCGGAAGAAGAGCTAACGCCCGACACTTATGTGTTGCTGCTCACGGGCATCGCCTCACCCCAACAGATGATGATAGACTTGCGCCGCTCGACGCGCCATATCACGCCGATGTTCTTCTCGGACCATCATCGCTTCACGACTCACGACGTGCAGGACATCGAAGAAGCTTTCACTGCCATGCAAGGCAGCAAGCGACTCATCATCACCACGGAGAAAGACGCCTCACGACTGTTGCTGATTCAAGACCTTTCGCCAATCGTGCGCCGCCACATCTATGTTTTGCCCATTGAAGTGGAGATCCTCCGCGATGAAACCGAGGATTTCAGCCGTTTGATCCTCGAGTACATTCATTGAAAAGAACAAATCTTAAAGCCGACGGGGTCACCTTTGCCATACCATTACTATTAATTACAGACAGAGATTCAATAACATAATAACTTAAACACAAATGAAAGAATTTATCAAGTATGTCTTTGCCACAGTGGTCGGCTTGGGTCTTTTCTTGCTGATCTCAGGCATCATTTTCTTCGTTTCCATCATTGGCATGGCCGCCAGCGAGGGAGCCACCACTTCCGTGAAGAAAGGTTCGGTGCTGCGCATCAACCTGGCCGGATCGCTTGAGGAGCGCGCCGGTGAGGAGAATCCCCTGATGATGCTCATGGGCGACCAGATGGCATCGCTCGGCCTCGACCAGCTCTTGGAAGCTGTCGATGAAGCCGCCACCAACGACAAGGTCGAAGGTATCTACCTCGAGGTCAGTTCAACCTTCATGGGCGGTTCGCCTGCCATGATGCAGGAGCTTCGCCAAGCCCTCTTGAAGTACAAGGAAAGCGGCAAGTGGATCTATGCCTACGGCGACATCTATTCTCAGGGCGCCTACTATCTTGCCTCCACTGCCGACAAGATTGTCGTCAATCCCCACGGCATCGTTGACTGGCACGGCCTAGGCGGCGCACCGATGTTCTACACCGAAGCCATGAAGAAGCTGGGCGTGAAGATGCAAGTCTTCAAGGTCGGCACCTTCAAGAGCGCCGTAGAGCCTTACATCCTCACCGAGATGAGTGAGGCCAACCGCCTGCAGACGGAAGCCTACCTCGGCAGCATCTGGAACCAGATGTGCGATGAAATCGGCAAAAACCGTCAGCTGAGCAACGATCAGTTGAACAGCCTTGCCGACTCACTGACCGCTTTGCAACCCACAGAACTGCTCATCGAAAGTGGCTTGGTTGACACCCTCGCCTATATCGACGGCTTCAAGGAAATGCTCCGCACCAAGCTGGGGTTGAAGGAAAAGAAGCCCATCAACTTCCTGTCGCCTGCCGACCTCGTGGCCGCTATTGATAAGAAGGACGAGAAAGCCCGCGTGGCTGTTTACTACGCTTACGGCGAGATTGTCGATCAGGCTGTCACCAACCCTCTCTCCGCCGGCGCCACCTTTATCGAGACGATGCCTACGATCCGCGAGCTTCAGAAGCTGCGCAAGGACGAGAACGTGAAGGCCGTGGTCATCCGCGTGAACTCTCCCGGCGGCAGTGCCTTCGCCAGCGAACAGATCTGGCACGAGATCCAGCTGCTGAAAGCCGAGAAACCCGTCGTCATCTCCATGGGTGGCATGGCAGCCAGCGGCGGCTACTACATCAGCTGCGGAGCCAACAAGATCATTGCCGAGCCCACCACGCTGACCGGAAGTATCGGCATCTTCGGCATGATTCCTGAAGGCCGCGAGCTGTTGCAGGACAAGCTGGGATTGCGTTTCGACGTGGTGAAGACCAACAAACACTCCGACTTCGGTGCCTCCTCCGTCATGGGCGTGTTAGCTCGCGGTTTCGATGAGAGCGAAAGTGCATTGATGCAAGCTGAGATCGAGCGCGGCTACGACCTGTTCACCAGCCGTGTGGCTGAGGGACGCGGCATCTCACAGGACAGCGTCGATGTCATCGGTCAAGGTCGTGTATGGACGGGCGAGCAAGCCATCAAGATCGGTCTCGTTGACCAGCTCGGCAACCTCGAGGATGCCATCGCCGAAGCCGCTAAATTGGCTGAGTTGGACAAATACTCCACCGACTCCTATCCTGCCCCCTCCAACTTCATGGATCAACTGTTCAACCAAAAGCAGGAGAGCTACTTCGACACCCACATGCGTGCCGCCCTCGGCGAATTCTACCCAATGGTCAGCACCATGCAATGGATGTTGCAGCCGCAACGCATCGACCAATGCATTTACGCTCGCGTACCTTTTGACTTAAAGATTTGGTAAGCAACGCCAAAACAGATTATCGCCCAGCCTCAGTTCTTCGAGGCTGGGCGATTTTTTTATTCCGTCTGCGTTGCATTCTCCTTGAGGCTGTTGAGGTAGTCCTTAGGCAGCACACCGTATTTGGCACGGAAGCACTTGGCGAAATAGGAACTCGATGTGAAGCCCACCTGATCGGCCACCTCCGTGATGCGCTGCCCTTGCCGCAACAGTTGCGCGGCGCGTTCGAGGCGTTGCGTCTTCATGAAATCAACCGGTGTCATGTCAGTGAGCGCCTTGATCTTACGGTAGAAGCTACTTCGACTCATGTTCATCTGTTCGGCCAGGACGTCGATGGAGAACTCCTCGAAACGCATGTTCTGCCGCACGAGTTCCTGCAGGCGCTTCATGAACTGGATGTCCTGCTCGCTCATACCGAACTCACTTTCCACACCGACCACGGCCTGCATGCCCTCGACCTGCCGCATCTTCTCGTAGAAGCTCTGACGCATACGCAGGAGGCTGATGATCTGGAGATGCAGCTGTTTCATCGAGAAAGGCTTCTCCATATAAATATCCGCTCCGCTTTGCATACCCTCGAGTTTGGCCTCAACCGTGGTCTTTGCCGTCAGCAGGATCACAGGCAGATGAGAGTAATTGATGTCGGATTTCAACTGCTTGCACAACTCGTTGCCATCCATGCGCGGCATCATGACGTCGGAGACGATGACATCGACCTCGTGGTGGCGCAGCACATCGAGCGCTTCGATGCCGTCGTGCGCCTTCAGGACAAAGAACCACTTGCGCAAGCCGTCGCCCGTAGCCTTGAGCAGTTCGTCGTTGTCCTCTACGAGTAGGATGCGGAAGGAACGCTTTTCCTCGATAGAATCGACGTTTTCTGCATCGGCGGCCTTCGCGGGAGCATCGTCCTTAAGTTCGTTGACGGCCGTCTCGTCCTGACGGATAGGCAGGACGAGCGTGAAGTTGGAACCACCGCCCACCGCATCAGCGTAAGTAATGTCGCCGCCGTGGGCCTTGGCCAGCATCTTGGCGTAGGAAAGTCCGAGTCCTGTTCCGAGGTTGGCCGCCGTGGCATCGCCGGCAATCTGGTAATAGACATCGAAGATGCGGTCGCGGTCGGCAAGGGGCACACCCGGTCCGTCGTCGATGACAGAGATGGCGAAGCTGTCCTCATCGTTCTGTTCCAGACGGAGGATAACCTCGGACTTCGCATATTTCAGCGAGTTGCCCAACAGATTCATCAACACCTTCGACACCTTGTCGCGGTCGAGTGTCGTAACGATCGAGGTGGTCGGCAGCTGCAGCTGCAGCGACTCGCCCTGCACCTTCATCGGATCCTTGAACTGGCGGTAGATGCCATCCAGCAGCTGAGCCACGTCGCACGAAGTCAATTGGAGGTTAATGCCTCCGCCGCTCTCTGCCTTCTGGAAATCCAACAGCTGATTGGTGATACCAAGCAGGTAGTTGGTGTTGCGACGAATGGCGTGGACATGGTTGCGGTTATCGTCCGACAGCTCGCTCTCCTCCATCTGTTCCAACGGCAGGTTGATCAGGCTGAGCGGCGTACGGATCTCATGGACGAGGTTGATGAAGAAGTTAATCTTCGACTGGAAGTTCTCCTTCTCCTGCAACAACCGGTACTCTTCCATGCGTGCCTCATAACGGTTGCGAAGTCTGCGGCTCGTGCGGCTGAAGGCGAAGTATATAAGCAGAACCGCTGCCACGAAGTAAAACGCATAGGCCCAGGATGTACGGTACCAGGGCGGCAGAATCGTGACGCGCAGACGAGCGTACTGATCGGGATTGTCGTTGCCCGCCTCACGCAAGAGGAAGTCGTAAGTTCCCGGCGCCATGTTGGAATAGGTGGCTTCGCGGTTGTCAGAGCCACGAGCCCACGTCTTGTCGAAGCCCTCCATCATATATTCGTAATGCACAAGCGTACGTCCGCTGAAGCGTGGCGAGGCGAAATGCAGCGTGAAATGGTTGTCGGTAAAGGGCAACCGAATCTCAGACGTCGTGTAGAGCGTGTGGTCGAGCCCCAAACGGCTGAGTTCTGCTTCGCTATCCTCAATATTGGGAAACGAGAGGTGCGTGATATAGATCGGTGCCTGCAGCACACCGCTTTTCACCTCTGCGGGATTAAAAGACATGATTTTATCGATGCAACCGATGAAAATGGAGCCGTCGGACATACAACACGACGCGTTCCAAGGTTTCTGTTCCCTCACGCCTTCGCTGGGCATCGTCATGGCATCGAGCTGCACGGACTGGTCGGCACGTATGCGTGCCAATCCCTCGTCGGTGCCCAACCACAATTCATGTCGCTGGTCTTCCTGAATGAAATAAATCTGCTCCTTCTGCAACGGCATTTCCGCCGATCCCAATCGTTCGAAGTCATTGTTCTCGGAGACAAACCGGCAGAGGCCTCCACCCTTCGTGCCTACCCACATGGTACCCTTGCTGTCGCAAGCCAAGCTGGTAACGACGTTGCTGGGCAGCGATCTCGGGTTCTCGGCTTGGGACAAATAAATGGTGTAGAAATCCGTTTCGTTCTGCCGCTTGACGAACAGTCCATGCCCTTCGCTGGCTGCCCAAACGTTGCCTTCGTGGTCTTCAGCGATGTCGTTGATGCTCGTCATGGAGCTGATTTTCGAGAAGAACATGAAGTTATCGTGTCTGCGATCGTAGATACGTAGTCCCCAGCTCGTGCCCACGTAAATGTCGCCGCGGCTGGTCCGCAGCAAGCTCTGCACCTCGTTAGAGGCGATGGTGTAGGGACGATCGGCAGAATAGGTGTATTGTCGCAGGGCTCCGGTGGTCATGTCCATGACGAAGACGCCGGCATTCGACGTGCCGATCCACAGGTCGTTGCCATCCTGCATGAGAGCGCTCACTCCCGTGATTCTTTCCCTGAGCTGCGCTGGGCGATGGAGTTCATTGGTTCCCTGCTCTTTCACGAAGAGCCCGCCGTCGGTGCCTATCCACAGACGCCCGTCGCTCGTGGGACAAAACGCATGAACCATATTGTGCGGATGGCCCTGCTCCGACGGCAACGGAATGACCAACCGGTTGGAACTCTGCGCAGGGCGGTAGTTGACACCGCCATATTCCGTGAGGACCCACAGCGTGCCGTCGTTGGTTGTCAGCAGGCCGTTGATGCAATCGTCGCTAAGCCCGCTGTTGGGCACTGCAGGGTCATCGACGCGCTGCATCGTATTCGTAGCGAGGTCATAATCAAACAGGCCCTGCCCTGTACCGATGAGCAGATGATCTTCCTGCGCCAACAGCGCCTTCACGAACAGTCCGTCCTGCAAAACGCCCGTTTTCTCGATGACGTGGTTCTCGGTGTTCAGCCGAAATAGTCCCTGGTCACAGCCGATGAACAAGCGGCTTCCGACGTTGGCAATACACATCTTGTTCTTGTCCACGACGTAACCCGGCACGGCATATTCGCGCTGGAAATGTCCCTCCTGACTATAGACCAGCAGTTTGCCGTCCAGCGTCACCACGTACACGAGGCCGTCCGTGCCCATTGTCATATCAGAGACGAAACCATTGTGGCGGCTGTCCTGCGAGAGCGTGCCCGCTTTCGGGTCGTAGAGGAACAAGCCCTGGCCTTGCGTGCAGATCCAGACGAGGCCGTTCTGCGTGCGCATCATGCGGTCCACTGTGGAACTGACGAGCACGCCATAGCGCGTCGGCTTGTCGAAACGCGAGAACGTGTTGGCAGTACGATTGAAGATGTAAATGCCGAAGGAACCGCCGAACCACACGTCATCGCCCTGTTCCAACAGCGACGTGATCTGGTCGTTCTCGAACGTAGAACCCGCAGCCACCATATTGCGATAGACACCGTTCCTGCGGCCGTCGAAGCAGTTCAGACCATTCGCCGTGCCAATCCACACGAAGCCGTAGCTGTCCTGCATGGCACACAGCACGCGGTTGTCCGAGAGGCCATCGACCGCCATGAAACTCTTGAAACCCGAGGCACGACTGCCCGTCATGCCCGCCAGCGCCAGCACGATGGCTAAGCAGACCCGCCTGAAGCTGAGATAACGCTTTGCTGTCATATATCTTGTTTTATCCTGTTATTATCGGTTCTATTATAATCGGTGCTATTTCCCGTTTCTCATGTGCAAAGTTAGGCTTTTTCGTTGGAAACAAAAAATCATCTGGAGCAAGAATTACGTTTATCGTTGCTTTTTACCTCATCTTGTCCCTTTCTGACGAAAATTTTTCCTTTCGTACACCTTATTATATATATCTTTGCAGCGTAAAACGAGAAAAAATGATGAGACAAACACTTTTCGTCCTGGCGTTGGCCGCTGCCACGCTGAGCGCTACCGCTCAAACCCAGTACACCAACCCGGTCATCAACCGTTCGTTGCCCGACCCCACCATCCTTCGTGCAGGGAACACGTTCTACCTGTATGCCACCGAGGACATCCACAACGTACCTATTTATCGTTCGCGCGACCTGATACAATGGAACTACATCGGCACCTGCTTCACGGATGCCACGCGTCCGCAGATGGTTCCGGGCGGCGGCATCTGGGCGCCCGACATCAACAAGATCGGCGACAAATACGTGCTCTACTACTCCAAGAGCACATGGGGCGGCGAGTGGGAATGCGGCATCGGTGTAGCCGTGGCCAACCAACCCCGCGGGCCGTTCACCGACGTCGGCAAACTGTTCATCAGCAGCGAAATCGACGTGCAGAACAGCATCGACCCCTTCTACATCGAGGACAACGACAAGAAATACCTCTTCTGGGGTAGCTTCCGCGGCATCTACGCCATCGAGCTCTCCGACGACGGACTCAGCGTGAAGGAAGGAGCCCAGAAGCGCAGGATCGCAGGCACCCTCACCGAAGGCACCTACATCCACAAACACGGCAACTACTACTACCTCATCGGCTCGGCAGGATCCTGCTGCGAAGGCCTCAACAGCACCTACCGCATGGTCGTCGCCCGTGCCCGACGTGTCACGGGACCCTACTACAACCGCAATGGTCAAGGCGCCCTGAGCAATTACTTCGAACCACTGCTCGACCGCAACGACCACGTCGTAGGCCCGGGCCACTGTTCCGAGATCGTGCAGGACGATGCCGGTCAGGACTGGATCCTGTACCACGGCTACGACGCCAACGACGGCCGCGGCGGCCGCAAGGTATTCCTCGACCGCGTCTATTGGGACGAGGACGGTTGGCCACGCATCGGCGACGGCACGCCGTCGGTGACCGCCGAAGCACCGCTCTTCGGCCAAGGCGTGGGCATCGACGACGAACTCGACGAGGAAGCCGAGGGCTTCACCGTACGGCCCCGCACCGTGCGCGACAGCTTCACCATCACACCCGCCGCCCTTCATGCCACCTACCGCTGGCAAGTCGTCGGCCTGCACGGCGAAGTCGTCAAACAAGGGCAAGCCAACGGCCCCACACGCGTCGGAATGGACGATACACCCGAAGGAATGTACATCGTCAACATCAAGGGCAAAAAAAATGAAACCTCGCAGAAAATTCTACGCAAGGCCGATTATTGACCCGTTATTTGCCTTTAATGATTAGGTTTTGTCACTCCATATTATTTATTTCATCGTATCTTTGCACCAGATTTCGAACAAAAACATTATCAAACCACTTTTTTAACTCATCGTTATGAAGAAAACATTACTTCTCATCCTGGCTCTCTGCGGCACCATGTCCGTGAAGGCTCAGGAGTCGCCGTGGGTCAGCGCAGAGCCTGCCACCGGCTCTTTCTATCTCTACAACGTCGAGAGCGGCATGTGGTTGCAGAACAACCGCCGTGCTCGCGACTATTGGACGACCTTCGTCCAGGTTGGCCCTCACGGCTTCGACTTCAATCTCACCAAGATGGAAGACGGCCGCTACCAGCTTGACCCGCGCTTCGGACACAACCATAGCGTCAATGGCGGCGACAATGCCTATGGCTATATGGACACCGGACAAGAAGTCACCTATTGGGACTTCACAAAGACCGACCAAGGATACGTCATCTCTGCTAACGACAAAGCTCATTTCCTCAATGTCTCTCAGGGCTACATCGAAAACGTCGTTGACGACGACTGGGTGATTGATGACCTTGCTTTGGAAGACAGCCACTGGCTCTTCGTCACGAAGGAAGACCGCTTGGCTGACCTCGAGAAGGCCACCAAGGAGAACGGTAAGGATGCCACATGGCTCATCGACGACTGGGACTTCGCTAATCAGAACGAGCGTTGGGCCAGCTGGAAGAATGAGGTCACCGGTTCCGGCTCCGGCATCGCTGTCAGAGACGGTTACAACTGCATCGCCAACCGCGCCTTCGAGTGCTGGAACAAAGGTCATGGTGAGTTCTATCAGGTCATCTCCGGCATTCCCAACGGCACCTACGGCCTCACCGTCCAGGGCTTCTATCGCGACGGTTCCACTTCCGGCGTCCTCGGCAAGCACGAGGAAGGCACCGAGGAGTTCCGCGCCTGGTACTTCGCCAACGACGCTTCGGCTCCCTTCATGTCCATCTGCGAGAACGATGCTACCGAGGAAGTGCCCGATGCACTCATCTTCGAAGCTGGATTCTACAATCCCGGTAACGGCGGCGATGCCCTGCCCCGTGCCACCACTGCTTTCTTCCTTGGCTACTACAAGAACCCCGAGTTGAAGGTTGTGGTCACCGACGGCACCCTCCGCATCGGTATTCGCAAGGAATCCGACACCGATGATGACTGGCTCTGCTTCGACAACTTCGAGCTCACCTACTACGGCTCCGGCATCGACCTCTCTGAGGTGAAGGGCAACCTGCAGAAAACCCTCGACGAGGCTGCTGCCTACGAAGGCACCGTGCTGCCCGTGCTCGCCGCTGCCGTCAGCAATGGCGAAAGCGTCATCAACGGCGACGACGCCACTGCTATCGCTGCTGCCACCACCGGTATCCAGCAAGCCCTCGCTGCCACCAAGGCCATGAACGCTGCCCTTGCTTCTGCTGAGGAAGTCAACGGTGCTGACTACAAGCCCAACTTCTTCACCACGGCTTACTCCACAGCCCAGAGCGCTTCGCAGGCTACCGACGCAGCTGCCGTCAACGCCGCAGCTACGGAGCTGGTCAATGCCGTCAACCAGGCTCGGGACGGTATCAACACCTACAACTACTACAAAGCCACCGTGCCCCTTGCACTGAAGGACGGTGTGGCGCAAAGTGTCGTCGATGCTACCCAGCCCGTCATCGAAGCCAGCACAAGCCTCGGCGAGATGAACGGTGCCCTTGAGACTCTCCGCACAGCTCGTAAGATTGCCGTAGCCGATACGCATCCCGATGTATTCCCCGGCAACGCCCCTGAGGACGGCGGTGACTACTACATCTACAACGTCGGCCTGAAGCGCTTCCTCTGCGGCGGCGGCGATTGGGGCGCACACGCCTATGTCGGCTTCCCCGGCGTGGAAATCACACTCTATGCTGACACCCGCACTCCTGGCGAAGGCGAAGAGTTCGATCCCTACAGCGGATTCATCATCGACACGCAACTCTTCAACGGCGATGATCTCCACTACCTCAACTATGGTGGCTACATGGACACCGGTGGTCAGGATCTCTGGGAGTTCGTACCCGTCGAAGGCAAGGCTGGCGTGTATAACATCGCCCGTGCCAATGGCGAGAAGAACGATGGCGGTCAGCGCATGCTCCTCGGCTATCGTCCCAACACCTACGGCAACATCGACACCGACATGTACGGCGAGAGCGATGTCAACAACCAGTGGAAACTCGTGACCGCTGCCGAGCGCGACGCCCTGCTTGCCACCGCCACCAACGACAACCCGCAGGATGCTTCCTACCTCATTTCCTGCCCGAACTTCAACCAGCGCGAGGACGACAGCGCTTGGATACACGACAATGGCACCATTTGGGAACGCGGCCGCAACCACAAGGACTTCCCCTTCGAGTGCTGGAATCAATCTACCGTCACCCTCAGACAGGTTGTTGATGGCCTGCCCGAAGGATGGTACATCCTCAGCGCAACCGGTTTCTACCGCGAAGGCGACCACGAGTTCCAGACCTACATTCTCGGTTCCGGCGGCGAAGCCCTGCAACAGGCTAAGCTCTTTGCCTTCTACGACGAGACTCCGCTCCCCAACATCACGGCTGAAATCGACCAGGCTCCCGGCCTCGGTGCTACCATCCGCGTAGCTGAAGAGCTCAACGAGAACGGCGATGCCGTACGAGTCAACGAAGGCGGCTACTATGTAGGCGAATATCCCTACTGGGCATGGCAGGCTTGCGACTACTTCGAGTCCGGACTCTACAAGACAATGGTTCTCACACATGTGGACGACAGCGGCGAACTCGAGATCGGCGTGTACAAAGAGGACTACATGCAGCCGCGCGACTGGGTGGTCGTCGATAACTTCCGCCTCACCTACTTCGGCAAGCAGCAGCCCGACATCGATGCCATCGAGGCCGTACGCGACAACGTCGCCAAGCAGTCCGCTGCAAGCAGCATCTTCAACCTCCAAGGCCAGAAGGTCAGCAACGCTACACAACGTGGCATCTACATCAAGGACGGCAAGAAGATTGTCGTAAAGTAAGATTATCTTAACTCAACACACACATAGGCGTGCAAGCAAACACGCCTATGTGTGTTTTTATATAAACGTGAATGAATACCGACTAATGAAACTCCTGAGACGATTACTTTCAGCGCTGATGGTTCTCGGCGCTGCCCT
>Ga0310697_10003595_pt1 | contig 15625 bp, 12 predicted proteins | sample 172DNAGHGlowgp2_FD_203883 | JGI IMG/M metagenome (GOLD analysis project Ga0310697, IMG submission 203883) | Sheep rumen microbial communities from Palmerston North, Manawatu-Wanganui, New Zealand - 1728 DNA GHGlow gp2 (v2) (version 2) | ecosystem: Host-associated > Mammals > Digestive system >... | reverse complement strand
TATTTATACCGCCGAGTGCTTTTCCTCCTCGTCGTCTTCCTCCTCATCATCATCGTCGATGTCCTCTGAGAGCACTATCCTCTCAGTCTCTCCGCGGATATGGGAGCATATCTCCGTCAGTGTCTTCGCGCACACGGTCGCGGCGAGCACTCCGGGCACAAAGGCGATGCAGAATATCACTGCCGCCCTCACCGTCCGATTCTTGCTTTTGGCTATATCCGGTCTTTTAATGAAGATAAAAGTGACAACTATGAATGCGATGACAAACATTACCGCTGTCAATATCAGCTTATTGCTCACATTGAAGTGCATCATTATCCCCTTTCGTCATTATCAGGTACGTCTGAACTGGTGGTCGATACTGTATTTCGTCATTGTGAACATCACCGGACGTCCGTGAGGACAGTGGCGGATATTCTCGTTGTAGCAGACCTGCTCCGCAAGCGCCTGAAGCTCCTCCGGTGAATTCTTGTCATTCGCCTTTATCGCCGATTTGCAGGCAACTGTGTGCAGCATATCATCGAGCAGTCCCGACTGCGGGTCAGCCTTGTGCATTCTCAGATTGTTCGCGACCTCGCACACGATGTCCTCGATGTCCGCGTCCATTATGAATGTCGGGACAGCCGTCGCTATCACGCACGGTCTCTGCGAGAAATCGAACTTGAATCCGAGGTCTGCGAGGAGCTCCTGCTGGCTCTCCATCGCGTCTATCTCCTCCGCCGTAAGCAGCACCTTTATTCCCGTGAGCAGGCTCTGGCTGAACTGGCGGCAGTTGCGGCTGCGCAGGCGTTCAAATATGATGCGCTCGTGCGCGGCGTGTTTGTCTATCATTATCATTTTTCCGGCGCTCTCGCAGATGACGTAGAGCCCGAAAGCCTCGCCGACTACCCTGATATTCGGGAATTCCTCGTGCAGAGGGTCAACGGGAGCAGCCTTCTTCGCCGGCTCCGGAGCAGCCGGCTTCTCAAACGAGCTGCTGCTTATGTACTTGAAGCCCTCTACCGGAGTTGCCGGCTTTTCCGGCTCCTGTGCGCTGACCGTTTTTTCCGGCTCCGGCGCAGGTACAGGTGCGGACAGTTCCGGCTTTGCAGCGGTGACTCCGCTCTGTCCGAACTGCTCGAACGGGCGTATATTCACTACCTCCGCCTCGCCGTCATCGGTCTTCACGGGAGCGGTATATGCCGGCTTTTCCGGCATTTTTACAGGCTCGGGAGCTGCTGTCTCCTTCTCCTTCTCCGCTATCTTCTCTATCGGAGTGAACAGCATTTCCTGCTGAACAGGCGGTTCCTCCGGAGGCGGCGCAGTCCAGTCCGTGCGCGGCTTTATCTCGAATTCGTAGATGAGCCCGTCATTCATCAGTGCGTTCTTCACGCCGAAATATATCGCATCTGATACGCTTTTTTCGTCCGTGAAGCGCACCTCCGCCTTCGCCGGGTGGATATTCACGTCCATCGCCGACGGAGCGAGGTCTATCATCATCACACAGGCAGGGAACTTGCCCGTCATTATCATATTGCTGTAGGCATTTTCAAGCGCCGCCGAGCAAAGGCGTGATCGCACGTATCTGCCGTTGACGAAGAAATTCTGAAGTGCCCTGTTATTGCGCGAATACAGTGGCTTTATGACATATCCGCTCACGTGGATCCCGTTGTATTCATAGTCGCAGGGAATGAGGTCGCGTGCGAGATCGCGTCCGTAGATGGCATATACCGCCGAAAACAGCTCGCCGTCGCCGGCTGAGTTGAACTCCATACGATTGTCGCGTATGAGCTTGAAGGCTATCGAAGGGTGTGAAAGCGTGATCTTTTGCATTATATTGCTTATCGCGTTCGCCTCTGTGACGTCCTTCTTCATAAACTTTGCCCTTGCCGGTACGTTGTAGAAAAGGTCACGTATTATGATAGTCGTACCGTCCGGGCAGCCGCTCTTATCGTGCGATCTTTCGGTACTTCCCTCGATAGTATAAATAGTGCCGTAGGTATCCTCGCGGCGCTTCGTCATCACCTCTACCCTTGCAACAGCCGAGACCGAGGCAAGTGCCTCGCCGCGGAAGCCGAGGGTGCGGATATTATCAAGGTCGTTTTTTGTGATTATCTTGCTCGTTGCGTGACGGAGAAAAGCCGTCGGGACGTCCTCGAATGCCATTCCGCAGCCGTCATCGGTAACGCGCATATATGTAGTTCCGCCGTTTTTTATCTCGACGGTGATATGCCGTGCTCCGGAGTCGATAGAATTCTCCACAAGCTCCTTTATAACGGAGGCAGGGCGCTCTATGACCTCGCCGGCGGCGATGAGCTCGGAAATCTCCTTGCTGAGTACGTTTATCTCGGGCATTTTATCTCTCCTTCTGTCATTTTCAGCCTTCGAGGCAGCCGACCATATCCTTCAGCAGCTCGCGGCACTCTGCGTCCGAAAGCTCGTTTACATTGGTCCTTTCGAGCATCTCGAGCGCAGCCTCACGTCCGAGGCTGCCGAAGCTTATCTGTCCGCTGTCGTCGCGGACCGTGCCTGTACGCTCCGATGCGTGGGCACGCTCCATCTCCTCAAGGAGCTCCCTCGCCCTTGCGACTACCTTTGGCGGCAGTCCTGCGAGCTTCGCAACGTCAACACCGTAGCTCTCATCGACTCCGCCGCGGACTATCTTTCGCAGGAAGCGTATCGTTCCGCCATGCTTGTTCACGGCGATACTGTAATTCTTCACGCCCTCAAGCTCGTTCTCGAGCCCGATGAGCTCGTGGTAATGCGTCGCGAAGAGGGTCTTGCAGCCGAGCTTTTTCGACGTGCAGATGTGCTCGGCGACTGCCCTTGCGATGCTTACTCCGTCGAATGTGGACGTGCCGCGTCCGACCTCATCGAGAATGACAAGGCTGTCGGGAGTCGCATTTCTGAGTATATCAGAGACCTCGCTCATCTCGACCATAAACGTCGACTGTCCGGCGGTCAGGTCATCGGAAGCTCCGACACGTGTGAATATCTTGTCTACAACGGATATTTTCGCAGAATCAGCGGGCACGAAGCTGCCTATCTGGGCAAGCAGCACGATGAGCGCCGTCTGTCGCATATATGTCGATTTACCGGACATATTCGGACCGGTGATTATCGCCATACGGTCAGCCTTCTTGTCGATATATGTATCATTCGGGACGAACATCTCATTCTCGAGCATCAGCTCAACAACGGGATGACGTCCGGCTTTTATGTCGATAGAGCCGTCTATCGCGATGTCCGGCTTGACATAGTTGTTGCGGAGCGCAACGTCCGCGAACGAGCAGAGCACATCGACCGCCGCGACTGCCGACGCCGTCTTCTGAACAGGTTCAAGGCGTGTCGCGAGGAAATCGCGTACCTCTGCGAAGATGTCCGCTTCAAGCTGAAGCGCCTTATCCTTCGCGCCGAGGATAGCATTTTCGGCATTTTTGAGCTCCTCTGTGATAAAGCGCTCGGCATTCGCAAGAGTCTGCTTGCGTATCCAGCCCTCGGGAATGAGCTCATAGTAGGAGCGCGTAACCTCCAGATAGTAGCCGAATACACGGTTATAGCCTATTTTCAGGTTCTTGATGCCGGTCTGATCCTTCTCGCGCTGTTCTATCTCAGCTATGATGTCCTTGCCGTGGTTCATTATGTGACGGAGCTGATCGAGCTCCTCGTTGAAGCCGTCCTTGATGACACCGCCGTCCTTGACGGAGATGGGAGGCTCCTCCATTATCGCATTCTCAACGAGCTTGACTATCTCGTCGAGCGTGGAGATCTCGCTGTTCAGCCTTGCGAGCAGCTTTGAATCGGCAAGCTTTCCGAGCTCTGCCTTCAGTGCCGGGAGCTGCATAGCTGTCGCGGAGAGCGAGCGGAGATCGCGCGGAGTTGCCGATTTGTACATCACCTTCGTCATAAGGCGTTCGAGGTCGTACACGCGCTCGAGCAGAGCCTGCATATCCGCGAGAGATACGCTTCTGCGGTATAGAGCCTCAACTGCGCCGAGACGCTCGATTATCCTCGCCGGGCTCTTCAGCGGCTGCTCTATCCAGCTGCGGAGCATACGCCTTCCCATTGAGGTCTTTGTCGAATCGAGCACCCACATCAACGAGCCCTTCTTCTCCTTGCTGCGCATAGTTTCGGTGAGTTCGAGGTTACGGCGCGCATTCAGGTCGAGTCCCATAAAGGCGTCGCCCTGCATGAGCTGTATCGAGGTGAAGCGTGAAACTGTGGTCTTCTGCGTCTCACGGATATAATCGAACAGTCCGCATACCGCACAGCAGTCCGCACCGTCCTCGGAAATGCCGAGCTCCGGCATAGACTTCACGCCGAACACCTGCTTCACGTAATCTATCCTGTCTTCTGTCTTAAAGCAGACCGTATCCCTGAGAGTTACCGCACACGCGAGCCTTATCTTCACGAAATCCGCAACATTCTTCATCGAGAGGAAGTTCTCGGGGAAGACTATCTCAGCCGGACGGCAGCGGGAGAGCTCGTTTATCACGTCTGCCTCGAGGTCCTTGCCCTCGAATACGCAGAGCGAAGCCTCGCCCGTCGAAATATCGGCAGATGCGACGCCGCAGGTCCTGTGCTCCTCATCGTAGTATATGCTGCAAAGGTAATTGTTCGTGCCGTCGTCGAGCATACCGGCTTCCGTGAGCGTACCCGGCGTAACGACGCGGATAACATCGCGGACAACGATGCCCTTCGTCTCGGCAGGGTCAGTGAGCTGCTCGCAGACCGCGACCTTGTAGCCGAGGTCGATGAGCTTCTTTATATACAGATCGGCGGCATGATAAGGGACACCGCACATCGGAGCGCGTTCTTCAAGTCCGCAGTCCCTGCCGGTGAGGGTGAGCTCCAGCGCCTTCGAGACGGTTATAGCGTCATCGAAGAACATCTCATAGAAGTCGCCGAGCCTGAAAAAGAGTATGCAGTCCGCATATTTGTCCTTGACCTCGAAATACTGCTGCATCATCGGCGATATCTTGCTTCTGTCGATATCCATTATCAATTCTCCTTACAGTGTGGATTTTTGCTCATTTCACCGTTCTCAGTGGCAGCCGCCGCAGGTCGCACAGCTGCCTGTACAGCCGGAAGAGGGCTCGCAGGAAGCAGGGTCCTCGCCGTTTGCGCTGAGCGTGATTATCTGCTGAATGTTGTTTACGAGCAATTCAAGCGACTTCTGTGCCGCCGAGAAAACTATCATATTCTTGTTTGACATTATCTTGTTGTAGGTCTCCTTGATGTTCTCATCAAGCTCCTTGACCTTTTCGGTGTCCTTGTTTTCCTTTGTGAGCTCCATACTGAGGTCATAGCGCATCTTCTCGAAGCTGTCTATCTGCTCCTGAAGCTCCTTGTCCTCGTCATTTACCTGCTTCGCAAGGTTGTATGCGATGTATCTGTCGTCGTTCTGGAGAGCCTTTCCGAGCTCTCTTGCCATTTCAATAATATCCATTTTCTATTCTCCCTTTCGATTTTTATCTGAATGCGCCGGCGTTGTAGGTGAAATCGAGGTAAAGACCGTCTACCTCCTCATACTCGCTGTATGCGTACATAATGTGAGATTTCGGCGTACTCTCCTTGTCGAAGCTGTATGCAGTGATATAATCCATTTCCCATACGTCCCTGTCGGACATTATATTGTAATAGTCCTCGTCATTTCCAAGTTCGTGGCTGTATGTATTCGTCTGTTTCAGCTTGAAGTCATCTGTCATAGTATACCAGTCAAGCGACATAGCGCCCATATGTCCCCATACAAGAACGAGCTCGTTCGTCTTCTCATCATAGGCAAAGCTTGTATGTCCGCCGCTGAGAGCGTCCACGAGCCTGAGCTTTGCGTCAAGGTCTACGGTATAGATGTCGAGTACGAAATCTGCCTCGCAGGTGCCGTGCTTGAATAGAAGCTCGGGTATCTGGTCATTGTCGATATCGTAGAGTGCATAAGCTATGCTGACTGTACCATCATTTCTCTCGTATATCTCGTCCCACGTCTTCTGCACGACATCTTCATAAAGGCCGGCATAGCTGTCGAGCCTGTCGGTAAATGTCGCTTTTCCGGCAGCAGTTTTGGTTGTAGTCGCAGAAGTTGTCGTTGTAGCGGCTGTGGTGGTCGCCTTTGTAGTTGTAGCCCTTGTAGTCGTTGCAATCGTGGTGGTCGTCTCGGGCTCTGTCGTCGCCTCCGTCGTGGGGACGCGGACAGGGTCAGGCTTGCTTATCTCCTCGTTCGGCTCGTCAACTCCGCAGCCGGCAAGCAGGAGAGCTGTAAGGCATGAAAGTGCTATGAGCTTATGTTTCATTTTCTTCCCCCTTTTGGGTCGTATCACGGGATATCTATCCAGTATCTCTCCAGAAAGACGCCCTCATTTTCTTCGTATACTGTTGATTCGTAAACGCCGCCGTTGTTCAGTATCGTCCGGCGGCTGCCCTCGTTGTCGCTGTCGCAGGTGATAAGGACCCTTTCGAGCCCGAGCTCCCTGCACTTCGGCAGCGCGAGCCGCAGCATCTCCGACGCGCAGCCTTTTCTGCGTTCGCTCGGTGCAACGGAATAGCCGATGTGTCCGCCGTACTTCTCGAGGAACTCGCTGAAATAATGCCTTATCTGTATCATACCGGCTATCTTTGAGCCATCATCGGCAACGAAGATGTACTGTGTTGCCGGAACAAATCCCGGCTCCGGTACAGTCTCGGCAGCGGTGCAGGCTTCCGTCCATCTCAGCCATTCAGCCGGGTCGGCGATCTCCCTGAGCGCGCCCGTGCCGTCCATAGAACTCCCGCTGTCGAGGAACTCCTGCCGGTATGCGCATATCTGTTCTGTGTATTCTGCCGTAGGCAATATCAGCTTCATTTTACTATTTCTCCTGTGACAGCCCAGTTCATCGCCCCTGTCACCTCGACCTCGACGAACTGCCCGATAAGCGAGCTGTCACCCTCGAATTCAACGATGATGAATTCACTGCTCTTGCCTGTGAGGAAGCCCTCGCGCTTCTTCGAGACATCGTCCGCGAGCACACGCATACGCTTACCGATAAAGCGCTTGTAATGCTCAGTTGATATATCGCGCTGAAGTGCGAGGAGACGGCGCATACGCTGTCCCTTTTCCTCCTCCGGGACACCGTCCGGCATCTCTGCCGCCTTAGTGCCCGTGCGCTTAGAGTAGATGAATGAGTAGATATTGTCATATCTCACTCTTTCCATTATATCAAGTGTAGCCTCGAAATCCTCGTTTGTTTCATCAGGGAAACCGACGATAATATCCGTCGTCAGCGAGAAATCCGGGTCACGGCGGCGTATCTCATCGACTATGCCGAGATACTTTTCCGCAGTATACCGCCTGTTCATGCGCCTCAGCACATCGTCGCTGCCGCTCTGCACCGGTAAATGCAGATGCTTTGCGACCTTCTCGCAATCGAATATCGCGTCTATGAGCTCGACCGATGCGTCCTTCGGGTGCGATGACATAAAGCGTATCCAGAAGTCGCCCTCTATCTCATTGAGCCGCCTTAGGAGCTGCGGAAAGCTCATTTCTCCGCCAAGGTCATTTCCGTAGGAATTGACGTTCTGTCCCAGCAGCATTATCTCCTTGTAGCCGTCTCTGACGAGTCCCTCGACCTCGGAAATAATATCCTCCGGACGGCGGCTGCGCTCTCTTCCGCGTACATACGGCACGATGCAGTAGGTGCAGAAGTTGTTGCAGCCGAACATTATCGGCACGCTCGCCTTGAACGTGCTCTCACGCACCTGCTCGGCTGTTGCCGAGAAATCGTCATATTCCGCTATATCAGCAGAAAAGCGTGCTCCGCACAGACATTCGAGCAGCAGCTTCGGAAGCCCGTTTATCGCCGATGTCCCGAGCACGAAGTCGACCTGCGGATACGACTTCTTTATCTTCTCCGCGATGTGGCTCTGCGCCGTCATACAGCCGGCAATTCCGATCATGAGCTCCGGGCGCTGTTCCTTGAGCTTTTTCATACTTCCGACTATCCCGAAGACCCTGTCCTCGGCGTTCTCACGGACAGCGCACGTGTTCAGCATTATGAGGTCTGCCTCGGACTCATCGTCCGTGAAGCCGAAGCCCATTTTTCTGAGCAGCCCCTTTATCTTTTCTCCGTCCGAAACATTCAGCTGACAGCCGAAGCTACGGACGTATGCGAGTCTCTGTCTGCCGCCGAGAAGGCGCTTTATCTCGCTTATTACAGCAGTATTATCGTTCAAATCCGCATACCTCCCCGAACATTTTCCGCCAATATATCATTATAACATATCGCTGATGTTCTTGCAAGTGGCGAAACATACAAAAATGGAGAAGTCTCAACAAACAAAAAAGAGCACCCAAGGGGAGCCCCCTTTGGCGGATTCGCAGGTTACTAAATATGAGCCGTAAGTTTACGGCTCGGTAGCCCACTTTTTCCGTTAAGGGGAGCAGCCTAAAAAGGGTGCTCTCGTTTCATTATTTTACTTTGATCTTTCGGGGAGCTTTTCTATCGACTTTGCATCGAGCTTCTGGATAGCAAGCGCATCGTTCGCGGTAACTCCGTCGCCGGGGTCATAGCAGTCAGCATTTGCTGCGCCCTGCGGCTTGAGTGCGTACTTGTCCTTGTTGGCGATAGCCTGAAGGATAGCAACTGCGTCCGCAACGGACACCTTCTTGTCGAGGTTCGCATCGCCGAGAAGCGTAACATCGGGAAGCTTTGCAGTTGTTGCAGATGTTGTTGCAGTTGTTGAGGGAGAAGTCTTTGTGGTAGTTGTAACAGGAGCTGTGCCGCCCTTGAAGAGGTCAGCCGGGAGCTCGTCGAGAGTGATGCAGTAATCGCTGTTGTAAAGAGCCTTGAGCTCGGCATGGTCCTGATACTTCTCACCGCTTACGAAGGGAGTTTCGGGTGTGTCGTACCACGGGCAGAAATAGAGCCAGTCTGCGTGCTCGACCATAAGGTTCTGCATACTCGGAACTGAGTCATTCTCTGCCATTGCGACCATCTTATTGCCCTTTACGTAGCCGTGTATCTTATAGAAGATGCCAGCCTCCGCGTCGAGGTTCGGACCGGAGGTCTTGCCGTCGTGGCGGTTGTACTGCGTGTTGTACTTGTCAAATGCTACTATGTCGACTCTGTCATCGCCTGAGTACCACTCAGCTGACGAATCTGACCATGCATAGAGGTTCTGCTCCCAGATGAGGTTGTGGAGACCGTACTCGTTTTCGAGGGTATCCTGCAAGAGAGCCCATATCTGCTTGTAAACGACAGCGCCCTCCTTTGCCCACCAGAACCACGCACCTGAGCCGTCTATCGGGTCATCGGTGTGGCTGGGATTTCCCTCAGCCTCGTGGAAGGGACGGAAGATAACGGGAACACCTGCGTCCTGGAGCTTCTTGAGCTCAGCCGCAAGATTCTTCATACAGAGCTGGAAGTATTCGTATTCGACAGTGCCCTCGACCATACAGTTCGCGGTCTTGAAATCGGTCTTCTCGCTGTAGGTGGTCTTGGAGAAGTCGAGCGGCTCGCCGAGAGTGTAGTCTGCCAGCGTCGTGGGAACATTTACGTGCCACGAAGCGGTACAGATACCGCCCTTTTCGTTTGTCCACTCTATCATACGTCCTGCAACGCCGTCGTCCCACGCATAGCACGGGCAGTAGCTTCCGAAGTCGAAGCCCTGTATCGCCGGATACTTGCCTGTGAGGTCGTGTATGAGGTTTACATCAAGGTCATAGTTATTGTAGGTGTAGTTGCGGTTCTGAGTGCTGTAGGTATATACCTGACCGTCGGGACCTTTGCAGTGCCACGGGAACTTGTTGCCCTGCTCGTCCTTGTCATAGCTGTCCTTGTCTATCTCGTACTCAACGCCCTTTTCGTCCGTGCATTTATCGGCATTCGCATCGTAGCGGATAGTGGTCTGGACCTGATTTCCGCCGCCGTATATCTGCTGCTGACCGGAAAGGATATTCGTTCCGTATACGCTGTGGAGATACTTCATAACTGCCTTTGCTTCGGGGGTAGCATCGGGGTCACAGGTCTCGTCGGCAGCCTTTGAGAGGTCCGGGAACACAGCCTCGGAAACTGTAACGGTGTCAATAGCCATATAGCCGTATTTGCTGACGAATTCGATAGTGTTCTCGCCCTTCTTGAGCCTTACCATACCGAAATCGTAATCGCGCCATTCCTTTGAATAGCCAGCCTGTATCGAATACTCAACTCCGTTCACGGTTACGGTCTGCATCCTTGCGCCGCCCTCTTCGCTGAGTATCTGTGCGCCGCGGACGGTGATCTGATACATCGCGTCCTCGGGAACAGTTACGGTGAACGAAGCCGGAGATGCTGTGAGGTACCAGAAGCCCTCGCCGGAATAGCCGGGTATCTGATTCTCATAGATAGAGGTCCAGAGATCCGCGCCCTCCATATCCTCGCCCTCGATAGTGAACGGGAAAGCGGTATCTGCCGCATTTACCGCACCTATCGACGGGATAGCCGCTGCTGTTACTGCCGCAGCCGAAACAGCTGACAGCATTCTGCTGATGATCTTGTTCATTTTTGCATTCCTCCTGAAAATATCCCTCGTTATGCGTTTTAGGTTATCGCATTTAATGTAAAGCTTTGCCTAAACAGCTTTATTAATCTGCTTTAATTATAGCTTTGATAAAGTTGATTTTCAATAGCTTTTTATGAACAGTATAAAAAATCGTGTATTTGACTAAATCCGCCGCCGCATTTTTCACATATAAAGAAAAAAGCTGCTTAAATTAAGCAGCTTTTAATCAGAAAAATTTAATAATAATCGTGAAATCATTTTCGGTGTTCACACCGCATTAACCGGCAAGCGCCTTATCGAGCCAGACCTTTGCGATGTCGAGCGCCTCATAGAGTCCGCACTCGCGCTCGGCATTCTTGACGAAAGCCTTTATCGGATCTGTCTCATTGGTGTCCATCTGAACGACCCTTACCTTCGAGGTCACTTCCTCGCCGGCGTCATTCTTAGCCGTTCCGATTATCTGTATCCATATCACGTAGGGATCGGACATATATCCGTAGTACATCTGATTGCCGTTTCTTACAAGCGGATAACCCTTGTATGTGAAAAACTTTTCGCTCATATGTGTTCCTCCTTGTCTGATCGCGGTTTATTTCCAGGTGGTCTTGATCTCCTCATCCGTATCGAGGAGCTTTACGTTCTCGATGATCGTCTCAACATACGATTTTGCAACGTTGAACTTGCACTCGCCGTTCACGACGATGAGCGCGGACATTGCCGACTTGTCGTAGAATTCAAACGTCTGGTCCTCACCGGTATATGAATCCTTCACCCGCAGAGTTACCATAGGCTCTGAATCGGGCTTCTCCTCGCCGAGCGCGAAGCTTTCGGCATTGCCGCTGATGAGGAACGCATAGAACTGGCGGAAGCGCTCGCTGTCGAACTCCTCGCCGTTCTTAGTAACGCTGAAGTCCTCAGCCTTGTAGGATTCCTTCGTCTCGCCGGGATTCTTCTTTGTGCTCACGAACTCAGCCTTGTCACCGGTATTGCACTCGACGCTGAGGTCGGAAACGTTCCATACATAGGAAGCAAGGAATATCTTCGATGCGATGTCAACCGGTGTTACAGATGCCCATTTCGCACTTTCCTCATTTAAGATGAAGATAACGTTGCCGCCCTCCATCATTCCGTAGTAGCACTTGCCGTTTGAGGCGTCATTGAACGGCTCGCTCAGCAGGAGCACGTAATCCTTGCCGTCGTCACAGCTCATTGTCACCTTGCAGAACGGGTCCATAAGACCAGCCTCTGCAATATCGGTCTCCTCGCAGTGGACTCTGTAAACGTCCGTTGCGGTGAGTCCGAACATACCTGTGGTTATCTCAGCCGAGCGCTCGACCGAGAGGAATGCCGATGTAGGCGATACCATAATGTGTGAAGCGGAGGTTCCGCCGGTATACTTGGAATCGTCACTTCTCTCGTCGTATTTCAGCACGATGTCATAGTCGATGTCGTCGCGTTCTATCTTCAGCTGGTCAACGCGCGGCATCTCCTCCGGCTCTGCGAGCACGATGGTCTCAACGAGTTCGAGCGTTGTCTTGCTGTAATTCGCGAGCGCGGAATTTCTTACGGTATATACCGTATCCACACCGTCTATCATAACGTAGGTCTGCTCGCCTGTGGGAGCCTTATTGCCGATGAGCATACGCACCTTCTTGCCGCTCTCATATGTGACATCGACCGTTATCTCGGGCTTGTCAAGTCCGAACTTAGCAAGGTCGGTGCAGTTCTCGGCGATGACGTCCTCAGAGGTGAGCTCGTTTGCGTTGTTCGCGAGCGTACCGATAACTGAAGTGTTCATATTCACATCAGCATATCCGTCGAGAGTATAGGTCGCGGCGGAGTCTTCCGTTTTTGTTGCTGTCTGAACAACGTGGAGCTCGCCGTCCTTGTTCTTTACATCTACGGTCTTGATAACGCCGACCTGATAGCTCTGATCCGGGTCGTCAGGTCCGGCAGGCATATCATCGCTGATGATGATGACCTGCTTTCCGCTCTCCTCTGTCTGAGAGGAGGAAGAGCTGCTCTCGGACTCGCCGCCCTTGTCTTCGGTGAGCCTGAGGGCGGCATAGCCGCCTCCGAGCAGCGCCAGTACAGCGCTCAGCGCGATCAGACCCTTTGCTGTTTTATTCATCGATTCTTTCTCCTTAACAATACAACAAGTCCTGTGAGTGCGATAAGTGCAGGTATGATGATTATAACTGTGAACTCGATCGCTCTTGCACCTGTGGTCTTGAGTGAGATAGTGTTCTGCTGGAGAGACTTCTCAGGAATGACAGCACCGTTTTCCTTGCCTGTCATCGTGTTTACAGCTGTGCGGATGACCTCGGCATTGTTGTAGGCACTATTATTCTCAATCAACGTAGCTGAAAGCATAGCTGGGCAGCTGATAACAAGAATGTCGCTTCCGATTACCTTGATTCCGGAAGCAGTTTCCTTTCTCGCCTTTGCGACAATAGTATAATTACCACTCTCGTCTGTAATTTCTTTTTCATTATTCAATGACGAAGTATATGATGTTTCCCCTGACTTGATGAGTTCCTTTACAACGCCCTCGTTGTTCTTGCTGAGGACTGTGATAGTTCTCGCGAAGGGAGCAACTATCGGGAGCTTGTCGTTTGCAACAGTTCCGAGTGACTCAGCATCACTAATATTGACCGTCACATAAGGAGAATTTGAAATTGAGACAGTGTTTTCATTATCTTCAACACAGTCTTCGTTTATCTGTATCTTCCAGTCAGCGAGGAATTCCGAGATGTTGGGGAGGTTGAGAGCGTCAAGGCTCGGGATATATATCATATCCTTCTCATAATTTCCGCCGTTGTAGAGGAAATCGGACATCTTTGCGATGATATCCTCAGAGAAATCGTATGCAGGGCAGCATAATACGAGCAGGTCATAATTGTCTGCGAGCTCGTCAGTGCCTAAGTCTATCTCGGTGCAGTCATAGCCGTTCTTGTCGAGCAGCTGCTCAAGAGAATATGCAACAGAAGCGCCGTTCTGGTTTACGACGGAATTTCCGTTGAGAGAGGATACGATAGCAGCTCTTACAGGAGTAGCATCGGCAACGGACATAATAGCAGAGGTGATAGTGCTCTCGCCGTTGAATACCATCTGGATATTGCCCTGTGTGCTTGCTCTTGAGGGAACTATCATACCAACGATGTCCCTCTGCGGGATGACCTTTACACGGTCGCCGCAGCTGAATACCATACTCTGCTCTGTTATATCGCCGCTGTAGTTCTTGCTGAAGCGTGCGATAACGTCGGGATCCTTGTTGATGTCAACATACTTTACATTTACGCTGCCCTTGCCGGACTTTGCATAAACGCTGTATTTTTCGAGTATCTGGGGTATCATAGTGAAGGGATGCTCCACATACTGACCGTAATACTGTGCCATAACGGCAGGATACTGAGCCTCGAGCGACTCAAACATAGATTCGGGCGATGTAACTGTTATCTCAACGTCCTTGTCGAGCTTCTTGAGCACATCGACCGTCTCGTCCGTGAGCTCGTATCTGTTATCGCCTGTGAGGTCGAGCTTTACCGGATAGCGCTTCACGATAAGTCCGCACATAAGGTTGAGAAGTACGACTATCGCGATAACAACTACAACGACAGCCATCGACATCGAGCCGTATTTCAGCTTCTTGCCTGTGCCGCGTGTAGTCTTGGGAGCGCTTTCCCTGCTGCTCTCCTCAGAGGTCTTGTCCTTTAACTCTATATCTTCTTTTTTGTTCTTGCTCATCTGAATGACACCTTCCTTTCTCAATTAACCCCAGCGTCTCTTATCGAGTACCCTTACCGTCAGGAAGTTGAAGATAAAGGCTGTGCTGACGAAGAATACGACGCTGGTGAGGTTGAATACACCGTGGGTGAATTCGAGGTATCTCGAGTAGAACGAGAACGAGAGCATTATCTTTCTGATGAATTCGACAGATACGTTTGAAGCCAGCGAATCGAAGAGGTAGAGCACGAAGAGTGCGAGCATACTCGCAACTGCTGCTGCCATCTGATTCTCGGTGAGGGACGAGATGAAGAGTCCCACTGAGATGAACGCTGCGCCGAGGAAGAGCATAGCGAAGTAGTTGCCGAGCAGCGACGGCCATACGACGTCGCCGAGGTATGCGAGGATACCTGCATAGATGAACACGACGCTCTCAGCGATGATGAACAGCGTAAGAGCTGCGAAATACTTGCCGAGAACTATCGACCACAAGCCGATAGGAGCTGTGAGAAGTCCCTGATCGGTGCGGTTCTTCTTCTCCTCACTGAGGAGCTTCATCGTGAGTATCGGAATGAGGAACAGCACTACGATGAACATAGAGCTGAACAGCGGCGAGGTCTCGGTAGTGCCCGAGGCGATAACGCCGAAGAAAAAGAATATTCCCGAAAGCAGTGTGAACACTGTAAGGAAAACATATGCGACGCCCGAAGTAAAGAAAGCGCCCATTTCACGTCTGTATATAGCTCCCATTACTCCTCGCCTCCTTTATTATTATCATCATCTGCAAAGGACTGATCTGCCGGGAGATTCTCCTCAAGAGCTTCCTTTGCCTCTTCTTCGACCTCAGTTGCAACGAGCTCGCCGTCCTTGATGTCAAGGTCGAACTTGGGCTTGTCCTTTGCCTGCTTTTCAGCCTTTTCTGCGCCGGGCATGATGTCGCCCATAGTTATCTTGAGGAAGATGTCCTCAAGTGTGAGGTCTGAGAGCTGGAGCATAAGGATATTCCAGCCCTTATCGCGGCAGAGCTGGTTCACGGCACGGCGGACGTCTGTCTTTTCGTCAGCCTCGACGTCATAGTCGTAAATGCCCTTCTCACGCTCCATATCAGCGCGGACGTACTTGATGCCGTCGAGCTGCCTGAGAGCGGCAACTATCTCCTTCTTATCATCGGCAGTGTGGGTGCTTCCTTCGATACGGAGGGTCATCTTGTGCTCGTTAGTTATATTTCTTGCTATCTCTTCAGCTGTGCCGTCAGCGGCAACAACGCCCTTGTTGATAATGATTATCCTGTCGCATACAGCCTGTATCTCGGGGAGGATATGAGACGAAAGGATGACCGTGTGGTTCTTGCCGAGCTTTTTGATGAGCGTGCGTATCTCGATTATCTGGTTCGGGTCGAGACCGACTG
>Ga0310697_10003593_pt1 | contig 15637 bp, 19 predicted proteins | sample 172DNAGHGlowgp2_FD_203883 | JGI IMG/M metagenome (GOLD analysis project Ga0310697, IMG submission 203883) | Sheep rumen microbial communities from Palmerston North, Manawatu-Wanganui, New Zealand - 1728 DNA GHGlow gp2 (v2) (version 2) | ecosystem: Host-associated > Mammals > Digestive system >... | reverse complement strand
GCAGACCGCCCCGTCGCCAATTGGTCGCTCGTTCGCAATCAACTCCTCTTGAACGACCGCCTCGCTACCCTCTTCGACAAATTCGACCGCTAACTTTCCCTACTTACACAATCTGCTTGACACTGCCGAAATTGACGGTGAGCGCAACATTGAAGTTAGGTTCCTAATCTGGCAGGCACTTAGTGGCATAACTTTTTCGCCCAAATTTGATTCGACTTATTGCCGCAACAATCAATTTTGCCGTTTTGTAAGTGAAAATAACCACTGCCCGCTCCAAGACGATATAGCCGTTAAATATTCGCGAAATAGTTTTTAAAATATTCGCGGGTTTCTTCGTTCGTGTTTTTCAGAAAGCGATGATACTCGAACGCCGCGCCATAAAGAGAACCATAGCCGTAATAACCTAAATCAACGCCTGTCTCTTTTGTCAGGCGTTCTCTTATTGTGTAAAATATTTGCCGTTCTTTTTCGCTCTTGTAGCATTGATATTTGCAATACTGGCAAGCGTCAAGTGGGTGTTTTGCAAACATGCCGCCTTGAATTAACCGCGCTATGCAATGAGCTTCTTGCTCATTTAGTTCCATTTCAATCGCTCCTCGTATTTTTTAGGGTCGGCATCATATTTTATTCCTTCGATAATCATAGCAAAAGCTTCAAGCCCTATGGTTTGCCGTTCAAAAGCCTGTATTTCTTCTTTGTTTGCCGTTTTAATGAAACTGCGCCATTTTTCGCCTATAGCAAGGCATTCTTCTCTGTCAGAGTTCGTCTTTATTCCTGAACGTAATCGCCTATGAATCGCCGCCGTCAATTCTCGTGAATCCATTTTTCTAAAGCCTCCCACGTTAGATTGTTCATTAGCTCTGTCGCCGCCATCATCTGTTCAATCGTCTCCGCAAACTTGCGCACTTTGCCCCATAGCCATTCCATACGCATAGTCATTGGCACGCGCAAGAGCCTTTGTGCAAATTTCAAATCTGTGTTATATAATCTTAACAATTCGTTTATTTTGCGCAAATTATCAACCCAATAGTCATAGTCACTATCGCCCGTTAATTTTATCCCTTCACGTTTAGCTATTTCTTGTGTCAAATATTGTACGCTTGCCTCTTCAATAACCGAATTGGCTATATAAGTCTCGTTTGAATAATAACTTGTAGAATGTGCATGTACTAACTCGTGAAGTATTGCTTCATCAGGGCAATCTTTTAATTTGATTCCTATATGGCAACTCGGCAATTTGCAATTCATATCGTCAGGGCTGATAACTACAAGTCCATTCCATTTGCTTTTACGAACAAAATATTTCCCAACAACAGGATTTAACTTATCAGCAATAGCCTTTGCCTCTTCCAAAGTTCGCGGTATTAGATTTGTTGATGATACAGCCGAACTCGGCATTACGTCAAATCTGCTTGGCTTATTCGGCTTGTTGTCAACTCTTCTCGGTGCGGCAACTTCGTCGTAAATTATCGCACAGCGGCAACGCGGGTGCAACGGCGGAATCTTTCGTAAAAAAATTCCCTGCAATTTGTAGGGAATTTTTTACAAAGATTTTTTCAACATTTGCCGGCAAGAAATTTGATAATTTTTTCAGCAGAAACGCTGTCATTAATATCGAATTGATAAATATCGTTGGATTTTTGGGGCTTTGAACTGAAAATCGCGGCGATTTTTTCATTTATAATGACTTCGCCGCGTTCGCGCCATAGGGAAATAGCTGGAAAAGTTTCATGCGTGCGGCTTTCCGTCAAAATTAAATCGGCGGACATTTTCTCGGCGACTTCAAAAAAGTTTGCGCTTTTAGCGGTTTGAATCATGAAAAAAGCGTTCGGAGAGACGACCGCTATGCTTTTTGCGCCGGCATTTTGAAATTTTTGGCTGTCTTTGCCGTCAATGTCGAAATTAAAGCCGTGCGCGTCGCTTTTTATGACGCCGACCGAAATATTTTGCGCAGAAAGAATTTTTATGAGCCTTTCGATAAAAAAAGTTTTGCCTGTACCAGATGACGGCGCGACGATAGCGATAATCGGAATTTTGCGCAATAAATTCTCGGCTCTGCCGCGAGCAAGGCGCAAATCGGCGGGCGTATTGACGTTGAAAAAAATTTCCTCTGCAGAAATTTCCGCGATTGAATGTGGGATTTTTTTTATAGCGTTGAAAATTTTCCGCTGACCGCTTGAAAGTTCGTTCAAAAATAAATCGACAATGCTTTTATGATAAAATGCGGCGAGCGGCTGAAATTTTCCGCTAACAAATGGAATTACTGCCTGCGCGGAAGAAAAATTCGCAGTGTTTAAAACATTGAAATCAAAAAAAGGCATATCGGCGGAAACTACGAACGCCCAATCCGTTTTCATGTTCTTAAGCCCATTAGCAATTCCCGACATTGCGCCAGCGTCTTTTATCTCGTCGATTAGAATTTTCGCGCCGAATTTATCAGACAAACTTTTAAGCGCGGGCAAATTTTCTTCGACGCAAAGAAATTTTTCGGCGAAGTCGCAAGCAGTAGCCTTGCTCAAAATATTTTCAAGCATGGGGACGCCGCCAATTTCGACGAAGCGTTTATCCTGCCCAAGACGCGAACTTTTCCCGCCCGCAATTATCAACAGCGAAATATTTTTGAAGTCCAAGGCAAATCGTCCTTTCAAAATTCTATGCCCAACTGCGCCGAGATTCCTTTTTGGAACGGGTGCTTAATCAATTTCATTTCCGTCACGAGGTCGGCGACTTCGATGAGTTCGGGCAGAGCGTCGCGCCCCGTGAAGACTAAATGCAATTCCGGCGGGCGAATTTTTATCAGCGACAAAATTTCTGGCGCGTCGAGTAAACCGAATTTCACCGCGTAATTTATTTCGTCCAAAATTATCAAATCCCATGCGCCCGACAAAATTTCTTTCTGCGCTAATTCGATTGCCGCCCGCGCAGATTTTTTTTGCTCCGCGAAATTTTCTTTGGTGATGAAGCCCAGTCCGCATTGCTTTATTTCGACGCCCAAAAGTTTTAAAGCTTTCAGCTCGCCCGAATCCTTTTTGCCTTTGATGAATTGCAGGATTAAAACTTTCAGTCCCGCGCCAAATGCCCGCAACGCTAAGCCTAAAGCCGCCGTCGTTTTTCCTTTGCCGTCGCCCGTGTGAACAATCACTAAGCCGTGTCTTTCCAATTTAAATTCCTCCCAATTTTTACCCAATTTATCACAGAAATTTCCCTTGCGCAAATGGCTAAATGAATTTATAATGAAAGCAAAAAGGACGTGATTAACTTGAGCAAGGCAAGAGAAAGTTTGAAGAATGCAAAGCGGATTGTTGTAAAGGTCGGGACAAGCACGCTGGCTCACGCCGAAAGCGGCAAGTTAAATTTATACAGGATAGAACATTTGATTCGCGAGATAGCTGACCTGCATAACGCCGGCAAGGAAATTATTTTCGTAAGTTCGGGCGCAATCGCGGCGGGCATGAATAAACTAGGAATAAAAGCTAAGCCGCAAACTATCCCCGAAAATCAAGCGTTGGCGGCGATAGGACAGGGCGTCTTAATGCATATCTATGAAAAATTTTTCGCGGAGTACGGGCAAACTATCGGGCAAGTTCTCTTGACTGGTGAAAACGCCGTCGACGCTCACGCCCGCGAAAATTCTCGCAACTCCCTACGCGCAATTTTGGACATGGGCGCAATCCCCGTTGTCAATGAAAATGATGCCGTAGCCGTTGACGAAATTAAAATCGGCGACAACGATAACCTTTCCGCAATCGTCGCCGCGCTCATTGACGCCGAAGTTTTGATTATCCTTAGCGACATTGACGGGCTTTATGACGGCAATCCGAAAGTTGATAAATCTGCGCGGTTGCTTGACGAAGTGCTAGAAATTGATTCGGAGATTGAAAAAATCGCGGGCGGCGCAGGTACGAAGTTAGGGACGGGCGGAATGTTTACTAAAATTCAAGCGGCGAAGTTCGCAACGGCGCACGGCGTGACAATGCTTATAATTAACGGTAGCACGAACGGAAATTTGCGCCGAGCTTTAAGCGGCGAAGTCGTCGGTACCATTTTCCCAAGGAGGGTTTATCATGATTGAAAAATTTTTAATGCTGACAGTGAATTGGTTATCGGCAATCGCTTTTTTCGCTGAAGTGTTGAGCGGAGAAGCTGTAGATAATATTTTCCTCGCAGAAAAATTTTGAGGGGGATTTATCATGAAGAAAAAATTTTTAGCATGGCTCGGAGTGATTTTTATGTTGTTCACGGCGACCGCGCAGGCGGCAGGAATTGCAATCGAAGACAATCGCGCAACCGCTGATTATTGGGTCGGAAAAAATAAATCGGGTGAAGCCGTTTTCGTCTCGACAAATGATTTAGATATGCTCAACCTGCAAATCATGCAGAAAAGCGCGAATACTATCGTCGACCTTGCGAAATATCCCGATAAGGTTTACACGCAATGGATTAAAAATAAAATCACCGCGACGCTTACTATTGGCGGCTATCAAAATGCCGAAGTCCCGAAACTTTTTAAAGGCGGCGCGGCTTTGACCGAATACAGCTACAATCACGCTAAGCAAAATTGCGGGCTTGAAGAAGTCCCCGCCGCTAGCGAAGTCCGCTACGCCTTGACGGTTAATCGCACAAACCTTAGACTTTTGCCCGAAGCTGACGGCTGGTTCACAGGCAAGGACGATACCCATTACGACCAACTTCAAGCGACTGTTCTTGACCCGTGCGAACCGCTTGCCGTCCTTATTGATAGCAAGGATAAACAATTCGTCCTTGTTGATTCGCGTTGCTACACCGGCTGGATTAAAACTTCAGATATTGCCTTCACTGAAAAGCAGACGTGGCTTAAATACGTCGACCCGCAAAATTATCTAACCGTCATTGCTAGCCGCAAAACTATTCCGCAGGGCAAAGCTTATTATCAAATGGGCGGCAAAGTTTTGCTCCGCGCTAACGGCTTGCAAAAGGACGGCAGTTGGGCAATTTCTATGCCAACGCTTGACGCTAACGGCACAATCATTGAGCAGGGCTATAATATTCCAAATGATAAAGGCGTCGTCAAAGGAGCTTTGGCTTGCAGTGAGAATAATTTGATTCGGCAAGCGTTCCGCTTTTTAGGCGAAGATTACGGCTGGGGCGGCATGGATAAAGGCGTTGATTGTTCAAGCTTCGTGCAAGATGTTTATCGCAGTGTCGGTATCGAACTTCCGCGCGACACAAGCCGACAGGAAAAAGTTATGACGCATTCCATTTCCATCAAAAATATGAATCACGCGCAACGCCTTGAAATTATCAAGAAAACTAAACCGGGCGCACTGCTTTTTCTGCCGGGGCATGTTATGATTTATCTTGGCAACGACGCCAACGGCGAACCGCTCGCGATTCACGCGCTAAGCAGTTATTACACGTTCGATAACAATCAAGCTACGAAAAATTATGTCAAAAAAGTTTTAGTCAGCGATTTGCACTTCAAGAACAAGGACAACGTTGAAATTATTGACCGGATTACAAGCGTCGGAAATTTTTAAATTAAGGAGTGTTTATTATGTTATTCATGAAAGAGCACGTAGCTAAACAGGCGCGGCGTGCCAAAGAGGCGTCAAGAAAATTGGCGTGGGTGCCAGTCGAAGTCAGAGACGCCGCATTAATGGCAATGGCTGATGCTTTGGAAGCTCACCAGGACGAAATTTTAGAAGTCAACGCAAAAGAAGTTGCCGCGGCTAAGGAGCGGGGCACCCGTGTTAATATGATTGACCGTTTGACTTTGACGCCAAAAAGAATTGCGGATATGGCGGAAGGCATTCGTCAAGTCGTCAAGCTCCCCGACCCGCTCGGAACTTTTGACATTGACATTACTCGCCCCAACGGCTTAAGAATTCGTCGCGCCAGAGTTCCTTTTGGCGTCGTCGGAATTATTTACGAAGCCCGCCCGAACGTCACGGCGGACGCTATCGCACTTTGCATTAAATCGGCTAATGCTTGTGTTCTGCGCGGCGGCTCGGAAGCTATTCGCACCAATAAAAAAATCGTCGACATACTGCGCGATGCGGCGATTGCTAACGGCATTCCCGAAAACGTCATTGAATTCATTTCCATTATCGACCGTGATTCCGTCGTCGTCATGTGCAGATTGCGCGGTTTAATCGACGTGATTATTCCCCGCGGCGGCGCAGGACTTATTGAGCGCGTCATTGAGCACAGCACGGTTCCTGTTATCGAGACCGGCAAGGGCGTTTGTCATACTTTCATTGACGAAAGCGCGGATTTGGATATGGCGGTTAAAGTTTGCGTTAATGCTAAGACTTCGCGCCCGTCGGTTTGCAACGCTATGGAAACGCTTTTGATTCATAAGGCTGTTGCCGAAGAATTTTTGCCGAAAGTCGCGGCGGCTCTTCGCGAAAAAAATGTTGAACTGCGCGGCGATGAAGCTTGCAGAGAAATTTTGCCCGACATGAAAGAAGCGACCGAAGAAGATTGGACGACCGAATATAACGATTCGATTCTTTCCATTAAAATTGTCGACGACATTGAAGAGGCGATTACGCATATTAACAAGTACAGCAGCAACCATTCCGACGCGATTATCACTGAAGACAAATTGAACGCGACGAAGTTCCGTAAATGGGTTGATTCTTCGACGGTTTATGTTAATGCTTCGACGCGCTTTACTGACGGCTTTGAATTCGGTTTGGGCGCGGAAATTGGAATCAGCACGCAGAAATTGCACGCTCGCGGACCTATGGGGCTTGAGGCTTTAACGACTATGAAATATCTTGTTGACGGCGACGGACAAATTCGCTGATGAAAAATTTCTTCGGCTACGTTCGGACGCTTAGAAATTATTTTCAAACGCCAAAGGCGCGACACGACTTTAAAGACTACGCCCGCGCAATCACAATCATTTTTCTAACAGCACTAATAATTTTCTTGATAATTCGGAGGTAGCGCAATGAAAATAGGGATAATGGGCGGCACCTTCGACCCAATACATTTAGGACATTTGGCGACGGCGGAGGCTGTTCGCGAACTCTTCGCACTCGACGAAATTTTATTTATCCCCGCCGCACGCCCGCCGCATAAACTCGGCAGAAAAGTCGCGGACGAAAAACATAGATTAGCAATGACGCTTTTAGCGACGCGCTCCAATAAATTTTTCAAAGTCTCGGATATGGAAATGAAACGCACGGGACTTTCATACACGCTTGACACAATGACGGAACTACATAAAACTTTTGGCAACACAACGGAATTATTTTTCATAATCGGCGCGGATTCATTAGCGGATTTATCAAAGTGGCACGAAGCTAAAACGCTGGTCGAAAAATGCCACTTCATAGCAACGACGCGCCAGGGCGTAGACATAGATTTTTCAGCAGTCAAAAATTATTTCGGCGCGGCGGCAACTGAACATATTCACTGCGTCACGACACCCGGTTTAGAAATTTCTTCAACCGACATTAGGGAAAAAGTTAGGCTCGGACGCTCGATAAAATATCTCGTGCCCGAAGCCGTCGAAGAATACATTTTGCGAGAGGGGCTTTATCTGTGACCAATTTAGATTATCTTTATAACAAGGACGCCGCACTTGATGTTTTCAATAAAAATCACTTCATGGACAAGAAATTACATTTCAAGATTATTGAGCGCGGCACGGTTCTACCGCATAAACATCTTTACGTAAACGGACAATGGACTTGGGGTTTCGGCGGCATTGTCGACGAAAGAAACGAATTTGTTAAAGATAGCTTTGTTAATTCTGGCGCGGGCGAAGCTTACACCCCGACGGAAGAAATTATTCATTCTCCTGCAACTGCCGTTTATATCGGGCTGTTTTATCCTGTTTGGGGGCACGCCATTACAGATAACATTCGCCGCTTATGGTTTTTGAAGACCAAAGTTTTCGAGGAATATTTTAAGAATTGTCCTTTGGTATATCTGCCGTGGGGGGGAGCATACAATTTTGAGCAACAGAAAAATTTTAGTCGATTACTTGAAGTTCTGGAGGTCAATGTTGATAGAGTTTTGCCGATTTATCACCCAGTGCAATTTCAAAATATTATTTTGCCCGACGGAGCTTTTGCGGACGGACTTTTTTCAAATGAGTATCGCGAAACGGTCGACCGCATAAGAAATTTCGCGCTGAAAAATCAGACGCCGACTTCAAGCAAGAAAATTTATTATTTCTATGGCACGGCGCAAATTGGCGAGGAGAGGTTAGCAGAATATTTCAAGTCAAAGGGCTACGAAATATTTTCGCCCGAAAAATTAACTTTCGATGAGCAACTAAACCTTTTGATAAATGTGGAAAAATTCAACGGCTATGAAGAAGAGAATTTTAAAACCTTCATCACCTATTCCAAAGTGTCAATGACTAAAGGATTAAAGAAAAATGAAGAGGCTTGGAATTATTATTTGCCTGTTCTGCAAAAGTTTTTAACTCAGCTTAGTCAACGCAAAGATTTAATGGAGGCTTACGGAGTGGCATTATCATGACAGTTGATGAAATGCGCCGCGAACTACAAAGGCGGCTAAAGAAAAGCAGATTTGCGCACTCAATCGGCGTGGCGAATACCGCCGTCAAATTGGCAAAGCGATTCGGCGTCGACGAGACCAAAGCTTATATCGCAGGACTTCTTCACGATTGCGCCCGCGAATTTGAAAACGACGAACTACCCGCGCAGGCAAAACTCCGCGGAATTGAAATCGGCGAAGTCGAACAGGCTATGCCGCTTTTATTACATCCTTACATTGGCGCGTATATGATTAAGGAAATTTACGGCGTGGACGACGTGGAAATTTCTCAAGCGATTTACCGGCATACGGTCGGCGCACGCGATATGACGAAGCTTGATAAAATTATTTATTTCGCGGATATGATTGAACCGAACAGAGATTATCCCGGCGTGGAAAAACTTCGCGCCCTTGCCCAGACCGCCGACCTTGACGAAATTTTACTGACGGCTTTTAGCGAGTCAATTATTTTCGTCGTACAGAAAAATTCGCTTGTTCACCCCTCAACCGTCGCCGCTAGAAATTTTTTGCTAATCAATAGATAAAAAGTGAGCGGAAACCTTATGGCTAACGAAACCAAAGCAAATGTTGAAAAGAAACGCAAAAGTATGAGGCGTAAGCGCAGGATTAAAACCTTACGCCTGATTTTTGCGCTTGTGGTTTTATGCTTGATAGGCTCCGCGATTATTTTTGTCGGCTACGGGATATACAGCGCGGGCAGTCGGGTTTATAATGAGTTCGCGGAAATGTACCAAGGCTACAACGACCGCCGGACGGCGCGACTTGGCGCGACTGACCCAAAGTTTGACGGCTATACAAATATTTTAATAATGGGCGTCGACGACAGCGAGCGGCAAGAGGCGGATACAATTTTAGTTCTAAGTTTTTCCAACGACACTGGCAAAAGTCGAATTATTTCAATCCCGCGTGACACGTGGATAGTTATGCGCGGCAACTCAAGCCGAATAGGCGCGATATACGGTTGGGGCGGCGCAAATCGCATGGTCAAGGAAGTTTCGCGGTTGTTGGGCGTCTCGATTCATCAGTACATAATTATTGATATGGCGACGTTTGCGGAACTGATTGACACTTTGGGCGGGCTTGATATTTACGTTGAAGAAAATATGGACTATGACGACGAGGCGGCGGGCTTATCGATTCATATCGGGCAAGGTTATCAGCATTTATCAGGCGAAGAAGTTCAAAAATATTTGCGGTATCGCGGCGAGAAATTGGGCGACGTCGGGCGCGTGCAACGTCAGCAGAAATTTATCAAGGCATTGTACTCGAAAATTCTTCAGCTCGATACTATTCCGAGACTTCCGGCGATTGCCGATATATTTAAAAATAGAATGGAGACCAGCGCGGAAATTTTTGACTCGGCGCATTTGGCGAACGTTTTGCGGCGAATGAGTTCAGACCCGCCGACAACGTTAATGTTGCCAGGCTCAGAAAATTCGGACGGCGCGTGGGTCGTGAATCAAGCTGAACTTGAAATGCGCATAAGGGAACTTTTCCCGCTACAAGATATTATCCCAAAATCGGTAGAAGGCGACGCCGACAGCGAAGTTATCGGCGACAGTTAAAATATTTTTTGGAGGCGATTCAATTTGAAGACTTACGATTTAGCGAAGAAGATTTGCAAGGCGGCTAGCGACAAGAAAGCTAGCGAAGTTATTACAATGGATATGCGCGGCGTTATGTTCTCGACTGATTATTTTGTCGTGTGCTCCGCGCAAACTTCGACGCAAGTGCGAGCGATTGCTGACAATATCGAAGAGGAACTCGACAAGGAAGGAATTCATTACAGTCACCGCGAAGGCTATCACGAGGGCGAGTGGATTCTCTTAGATTATGGCGACGTTGTCGCGCACATTTTCAAGGAAGAAAACCGGCAATATTACGCGCTTGAGCAACTTTGGAGCGAGGCTAAAATAAAACTCTATGAAGACTGAAAAAAAATTGCGGCTTAAACCAATGACGGTCGCCGCGCTAAAAGTCGTCCGAATGAACGATATGGGCGCATTCCTAGACGCGGGCACCGGCAACACTTCTCAAGATATTCTCCTGCATAAGGCGCAACAGACTGCGGAAGTTTCAATCGGCGAGATTGTAAACGTTTTCTTATATCTTGACCCGAAAAAAAGATTGACTGCAAGTATGCGCCTCCCGAAAATGCGCGAAGGACAAATCGCCCGCCTAAAAATTATCAATGTGACAAGCGACGGAGCTTTTGTTGACGTGGGAGCCGAACGCGGAATTTTTATGCCGTTTGCCGAAATGCGCGGGCGTCCGAAAGTCGGCGAAATTGTTTGGGCGAAACTTTATTCCGATAAATCGGGGCGTCTTGCGGTCTCAATGAAAGTTTCAGATGAAATCCGCCGCGCCTCCAAGCCCGCTGTTAATGTTAAGCGCGGCGACAAAGTTAAGGGCGCAATTTTCAATATAACTGAGGCGGGCGCGTTCGTGTTCAGCGAGGAAAAATATATCGTCTTTATTCCGCAGAAAGATATTCCGCGAGCGTTGCGAATTGGCGAAGAAATCGAAGCGCGAATAACTTTTCTGCGCGAAGACGGGCGGCTTGATGCGTCACTTATCGAGATTAAAGAACATGCGCTAAACAGCGACGCCGAAAAAATTTTTGCCTTCATGCAATCAAACGGCGGCGAACTCGGATTGAATGACGACAGCCCGCCAGAAAAAATTCAAGCCGTGTTCAAAATTAGCAAGGCGGCATTTAAACGCGCCGTCGGACATCTTTTCAGAGAGCGACGAATTGAAAAGCTTAACGGCAACTTTAAAATCAATGAGGAATTAGGAATTAGGAATTAGGAATGAAAAAGCGTCGGGAGAGAATCTCGACGCTAATTTTTTTTGCCGTAATTCCTTTCAAACGGCACGAGAACTTCTTTATAAATCATGCGCTTGCCGTCAATCTCGTCAATCAAATAAATTGGGCGGTGTTTGCTTTCGTGGAAAATTTGCCCTAGGTATTCGCCGATAATCCCCAACGATAGCAGTTGTGCGCCGCCTAAGAAAAGCATTACCGTTATCAAAGTCGGATAGCCCGCGACCGGGTCGCCGTAAATCAACGCCATTGTCAGCACGAAAAACATATACAGCATTGCCGCGCAGGAAATCATTATCCCTAAGAACGTCATCAAGCGTAGCGGCGCAGTCGTGAATGAAGTCATGCCTTTCATCGCCAAATTGAACAGCGCAAGGAAATTCCAAGTCGTCGTCCCGGCGGCTCGCGGCTGAACTTCAAACGGGATTTCTTTTTTGCGATAGCCTACCCACGTAAACAATCCTTTCGTGAATCGCTGATTTTCGCGCATGAGCCGCAACGCTTCAATGCATCGTCTATCCAATAAGCGGAAGTCGCCAACGTCGCGCTGCATTTCGTAAGACGTGCTGAACTTTTTCATAATCGCATAGAAAATATTTGCGCAAGTCCGCTTGAGCCAAGTTTCGCCTGCGCGGTCAGTGCGCTTAGCGCAAACATCGTCGTAACCTTCGCGCCACCACTTGACCATTTCGGCAATCCTTTCCGGCGGGTGTTGGAGGTCGGCGTCCATAATAATTACGGCGTCGCCTAAAGCGTAGTCAATGCCCGCCATCATTGCCGATTCTTTGCCGAAATTGCGCGACAAGCTAAGATAAGTAACATCGTCATGAGCGGCAGAAAGTTTGCGCAGTTTTTCTAAAGTCCCGTCGCGGCTCCCGTCGTTGACGAAAATATAATTGAATTTGCAATCGGGAATTTTCGTGACGCACTCCTGAACCGCCGGATAAAACAGGTCAATAACTTCCTGCTCATTGTAGCACGGCACGATAATTGTAATCTTGTCCATGAAATTTCCTCCGTCAATACAATATGAATTGCATTTGCTTAGACCAAGCGTCCTTATCCATAACTGCTTCCTTTAAGCCGTGATTCAGCGACGGGCAAGCGAATAGCCGTCAAAGCTCCGGCAAGCGTCAAAATAATCGACAGGACTAGCGCGGGTATCGGGTGATTTATGAAAAACTTACTCAAAAACATTTTCCTCCGTAACGATTTTTTTCAAACCGTGATAGCGGGCAAAAGTTATACCGCGATTTCCTTTAATGTCTGATTCAAGGTCGCCGCCCCAATAGCGCGGCAAGCGACCCGATTAGTAAAAATATCGTTGACGGAAATCCGGCTCGCTCTGGGAATTCTGGCGAAAACATCATCACAAGCAAAATTAATATCGACGCGCCCACGAATGTCAAAATAAATCTGGCGACGACAGGCGAAATTTTTCCTCTGGCGAAGTAAATTATTATCGGCAGGAACAAAATTGCCTCGCGCAAGAAGACTGGCAAGAATCCAACTACAAAACTCGTCAGGAACATTTGCGATGTCCACTGCGCGTCGAGCGGAATTATTTCGTTGGGTTCGTAAGCGTTTGTTATTTCCAAGCGGTGAATATTTCCAGGCGACAACATTAAAAGCGCGAAGCCGACTACCGCGAAGAAAAATCCAACTTTCATTCACGGCTCAAAATTTTTCTTCCGCCAGAAATAAATTACAAAAAAGCTCGCGACCGAAATTTTAGCTACCGCGCCCGGTTCTATCGACCAGCCAGCCATAAGAGCAATTAGAAATTAGGAATTTTTTTCGGTTGCCAATACTTTAGCGCGAACGGCAACAAGAATAAAATTTCAAGCGTACACATCCATAAATAGTTACAAGCTCCCGTTAGCCAAACCATTGTAATTATCAGAGACGGCGCACAAAAATAAATCCCCGCCAAAATGAATACCATGTACGTTTTATTCATTTCGCGAAGATTTAAGCCCGTGCCGACTTTGAATATTAGCAACACCAACGCCGCGAAGACCAAAACATTTGCAACGTCGAAGAAAATTTTTCCTTGCTGCTCAAAAAATTTCTTCATGAGCCGTCCTCCTTTTTGAAAAAATTATATCAGATAGTTTCCATTGATAAAAGGCGGGCAATGATATAAAATCTGAAAAAATTTTGTTAGAGGCGATAAAATGAAGAGAATTTTTTTGGAAGACGTCACTGAAAATGAAATTAAAATCAGCGGGCAGGACGCACGCCATTTAGCTTACGCCTTGCGAGCTAAGCGCGGCGACAGAATTACGGCGGTTGATGGTTCGGGCAACTGCGCGGTGATTGAGCTGATTGATTTCGACAAGGAAACGATTAAGGCGCAACGCATCGGCGAAATTAGGAAAGTCGGCGGCGATAGAAAAATTATCCTTGCTGATTGCTTGCCCAAACAAAATCGCTTTGAAACGATAATCGAGAAGGCGACAGAATTAGGCGTTGATAAAATTCAGCCACTAATTTCGGAACGGACGATTGCTAGACCGGGCGGCGGTCGCGAAAAAAATAAAATCGAACGTTGGGAAAGAATCGCTAAGGAAGCCGCCGAACAATGCGCCCGCGATACCATTCCAGAAATCGGCGACGTTCGCAAGCTCGGCGATTGGCTTAAGGAAATTTCTCCGCTCGATGAAAGTTGGCTATTCTTGTTCTGTTGGGAAATGGAAAAAGAAAAGACCGCCCGCGAAGTTCTGAGCCGGTGCGACAAGGAAAATATTCTTGTGCTTATCGGACCGGAAGGCGGTTTTTCTGACCGTGAAGTTTCAGAAATAAAATTTGCGGGCGGTGTGAGTGCCAGTCTTGGCAAAAGAATTTTGAAGACCGACACGGCGGCTATTTCCGTGCTGGCAATGATTAATTACGAATTGATATTAGGTTGAATACTCGCTGTTAATCGCGACGTAACGATAAGATAAATCGCATGTGTAAACGGTCGCGGAAAAATTCCCTTGCCCAAGTTCGATATTAACAACAATGTCGTGCGCGGCAAGGATTTTTTTCATGGCGTCGGCGTCAAATTTCGTGACAAGCCCTTTTTCATAAACCGTCAGCCCGCCGAAATTGATAGCGACTTTTTCGGGAACAATCTTCACGCCCGAATAGCCAACCGCGCAGATAATTCTGCCGGCGTTGGGGTCTTCGCCGAAAAACATTGTCTTGCACAGCGGGGAATTTGCAATGGACATACCAACTTGCTTAGCGTCAGAAAAACTTTCCGCGCCCGTGACGTTGACTGTAATAAATTTGGTTGCGCCTTCGCCGTCTGCGGCAATGCGCTTTGCAATTTCGGTGCAGATATTTTTAAGCGTCTCGTAAAACTTCTGATAATCGGCGTCACGCGAGACGATTTTTTTATTGCCCGCCGCGCCGTTCGCCAAAACGACGACAGAATCATTTGTGCTCATGTCGCCGTCAACGCTAATCATGTTGAAAGAAAGTTCGTTGGCTTCGCTTAAAGCTTCCTGCAAAAGTTTCTGGTCAATGTCGGCGTCGGTTGTGATAAAGCAAAGCATAGTAGCCATATCGGGGCGAATCATGCCGGAACCTTTAGCGATTGCGCCGAAACGAACTTCAACGCCGCCGATTTCGACTTCAGTCGCGCAGGCTTTGGAATAAGTATCGGTCGTGATAATCGCGTTACCGGCATTAACGGAGCCTTCGCGGGAAAGTTCTTTGACGGCGGCTTTAATCCCCTTTTCCATTTTATCCATAGGCAAATTTGAACCGATAAGCCCTGTCGACGCGACGATAACATCATCTGCGCGGCAGTTCAATTCCTTAGCGGCGATTTCAGCTGTTTTCTCAGCGTCGCGGATACCCTGTTCACCGGTGCAAGCGTTTGCGCAACCGGCATTTGCAACAACGGCATGAGCGGTACCAGTGCCGACAACAATTTTACTCAAATGAACTGGAGCCGCCGCGACAAGATTTTTAGTGAAGACGCCAGCAACCGCCGCTTCTTTTTCGGTGTAGATGACAGCAACGTCGAGATTGCCATTTTTCTTGATACCTGCGCGGACGCCAGCGGCAGTGAAGCCTTGCGGATAAGCGACGCCCGCATTTTTATGATTTTCATTGAACATTTTATTTCCCCCTTAAGGATACATTGGCACGACATCGAGCGCGATACCTTCATAAAAGCCCGCCGCAATGTTGAAATTTTGAACGGCTTGCCCCGCCGCGCCCTTAACAAGATTGTCGATAGCGGAAAGAATTATAACACGCCTTGTGCGTTCGTCAATGTGCCAGCCTAAGTCG
>Ga0310697_10003591_pt1 | contig 15641 bp, 8 predicted proteins | sample 172DNAGHGlowgp2_FD_203883 | JGI IMG/M metagenome (GOLD analysis project Ga0310697, IMG submission 203883) | Sheep rumen microbial communities from Palmerston North, Manawatu-Wanganui, New Zealand - 1728 DNA GHGlow gp2 (v2) (version 2) | ecosystem: Host-associated > Mammals > Digestive system >... | reverse complement strand
TCTGAGCGGGAATTTCATATGGATGAATTTCCGACGGAGGAGGAACTTTGGGAAAGGTACTGTACGAGCAAAAAATTTTTGCCAACTCAGAAAAAAATAATTCTCACACCAGACTATTACGACACGGTTAAAGAAATAACTCCGCGTTATTATCAGCGTATAGCAATCGATAGCGTGATTCAAGCAGTGGCAAAGGGACAGAAAAGATTGTTGCTCGTAATGGCAACGGGAACAGGAAAAACTTTCACAGCGTTTCAAATCGTCTGGAAGTTGTTAAAATCGAATGTCGTTAGCAGAGTCTTGTATTTAGCTGATAGAAATATTTTGATTGACCAGACAATGGCGCAAGATTTTAAACCGCTGGAAAAAGTGATGTGCAAAATCAGAAATAAAAAGTTAGATAGCTCGTATCAAGTGTTTATGAGTCTGTATCATCAGCTAGCGGGCGAGGAAGGAGAGGAACCTTTTCGTCAATTTAAGCCGGAATTTTTTGATTTGATAATAGTAGACGAATGTCATCGCGGCAGTGCGAAAGCGGATTCCGAGTGGCGCAGGATTTTAAATTATTTCCATTGCGCGATTCATATCGGCTTGACTGCGACGCCAAAAGAAACGTCTGAAGTAAGCAATAAAACTTATTTCGGGGAGCCAATTTACACTTATAGTTTGAAGCAGGGGATATTGGACGGATTTCTTGCGCCGTACAAAGTCATTCGAGTGAACATAGATAAAGATTTGAGTGGTTGGCGACCGCAAGTTGGACAGAAGGATACAGATGGGAAAAATCTTCCGGATAAGACGTTTTATCAAGAGGACTACGATTCAAATCTTTTTATAGAAGAACGGACAAAGTTGGTTGCAAGTCGGATTACCGCTTGGCTAAAGGAAAATGGACGACAAAGCAAGACAATAGTTTTTTGCAAAAATACTGAACACGCCGAGTTGATGCGTCGGGCACTCGCAATAGAAAATAATGACATCATGCGCGACAATCCTAATTACGTGATGAAAATTACCGGCGATGACGAAGAAGGCAAAAGACAACTGGACAATTTTATTGAGCCGAATGCAACCCCGCCAATTATAGCCACGACAGCTGAACTTTTGTCTACAGGCGTTGATTGTAAAACGGTCAAGCTTATAGTAATTGACAAGGTAATTGAATCAATGATAATGTTCAAACAAATTATTGGTAGAGGTACGAGACTGTTTCCGAACTACGATAAAAATTTTTTCACGATAATGGATTTTAGCGGAGCAACTGAAAAATTTTACGACCCCGAATTTGATGGTGATCCAGAAATCATTTTGGGTAATGCTGAAATTCGTCCTGATAAGAAAGTTGAGTCTGGAGATAATTCGCAAGAAAAGTATCATGTTCGCGGGGTGGAGGTTGCTATAGTCAACGAAGCGGTTTCTTTCTTGGGCAAAGACGGCAAGCTCATTACAGAAAATCTTATCGACTACACGCGAAAGAATATTTTGGGTAAATATGCTGAGCTGAGAGATTTCTTGCAGGTATGGAATTCGACAGAAAGAAAGCAAGCTATACTCGACGAACTAAAATCAGAAGGAATTTTTCTATCTTTGTTACGGGACACTTACAAATTTGATAAAGATATAGACGACTTCGATTTGATTCTACATGTTGCTTACGGCAGGAAATTAAAAACGCGGCAACAACGAACTCAAGCCGCAAAAAATTCTGACGTTCTGAAGAAGTTTCCGGAGAAATGTCGGGCAGTTCTCAACGCTCTCTTGGAAAAATACACAGCGAATGGAATTAACGAATTGGAAAATCTGCAGGTGTTGCGAAATACGCCGTTCGATTCTATGGGTAGTCCGCCGACCATTGTTAAACTTTTTGGTGGCAAGGAAAGTTATTTGCGAGCTGTGCGCGAGTTAGAAGACTTAATCTACGAAGTTGCATGAGGTGAGGGAATGAGTTTAGGAAATTTCGTTAAGACGATACAAAATATCATGCGCGGCGACAGTGGTATTAACGGTGATGCACAGCGTATTGAGCAACTAACGTGGATTCTCTTTTTGAAGATTTACGACGCGAAGGAAGATGACTGGGAACTTTTTGACGACGATTATAAATCTGTTTTGCCGGAGAAGTTGCGTTGGAGGAATTGGGCAGTCGATGACAAAAGTGGCTCCGCCTTGACAGGTGACGAACTGTTGAAATTTGTCAACGACGAACTTTTTCCGACGCTGAAAAATTTGCCTGTTACTCATGAGACGCCCAAAAAGAAATCTGTCGTCCGCGAAGTTTTTGCGGAAGTGAATCAGTACATGAAAAACGGTGTGCTCCTTCGTCAGGTCATTAACGTTATTGACGAGGTTAAGCTTGACACTGCTAAGGAGAAAAATTTTTTTGGCGACATCTACGAGACAATTTTAAAAAGTCTGCAGAGTGCCGGCAATGCTGGAGAGTTCTATACGCCGCGAGCTGTCACAGATTTTATTGTTGATAGGATTGCGCCAGAATTTGGCGAGACAGTAGCGGATTTTGCTTGCGGAACAGGCGGTTTTCTTACTTCGACGCTAAATTATCTGGCGAAGAAAGAAAATCTTTCAGCTGAGCAACGCGAATTTTACTCCAACAAAGCAATCTTTGGGATAGAGAAAAAACCATTGCCATATTTGTTGGCTATAACGAACATGCTGATTCATGGCGTCGATACTCCTAATATTTCTCATGGCAATTCGCTAGAACGGCGAATCACCGAATATATCGACGACGAAAAATTTCCCGTTATTGTTATGAATCCTCCATACGGTGGAACCGAATTGCCGATAATCCGAAACAATTTCCCAGCTGACTTGCGCGGCAATGAGACGGCAGATTTGTTCATCGCATTGATTCTCTATCGCTTGAAATTTAATGGACGAGCAGCAGTCATTATTCCAGACGGATTTTTGTTCGGCACGGACAACCCGAAGATTGAGTTAAAGAAACGATTGCTGAACCAATTCAATTTGCATACGATTATTCGGTTACCGCAAAGTGTTTTCTCGCCATACACTTCAATTACGACTAATATTTTATTCTTCGACAAGATTCGACGAACGGAAAAAATATGGTTTTATCGCGTTGACATGCCCGACGGTTACAAACATTTCTCCAAGACTAAGCCGATGTTGCTTGAACATTTTGCGGACTGCATTGAATGGTGGAGTAATCGTCGCGAAATTCAAGACACGGACTCGGAGACTTTCAAGGCGAAGTCGTTCACTGTCGCCGAAATTGTTAATCGCGGCTATGATTTGGATTTGTGCGGCTATCCTTCGACCGACGAAAAAATTTTATCTCCCACCGAGACTATCAAAGACTTTCAAGAACGTCGTGCCGCTTTGAACTCCAAAATCGATTCGCGGCTTGAAAAACTTTCTGCGTTGTTACAAAATATCGGAGGTGATGAGGTATGACGGCTTTAAGACAACAGGCTTTTGAAATGTTACAACGCTTTCCGGACGAGAAACTTTTCATTTTGATTCAATTCATGCAGTCTGAAAATCTAAAGTCAATCGAGAACAAAGAAGAAAGGCTCAATCGAAAGCGCGTTGCGTTTGAGAAATTCAAGTCTCTGTGCAGACCGATTCCCGATTTTGACTATGATAAGGCGTTGGACGAATATATGGAGGAAAAATTTGGCAGATGTTAATTTTGATTGACACAAATGTTTTGCTGGACGTTATTGCAAGACGTGAGCCATACGTTATATTTTCGGAAAAAGTCATTGACCTGTGCCGACAAGAAATTATCAACGGAGCGATTGCAGGTCATTCTGTGCTCAACGCCATGTATGTTCTTAGGAAAAATTTTACTTTAGAAGAACGCAAAGAAATTTTTCTAAGTCTGTGCGAATTTCTCTACGTTGAATCGGTTGACTTCGGAAAGATAATCCAAGCCTTGAAAGACGATGATTTTTCGGATTTTGAAGACTGTCTGCAAATGCAGTGTGCCTTGAGCCTTCGCGCAGATTATATCGTTACACGCAATGTTAAGGACTTCGCCGCGAGTGAAATTCCTGCTGTCACGCCCGAAGAGTTCTTAAAAATTCTGGAGGAGCAAGAATGTTTGCCGACCGATTGAAAAAATCTCTCCTGCAAGCGGCGATACAAGGTCAGCTAACAGAACAACTACCGACTGACGGCGACGCCCGCGACTTGCTCCGAAAAATTCGTGCCGAGAAAACCAAGCTCATCGCTACAAAGAAAATAAAAGCTGAAAAGCCCTTACCGCCTGTCACAGATGACGAAATTCCTTTTGACATTCCTGATAGCTGGTGCTGGGTTCGGCTCGGCGAGGTGTGTCAAATGTATACGGGTGACAGCATTGCAGAATCCGAAAAAAACGCCAAGTATCGCGGTCTTACTAACGGCTTCAGTTATATAGGCACGAAGGATATTTCCTTCAATAATCAAATCGATTACGACAACGGCGTTCGCATTCCTTTTGAAAATACTTTTCGTCGAGCTTACAAAGGTTCCGTGCTGATGTGCATTGAAGGTGGCAGTGCCGGTAGAAAAATCGCCGTGACCAATCGAGAGGTTCGTTTCGGCAACAAACTCTGTAACTTCAATGCCGAAAGAATTTCTAATCGGTATATTTACTTCTACCTCCAAAGTCCAGCTTTTCAAAAATCCTTTAGTAACAATGTAACGGGCATGATTGGCGGCGTGAGCTTGCGACGAATGAATTCAATACTTTTTCCTTTACCACCGCTTGCCGAACAAAAACGAACCGTCGAGAAGCTAGACGAGCTGTTGTCGGAAGTCGACGAGCTGGCTAAAGACGAACACGAACTTATAGTGTTGGAAGAAACTTTTCCGCGTAGAATGAAAAATTCTCTTTTGCAAGCCGCCATTCAAGGTAAACTGACAGAACAGTTGCCGACCGACGGCGATGCCCGCGACCTGCTAAAAAAAATCCATGCCGAGAAAGCAAAGTTATTCGCCGAAAAGAAAATTAAAACCGAAAAGCCTTTGCCGCTTATCTCTGACGACGAGATACCCTTCGACCTGCCGGATAATTGGTGTTGGTGTCGGCTCGGAGAAGTGTGCGAAATGTACACGGGTAACAGTATTGCCGAATCCGAGAAAAAAGCCAAATATCTAGGACTTACTGACGGCTTCAGTTACATAGGCACAAAGGATATTTCTTTCAATAGCCGAATTAACTATGACAACGGCGTTCGCATTCCTTTTGAAAATAATTTCCGTCGAGCCAAGAAAAATTCTGTCTTGATGTGTATTGAAGGCGGAAGTGCCGGAAGAAAGATTGCAATTACCGATCGCGATGTTTGTTTCGGCAATAAGCTCTGTAACTTCAACTCCGAAAAAATTTCTAACCGATACATTTATTTCTATATGCAAAGCTCAGCGTTCAAAAAATTTTTCGTCGACAATGTAACGGGAATAATCGGTGGCGTAAGCTTGAAACGACTGAATTTAATTCCTTTCCCCCTGTCGCCGCTGGATGAACAGAAACGAATCGTCGAACGGCTGGAAGACTTGTTGCGTTATGTACAATCTGAGGTGAATATAAAATGCGAATAGATTTGCATTGCCACACAAAAAGTACCAAAAAAGGAGATGGCTCTGGAAGAAATGTTACTCCAGAGTTATTTAGAGAAAAAATAGAATTAGCAGATGTTAAAATTGTAGCTATAACTAATCACAATGCCTTTGATATTAACCAGTATAATGTACTAAAAGAAACAGTAGCTGATATTTGTCAAGTCTGGCCAGGTGTTGAACTCGATGTTCAAGTTGACGAAATGAGTAAAAATAAATTTCATTTGGTAATAATATGTAATCCTGAGAAATCAGTACAATTCGATGAACAAGTCAAAAAACTTTTTTTTAAGAATACAGGAATACATTATTTAAGCGACATATGCGAAAAATTTAGTCAATGTGACGTTATATATATGCCCCACTTCCATAATAAAAAACCTGCAATTTCAGAAGAAGATAGATTAAAGCTTATATCTCTCGTAGGAGATGCTTCACGAGTTTTTATCGAACCAAGAGATCATAGAACATTAGGAGTTTTAGCAAATAATAATTTTAATGCATTGATAGGAAGCGATGTCAAAGATTGGTCAAAATATGAAGAATGTACGTTTACTGAATTAAGACTTCCCATTGGAAATTTCTTAGAACTAATTTTGTTGGCAAAACGAGATTCAAAAGTAGTAAAAACACTGTTAGACAATAAGCCATCCATTTTTTTAATATGCAAACCTCATGAATCTGTAAATTTAAAAATTGAAATCTATCCAGACATTAACATAATTTTCGGGCAAAAAGGGACAGGAAAGACAGCAATATTAAATTCTATTTATGATGAAATGTGCAAAATTGGTAAAAAATGCATTAGATATATAGCTTCTGAACGTACAGATGTGTTTTCTCAGCTCTTATCTACAAAAGGAATAGAAGTGGATTTGAAAAAACTTAGCATAGATTCTTGTGAAAATGAATTTCAATTCATAAAAGATTGGAAAGATACTAATCCAACTAATTTATCCGACTATATTAATTGGCTTCGTACTCGCGGCAACAGTAACAACAAAGCTCGAATGAGAATAACAGAAGCTATACATGAAATATTTATCGCTAGTAGTATGTACGAAATTCACCAAACCGATAATTGCAATATATCATACATCTTAGATAGCCTTCATAATATTAAGTTAGATGAATATATTTCATCAAGTGAAATTGAACAACTCCAGGGATTGATTTCCATCCTTAAAGAAAACATACATGAAAAACGTAAATCAGACGTAATAGATAAAGAATCTGTCACATTAACTAATTGGAGTATCGATAAAATAAAAAGTATTGCCGACCGTAACTCAGATACCGTATCACGTCCTTCGAAATCTGGACTATATGACTTTGCCAGCAGAAGACTTAATTTATATATAGCTATAAATAAGATATTAGATTTTATGAACAACCCCGAACACAATGAGAGAAATTTAATTGGCATTCTGGAAGACAAAGGAAAAATTTTCGTAAATACCAAATATAGAATGCTTTGTAGTGATTCAAATAAAAGTGAATTCCGAGATAAAATAACTATATTAAGAGAAATAAAGAAATCACTAAAGAACATATTAGCTGATATTTTTGCTGAAGACATAGGTTCCAAAGTGAATAAGTTAAATGAGATTTGTTCTGAAAATAGTATATCGTCAATAAAACCGTTTGTAGGAATATCTAAACAAATAATAACAGAAGACGAACTGGAATATTCTCCATCAAACGGAGAAAAAGGAATACTAATTCTTCAAAAAACTTTAAACGAAGAAGCGGATGCCTATTTTCTTGATGAACCGGAGCTCGGAATGGGAAACTCATACATTGACGCAAACATTAGACCGCTCATTGATGGATTAGCAAAACAAAGAAAGTTTATTATAGTTGCAACACATAACGCCAATATTGCTGTAAGAACTCTACCATATGTTTCAATATTTAGAATTCACGACAACGGTAGATACAAAACTTACGTTGGTAATCCTTTTGATGATAAATTAATAAATTTAGAAGATAGCCGTGATATAAAAAGTTGGATAGAAGAAAGTATACTTTCACTTGAGGGAAGCAGAGAAGCATTTTATGAAAGAAGAGACATATATGAAACAAAAGATAATTGAAGTAAATTTGAAGGCAATTAATAATGACGTAGATATACTAGAATTTAAATTCGATAAAATTTCATTACAAGTAAATTTAAACGATTCTGAATGCCAAAAAGAATTGAAAACGGTATTCGTACAACTTCTCAAGGAATTATTAACTTCAGACATCACACTGAATTTTAAATACAGTGATGACTATAACAGGAAAATGTATATTGATGTTTGTGAAGAATATATTAATGATTTAAACAAAGAAATTGAAAATTGTAAATACGATATAAGAGACAAGATTAACAGTAACTAAATTTTACGCTCTAACAGAAAAAGCAAAAGATTTGAAGGAATATTGAAAGATAAAAAGAAATATCAGAGAAACAAATTTGAAATCATTGGAGGGCAAAATTATAGCTCGACCACATAAACGCGAAAAGCTCCACGATGTTTCCAACGCACCGTAGAGCCTACTGGTGAATGATTGCTGTCATCTGCCAGAGAGTCACTTTAGAGAATTTCACAGATTCTCTAAAGCTTAAGACTTAATCGCTTACTACAACCTTCATGTTATCAAAAATCATGGGGAAATTATAAGTCAAAGCGAAATATGTTGCAAGACTTTCTGAAATTTCAAGACGGCATTCATCAGTAATGATGTTCGTCGTCTTTTATTTTTACAAAAAAATATGCCGCTCACGACGGCGAAAAAACGATCTTTTTATAACGGAGGCATTGTACCATGAATCAAAACGAAAAGCAAAGCCGCATCGCTGAACTTATGAACTTTTTCAATCAGCTTTACGACAAAATCCCTGAACCACATTTCGCTTACCTTTGGACAAAACAACGCGGCATTTTTCCTTTCGTCATTAACGATGAATCTCAACGAATGGCTATGGCAATGAAAGCTGTCGAACTCACAGATAATGGCGTCGATGTCTGGCACTCTGTCAATACCGTGAGCGTCAAACCAACCAACGGCAAACGCGGTGACGAAAATATCGTTTCTTATCAGACTGCTATTGTTACAGATATTGACATCACCGGCGCGGCTCATAAGAGCACCAATCTTGCTGTCAATTTCGACGAAGCCAAATCTTTCCTACCAATTAAGCCTTCAATCCTGCTTGATTCGGGACATGGTGCTCAAGCTTATTACATTTTCGACCATCCTATAAAAATCACCAACGAGAACCGCGAACTACTCAAATCTCGTAACAACCTTATGCTTAACGTCATTCGCAACAATGCCAGCGGTAAAACTATTGACGGCGTTGGCGACTTGCCAAGAGTTATGCGCACGCCTAGCACCTTTAATTACAAACTGGGTAAAGACAATGCCCCCTTGTGTCACATCGTCGAAGATTCTGGCTTACACTTTTCTCCTGCCGAAATCGACGAAAAATTGAAGATTGCGATTCAAATTCAAACACCAAAAGAACAAGCAACCAGCACGGCAACGACAAAATCCAAAAAAGCCTTCGCTAATGATAATGATTTCAATCTCTTTCGTGTCCGTCGTATGCTTGATTTTATCCCACCTTCAAGCTTAACTTACGACGATTGGTTGGCGGTCGGCATGGCTTTGAAAAACATCGGCTGTGATTGCTCCGACTGGGAGCAATGGAGTCGCTCTGATGACCGTTTCAAAGACGGCGAATGTGAACAAAAATGGCAAGGCTTCAACCGTGATGGCTACGACATTGGTACTATTTTCATGTTCGCTCAGCAAAACGGCTATGACGCTAAGGATACTTATCATGAGTGGTACGACCTTCACCCGAACTTGAAACCTTCGGTTAAACGCAACATGGACGCGGCAACTAAACACGAACTCGATGACGCCGTTATTCTGCTTGAAACTTTAGAGCCGGAAACTTTCACTGCCGATGACGCCTACGCTCCCGAAAATCTTCACGCTGTCGCTTTAGCTACCGCTTACGGCTTCCCCGCTCTTGCCAAAAAATTTTTCGACACTATTAAAGCTGCTCAAAAACTTGCCAAAATTCGCATTGCTGATTCTAAAAGTGAATTGACCGCTAAACTTACTCCGTCGGAGAAACAGGAATTAAACGCAATTATAAACGTCGGCATTACTGAGATTCGTCGCTACGTCGACCGCGAAACTGGTGCCATTGAAAAAGCTCATGCCGCCTTTCTCAAGGACGAGGAGCAAAAAAGACTTCGCGCTAAATACGAAAAAGAACGCGCTGAAAAAGAGGATCGTGTTATCAAAACAACTTCGAGACTTGATGAATTACGTGCTATGCCCGCCTCTCCGGAGCGTGACGCCGAAATGATTGAACTTATTCGTGACGCTTGCGATTGGCATTGTAACAGGCAAGGCTTTAAGGAATCTGTCAAGGCGACTGCTGCCAATGTTGAAAAAATTTTTACCTACGACCCTAACCTTGACGGACTTATCGGCTACGATGAATTCCAGCAAGCTGACGTTTTTTTAAAAGCTCCGACATGGAACAACGCTAAAAAAGGCGACGAATGGACTGACCGCGACGATTCTCAACTGCAAATGTATCTTCGCAAGACCTACACCGAATTTGCCAATGAAAAATTAACCTTCAACGCTGTAACTGTTTTCAGCGACGATCATAGGTTCCACGTTGTCAAAGATTTTTTCCATTCTCTGCCTAAATGGGACGGTAAACCCAGAGCTAAAAAACTTTTCGTCAAATTTCTCGGCGCAGACGACATTCCCTATGTTCACGAAGTCACTTTGAATATCTTGACTGCCGCTATTGCCCGTATCTTTCATCCCGGTTGCGATTATCAGCTTGCTCCCATTCTTTTAGGCGAACAAGGCATTGGTAAGAGCCATTGTCTCAGCAGACTCGGCGGCGCGTGGTATGGCAGTCTCGTCGATGACGTTGGCGATCCTCACGCTATCGACGCCATTCAAAAATTGTGGTTTGTCGAGATCAAAGAAATGGCGGCTATGAAAAAAGATGTGGACGCTAACAAACGCTTTATCGACTCAGCTAAGGATACACGCAGGCAAGCCTACGCTCGCCGCGCCACCACTATTCCTCGTCATTGTGTATTCGTTATCACTACCAATAACAAAATGTGCCTTACCGACATGACCGGCAACCGTCGTTATCCCATTATCGTCTGCCATAACAAGGCGCGCCATTTTGTCGCAGGCTTGACTGATGATTATATTAAACAGGTTTGGGCTGAAGTCTTCGCTCATTACAACGAGCTTTTCAAAGATGGTTTTGACGAGAAAAAACTTGTTCTCAGTCGCGAGGCTCAAACTCAGTCCGATGAAATTGCTGAGGATTATCTCCGCGATGACGGCATGGAAAGCGAAATTCGCGCTTATCTTGATATAAAAATTTTGCCTCTCGTTCTCTGGTATCTCCTTACCCGTGAGGAACGCCGCAAATTTATCGCCGATGGTCGCCTTGTCATAATTGACGCCGTTAAAGAATTCAATCACAGACGACGCGCCAGAGGCGGCAAAGACGCTATCGTTCAACGTGATGTTGATTTAATCTCTTCCTGTTTGACTAAGACACAGCAAAAAAATTGGCTACGCATTGAGCACAAGACCATTCAAGGAAATGATGTTGATGAATATATTCTTTATGGATCGGAACTTCGCGAACATATCTGCGCCGTCGAAATTTACAACGAGTGTTTCGGCAACGATAAGCGCAAGTCTCCCACTCGCATTAACGAAATTTTAAATCGAATTGACGGCTGGAATTTAGGCGAAGATATATCTAAAGCTGACCCTGCATATCTAAGGCAACGAAAAGTCTTCTACCGTGAAGAAAATTGAACTTAGGATTGAACTTTCCCCCGCCTAAAGAGGCAGGGTTATTCGTTATTCTTGCCGATTTTTGGGTAAACTGGGGACAAACTGGGGACAATGTCAAAAAAAGGTTGTCCCCGTTTTTTTGTGCTATAAACCGCGCCAGTACGCCATTTTTTAAGGCAAAAAAAAACTGGGGACAATGGGGACAATGATTTTCATGGTAGAGAAATTAGAGAAACGAAAAAAAAAAAAAGACCAGAAAAGTTGTTATGTATCTATAGCAAAGTATATATATATCGAATTGATATGGTTTCATAACACGTTTTCGACCCTTTTTTTTTTTTTGAGAAACGCGATTCAATTTAATGGAAAAACATTGTCCCCGTTGTCCCCAAAACTTATTTAGGGCTTATAAATGGCGTTCTGACGCCATTTATAACGGGGACAAACCGGGGACAACCCAAAAATGGTTGTCCCCAAAATCTCCAAAATTTATTGAAGTGAAATAAGCGACAGAGCTTTTGACTTTAGAAATTGATTAGTTTAATTCTCGTTGAATTAGAAGGAATGAAAAGCTTTGGAAATGCAAAACACTGTGGCTATCTTTTATCACTTGTCATTTCATTATGTTAATGAAAAAAAGTATCGTAATGCGTATTTTCAATCTACAACTCGCGAACAATTTTTTTGTCAATAAGCTCGTCTTTGTCGACTTCGCTCATCAACTCCCAATCCTTTTCCATTTCAAGGTTATTACCGTCGGAGCGAGCGACCAGTTGCACTGCTTGTGGGTCGAATAAGATAGCGTCAGCGATTAGTGATGCCGCCTTATTGTTTGACAACTTATTGGAACAAGTTACGCGATAGCAAGTATTGATTTTATCGTGCGCGACTCTTTTTTCTAACGCTGTCATTTGTTCTTTAACATGATTCATTTTTTCAGAGAGTTCTTTGTCGCGCTTGTCGACTTTTTCAAACTGTCGGACGAATCGTAAATTCTTACGAAGAATGCCGATGGCTATTTCGTTGATTTTCTTCGCCGCGTCAGGTTGATGGCACAAAGAATCCAATTCGTCTTGTTTATTTTGCAGAGAGACTTTAATTTGGTTGAGGCTACTTCTCTCCAATTCAAGTAAAGTACGCTGTTTGGTCAGATAATATTGTTGTTGTAAGAAAGTGGAACGCGGGAAGAGCGACCAATCTCGCGTTTGGAACTGTTTTTCTTCTTGACTATAAGTGAGCGATTTTTGAGCGAGCCGTTGCTCGTCTTTTTTGTATCTGCGAAAATCTTCGCGCAGACGTTTGAAGTCACCGTGCGCGAAAATATTTTTTGCCATGAAGATAGCACGTTGAGGAGAAATTATCTGGCGTTGGAGGTGAAATTTATCAGCGAACAAATCTTCATGTTCTTTTTTCAGGACACGATACTGCCGGCGAATGAGGTCGTAAACTTCGCTGGTCTTGAAAGTAGTTTGTGGTTCTTCTAAGGATTGAGCGAATAAAGCATTCCTAAGGTCATCGACGGCTTTGTCCAAGTCGATATTGGCGCGTTTAAGCATTTTTCTGGCGTGCGTGTTGGCTTGCAAAATCTGGTGAGTCACCATCAAAATATTGTTTCTACAATCAGGTAATTCAAGGCGTCGTCTGATATCTTCTAACGGTTTTTTCATGGAAGAGAGAGAGGAATCAAGGTCGGCAATTTGGGTTTTAATGCTGGAAGCAATTTGTGCAAAGGCACTAGTTGCTTTCTTATCCGATTCATCGGGCTTTTTAAGAGTCTGCAGAAATTGTTCTAAGTGCTTTTTCTGAGCGAGTGTTTCAAAATACTTTTGCCAAAGCTCTCGCTCGGCTTTAGTCATGTATTCGAGTTTAGCTTTTTCTTCAGCGTCGTGTTGGGAGATAATAGAACGTTTCCATTTATTAACTTGAGCGACGGCTATTAGCATTTTATTTTTCAAGTCCGCAAGAATTGGGTCAAGAAATTTTTGTTTGGAGTATTCTTTCGATTCGATTAAAGCTTTGATTCGAGAAGTAACAAATTGAATGTCATCTTTGACTTCCAATTCGTCGGCTTCCTTCGTTGAAGCGTCGAGCTTCATGACTAAATCGAAATGACGTTCACGCAGTCCTCGAAATATTTTCAATCTTTCTAAGCGTGGTTCCTCATAATCCTGACAAGAAATGACACCGATGTATTTTTCTGGAACCCGACTAAAAAGTCTGGCAAGAGAAGAATCTCCGTTTTTTTCGGCTTCTTCTTTTTGGGCTTTAAGAGTTCTATGGTTAACGCGAATGGAAAAACCATTTTGCTCCAATACAGCATTTTGAATATGGGCAAAGTCGGCGCGAAGCTCAGTAACGTATTGATGATTGCACCACTTGCGGTTTTTAGGAGCACCACGTTTCCATTTCTCCTCGAAAGACGGTTCTGAGCCGTCTTTTTTCTTTCGCGCCGGATAGAGGAAAAAAGCATCGGAAGAACGTTCTTTAATTTTTTCTACGTCATCAATGAGCCGCTCTGAAAACATGATATGAACGTGCGGATGACGTTGACCAGATAACATTCCTATTTTGTCGTGAATTGCATAGGCGTAGTAATGCTCGCTTAAATGCTTGGCAATGAAAGCGTCAATAATTTGACGGTATTGCTCGACCGTCTTTAGTTCATTAGGCAAGGCAAATTCAATTTCAACGTACCGCCGATGTCCAACACCTTCATATTTGTCGGCGGCTTGAAAAAATTTCTTTGGGTCGTTCTTCGCCCATTTCGGCAAGCGATGCGTATGAAAAATACAAGCCCCGCGATTTTCATATGCCTTTTCTCTGTTTATATATTCAAGGTGAGACTGAGCATTAGTTTTAGCAGTGTGTTGCAAAATTTTCTGAGCAGTGTTGATGGCAAACTTTTTTCGGTCAGGATAGTCAACATCTTTGTAGCGCAGGAAATCATTTTGGAAGGAAAGGTCATCGAAAGAAATGGGCAAGTCTTGATGGATAGCTGTTTTTAATACTGCCTTTTTAAAATCATCAGAACCGTGAATAATAAGCGGCTGATTATTCATTATTTGCGAAGCGAGCACGAGAGAAGTAGCGATAGTTTCTTCAGAGGCGTTCTTGGTTACTTCAATCCCTCGCTCAGAATTTTTGATAGAGCCGTAATCATCAGTTTTATACAGGAGAAAATTTTGCCCGCCAAAAGCGTTTGGAAATTTCTCGGAGGAAATAAAATCGCCGACAAATTTATTTTTTTGTTGCCATTGCTCTAGAGTAGAAAATTTGCCTTCATGATTGATATACTCGACGTGCTGGACAGCGGAAATTTTCGTTCCGTTAGGTTTCTTGTCGGACTTGATACGGAAATGATACATTGCCATAAAGTTTTTCTCCTTTCAAGAGCCAACCGCAGGTTCAAGGAGCGAAGCGACTGGCATTTTTTTTGAAGCGTTTTTTCGCGTCAGGACGCGAGATTTTTGGCATTTCACGAAGTGAAATGCATAAGTGAACATTTTCCGAATTTCTCGCTTTGCTCTATCTTAGCACATCCACCAAAATCCGCGTGCACTATTTTTGACCAATTTTTTTGGCATTCCATGACAAACCATTTTTGATGTGTTATAGTCTTTTGTAGCTGGAGGTTTTATAATAGAAATATCAGAGAATTTTTGTTCGAGGGAATTAGAATGAGTAATAATGAAAATCTTTCGGAAGAGGATATTAAGCTTAGATATATAACGCCTGCGCTGGAAAAAGCTGGCTGGACGAAGGAACATATTCGCATGGAATACTTTTTTACTGAAGGACAAATTTTAGTGAAAGGTAAAATTGTTGAGCGCGGTAAAAGGAAAAAAGCAGATTATCTTTTACTCAAGGATGGTAAGTTTCCGCTTGCTGTAGTGGAGGCAAAAAAGCTTGAACATACAGCCGACAGCGGCTTACAGCAGGCAATGAGTTACGCAGAAATTTTGCATTTGTCGTTTGCGTATTCATCGAACGGCAAGAAATTTATCGGACACGATTTTTTAACAGGTTCTGAGCGGGAATTTCATATGGATGAATTTCCGACGGAGGAGGAACTTTGGGAAAGGTACTGTACGAGCAAAAAATTTTTGCCAACTCAGAAAAAAATAATTCTCACACCAGACTATTACGACACGATTAAAGAAATAACTCCGCGTTATTATCAGCGTATAGCAATCGAT
>Ga0310697_10003589_pt1 | contig 15649 bp, 18 predicted proteins | sample 172DNAGHGlowgp2_FD_203883 | JGI IMG/M metagenome (GOLD analysis project Ga0310697, IMG submission 203883) | Sheep rumen microbial communities from Palmerston North, Manawatu-Wanganui, New Zealand - 1728 DNA GHGlow gp2 (v2) (version 2) | ecosystem: Host-associated > Mammals > Digestive system >... | reverse complement strand
CCCTCATTTTCTAATATAACAACTTCTAAAGCTTTTCCAGTCGCATTCGTAATTACATGCAAAATAATATAATACATTTTGAACCTGAAAGAGGCGTATTCTAATAATTTACAAGTTCTTTTTGAACGAAATGAACGATTAAATAAAAAATAATGGAACACTACCCTGGCAAATACCAAGGAGTGTCCCTTAATCCCTAAAAGTGGGAAGGAAAGAACGTCCCCTAATCCCTCTTAGATGGTTTCTTTTTTAAATTTACTATAATTGCATCTTTATTATCAAATACAAATTTAGAGTCTGATGTATCTGTTTGTATAGGATCTACATCATTATTATTATTAAAATCAATTTTCTTAGGATTAAATTTATTATTATGTGTAATTCCTTCTTCTGCTTTTGTTGTAACTACATTTGAATATTTACTAAAATCATAAGTTTTTACTTTATGTGGTTCTTTATATTTAGATGGTAAATATCCAAATTCACCATGTCCAATTTCAAATTTTCCATTCTTAGCTCTTATTTTAAAAGCAAATTGTGATCCTAATCCTTGTAATTTTCCAGGTTTGAAATAAGGTTTGAAGTCCCACTTTACACTTCCCCATTTAGAATCATATTCATTTTTCTCTGCATCATAACTGTTAGAATAAGACCACTCTCTTCTAGTACCAAATTCATTTCCCCACCATTCTAGTTCATCATATACTCCATTTCCAGTATATATTTTATTAGCACAGTTTGAAAGAATTGTGTTTCTGTAGTTTACTGCTAATTCTGGTGTATCTAATTGTGCCAAGTTTTGTACTGAAATTACATTTCCAACTTTATATTTTCTATACATTGTAAACATAGCAATTGTATCTTTACATATAAAATCTGGGAATTCATCTACATATAAGAAATATGGTGTTCTTGAATCTTCTATTCCTGGTCTTCTAAGTACAGCATTTTGCATTGACATTAAGAAGAATAATCCGAATGCTTTATATCCTGCAGCTCCTAAATCTCCACGTCTAGTACATATAAATACTACTTCTGAATTAGCAAGCATATCATCAAAGTTGATATTATTAGTTCTATTACATATTATATTTTTTACTCCTGGAATTCTAAGTAAATTATCAAGTTGACTTATAGCTGAATAAATATATTTTTCTATATTTGATTTTCCTGGAGCATTAGCATAAAAGTTCTTTTTAAAATATGTAAGTAATACTGCATGTTTTTTTGATAATTCTTCATCATGTGCTAATATTTCACACATTTTTTCTATTAAATCAAAATTAGTAAACATCTTTAACATATCTTCAATATTTGGAAGTTTTCCATCATTCATTCGAGGATACATTTCTTTTAAAAGAATTACTAGATTTTCAATTGCTTGAATAACAATATCTTCTTTATATGCTTCATCTACATCTGCATGAGAAGTATTATACATTGTTTTTATAACTGTAGATATTGTTGTTGCAACTTTATCTGAATCACTATATACAAATGGATTTAATCCAATTGAATTTGGATTTTTTGGATCTATTATTTTATAAGAAACTCCAAAATTATTACAAACATCAATCATGTGACTTATAAGTTCATAATCTGGAGCCATAACTGCAAACCCAAGGTCTTTATATATAGCTTCTTTTCCTGAACCAAATAAAGTTATTTTTTTCATATATGTTTTATATACTGATTCTTTACCTTGTGTTGGAATAAGCATATTTAAACTGAAATTTTTATTTAAATAATCATTATCATATGGAGCATCTAGTGAAGCAATACCTGTTCTTAAGGCTGTAAATCCTAATTCTTTTGATGCTTCCTTAAAAAAGTATTTTCTTTCTATATCTTTTGCAATCATAGGTTCAAATACTTTAGTTGTTTTTCCAGAACCTGATCCTCCACATACAAATACTGATTGGTATCTTGAAACTTCTGGCATTGTTATACTTCTACCTGTTTCATATTCTGTACAAAAATGTATTTCACATGTATATGGTCCTGTATCTTTCTTTTTATCGGAAAGACTAATTCCTTTATAATCCCAAATTGAACGTTTTCTTAGTTGACTATCATTTACATCAAAATATAAAAATTTAAATAGTGGATATACTGTAACTAATGGTAAGTATAAAGAAATTGCAACCATTGCTGGTGTTACTAAATCTGAAAAGTTTGTTATAAGTTCTGTATAATTTGGAACTGATAACAGTAGTAACCAAGCCCCCATATTAAGCCATTGTGTTAGCATAGAAACAGCTATAATATGTAGTCCTATCATATAAATATAAAATAAGGTTACTTTTTTTGCTTTTGATGTTGCAAATTTAGAACCAGGTGCAAATGAATATGCTAACATCGGACATGCTAATGCAAGTGTATATTGTATTGGCCCCCAATATGAATATGAAACACCTGTAAATATCATAAGTAACATTTCTACAATTCTATCAACTGCTAAGTATGCTGAGATTAATGTTAATACATAAGTTGCAAAAGTATTTCTATCTGTATTTAGAATTTTCAAAAATTTATCTATATACTTCATAAAAAAAATCCCTTCTATAAAATAAATTCATACATATATATTATCCTATAAAATCGCGAAAAAAACAAGAGGTTAAGCGAAAAAAATCCTTTTTTTGAATAAAAAAGCGACCTCACGAATATAATAAAAGTAAAAAATTTCAAAAAAGGAGAAATTTTATGCAAGAAGAATATGTAAAAGAACAAAAAATTTTAGAAAAGACAGAGATGGAAAAAGAAATTGAATTAATAAAATGTATAATAAAAACAAGGGAAGATTTGAAAATGAATATTAAGAATTTTGAATATGCAAAAGAAGAATTGGTTGATTACTATATTTATGAAATAAAAGCAAATCAGGCAAAATTAGATTATTTAATTAAAATTGCAAAAACAAAAGGAATACAAGTAGATATGATTAATGACAAAAAATTCACGTTTGAAGAAGTAGAAGAAGAAGCTGGTTAATGTAATATTTGTCCTAAAACAAGCATAAAAATGATAATAGAAAATTATTATCATTTTTATGGGTGAATGTTATGGATAAAAATATTATAACATATTTAGCATGTATATGTTTTATTTTCATATTTGGTAGAATATTTATAGTTCCAATTAAAAAAATTTTAAAACTAATCCTAAATTCTATATTAGGTGGTTTTGTAATTTTTTTAATTAATTTAATAGGTTTAAATTTTGGATTTCACATTGGACTTAATTTTTTTACAAGTATATTAGTTGGTTTGCTTGGATTACCAGGAGTGATTTTTTTAATAATTGTCAAATTATTAATAGGTTAATATTTTATACCAATTATTTGAATAGCTATTCCTGATAAAACACCAATTAAATATAATACTCCAATAATTTTTATGTTTTCTTTGATACCTTTATTTGTTTTAAATAATACTGCTAGTCCAACTCCTGCTCCAACTAATAATCCTGATATCATTGTAGCTGCTGATATTACATTTTCTATATATAAACCAGTTAGAATAACAGATGATGCACAATTTGGTATTAATCCTATTAATCCTGCTATAATTGGTCCTAATATTGTATTTGTTTCAAAGAATTTTGCAATTAAATCTTCTCCAACAAAGTAAATTAGAACATTGATAACTAATGTTATAATTACTATAAAAATAAATATATTAATAGTATGTTTTATAGCTGATTTTAAAATACCTTTTTCGTCACAATGACAATGTTCCTTTTCACATATATCAACTATTTTCTCATTTTCCTGGTTTTGCTTTTTGATTATTCTTAAAACAAAATCTATTATAAATCCTGCTATCATACCAATCACAAGCTTTGTTGCTAGTATTTTTAAAATTATTGAAATTGGCACAGCTTCTGAAATAAATATTGGTAACATCTCATCTGAAGTTGATAAATAGACAGAAATTAATGTTCCTAATGTTATAACTCTTGCTGAATATAAATTGGTAGCAGAAACTGAAAAACCACATTGAGGAAATATACCTAGAATACTACCAATTAAAGGCCCAAATTTTCCAGATTTTTTTACTGCCTGTTTTGATTTTTCACTTGTTTTATGTTCTATATATTCCATTATTAAATATGTTATAAATAAAAATGGTAATAATTTTATACTATCAACTAATGTATCTTGTAATATTTCAATCATTTTTATCTCCTTCTCATTTTTATAATTATTTCAACTTCTTATTATCTTATTAAAATAATTTACATATTTACTATTATATCATAAAATATATGTATATTACAATATTTTTACCATATATAAAATAAATTCAAGACTTCCTTGTTAAAAATCTTGAATTTAAATATTTATCTCCTATATCTAGAATATGTTCTATACATTCTATCATTGATATTTGAATTTGGAATTATATTTACTCTAGTAGAGATTCCATTTTGATTATTGCAACTCCAGCCACTTTCGTTGTCAACATTATCGCTTTCAGTTTCGTCTTCATCTTCATTATTATTACATTGTCGTTTAAAGCATCTAATAAGTCTGCAAACTAGTTGTACCAATGCTGCTGTAATAAAAGCAATAATTGTATACACTATTGTTGCAACTAAAAAATTTAAATCAGCTATAACAAAAGTTACTATTAAAAAAATCGCAAATATAATTGCTGCAACTAATAGTGGATTATTAAATATCTTTTGTAAAGCTATAGAAATTATAATTGTAGCTAATGGTAAAGCAAAAAAAATAAGTAAAGTATCCATCTATCTCCTCCCCTTTTTTAGTATATAGTATGCTTTACTTATTAATTTTGTTAATCATAATAAACATTAACTAAATATAACCCTTGTGGTGGTAAAGTTTTTCCCGCATTTTTTCTATCTTTTGATTCTATTATTTTTGGTATTTCATTTGAATCAATTTTTTCAAGTCCAACCTCAACAAGAGTTCCAGCTATAATTCTTACCATATTATATAAAAATCCATTACCAATCAGTTCTATCCAAATTTTTTCATCTGGCATTTTTATAACTTCAGCTTTATAAATAGTTCTAACACTGCTTTTGCTACTTGTTCCACTTGCTTTAAAAGCTTTAAAATCATGTTCACCTTCAAAATATTTTACCGCTTCTTGCATTTTTTCTATATTCAATTTTTGTGGAATATGAGTTTCTAAATTTCTATATATAGCTGTTCCATATTTTGAATTATTTATAACATATCTATATTTTTTCTTTTTACAAGTCAATCTGCTATGAAAATTTTCATCTACCTCTTCAGCTGATTTTATTATAATTGATTTTTTCAAATTACTATTTAAAGCAATAGGAAATTTCTCAATAGGTAAATTAGAATTAGTTTTGAAATTTGCAACTTGTCCGTATTGCATGTACTCCCCTATCAGTTCTTCCAGATGCCATTAAATCAACCTCTTCTCCTGTTATAGTTTCAATAGCTTTTTCTATATTTCCCTGAATATTTAATTTATTTGGCTGTTTTTGCCATCCGCCCAAATTCCTTTCCATCATACTCTATCGTTAATTTTATATTTCTCAATTTTACTTTCCTTTCTAAAACTAAAAGTCGCATTATGCGACTTCCTTTGTAAATCTCTTTGTTACTAAATTACTTATTAAAATTTTCTTTAATACATCCTCTCTAAGATCAGCTATAAGTGTACCGTCTTTTGCTACTGAAATTTTTCCTGTTTCTTCTGAAACTATTACAACTAAACTATCTGACTCTTTAGATATTCCAATTGCTGCTCTATGTCTAGTTCCTAATTCTTTAGAAATATCTTTATCATCAGCTAAAGGTAAGACACAAGCTGCAGCTGCAATTTTGTTACCTGATATAATAACTGCACCATCATGAAGAGGTGTTTTAGGTTCAAATATATTTACCAATAATTGTGGTGAAACATCAGCATTCATTGGTATTCCTGTAGCTATAATATCTTGAATTTTTATATCTTTTTCTAAAACAATTAATGCTCCTGTTTTTGTTTTTGAAAGCTCTGTAGCAGCTATTACAACTTTATATATATCCTCTTTCGTTTTTGTTTCTAAATCTTTATCTATTCCAAAGAACTTTGTTATTTTGTTGCTTCCTAATTGCTCTAAAGCTCTTCTTAATTCTGGTTGGAAAATAACAATAATAGCTATTACTCCCAAATTCATAATTCCAGTTAGTATCCAATTTAATATTTTTAAATTAAATAATCCACTTAAAGATGTAGCAATAATTAAAAAAGCAATTCCCTTTATTAATTGCCACGCTCTAGAACCTTTAACAATTCTGAAAAAGCAATACAATAAAAAAATAACTAATGATAGATCTATTATTAATGTAATTAGTTCTAACGGATTAGATTGTAAAGATTTAATATATGTTAAAATATTATCTTTATAAAAATTTTCCCAATTCATTCCTATATTAATAATCATTTGTTTCTCCTATTTTTTATTTATATTAAAGCATAAACTAAAGTACCAACAGTTCCTACAACCATTAATAACGCTAATATTGCTGCCATTATTTTTATAAAAATTTGTCCTTTATCATATTGTTTTTTTGCCACTTTTTCTTTTTTAAATAATTTCATTTTTACACCCTTTCTATGTCCTTATTTAACATATTTTAAATGGACAATTTTCAATTCACTACATATTATTATAACATATAATATTAATTTTTCAAACACATTTTTTGAAAATTCCACTTTTTTCTACTTTATTATTTTTAATATACTATTTTTTATTTTAGGCTCTTCCTGTTTTATTATTAAAACCTTTTCTAATTTAGATGTAGCTTCTTTTAATTTTTCTATATCATTTGCATGAACATAAGCTAAAACATCATCTTCAAAAACCACATCACCCATCTTTTTGTTCAAAATAACGCCAACAGACGAATCTATTGTATCTTCTTTTCTCATCCTGCCTGCTCCAAGGCCACAAGCAATTTTACCAATCTCTTTTGCATCTATATTATACATAAAACCTTTTTGCTTACTATATATAGGCTCAATATATTTTGCTTTTTCAAAATTATCTACATTTTCTATATATGAAACATCTCCATTTTGGTTTTCAACAAGTTCTTTAAATTTATTATATGCATTTCCATTATAAAGATTTTGTTTTAACATTTTTTTAGCTTTATCTAGATCACCTTCAATTCCAGATAAAACAACCATATAACTCCCTAATTCAAGCACAACCTCTTCCAAATCATGTTCAATTTCTCCATTTAATGCTTTTATAGCTTCAATTACTTCTAATGAATTACCTACAGCCTTACCTAAAGGCTGATCCATATTAGTTAATACACATACAGTTTCTCTATTTACTAATTTTCCAATTTCAATCATTTCTTCAGCCAGCTTTTTTGCATCTTCCATATTTTTCATAAAAGCACCATGTCCAACTGTAATATCCAATACTATTTTATCTGCCCCACAAGCTATCTTTTTGCTCATAATACTAGAAGCAATTAGAGGTATACTCTCAACAGCAGAAATAGAATCTCTTAAATTATATAATTTCTTATCTGCTGGTGCTAAATTTAAAGTCTGTGAAATCATACTTATTCCGAATATTATCCACATTTTCTACAAAATTGTGGATATCTATATCTGTTTTGTAACCAGGAATAGATTCTAATTTATCCACTGTCCCACCAGTAAAACCTAAACCTCTACCAGACATTTTAGCAATTGGTACTCCAATTGACGCAACAAGTGGAAGTAATACCAAAGAAACTTTATCTCCAACACCTCCTGTTGAATGTTTATCCACAATAACCTTATTTAATTTTGACAAATCTAAAATTTCACCGGAATTTGCCATTGCTAAAGTTAAAAAAGTTGTTTCTTGCTTACTCATACCATTAATAAAAATCGACATAACTAAAGCCGCAGCTTGGTAATCTGTAATAATCCCTTTTGTATATCCATCAATAAAAAAATCTATTTCTTCTTTATTTAATTCCTTCTTATCCCTTTTCTTTTCTATTATTTCTAATATATTCATATACTACCTCTTTTATCTAATTTAACATGTTGCCATTGGGGTCGGAGATAAATGGCAAGTTCTTAATGACAAAATGTTTTTCTATGTATTGGTGTAAGTCCATATTCTCTTATTGCTGCCATGTGTTTTGCTGTTCCATAACCTTTATGTGATATAAAACCATACTGTGGGTATATTTCATCCCATTCTCTCATTATTCTATCTCTAGTAACTTTTGCTATAATTGATGCAGCTGCAATATTATAACATTTTGCATCACCTTTAATTATTGGTTCATAAGGTATTCCCTTTGTATTAATATGTTCTAATGCATCTACCAATATTAAATCTGGCTTAATTTTTAGTCCTTCAACAACTTCTGTTACTCCTTTTTTAGTTGCATTTAAGATATTTATTTCATCTATTTCTTCTTGCCCTATTATTGCAACTGAATAACTTATTGCTTCTTCTAAAATCAAGTCATATAATTTTTCTCTTTTCTTTTCAGAAACTTTTTTTGAATCATTTACACCTTCTATCATAGAATTTTCAGGCATAATAACTCCTGCAACTACAACAGGACCTGCTAGAGGTCCTCTTCCCGCTTCATCTATTCCACATATATTTTTGAAACCTTTTTCATATAATTCTTTTTCTATTTCTTTTAATTTTGTTAATCTTTCTATTTCTTTTTCTTTCATCTTACTTCCTTTTTCCCTATTCTTCAATTGAATCTATTTCTGTTAATGAATAAACTCCATTATATCCTAATGAGTTATAAACTTCCACTTGTTCATTTGCTTCATCAAATTTGACTAAATAATACTCATCTTCATCTAAGTCTATTTTATCTAATCCCCAATCATTAAATGTATCTTCATCCAAAACATAACATTCTGATACTGGTATCTCAGATGGGATTAAATCACTTGACACACTAGTTCCAACTTTCAATTTTCCTTGAGTTTCATATACTTCAGTTCTAACACTTGCTTTTTTTTCTTCATCAGGATTTATTCCCATTTTAAAATTAGCTTCTTCTACATACTCCTTCGCTTTTCCTTGAATTAATAACATATTTGTTCTTAGCTCTTCTAATTTTACTTTTTTTATCATTTTGCTTCCACTATTAATTGTTATCGTTCCAAGAATAATTAACACTATAATAGTTATAACTAATGATATTAAACTTATTCCATTTGATTGATTTTTAAATTTTTCCATATTTTCATCTTCCTCTTCATTTTTTTTTATTATATATTTTATATTGTTTTTTTTCAATGTTTTTTTTCTAAAATTCTATTATTTTTCACAAAACTTTCACAAATCTATTGTAATATAATCTTATTATAATATAAAATATAAACAGGAGGTTATTAAAATGGAAGAAAATGAAAATAAAAATAATGGTTTTAAAACTGTTAATTCAGATTCATATAAAACTATATATGAACCTAAAAGAAAATCTAATATAAAATTAGGATTTGGAAAAGGTTTTTTAATTCCGTTTTTTAGCGGAATACTTGGTTGTTCTTTAGTTATTGGTACTTGTTTTGGAGTTCCTTCTATTAGATCAAAAATTTTTGGAACAAATGATTTTAGTACAACAACCACAAATTCATCAGAAAATAGAGGATACGTAAGTCAGACTTCATTATCAAATTACTCTGATACATCTGTTTACGCAGCAAATAAGATTTTACCATCAATTGTAGGAATACAAGTAGAATATAATGTAAACTCTATTTTTTCTATGTTTGGAAATAGCGGAACTCAAACTGCTACTGCAAGTGGTTCTGGAATTATAATTAGTGAAGATGGTTATATTTTAACAAATAATCATATAGTTGCTACTTCATCATCTGAATCATATTATGAAGTTTCTGATGCTACAAAAGTTACAGTTACTTTATTTAATGATGAAACGAAATATGACGCAAAAATAATTGGAAAAGATGAACAAACAGATTTAGCTGTAATAAAAATAGATAAAACTGGACTTTCTAAAGCAGAATTTGCAGATTCTGATAATATAAAGGTTGGAGAATTTGCTATGGCTGTTGGAAATCCTCTTGGAATGCAAAGTAGTATCACATGTGGTGTTATAAGTGCAGTAAATCGTGAAGTTACAGATTCTGATGGTAAAAAATTCACATTAATTCAAACAGATGCTGCTATTAACTCAGGAAATAGTGGTGGAGCACTAGTTAATAGTGAAGGTAAAGTTGTTGGAATTAATACTTTAAAACTATCAGGTACAGGAATTGAAGGTATGGGATTTGCTATTCCTATTAATTCTACAACTGATATAACTTCACAATTAATACAATATAGTAAAGTAAAAAGACCTTATATTGGAATTTCTGGAATGGATTTAAATGAAAAAACAGCAAAAGCAAATAATTTAGTAGCTGGTATTTACGTTAAATCAGTTGATGATTTTTCCGCAGCCGAAAAAGCTGGTATTAAACCAGGAGATGTTATAATAGAAACAGATGGTAAAAAGATTTCAACTATGGATGAGTTAAATGAAATTAAAAATTCTCATAAAATTGGTGAAGAAATGAAAATAAAAGTAAATCGCGACGGACAAGAAAAAGAGTTAACTATTACTTTAGGAGAACAACCTTAACTTAAATAAAAATATATATTTCACTTTTAGTTCACACAATGGACAAAATTAATTGTTAAAATACCAACATAGTCAATAAAAAATTGACTACAAATAAAAAAACATCCCCTTTTATTTTCAAAAAAAGAAGCTTTTAAAATGAAGTGAACACATATCGTTCACTTCAAAAAAGCTTCTTTTTTATATTACAACTACATCCATTTCACTTGTAGATGTTTCATTTCCATATGCATAAATTATATATAATGTATTTTCTGTTAAATAAAATTCAGTTGAGTTTTCAATATTATATATATCACTAGATGAATCTCTATTATAAATATTATAACCTAATGCTCTTAAATCTTTTGATTTTTTTTGTTCATTAGATATTTCTTCTTTAATTATAGATTGAACCTTTTGTTCATCTATATTTTCTTTTTGGATAACATCTTTCAAAGATACCTCTTTATCTGTTTTTAAATCATAATTATATGTTTGTATAATTACTTTTTGTGCATTTGAACCTTCTTTGAGATTTGATTTTATCATAATAGATAAAATATTATCTTGAATATCTGCCACATATTCCACTGAATATATTGTATTTTTATTCTCACTTTGTACAACATTTTGGGCAATTTTAACAAATACATTTTTTATTTCTTCATTAAATTTTTCTGCAATCTCATTATCTATATTAACACATGGTATATGTAAATCAACATCATAATCATTTATTTTACTACCTTTTTTCTCATATATTGTATAAACCAAATCTTTGTCTTGATCTACCTTTTTATTATTATATTGTTCCTTTGTATTTTTTAAACTATTAGAAAATATATCATTAAATTCTGATTTTAAAATTTCTATTTGTTCGTCACTTTTTTTTGCAAAACTTCCCTCAATACCGATTCATTCCTAATACTTTTCTAAGATCAAAAACTGAATTTAATTGAGTATATATAGCTACAATAATTGCAATTGCACAAACAGCAACAATTGTAGTGTAAATTATAACTTGTCTATTTTTTATTTTTCTTTTGTCTGGTAATACAACATTCATATTTTATTTTCCCTTTCTTATGTACTCTATTTTATTATAACATTAATTTTTTTATTAATCAACATTTTATTAAATTATTGACTATTTAATATTTTTGAGGTATTATATTGTAGATTAAATTTATACAGAAATGAGGAATTTTAAATATATGTTATGTTCAGAATGTAATAAAAACCCAGCAATAATTTTTTATAAAAAAATAGAAAATAATAAAGAAACCTTAGAAGGTTATTGTTATAATTGTGCAAAAAACAAGGGAATAAATCCAGCAGAAGTTTTATCAGGTCAAAGTGAAGCATTTTCTAAAAATCAACCATTTATAAATGATATGACAAAACAATTTGAATCACTTTTTAAAGATTTAGCAGAAAATATAAATTTAGAAGATATTGAAAATATTGAAGGAGCTATTACTTTTGATAGCCAAAATGAAAATGAGGATGGTCCTAAAATAACAGGTGCCGCTATTCCTCTTGGATCTCTATTTTCTAATATGTTTCAAGCTAAAAATTCTCCAAAACAAGATGATGAAGATTTTAGCAATTCTAGAAAAAAAGTAAAAGTTGACAAGAAAAAAGCCAAAAAGCAAAATAAAAAGAAAAAATATCTTGATGTTTTTGGTACTAATTTAACAAACAAGGCTAAAAATAACAAGCTTGATATGGTAATAGGTAGAGAAAAAGAAATTCAAAGAATAATTCAAATTTTAAATAGACGTTCTAAAAATAATCCATGTTTAATTGGTGAGCCAGGTGTTGGTAAAACAGCAATTGCACAAGGTTTAGCAATAAGAATTGCAAATCAAAATGTTCCTGCTAAACTTTTGAATAAAGAAGTTTATTTATTAGATATTACATCTGTCATTGCTGGTACACAATTTAGAGGACAATTTGAAGCCAGAATGAAAGGTATTATTGATGAATGTGTAGAATATGGAAATATTATATTAGTAATTGATGAAATTCATAATATTATAGGTGCTGGAGATGGAGAACATTCCATGAATGCTGCAAACATTTTAAAACCAGCCCTATCTAATGGAGATATACAATTAATTGGAACTACAACTTTAAAAGAATATAGAAAATATATTGAAAAAGATTCTGCATTAGAAAGACGATTCCAACAAGTTTTAGTAGAAGAGCCAAATATTGATGATTCCATTAGCATATTAGAAGGTATTAAAAAATATTATGAAGAATATCACAAAGTTAAAATATCATCAGATGTTATAAAAAATGCAGTAATAATGTCTGAAAAATATATTAATGATAGATTTTTACCTGACAAAGCAATTGATATTCTAGATGAAGCATGTTCTAGAATAAACTTAGAAAACAAAGATTTATACAAATTAGAAACATTAAAACAAGAACTTAATGAGGTTCAATCTGAAAAAGAAGAAGTTATTGCCGCTGACTCAACAGAAGATTATCAAAGAGCAGCAGATTTAAAAACACGTGAATGTCAACTAATTGAGGACATTGACAAACTTAATAAAAAAATGAAACCTAAACAATTAACTATACAAGATATAGCTAATGTTGTTGAAAGTTGGACAAAAATTCCAGTCAAAAAAATAACAGAAGCTGAAACACAAAAATTACTTAATTTAGAATCAAATCTTCATAAAAGAATAATAGGTCAAGATGCAGCAGTATCTGCTGTTTCAAGAGCAATCAGAAGAAATAGAGCTGGATTAAAAAGTACAAAAAGACCACCTTCTTTTATATTTGTAGGTCCTACTGGAGTAGGTAAAACTGAGCTTGCAAAAAGTTTAGCATATGAAATGTTCGGAAGTGAAGATTCAATTATTAGAATAGATATGTCAGAATATATGGAAAGTCATTCAACTTCAAAATTAATTGGTTCACCTCCTGGATATGTTGGCTATGACGATGCTGGTCAATTAACAGATAAAGTTAAAAGAAAACCATATTCTATTATTCTTTTAGATGAAATTGAAAAAGCTCATCCAGATGTATTTAATATTTTATTACAAGTATTAGATGATGGAAAATTAACAGATAGTCAAGGAAACTCTGTAAACTTTTCAAATACAATTATTATTATGACATCAAATGCTGGTTCAAATACAAATACAAATTCAATAGGATTTGGACAAACAACTTTTAACAAAAGCAAAACAATGGATAAATTAAAAGATGTATTTAGACCTGAATTTTTAAATAGGGTTGATGAAATCATTGGATTTGACGCTTTAACTAAAGAACAACTTATGCAAATTGTTGATTTAATGTTAAATGATACTCGAAAAGCATTAAATGATAAAGATATTAAAATGGAAATTTCAGAAGCAGCAAAAAATTATATTCTACAAAAAGGAACAGATATCAAATTTGGTGCTAGACCTTTAAGAAGAGCAATTCAAAGATATGTTGAAGATGAGTTATCTGAAATGATTTTAAAAGATGAACTACAAGATGGTCAAACAATTATAATAGATTTTGAAAATGAAAAATTAAAATTTCAAGTTAAATAGGAGAAAAAAATGTTAAAATACGTACCAAATACACTAACAATCATTAGATTTTTTCTAATTCCATTTATATTGTTTTACATTTTTACCGGAAATTATATTTTTGCATTTGTGTTTTTCACAATTTCTGGTATTACTGATATTGCTGATGGTTTTATAGCTAGAAAATTTAACTTAATATCTAATTTTGGCAAATTAATTGATCCACTAGCAGATAAATTAACACAAATATCAACACTTACTTCATTAGTAATTAAAGATATAATTCCACTTTGGATTTTACTTATAGTTCTTTTTAAAGAATTTATAATGATAGTAGGAGCATCATTCCTTTATGGAAAAGATGTAGTTGTATATAGTAAATGGTATGGAAAACTTGCAACAGTTTTGTTTTACCTTGCAATTGTTTCCTCTTTTATAGTTAAACAATTTAATTTATCTGGAATTTGGAATAATGTAGATTTATTTTTATATTGCTTAGCTATATTTACAACAGTGTTTTCTCTTATAATGTATATAAAACATCTATATAATAATGGTTTTATTGATAAACAAGATTTAAAAAAAGAAGTCACAGTTGTTAAAAAGAGGGATTAAGGGACGTTCTTTCCTTCCCTCTTTTAGGGATTTTGGGACACTCCTTATCTATTTGGCACTACTCCTCTGGGGAGATGGTGTCATTATTTTTTTATTTATGATTGATTGGAGTGAAAATTAGAAATTGTTAATTATTAGAATGAGGAATGTTCAGGGCAAAATGTATTATATTATTTTTTATTTCATTACTCGGCTCCCTTCATACACTAAGAAGTTGTTATATTAGAAAATGAGCCTCCTTCACTCAGACCCTTTCGTACCTCAAGTGCCGTGAACATCCCTCATTTTCTAATATAACAACTTCTAAAGCTTTTTCAGGTCGCATTCGTAATTACATGCAAAATAATATAATACATTTTGAACCTGAAAGAGGCGTATTCTAATAATTTACAAATTCTTTTTGAACGAAATGAACGATTAAATAAAAAAATAATGACACCATCTCCCCAGAGGAATAGTGCCAAATAGATAAGGAGTGTCCCCAAATTCCTAAAAGAAGGAAGGAAAGAAAGAACGTCCCAACCCCACAAAAAACGCCACATTAGTGGCGCCACGTTTATTCAATTTTCTCTATAATAAACTAATTTCGTTATATTGTCAAATTTTGGTTTTCACAGAATTCAGCCCTACAAATATAAAGCTAGGCGAAAGCCAGTGTCAACGCCGGAACCGCCGGGACCGTCGTAGTAGCGACTAGAAGCTGTATAGTAAGAGCCACTGTTGAGGTAACGGCCACCCCTGCTAACTCTGTAAGATGTGTTATAAGCCTCCATTGTCCATTCCCAAACATTTCCTCCTAAGTCATATATATTTTTTACTGCAAATAATCCTGTATTTCCTGGTTTTCCATATATTGATGAAACATCTG
>Ga0310697_10003587_pt1 | contig 15650 bp, 13 predicted proteins | sample 172DNAGHGlowgp2_FD_203883 | JGI IMG/M metagenome (GOLD analysis project Ga0310697, IMG submission 203883) | Sheep rumen microbial communities from Palmerston North, Manawatu-Wanganui, New Zealand - 1728 DNA GHGlow gp2 (v2) (version 2) | ecosystem: Host-associated > Mammals > Digestive system >... | reverse complement strand
GACTGCTGTCGACAGCGTCATCGTGGTCGTCGATGCTGCCAAAGGCGTCGAGTCGCAGACGGAGAAGTTGGTCGAAGTGTGCCGTATGAGGAATACACCCATCATCGTGTTCATCAACAAGATGGATCGCCCTGGTAAAGATGCCTTTGAACTGTTGGATGAAATTGAGCAGAAACTGAACCTGAAGTTGACTCCGTTGAGTTGGCCCATCAATATGGGACCGAAGTTCAAAGGTGTGTACAGCATCTACGACAAGAGTCTGTATCTCTTCAACTCCGACAAGCAGCACATCACCGAAGGCATTGCCTTCGATGACCTCAACAATCCAGATTTGGATACGATGCTGGGTGAGGATGCCGAGACATTGCGTAATGAGACCGAGTTGGTGCAAGGTGTTTATGACGATTTCTCGCGCGAAGCCTATCTGAAAGGCGACATCTGCCCTGTGTTCTTTGGCTCTGCCTTGAACAACTTTGGTGTAAAGGAACTGCTGGATTGTTTTATCGAGATTGCACCTACGCCTATTGGACGCGACACGTTGGAACGCCGCATTGAGCCGACCGAAGAGAAATTTACGGGCTTCGTCTTCAAGATACATGCCAACATGGACCCCAACCACCGCGACCGTATCGCTTTCGTGCGCGTGGTGTCGGGCCGCTTCGAGCGCAACAAGAACTATTTCCACGTGCGTCAGCGCCGCGAGTTGAAGTTCTCCAATCCTACCGCCTTCATGGCGCAGAAGAAGTCGGTGCTCGATGAAGCCTATCCCGGCGACATCGTGGGTCTCTACGATGCCGGCAACTTCAAGATTGGCGATACCTTGACCGAGGGCGAAATCCTCAACTACAAGGGCATCCCGAGTTTCTCGCCAGAGCAGTTCCGCTATGTGGAGAATGCCGACCCGATGAAGTCGAAACAGTTGGCCAAGGGTTTGGAGCAACTCACCGATGAGGGTGTGGCACAGCTCTTCACGGGCAAGATGACGGGGCGCAAGATCATCGGCACGGTGGGTGAGTTGCAGTTTGAGGTCATCCAATACCGACTGCTGCACGAGTACAATGCCTCTTGCCGCTATGAGCCCATTTCGCTCTATAAGACCGCATGGATCACCAGCGACAACGAAGCCCAACTCGCCGACTTCAAGATGCGCAAGTCCTTGAATCTGGCAGAGGACAAAGAGGGTAGGGACGTCTTCCTTGCCGAGTCGCCATACGCCTTGCAGATGGCCATGGAAAAGTACCCCGACATCGAGTTCCACTTCACTTCGGAGTTTTGATTTTTTCAACTTTTTTCTTGCATCAATTCAATTATTCCCTAACTTTGCAGTGATAAACAGTTAAACAATTGACTGCGTCGAATTATCATTTCAACAAACAACAATTAAACATCATCGCTATGGGATTATTTAAAGAATTCAAAGAGTTTGCCGTTAAAGGCAACGTGATGGACATGGCTATTGGTGTCGTCATCGGCGGCGCTTTTGGCAAGATCGTTACCTCGTTGGTGTCCGACATCATCATGCCGCTCATTGGTGCTGTCACGGGTGGCCTCAACTTCACGGAGTGGAAGTGGGTCATTCGCGAAGCTGTCATGGAGGGTGAAAATGTCGTGAAGCCTGAGCTGGCCTTGACATGGGGTAACTTCATTCAGGTCATCTTCGACTTCCTCATCATCGCTTTCTGCATCTTCTTGGTGGTGAAAGGCATTAATTCATTGAAGAAGAAGGAAGAACCAGCACCTGAAGCTCCCAAGGGCCCAAGTCAAGAAGAACTCCTCACCGAAATCCGCGATTTGCTGAAGAACAAGTAATTGTTTCAGGCAGATTGAAAAAGGCAGGGTGTACCTGATTGAAGGGTGCACCTTGCTTTAAATGTATCGAACGCATTGACTTACCAAGCGACACCATCTATGAATATGGCGTGCCGCTCAATTAAATACAAAACCATAAAAACTGAATTCTAGAAAGTGGAATGTAACTGACACATAATTTAAAACACTGAGCTTTGCTCTTGTTCTCTCCGCTGAAAACTGGACACTTTCATAGGTAAGTGAGAATAAGTGCAATTAGTTCACGCCTATGGCGTGGGCTTTTTGTATTTACCTACTTATCTTGGTAGTCCAGAAATCCACAGCGGAAGGTAATGCAAAAAGTTTCCACGCTTTTTTATTGCTTTTTGGGAGCAATGCTCGGCAAAAGGCAAACCTAATGAACGAACTCCCACACATAGGAGAAGCTATACGCGCCGAACTGAAGCGGCAGGGTCGCAGCAATGTCTGGCTGGCGCAGCAGCTGTCGTGCAACCCACGCACCGTCAGCAAGATTTTCCATAAGCATTATATCGACACTTACCAGTTGTGGCAAATCTCTAAAGCCCTTGATTACGGTTTCTTCCAGCTGTATTCCAAGTTGCTATAGATGCCCAAATTGGCGGGGTTTTGTGCCTGAATTGGGCGGTGGGAATTGTTGGGAGCAAACTAATTATGCCATAGTTTTGCAATTCTAATGGTTTTTATATGGAAACATGTAGCTCAACAATAGGAAATGTCATAGACTTTTGCATTTTGGTGGTGGCCGTCATTGCAGCTATTATATCTTACAGGGAGTATAAGGGTCACAAAATAAAGGAAGACAACAAACTCCTTTCCCAACTGAATAAACGATACTTAGAAAATGATGATGTACAAACCGTAGTGAGGTATCTTCGTAAGAACGAACCCGCAAACATAATACCTTCTTCATATCAAATTGATTTGTTTTTGCGGTTTTTTGAAGAATTGGGAGTTTATTTGAAAAGCAAAAGTCTTAAAAAAGAAGATGTATTGAGTTTCTTCGGATATTATTTCTATCGTTTTGATGAATGTAAGTGTGGACAGAAACTAAAGGATAAGATTGATAATGAAGATGAAAAAATAATCTATCTGAATGATTTTAGAAATCTTATCAAGCCATACCCTAACGAATGGCAGGAAGATGATGAAAAAAAGGAAATAACTATATAAATACATAACACTATGACCATATTAAAATGCCCAGAATGTGGTAAAAAATTCATTGATACGGATCAAGCTTGCCCCAATTGTGGCTGCCCTGCCAAAGAATGTTCAGTCTTCTTGGATAATAGCCAAACTGAAAAAAAGTTTGATAGAATCAGTTTGTTACCGGGAGAAACTGTTGTTGCTTCTGCTGAGTTTAACATTATCCCATTTATTATTCTATGCTCGGTTTTGGCTATCATAAGCATTATTTTGATTAACATCTTTGATTCTAATGGTATCTATAATTTAGGGTTGGCTATATGCTTAATATCTATGCTTATAATTAGTACGCTTTCTGCGGTTCTTGTTGCCAGTACCTCATGGGCAATGTATTTTGTCATAACAAATAAACGGGTTATTGCCTATTACGGTTTAATCATTTGGGTGTCCTTTGAATTGAAGATTGAAAAAGTGGAATCTGTAACTATTAATCAAGGTTTGTTGGGACGAATTTTCAAGTGTGGAAGGGTACAAGTATGCGGTGTCGGATCGAGTAAAGTCAAAGTGCCGTTCGTTAAACGTCCGTTTGATTTTAGACAACATTTTTTTGATATACAATACGCTGAAAAACATAATAGTTTAGATTAATTATGGCCCTTATCAAATGTCCTAATTGTAGTAAACAGATTAGCAACAAAGCGGTATTTTGTCCGCATTGTGGAATTGATGTACAGAATGAGTTACATAGAAATCGAGAAGAACAAAGGCAAAACGAACCAAGTGAAAACAACCTATCAACTTCGTGGTTTTTGGTTTGGTGCGAAGAACAACGGCAAAAAAAACGTAAACGAAATCTCATAATTGTGATAGTCTCTATTTGCGTTGGGATTGCACTTATGGCGTGTGCCTTTCTGTTTTACAATGATGTGACTCGGACCGATATGGTAGAAAAAACTGGTGAAAATGATTTAGAATTACAACTTTCGTACAAAGAGAAAAAAGCAAATGAATTGAAAGAAGAGCATTTACTGGTTTTTAATGATGAGTCATTGTCAACAATATTCGAAACATTGGAGTATATTTACCACGTTGATATTGATTATGAAGAATGCATCGCTTCACAAAATATAACTGCACGTTTCATTGAAGAAGAATCCATTGACGATGTGTTGGAAACGATTGCAATAGTAACTAATACAACGATAACTAAAAAAGGGAATCGTTATGTTTGTGTTAAAGGTGAAAAATGCCAACAAACGACAGATAATCAATATACTAATGATGATCTCTATTTGGAAAAAGGATGGCTTTTTATCATGAGAAGGCTAAAATGTCCAAGTACGGCCTCTTTGTCGGGTTATGTGTCACCAAAAGAAGAAGCAAATAAAGGCATGGCAAATGAACTAGGTATTAAGGGACTTGATATAGCCTTATTTAGAGTGGATGCACAAAACAGTTTTGGCGCGATGTTGGAAGTGACATATTTTGTCTTTTACCATAATGGAGAGCCAAAAGTTGTGATGGAGCATGAGGAAGTTGTAAAAGCAATGTATTCAACCTATGGGCTAAGTAATACTTTAGGTTTAATGGGGTATTACGACTGATTCAAGACTGATTACATAACTTATCAATTACAACTAATAAGCGGCACCAAAAATAGGCGGCAGAAGTTGCCTTTTCCCATCCCTTTTCCTATTTTATCTTCCACGTAAACGACAAAAACATCGGCTTTACGCGAAATATAAATGCTTTTCTGGTTTTGATATTGCTTCAAATTTCTGGGTCAGCGGATATTTCTGATAACAAAATTTCTGGGTCAGCGGATTATAGGTAAACGGATTTTGCTCTATACAAATGACTATCAAAAGGATAGCGAGACAAGTGTTTTACACCTTTCTTATCTTATAGATGTTAGAAAAGCTTTTCTTGAAGCGTATCCGCGTAAACGATAAAAATATCAGCTTTACGCGAGATATAGATTTATTTCTGGCTATATGACCGCAAAAATTTATTCAAATAGCCAAAAAAAATATTTATTTCTGGCTAAATAAAGAAATAATTGTACCTTTGTAGCCAAAAATAATCGAAACGCAATGCAAATAATTGGCAGAAAAGAAGAGATTAAAGAACTGCAAAGAATCTATGATTCAACAAGTTCGGAGTTTGTTGTGGTCTATGGTCGCCGCAGGGTGGGGAAGACGTTCCTCGTCAGGGAATTCTTCCAAGATAATTTTGTGTATTATGCTACTGGGGTGGCACGTGGCAACCGAAAGGAACAATTGGTCCATTTCCATAATAGGCTGATTCGCTATGGCTCGCCTGATGAGCAGACCATGCCCTCCAATTGGTTTGAGGCTTTTGAACGGCTTGAGGCTTTGGTCGGGAAGTCAAAGAAGAAACGGAAGGTCGTTTTCTTGGACGAGTTGCCGTGGATGGATACGCAGAAATCCGAGTTTCTGAAGGCTTTGGAACTGTTTTGGAACGAATGGGCTTCGGCGCGAAAGGACATCGTCCTCGTGGTGTGCGGCTCTGCGGCCTCGTGGATGGTGAACAAGGTCATCAACAACCGAGGAGGCCTGCACAACCGACTGACCTGCAAAATGAAACTACTGCCGTTCACACTTTCGGAAACCAAGGCGTATCTTGAAAGCCAAAAATTCAAGTGGGACAACTTGAGCATTGCCGAGTGCTATATGATTCTTGGCGGCATACCTTATTATCTGCATCTGTTGGATAAAAACCGAAGTCTGGCACAAAACATAGATAGACTGTTCTTCTCCAAATCGGCGCTTTTGGTCGATGAGTTCGACAATCTCTATAATTCATTGTTTTCGAAATCAGAGGATTATGTGCGTATTGTCGAGGCACTTTCGAAGAAGAAATCGGGCTTTACACGTGACGAGATCTGCAAAGGTACCAAGTTGAGCAACGGTGGCGGCTTGACTCGGAAACTCATAGCTCTTGAGCAATGTGGCTTTATCAGGAAATTCAAGACCATCGGCGAGGTGCCCTACATCTACCAGTTGTCCGACTGCTTCACCTTGTTTTATTTCCAATTCCTGAAAAACGGCCAGTATTCCGACCAGGGAACTTGGATGCACTTGTTGACCACCAACACTTGCACCACTTGGCGCGGCTTGGCTTTCGAACGGTTGTGTTTCGCTCATTTGCAACAGATTAAGCACAAATTGGGCATTTCCGGCATCTTGACGAACACCTGTTCCTATTATTCCAATCAGGCCCAAGTGGATATGGTCATCGACCGCGCCGACCGTGCCGTGACGGTATGCGAGATGAAGTTTTCGGAACGCCCCTACGTCATCACGAAGTCGGAATGGGACAAGATTGAGGAACGTTTGAATGTGGTGCAGCAACACTTCAAACGAAAGACCATTTTTTTTGCCATGGTAACTACAAATGGTCTTGCAAAGAACAAGTATTCAATCAATTATGTACAGCAAGAGATAACCTTGAATGATTTCTTTTGACTTATTTTTGGCTATACAACCATAAAAATTCATTCAAATAGCCAAAAATAATTGTAATTTTTGGCTGTATAGCATCAAATTTAGTTCATGATAGCCCAAAATAATCAATTTTTGGAAATCATCGCCGTTTCCCCAAAAAACACTACATTTGCAGTTTCAATGAATAGTCACAATGAAGCGCAAGCTTTTGCTCATCATAGGATTCGTCTTTTGCATCGCTTTTACCGCGAGGGCAACGCACCAACGTGCTGCAGAAATCACCTATACCTGGCTCGGTGGCAATGCCTACGAGTTTACGCTGACCACCTACAACGTGCCCAACGCTGCTTGGGAACAACGCGACTCCCTGTTTGTGCAGTGGGGCGATGGCGGCGAGGAGTACATCCCCCGAATCCATTATGAGAGCATAGGCGCCGACTTCGTCCTAAATATCTATAAGGCCGTTCATAATTACTCTTCTTCTGGTAGTTACACCATCAGCATGGAGGATGCCAACCGCAACTTTGGCGTGGTCAATGTGCCTAACTCGGTCATGGTGCCCATGCATATCGAGACGGAACTGGTCATCAACCCATTCCTCGGCTACAACAACTCGGTGCAACTGCTCAACCCTCCTGTCGATAAGGGTTGCGTGGGTAAGCTCTATCTTCACAACCCCTCGGCATACGACCCAGACGGCGATAGTTTGAGCTATCGTTTGGTACACTGCAAAGGCACCGACGGCATGGAGATTCCTGGGTACACTTATCCGCAGGCCTCGCATTCGTTTGACATCGATCCCGTCACAGGAGACCTTCGCTGGGATGCGCCTGTGGTGCAAGGCGAGTACAATGTGGCTTTTATGGTCGAGGAATGGCGCCACGGCGTGAAGATTGGCTCCGTCGTCCGCGACATGCAGATCCTGATTTCACATTGCGACAACGAGCTGCCCGAGATACAATGCAACGACCAATACTGCCTCGTGGCTGGCGAACAACTGGACTTCGTCATCTCGGCTTCCGACCCCGACGGCGACAATGTAACTTTGACGGCCTCAGGTGCGCCATTCGAGGTTGCGGTGAGCCCCGCCATCCTCAACCCCGAATCAGCCTTTGGCCTGCAGCCTCAAATGGAGTTCTTGTGGAACACCGGCTACGCCCACATCCGCAACACGCCTTATCAGGTGGTGATTCATGCCAAAGACGACGCTTCCCCCGTCAGCCTCACCAATCTCAAGACGGTGACCATCAACGTGATGGGGCCGAAAGTGCTGAACCTCAACGCGGAAATGCTCGGACATGACGCGACGCTTTCGTGGTCGGCCTATCCGTGCTCCAATGCAGTGGCTTTGCTCGTCTACCGCAAGGCAGGCTGCGATGGCTACGAACCTGATGTGTGTGAGACGGGCATCCGTGAAGGATACCAACTCATAGCGACGTTGAATGGTGCCGCGGCGACCTCCTACATCGACCTGGATTTGCCTCCTGGAATGTCATACGAATACCGCATCTTAGCCCAGTTCCCCGACGGAGCTTTGAGCATCGTCAGCGATGCGTCCTGCGTGACCCTGAAGAACGACAGCCCGCTGATGACCCATGTCACCAACGACAGCACCGACCTCGAAGCGGGGCAAGTCGTTGCCTGCTGGACCCAGCCGAAAGAGATTGACGAACAATACATCGCTCCTTTCAGTTACAGTCTGACACGCCTCCTTGACGGTGAAACCGATGTCGTTTACGAAGGTGCCGACACCACTTTCCTCGATGCCCATGTCAATTTAGCAGAGGTCTCTTCGCTTCAATATAAGGTGGAAATGCGCGATGCCCAACAGCAGCTGATGGGAACGAGTGCCATGGCTTCGGCGGTCATGCTTTCGGCCAATGGCAGCAACGGTGCAGCCAACCTTTCGTGGACCGAAGCCGTCCCATGGATTGTGGACAGCACACAAGTCTTCAGGGAAGAGAACAGTCAATTCGTGAGAATTGCCACTGTGACGGGCATGGCCTATACCGATACCGACGTGGAAAGCGACGAGACCTATCGCTATTATGTGCGTACCTTCGGCCATTATACCATGGAAGGCATCATGCAACCCTTGGTCAACTATTCTGCCATTAAGACGGTGCGCATCGGGCACGAGGAACCTGTGGAGGAATTCTCTTATACCTTGCCCAATGTCATCACCCCTAATGGTGACGGCTTCAACGATGTCTTTGAGCCCAAGGTGACAGGCCTGTCACTGATTACGGGAGCCAAGACGGTCATCTTCAACCGTTGGGGCAACATCTTACACGACACCGACGACCCGCTCATCCAGTGGGATGGCAAGAGCAAGCAGACCAAGATGGATTGCCCTCCTGGAACGTATTTCTATGTCACCGACATCACCTATATGGGTGAGGCAGGAGAGGAGACACTGCATCTGCAAGGGTCGATTACCATTGTCCGATAAAAACCAGTAGAGACGGTGCATGCACCGTCTCTACGTTTTTTTTTGGATTTCTTGGCCGTAGGCCAATCCCATAAATCAATATTTCATCATCTCGATGAGGTCGACCATGCGGTTGGAATAACCCCATTCGTTGTCGTACCACGACATGATCTTCACCATCTTGCCCATCACCATAGTGCTTTGGGCATCGAAGATGCTGCTGTGCGGGTTGTGGATGACGTCGCAGCTCACGATCGGGTCCTCGGTGTATTCGAGCACACCCTTCATTGGGCCTTCGGCGGCTTCCTTCATGGCGGCGTTGATCTCTTCCTTCGTGGCTTCGGTCTTCAGCATGCAGACGAGGTCGACGAGCGAACCGGTGGGCGTAGGAACGCGGACGGCGATGCCGTCGAGCTTGCCATTCAGATCGGGGATGACGATACCCACGGCCTTGGCGGCACCCGTGGTGGTCGGGATCTGCGACAGGGCGGCGCTACGGGCGCGGCGCAGGTCACTGTGCGGACCGTCGAGGATGACTTGGTCGTTGGTGTAGCTGTGGATGGTGGTGATGTAACCCTGCTCGATGCCGAAGCGGTCGTTCAAGACCTTGGCGACAGGAGCCAGGCAGTTGGTGGTGCAGGAGGCGTTGCTGACACATTCGATGTCGTCAGTCAGGTCGTTGTTGTTCACGCCGACAACGATGGTGGCGTCGATGGCGTCTTTCGAAGGAGCCGAGAGGATGACCTTCTTGGCGCCGTTCTTCAGGTGGTCGCCATAGCCGCCCTTGCTGCTTTCCTTTGAACGGAACACACCGGTGGATTCAACCACGACATCGGGGGTCTTGCCCCACTTGATGTTCAGCGGTGAACGCTCGGCCGTGACGGGGACGCGCACGCCGTTGACGATCAGTGCAGTCTCGTCATATTCCACCGTGCCAGGGAACTTGCCCTGCGTGGAGTCGTATTTCAACAAGTGGGCCAGCACCTTGGTGCTCGTCAGGTCGTTGACGCCCACGATTTCCAGATTCGGACGTTCGCAGATGATGCGGAACACGTTGCGGCCAATGCGGCCGAAACCATTGATACCTACTTTAATCTTTTCCATTTGGTTATAGTTTAATGATTGTTCGTTATTTGTTGTCATTGTTCTGTAGAGCCAAGTTCCTCCACATATTTAACTATTTGTGGACGCAATATATGAAGATCTTCTTCGATCACTTTCCATACAATATCCTTTTCCACTTGATGATAACCATGAATGAGGAAATCTCTCATACCTGTGATTTGCCTCCATGGCGTTTCGGAATGGCTGTCTCTAAATTCGAAGGTTAGCATATTGGCCGCTTCACCGATAATCATTATGTTGTACACCACAGCATGATATCGCATCCGGTCAGCCACAAAAGTCTCCATGTCATCGCTTCCAACGTATTGGAAAATGGTGTCGATGGCCTCCAAAATGTCAGTCAGTCGTTTAGGATCTTTGCTTGGTTCTCTCATAAATCAGTATTTTGTCGCGATCGGCACTTTCTCGGGCAAATGGTAAAAGTCCACCAACGGTGATCAAATCAACCTCACAACCCAATAGATCTTTCAAGTCTTCATACATCCCTCCTAATGTGAAAAGGCTGAAATGCTGTGACTTGTCGGGTACAAAAAGAATGTCTACGTCACTTTGTGGTGTCTGTTCACCTCGTGCGTAGGAACCAAAAAGCCACGCCTTCAGAACAGGTTGCGTTCTGAAGTAATCAGCAATGACTTTTATCATGTTTTTTGTACTCATTGTCTACAATTGATTTTAATCCGAGTGCAAAAATACCACTATTTTTTGAACAATCAATTCAAGCGCAGTTTTTTTTCGGTCTCTGTATTGTCCGCTCATTGGGAAAATGCGTATTTTTGCTTTTGCAATCGAATAAGTGAGACAATGTCTGAAACCTTCAAATCGCAAGCCCTTGAGGCCAATCTGGCGCAAACGCGCTACAAAGATATCTTCATCCCTGAAGAACACCAACAATTTATCGACCTGTCGGCCAAATACTTTGGCATCAACAAACGCGCCAAAGAGTGTATCACCGAATACCATCATCCCTTGTCGAACCATACCTTCGTGACCGAAGAGTTGCGCAAGATGCTCCTTGACGACTTTTGGTTCTATACCCGTGATGATATCCCTACCGACGCCCTCCACATCCCTTTGGAGATGATGCACAGCCTGCTGAAGCCCGAAGTGGCAGCCAAACTGCGGCTCAATATCATTATCACTTTGATGGAGTTTGCTGATAAGACGTTCACGTCATTGCGAGGAGGAACGACGACGCAATCTAGTCATGAAGTTGCATCGCAAGGCGATGCTTCAAACGTTGATGAAACTACAACTCTAGATCGCTTCGTGCCTCGCAATGACCTTATTGCCACTGTTTTCACTATTCTGAATGACGCTTTTGAGGGCAACAAAGATGTCTTCATCTTGGCCACGAAACATGCCGGACGTTACCTCGACAAGGTGGCGCACGACGAGCGGTTCAAGGACCAGGCCTGCCAACTGCTCCGCAGGATGCTGCAAGAGAATTACCGCTATTGGCAAGAGACCTCGCAAGTGGAAAACTGGGTGAAGGGTAAGAAAACCTTGCTGAATGATGAGGAAGTCAAGACGGTTTGCGACGAAATCGGCATTCCGTATTTCGACCAACTCAATGCCGACTTGAATGCCGCCGACACTTGGGAGAAACTGACCAACATGCCCCATTATGAGCAGGTGGCTAAGCGCTTCACCGAGTCGGAGAAGGCTTTTCCGCATTTCATCACGAAATTCCACTACGTGTTCTTCCTCCTGCATTTGCCAGGTATGGAAAACCAGCGTGAGCGTCTCATCTGGAACATGGACCGCATGATGCGCGATGCCGTCGACGAGATGCCCCAAGACGAACTGATACCCTTTATCGACACGATTTTCGGCTTGGCCGAAGAGTTGCGCAAGGATTACATGTCGGCTGTGCTTGATTTCCAACAGACACTTGGTCTCAAGATTATCGATGTGGACCAGACCGAGCAGAAGGAAATCGTCAACTATTTCGAGAAGAAACTCATCAACTTCGGTTTTGTCACACCAGGCAATGTGTTTGTGGGCGAGGATTGGCAACTGTCTGTGGATGAGAATCATATCAAGAATATCCGCGTATGGCTTGAGTTGATCGAGCATTCGAAGACGCCCATGGAAAAGCTGTTGTCGGCTTTGATCGTCAACCTGAAACTGGGTGGCATCTTCCTCAGCGACACCGACCTCTTCCAGCGCGAAATCACCAAGGTGCTCAACTCCAACATCACGCCTTATTATAAGAAGGTGAAGCAGCTGACGCGCATCTTCCCCGTCTACTTCAATGAGATTGGTGCCGAGGGCGAAATCCGCAACGTGACCACCAACATGGATGAAATCTCGGGCCGTCAGGACAAGCTGGTGCATTTCCTTCGCAAGCAGGTGCACACTGAAAGCAATAACACCCTTATCGGCCTGACCTTCGATGTGTTCAAGTTCTGGAGCGACGGCAACCTTGACCCTTTGAAGCCCATCTTGCCCAACAACGTTTTCGAAAGCATCGACAAGGAAAGCACTTGGTTTGTGCCCATCCACAACCTTGTGCAGACCATGTGTGAGATTTCGTGCCTCAACCCCGAGGACGTGCTGATGCTCTCGCGCGACGATTACGAAAACCTCATTGGCTCCGCAGCTCGTCGCCTTGAGTTGGAGGACGACCTCTATCAGCGTGAGCGTGCCCGCCTGATGGACATCCGCGACCTGTATGCCTATCTGCGCGAGAAATACAGCTTCGAGTCGGTCAATATTTTCAGCTCGTTGCGCAGTTTCCCCTTCATTCCCGATGAGGAAATCGACAAGTTCGAGAAGGTGTACAAGGCCAAGGACTTTGGCAAGTCGCTGACGATGATTTATTCCTTTATGGACAAACTCAAGACCGTCATCTTCAACCCCGAACAAAGTGAAGGCTGGGAAAACATCTACCACAAGCGCCACATCGCCATCGGTATCCCTTCGATGTATGGCACCTATCGCGAGAACAAGTTCGAGGCCATGGGTTTGACCTTCCGCCTTGAGCGCGTGGCCACCCAGCTGATGGAGAAGGTGGTGCAAAGCATCAACCTCGACTATATCTCCGAACGCACGCTGAATCAGATTTATAGCATCCTGGAATACTTCCGCGAGGGTCTCGAACTTGACGGCATCACCAACCAAAGCCTTAACTCGAAACTCGACATGCTGCGCTATAGCTTGACGTCGCGAAGCTTCTCCTTCGGCCAGTACATCAACATTTTCCAATTCATCGCCGAAGACGTACGCCGCATCATCATCAAATATTTCTTGAAGTCGTACGAGTATCCGTTGAAGATCGTCATTCCGCAGCTCTTCGACCCGGAAGGGAAACTCAACGAGCGCGAAACCGCTGCGTTAATCAACAAAAAGTCGGAAGAATTCCATCGCGACTTGCTCTCCGATGCCTTCCTCATGCAGCCTTTGGATAATTTCATCGGCCGCATCCTCAACTCGTTGCGCACCATGGAGGCCACCCTCGACCCGAAGCTCATCAGCGACATCATGACCTACAATTCCGAGATGCTCATCAGCCCCTTCTGGAAGAAGACGCCGAAGATGGACAACCAGGTGTTTATCGGAAACAAGGCCAACAACTTGAAGAACCTGTATCTCCACGGCATGCCAGTGCCTCCGGGTTTTGTCATAACCACAGAGACTTTCCGCCGCAATGAAACCATCAACACAATCCCTGAGTTGCGTACCGAGATTCACGGAATGATCCGCAAACACATCGAGGAGTTGGAAAACATTTCGGGTCGTAAGTTTGGCGTAGCCGACAAGCCTTTGTTGGTGTCGGTGCGCTCGGGTACGGCCATTTCCATGCCCGGTGCCATGGATACCTTGCTTAACGTGGGCATGAATGACGAGATAGCAGAGGCTTTGGCGCAAGACGAAAGCGTCGCTTGGGCGGCATGGGACTCCTATCGCAGATTCCTGCAGAGTTGGGGTATGGCCAAAGGCATAGAGCGCGACGTTTTCGACGATGAGATCAATGCCTATAAGCAATTGAACAACGTGAAGGTGAAGGCCGATTTCAGCATTGAACAGATGCGTGAGGTGGCTTTCTCATACAAACGCATCTTGGACGACCATGGCGTGGCTTTTGAGCAGGACTCCTTCAAGCAGTTGATTGAGTGCGTCAACATGGTCATCGACTCGTGGAACTCGGAGCGCGCCTTGGCGTATCGTCGTCATCTGGGTATTTCCGAGAACTGGGGAACGGCCGTCATCGTCCAGCAGATGATCTTTGGCAACCGTAGCGACACATCGGGCACGGGCGTGGTGTTCACGCAAAACCCGCACCGTGAGCGTCCCGGCGTGCATCTCTATGGCGACTTCACCATGCGCAGCCAAGGCGAGGACATCGTGGGCGGTTTGGTCAAGCCCTTGCCCATTGGCGAGACCCAACGCAAGGCCGCGGGTCTGGAAGGGCCTTCGATGCAGACCTTATTGCCCGACATCTATAAGAAGATTTATTCCATCGCAGTGGAACTTACGGAGAATCTCGGCTATAGCCCACAAGAGATAGAGTTCACCTTTGAGTCGGACAAACCTGAGGACTTCCGTATCTTGCAGATCCGTGACCAAGACCTGAAGACCGAAGAGGAGAAGGCCGCATTCGTATTGCCGCCTGAGGAGATGAAACAACTGGGTCATGGCTTGGGAATTGGTGGCGGTGCCATGAATGGTTTGGCCGCTTTCAATGCCGATCAAATCAAGACCTTGCGCGAGCAGCATCCCGATAGCTATGTCATCTTGGTCCGTCCCGACACCGTTCCCGACGACATCGGCATGATCTTCGACTGCGATGGCCTGTTGACGGCACGTGGCGGTGCCACCTCACATGCTGCAGTCACTGCAGTGCGCTTGGGCAAGGTGTGCGTGGTCAGTTGCGACGGCCTCGAAGTCGACATCGACGATGAGTTTGGCCAGCTCAACGGGCAGCCGCTCAGCATGGGCAGCGAAATCGCTATCGACGGTGACTTGGGCATGGTCTATCTTGGCCATTATCAGACGGAAAAGATGAAAGTGGGGAAAGGGTATAATTATTAGGAATATGGCAGCACACAATGAATTTGGAAAGTTAGGCGAAGAGATTGCTGTTCAATATCTGGTTGACAAAGGTTACGAGATATTGGAGCGCAATTGGCACAATGTGCACAAGGAGGTTGACATCATTGCGAAGGATGGGCAGTTTCTGGTCATCGTGGAGGTGAAGACGCGCCAGACCGACGAATATGGCAATCCAGACATTGCCGTGACGCGCAAGAAGCAGCGGATGCTCATTGCTGCGGCGAATTCGTATATCTTCCAAAAACACCTTGAAAGTGAAACGCGATTCGACATCATTTCCATCGTTTTTAGGGATGGTGAACCCGTAATTGAGCATATTGAGGATGCTTTTTTGCCATAAAAAGGTCCAGTATTATATATAATAAGGTGTCCAATTTCTCCATTAACTCTTGTTTTAGAGATTTTTTCATGCTAATAATCAATGTGTTATTATAAAAATGAAAAATATTTGAAAAAAGTGCTTGCCAGTTCGAAAAAAGGTAGTACTTTTGCACCCGCTTTCCCCAAGGAACGAGGGGTACGGAAGACAAGAGAGAGGGAAGCGAGTTCTTTGACAGTCTGAGGCCAGCACAAGACCGGCGCCGCGTGAGCGGCGT
>Ga0310697_10003586_pt1 | contig 15652 bp, 19 predicted proteins | sample 172DNAGHGlowgp2_FD_203883 | JGI IMG/M metagenome (GOLD analysis project Ga0310697, IMG submission 203883) | Sheep rumen microbial communities from Palmerston North, Manawatu-Wanganui, New Zealand - 1728 DNA GHGlow gp2 (v2) (version 2) | ecosystem: Host-associated > Mammals > Digestive system >... | reverse complement strand
GATTCCATGTAGACTACATGGTTGATAGGTTGGAGGTGTAAGTGCAGTAATGCATTAAGCTGACCAATACTAATAAATCGAGGGCTTAACCACAATTTTAAAGAAAAGTCAAATCGATAAACTAAAACAATTATTCATCTATGTATTTTTCAGTGCGCTAGCACAATAATTTTCTAGTGACGATGACATTTAGGGTAATACCTGTTCCCATCCCGAACACAGAAGTCAAGCCTAAATGTGCCGAAGATACTTGTGGGTTACCCTGCTGGGAAAATAGGTTGTTGCTAGATTTTTTTTTGACTAAAATTATTTTTAGTCTTTTTTTTTGATTTATTTAAAATATTGTGTTAAAATATATATGACAATATTTTTATGGAGGAAAAAATGAACGAACAAGTATTAGATTTGTATAAAATATTAGGAACTAGCAGAAGTGCTTTAACATATTCAGGTTTTAGTATGAAGAAAAGAAATGATGTAGAGATTAATGATTTTATTAAAGATAAATATTTTACAGCATTAAGAACGATAGAGATTTCTAAGGTTAATGCATCACCTGAAAAAATTAAAGAATTGGAAGAACAAGCAAAATTAGTAGAATATGCATATAGAAAATTAAGAACACCATATTTAAGAGATCAATATCATTCTCAATTAGATGAGTTAAAAAAAGAAAATGAAAATAATTCAACAAATGCTATACCAGAACAAAAAAATGCATATGATGTTTTAAATACAACTAGAGATGCAATCAATAATAGAAGTGATGCTGATAATGATTTATTCTTAGAAGAGCGAAAAAATAAGTTAATATCTAAATATGAAGCAATGATTATTATAAGTAATTCGTTCAGTGAAAAAGAAAAAATAAGCTTAAAAATTAAGGAAATTGAAGAAAATTATCAATTAATTAAAAATGCACAATGTAGAAAAAAATATGATGAAACTTTAAAAATAATGGAAGAACGTAGAAATAGAATTAAAAGAAAAGAAAATATAAGGTTAAAGTTTTCTCATCTTAGAGAGTTTATGCCAACTTTAATAGATTATAAAACAGAAGATGTAAATCATATTACTAGAGAAAAAAATATTGTAAAAAAACATGAAGAATCACCTGAATATAAATATTTAAATAATAACAATCAAGAAATTAGAATAAAACAAATTTCAAAAGTAAGTTTTATGAACTGGGAAAAAATGATAGATCATTTAAATGAATATGAAATTACCAGAAACGTTGATGGAAGAGAAAAAAGAGACAGAATATATACTCCAAGTATATCATTTTTTGAATTAAGTAATCAAGGTTCTGATTATTATAATTGTGTTATTAATGAATTATTGTCAGAGGATTTTATTGAAGGATCAAAATATAATGCAGGTTATATTGGAAGTGTAGATAAAAATAAAGAAGGTAAATATATTACAACACTTGATAAAACAAATTTAAAAGGAAGAGACAAAGAAATGTTAACTGCTGTTATGTTATTGAGAAATATGGAAAAAAGAAAAGAAAAAAATAGTAAAGGTGGAGAAAAGGAACATGAGTAAAGTAAGTTGGAAACCTGGTACATTTTTATATCCTATTCCAGCTGTAATGGTAAGCTGTGGAACAATGGAAAAATCAAATATTATTACAGTTGCATGGACAGGAATTATAAATAGTGACCCAGCAATGGTTTATATTTCAGTAAGACCAACAAGATATTCTTATAATATAATCAAAGAACAGGGAGAGTTTGTTATAAATTTAACAAATGAAAGTCTTTGTAAGGCAACAGATTGGTGTGGTGTTAGGTCAGGATCAAAATATAATAAATTTAAAGAAATGAACCTACATAAAGAAGAAGCATATTTTGTAAAATGTCCAATGATAAAAGAAAGCCCTGTATCAATAGAATGTAAAGTTAAAGAAATAAAAGAATTAGGATCACATCACATGTTTGTAGCTGAAGTTCTATCAATTGATGCTGATGAAAAATATATTGATGAAAAAGGAGCTTTTGATATTTCCAAATGTAATTTAATATCATATTTAAATGGCCATTATTATTCAATGGGAAATAAATTAGGAAAATTTGGATTTTCTGTACAAAAAAAGAAAAAATAAAAAAAGACACAATGTGTCTTTTTTTTAATAATTATTTTTTTTGAATTTCTTATAATATAAAACCAATAATATAAATAAAATTATAATTATATATATTAATATATTACTAAAACCTGCAAAAGGAAGAATTTTATTACTTATTGTGTTATTATCTTTGTTTGCAGATGAAGCGCTTGTATTATTGTAAGTATAAGTATCTTTATCTGATTCATCTTTTTCAACAATGTTATATGTTTTTGATGCTACACCTGTATAATTATTAATTCCTTCTATAGTTATTGTAGCAGTTCCTTTGTTTATGTTATTTGAATAAGTAACTGTGTAATCTTTTCCTTCTTCTAATTCTATATGATCACTTGTAATAATCAATCTTGGTTTTATTTCTTTTCCTGTATATAATTGATCTTCAATATCATCAATTAGTGTAAAATTAATATCTTTTTTAATTATATTAAAATCCTTTTTTACTTCTCCAGTATAGTTTCCAATACCTTTTATTGTTAATGTACCAACACCAATATTTATATTATTATCATAAGATAAAGTATAATCTTTATTTTTTATAAGGACATAATCTTCATCTTTTAAAACAATTTCTGGTGTTATATTTTTTCCAGTATATATTTTATCAACTATCTCAGTGCAATTAATGTCTGAAATATTTTTTAAATCTGAGGTTGTATTTTCTTCTATTTGAAAAGATACATTTGTTTCTGAACTATAATTGTTAATACCATTTATAGTTATTGTTGCAGTTCCAGTATTGATGTTATTTTGGTATTCTAATGTATAATCTTTATCTAAAATTAGTTTTGATGAACCATTTGTAATTAAAATATCAGGTTTTACCTCTTGACCAGTATAGGTCTGGTTTTCTATTTGAGCAATTTGAGTGTTAGAAATCTCTAGAGGATTAATTACAAATTGTTTAGATATATTTCCAGTATAGTTTCCAATACCAGTAATAACTACTGTTGCATTACCTGCATTAACATTGTTTTTATATGTTAGTAAATAATCTTTATCTTTATATAGAAGTTCTCCATTGTTTTTAATTTCTACTAATGGTGTAATTGCAAATCCTGTATATGTTTGGTCATCTATATTTGAAATGTTTAATTTAGATATATCTTGTTTACTATTTGATTCTTTTATATTAAAAGTTTTAATAACTTTTCCACTATAATCTCCAATTCCGGTTATACTAACTTGAGCTTGTCCAACATTTTTGTTGTTAATATAAATAAGTGAGTAGTCAGTATCTTCAACTAATGTTTTAGAGCCATCTTTGATAACTACAGAAGGTGTTAATAAATTACCAGTATAATTCATATCTTTAATTTCAGAAATTGTTAATTTTGAAATATCTTTCTTTTCTGAAATAGAAGTTAAAACATCTAATATTCTTGTTGCAATCTTTTGATGACCAGCTTCGTTTGGATGAGGGTCAAAAATAAAAATCTTTTCTTTTAAACTAATATTAACGTTTGTAAGTCTTGGATTTGTTGTATTAAAATCATCATATATTTTAGCAATTTTATAATTTTTTTCAGAATTACTTTTTTCCTTAAGTATTCTATTTAATTGATTAATTGGTTCATCAACAAATCCGCTTAAGTCGTAATTTAGTAGTGAAATTTCATAATAAGGATTATAAAATTGTGTTGCAACAAGTGTAGCATCAGGATTAAGCTCTTTAATATATTTATATGATTTATCCCAATATTCAGAATATGTGTTTATGTTAGCATTTATTTTTTGTTTAGTTTCATTACTTGTAAAGAAATTATATATTTGGTTAAGCATTGAATATTGTTTAAGCAGTGAAGAATTAAGAATAACTTGTTTAGCTTTTTCTTCAAAATTAGAATCATTAGCATCTATACCAGTTACACTAGCTACGGCTTCAATAGCTATTCCTAACAATTCATTAGATCCAATAGAAACAGTTATTAAATCAGCATTTTTTATTGCATTTTGGTAAGATGAATCAGTTGTAATTTTCTCATAATATTCTTTACATGTCATACCAGAAATAGCAAGATTTTTGAAATTTGATTCAGAAACACCTATTTTTTTTCTAACAATTTGGGCATAACTACCGTGAGTTTCTATCTGTTAAACCATAACCAAATGCAATACTATCACCCATAGCAAGATAATTAGTATATTTTGGGGAAGATGCATAAGAAAAAATAGGTATAAATAGTTCAATTAGTATTATAGCACTAATTAAAATTGAAAATATATTTTTTAATTTTTTTATCATTTGAAACAATCTCCTATAAAATAATTTAACTTTATACTTTTATACTATTATAAAGTTGGTAAAAAGTCAATAGAATTAATTGTAAAAAAAGAAAAATTATTGGCTAAAACCATTGACACATAGTAAAAAAAATGATAAAATAGATAAGCATATGTGGAAAAACATATGCTCACATCGTTTTAAAAAAAAGGTAAAAATACGGAGGTGTTATTTTATGGCAGCAAAAGGACCAAGAGAAAATATAACTTTAGAATGCACAGAATGTAAAAGAAGAAATTATATGACTTCAAAAAATAAAAGAAATAATACAGATAGACTAGAAATAGTTAAATATTGCAAATTCTGTAAAAAACGTACAACACATAAAGAAACTAAATAGTTTTAAAGCTATTTTAAGGAGGATATAAAATGGCTAAAAAAGAAGCAAATAAAAAAGAAATGAAAAACAAAAAGAGTTTTTTAAAAGATTTTAAAGCTGAATTAAAAAAAGTAAGTTGGCCAACACCAAAACAATTAGTAAACAATACTGTTGCAGTTGTATCAATTGTTCTATTAACAGCTGTTATTGTATTTGTATTAGATGTTGTATTTGAAAATATTAATAAACAAGGAATTAACAAAATTAAAGAAGTTATTGCAACAAATACAACTGAAGAAAATTCAACTGAAGAGGAAACTACAGAAAATTCTGAAGAAGAGAAAACTGAAGAAGATAAATCAGCAGATTCTGATGAAACAGTTGAAGCGGAAAATGATACAAATGCAGAAAGTAATGAATAAAGTAGCCAATAAATATAATTTAAAGGAGGCTTAAAAAAGTGTCTCAAAAAGATTATGATATGGTAGCTAGATGGTATGTAGTACATACATATTCTGGTTATGAAAATAAAGTAAAAACAGACTTAGAAAAAACAATAAAAAACAGAGAATTAGAAGATTACTTTTTTGACATAATAGTTCCTATGGAGGAACAGATAGAAATAAAGGACGGAAAAAGGAAAACAAATCTAAAAAAAGTATTTCCTGGATATGTACTAATAAAAATGATAGTAACTGAACAATCTTGGTATATAGTAAGAAATACAAGAGGTGTTACAGGATTTGTAGGTTCAGGAACTGATCCAATTCCATTAACTGATGATGAAATCAGAAATATGGGATTTGAAGATATTCCGGTAAATGTAGATTATGAAGTAAATGAACAAGTACAAGTAATGAATGGACCTTTTGAAGGGTTTGTAGGTACAGTTCAAGAAATAAATACAGAAAAACATAAAGTAAAGGTTCTAGTATCTATGTTTGGAAGAGAAACACCAGTAGAATTAGAATTTTCACAAGTTCAAAAAGTTAAATAAAAAGGGAGGTGCCACTAAAATGGCAGAAAAAGAAATTTCAAACATTATTAAATTACAAATTGAAGCAGGAAAAGCATCACCGGCTCCACCAGTTGGTCCAGCATTAGGTTCAAGTGGTGTTAATATTATGCAATTCGTAAAAGAATTTAATGATAGAACTGCAAATCAACCTGGAATGATTATACCAGTAGTTATAACAGTTTATAAAGATAAATCTTTTGAATTTATAACTAAAGTACCACCAGTTCCAGTTTTAATAAAAAAAGCAATAAATATCCAAAAAGGTTCAGGAAAACCAAATATGGAAAAAGTTGCAAAAATTACTAAAGCACAAGTAAAAGAAATTGCTGAAACAAAAATGCCAGACTTAAATGCTGCATCAATTGAAACAGCTATGAGCATGGTTGAAGGAACAGCACGTTCTATGGGCGTTACTGTTACAGATTAATTAATTAAATTGGGAGAACAAAAGTTGATTGTTCGCTAATACCAAAGGAGGTAATAAAATGGGAAAAGTATCTAAAAGATATGCAAAAAGTCTAGAAATGATAGACAAAACTAAAGAATATGAAATTAAAGAGGCATTAGATTTAATAGAAAAAATGCCAAAAACAAAATTTGATGAAACAGTAGAATTACATGTTAAATTAGGTGTTGATTCAAAATATGCAGATCAACAAGTTAGAGGTACAGTAGTACTTCCAAATGGAACAGGTAAAACACAAAGAGTTTTAGTATTTGCTAAAGGTCCAAAAGCTGATGAAGCTGAAAAAGCAGGAGCAGACTTTGTAGGAGCAGAAGAATTAATACCAAGAATTCAAAATGATGGATGGTTTGATTATGACGTTGTAGTTGCAACACCTGATATGATGGGAGTTGTAGGAAGATTAGGTAAAGTATTAGGACCTAAGGGATTAATGCCAAATCCTAAATCTGGTACAGTTACAATGGATGTAACAAAAGCTGTAAATGAAATAAAATCTGGTAAAGTAGAATATAGATTAGATAAAAATAATATTATACATTTAGGATTTGGAAAGGTTTCATTTGGAGTTGATAAATTATTAGAAAACTATGATGTTATTATGAATGCAATAATAAAAGCAAAACCAGCAGCAGCTAAAGGTCAATACATCAAAGGTGTAGCTATAGCAACTTCTATGGGACCAAGTGTAGCTGTTGATCAAAAATAATTTAAATATATTATAGCCAAAGACAGTAGGCAAAAGTTAAGTCCTACCGAGGTAAAAGTAAGAAATTAATAAACGTTTCTTTTGTTTACTTTGGTAGTGACAAAAGAAACGTTTTTAAATTTTAATTATATATAACTAATTCTGGGAGGTGAAAAGATTAATGGCAAGTGAAAAAATATTAAACCAAAAGAAAGAAGAAGTTAAAAATTTAGCAGAAAAAATGAAAAATGCTAAGTTAATACTTTTAACAGATTACAGAGGAATCAATGTTACAGATGATACAAATTTAAGAAGAGATTTAAGAAAAGTAAATGCTACTTGCACTATTATAAAAAATAATATTACAAGAAGAGCTTTAGCTGAATGTAAAATTGAAGGATTAGAAGATCAACTTATAGGACCAACAGCAGTTATTATGTGTGAGGAAGACTATTTAGAAGCTTCTAAAATAATTTATAAATTCAGTAAAGATAATGATTACTATAAAATTAAAGGTGGAGTAATTGACGGAAAAGTTATGACAGCAGAAGAAATTATTACTCTTGCAAAATTACCATCAAGAGATGTATTACTATCTATGCTTGCTGGTGCATTATTATCAAATATTTCAAAAGTTGCAGTTGCATTAAATGAAGTTAAAAAACTTAAAGAAGAATCAGGTGAAAATGTAACTGTTGCAGTAGAAACATCTAATGCAGAAGAAGCTAAAGCAGAAGAGCCAGCTGAAACAACAGCTGAATAATAAAAAAGTGTTGTACACTATAAAAACTAAATAATAAAATAAAAAAATTAGGAGGATTTTAAAATGGAAAAAATAGAAAAAATAATCGAAGAAATCGATAGCTTAACAGTTGTTGAATTAAATGACTTAGTAAAAGCTATTGAAGAAAAATATGGAGTATCTGCAGTAGCTGCAGCTGCACCAGTAGCAGGAGGAGCTGCAGGAGCTGAAGCAGCAGAAGAAAAATCATCATTTGATGTTGTATTAGCATCAGCTGGAGATCAAAAAATTAAAGTTATCAAAGTAGTTAGAGATGCTACAGGATTAGGATTAAAAGAAGCTAAAGAATTAGTAGATGGAGCACCTAAAACAGTTAAAGAAGGAGTTTCTAAAGAAGAAGCTGAAGACTTAAAAGCTAAATTTACTGAAGTTGGAGCTACAATTGAATTAAAATAATTTTAAATAAAAAACTCGAAATCAAATTTTTGGTTTCGAGTTTTTTGTATTGTATTGTATATCAGACATTAGGGCTTGTTTTTTTGCCTAAAAAAGTATATAATATATAACATATTGATTAAGGAGATGATAAACGATGCAAGTAAGTAAAGAAGAGATTTTACATATAGCAGATTTAGCAGACTTATATATTGAAGAAAGTGAAATAGATAATTATATTTTAAATTTACAAGATATATTAAATTTTGCGAATATTGTTAGTAATGCAAATGTAGATGATTTAGATATAACAATAGGTGCAAATGAAGAGAAAAATAAATTTAGAAAAGATGAGATACAAAAATTTGAAGATACAAAAAGTTTATTACAAAATGCAGATGAAATTGAGCAAAATATGTTCAAAATACCAAAAGTGATAAATTAAATACATAAATTTTTCATTTGACATCCTAAAATTTATATATTTAATTTGCAGGATAGTATTTTAAAATTGGAGGAATTTTAATGAATATTACTGAATTAACTGTTTATGAGTTACAAGAAAAAATAAAAAATAAAGAATTAACAATCACAGAAATTTCAAAAGCATACACAGATAGAATAAAGGAAAAAGAAAATGATGTACAAGCTTTTGTAACAACTTTATTAGATGAAGCTGAAACTCAAGCAAAAGAAATAGAAGCAAAAATAAATGAAGGTGAAAACTTAGCAGAGTTTTCAGGTATCCCAATTGGAATTAAAGATAATATTTGTACAAAGGGAATAAAAACAACATGTAGTTCAAAGATGTTAGAAAATTTTGTTTCACCTTATAATGCTACAGTTGTTGAAAAATTGAATAATCATAATTTAATAAATATTGGTAAACTAAATATGGATGAATTCGCAATGGGAGGCTCTACTGAATATTCATATTTCAAAACAACAAGAAATCCATGGAATCTAAATAAAGTACCAGGAGGTTCTTCCGGAGGCTCTGCTGCTGCTGTAGCTGCTAATATGGTACCTTGGGCTTTAGGATCAGATACAGGTGGTTCTATTAGACAACCAGCCTCTTTTTGTGGTGTTGTAGGTTTAAAACCAACATATGGTTTAGTATCAAGATATGGATTGGTTGCATTTGCTTCATCATTAGATCAAATAGGTCCTATAACAAAAGATGTACGTGATAGCGCAATTTTGTTAAATATAATTACAGGACATGACAAAAATGATTCAACTTCAATCCAAAAAGAAAAGGTTGATTACACAAAATGTTTAAAAAATGATGTAAAAGGTTTAAAAATAGGTGTTCCAAAAGAATTTTTTGCAGAAGGTATAAATTTGGAAGTAAAAAAATCACTTGAAAACGCAATTGAAAAATACAAAGAATTAGGTGCTGATGTTGAAGAATTTTCATTAGATATTGCAAAATATTCATTGGCAACATATTATATAATTGCTTGTGCAGAAGCAAGTTCAAACTTAGGTAGATTTGATGGAATTCGATATGGACATAGAGCAAAAGATTTAAAGGATTTAGAGGATTTATTTAAAAAATCAAGAAGTGAAGGATTTGGTGCAGAGGTAAAAAGAAGAATAATACTTGGAACTTATGTGCTATCTTCTGGATATTATGATGCTTATTACAAAAAAGCACAACAAGTACGTACATTAGTAATGAAGGAATTTAACAAAGCATTTGAAAAATATGATGTAATTTTAACACCAACATCACCAACAGTAGCATATGATATTGGTTCAAAATTAAATAATCCTTTAGAAATGTATTTATCAGATATTTGTACAGTATCTGTAAATATTGCGGGATTACCAGGAATATCAATTCCATGTGGTATTGATGGTAATGGAATGCCAATTGGTATGCAATTAATAGGAAACAAATTTAAAGAAGAAATAATATTAAATGCAGCATATACATTTGAACAAAAAATTAAATTCAGAGAAAACTATAAACCAGAGTTTAAAGGAGGTGCTAAATGATGTTAAGAGAAGATTATGAAATGGTAATTGGTCTTGAAGTTCATGCTGAACTTTCAACAAAAACTAAAATATTCTGTTCTTGCCCTACAGGATATGGAGCAGAACCAAATACACAAATATGCCCAGTATGTACTGGAATGCCAGGAGCACTACCTGTTTTAAATGAAAAGGTTGTTGAATATGCTGTAAAAGCAGGATTAGCAACAGGATGTGAAATTTCAAGAGATAGTAAAAATGATAGAAAAAATTATTTTTATCCAGATACACCAAAAGCTTATCAAATATCTCAATTTGATAAACCATTATGTGAACATGGAAAAATTGAAATAAATACAAGTTCTGCAAAAAAAGAAATTGGAATAACAAGGATTCACATTGAAGATGATGCAGGAAAATTAAATCACAGTGAATTTGGAAGTGGAAGTCTAATAGACTTAAATAGAGCTGGAGTACCATTAATCGAAATAGTATCTGAACCAGATTTTAGAAATACGGAAGAAGTGGATTTGTATTTAAAAAAATTAAAATCAATATTAGAATATATAGAAGTATCAGATTGTAAAATGGAAGAGGGATCATTTAGAGCAGATGTAAATGTTTCTGTTAGAAAAAAAGGAGAAAATAAATTTGGTACACGTACAGAAATGAAAGGTATGAGTTCATTAAGAAGTATAACAAGAGCAATAGAATATGAGGCAGAAAGACAGGCAGAAGTTTTAGAAAATGGAGGTATAATTAATCAGGAAACACTAAGATGGGACGATGTATCTGGTAAAACATTTTCAATGAGAGAAAAAGAAAATGCAAATGACTATAGGTATTTTCCAGAACCAGATTTGGTAGCAATAAAATTATCTGAAGAATATATTCAAAACATAAAAGATACTCTACCTGAATTACCAGAAAGCAGAAAACAAAGATATTTAGAAGAATATAATCTATCTGAAAAAGATGCCAATATAATAACAGGTTCAAAATACTTATCAGATTTGTTTGAAAAAACAATTCAAATTTGCAATAATCCTAAAGCAGTAAACAATTGGATTATATCAGATATATCAAGAATATTAAATGAAAAAGAAATGGAAGCAATAGACATTCCATTTGGAGAGCATGAACTAGGAAAATTAATAATTTTAATAGATAAAGGCACAATAAGTTCTAAAATTGGAAAAGATGTACTAGAGGAATTATTTAAAAATCCAAGAGATCCAGAAGAAATAATAAAAGAAAAAGGATGGATTCAAATATCTGATGAAGGGGCAATAAGAGAAATAGTATTAAAAATATTAGAAGAAAATACACAATCAATAGCTGATTACAAAGCAGGAAAAGATAGGGCATTAGGATTTTTAGTTGGGCAAGCAATGAAACAAACTAAAGGAAAAGCAAATCCTCAAATGTTAAATAAAATGTTTATAGAAGAAATGAGGGATTAAGGGACGTTCTTTTTTTCCCTCTTTTAGGGATTAAGGGACACTCCTTGACAAAATTAAAATTGTCAAAGAGTGTTCTTTTTAATTCATCATTTCTTTTTTTAATCCATCAACAACAAAACTACAAACTATAAACTCAATTCCAAAGATTATACTCATTTTAAATAATTTAAGACCGATATAAAAATATATTGGAGTTGAAAAAAATGATATATATGTAAGTAAAATTAGACATGATAACAAGCTTAATCCTAAACAAAACATTAATCCTTTTTTTAATATTTTATATGTAGTTTTTTCAAATCCATTGTATGTTTCTAAAATTTTTTTAAATATAAACATAATACACCTCAAAAAATAATATCTAATATTATATTAACATAAAACTAAAGCTCAAGCAATGGTAAAAAATGATAATATGTAAACTAACTTGCCAAATATCTCCGACCCCAATGGCAACAATGCCAACAAAAAAATTGCCAAAGTAGGAAATATAATCCTTTTGGCAATTTTTAAAATAAAAACTATGCATAATTTTTATTTAGTTTAAGCATTTGCTGCGTTTAATTTTTTTGATAAATTAGATTTTTTTCTAGCTGCTGTGTTTTTTACTATAACACCTTTTGTACAAGCTTGGTCTATTTTTTTTGTAGCTTCTACGAATAAAACTTTTGCTTCATCCATTTTTCCAGCTTCAATAGCTTCTTCAAATTTTCTAACAGCTGTTCTGTATCCAGATTTTATCATATTATTTCTTAATGTTTTCTTTTCTATTATTTTAACTCTTTTTTTTGCTGATTTGATATTTGGCATATTATTTAGCACCTCCTCTTAGTCTATTTATGTTTTTAACTGTTTAACAGTTTTCTTAAGAACATATTATATTCTAACATATTTTTAGTGGAAATGCAAGTAAATTAGGCAAATCCACTAAATTTATATTAATATTTATTTATTACTTGCTGTTTCTGTAGTTTCTATTTCTGAAGCACAGTGTGCACATTTAACTGCTTTATATGGTATTTCACTTAAGCAGTATGGACATGTTTTTGTTTCTGGTTCTGTTTTTTCAGTTTCATCTTTTTCATTTTTTTTGATTAAGTTACTTCCTAGATTATTTATTTTATTGATATAACGTATAACAATAAATATTGTGAAAGCAATAATTAAGAAGTTGATAATAGCTGTTATAAAGTTACCATATTTAATTGAACTGCTTCCTATTTGTAATACTAAATCAGAAAAGTCAACTTTACCTGTAATCATAGCTACTATTGGCATAATAACATCTTCTACTAAAGAAGTTACGATTTTTTGGAATGCACCACCGATAACAACACCGACAGCTAAATCCATTACATCACCTTTCATGGCAAATTCTTTGAATTCTTTCAACATATTAAATTCCCCCTTAAAATTCACAACTATATTTTACTATAAATGTCTAATTTTGTCAATCCATATTTTTTTATCAAAGTTATTGTAAAATAGGGAAAATTATGATATATTGTGAAAAGAAATGGAGGGATATATATGATAGCTATAGGAAGTGACCATGGAGGATATAGATTAAAAGAGGAAATAAAAAAATATTTGGATGAACAAAGAATAGAATACAAAGATTTTGGTTCTGAAAGTGAAGAAAGAGTAGATTACCCTGATATTGCAAAATTAGTTTCAAAAGCAGTATTGAGTGATAAATTTGAAAGTGGAATTTTGGTGTGTCGTTCAGGAATTGGAATGAGTATAGTTGCTAATAAATTTAAAGGAATAAGATGTGCACTTTGTCATAATGAATATACAGCAAAGTATGCTAAATTACATAATAATAGTAATATATTAGCACTTGGTGCAGATGATGTAACTACAAATCAAGCCATTTGCATTTTAAGAATGTGGATAGCAACTCAATTTGAAGGTGGAAGACATCAAGAAAGAATAGAATTAATAGAAGAAATAGAAAAAGAAAATATGAAATAGGGGGCTAGATAAAATATGTGGGGAGATGTAGCAATTGCATTTTTACTAGCATTCATAGTAACTTTTATGGCAACACCATATACAATAAGAATAGCAAAAAAAATAGGTGCAGTTGATATTCCAAAAGATGAAAGAAGAATGCACAAAAAAGTAATGCCTAAATTTGGTGGACCGGCAGTAATATTAGGTTTTTTTATTTCAATTATATATTTATTAATTGTAATGAGCTTAGAAAAAACTATTGATTTAAATGGAATAGAACAATATGGAAAAAAACTAATTGGAATGTTTTTTGGTATTGTAGTTATAACAATAACCTGTGTAATTGATGATATAAAAACAATAAAACCAATAACTAAATTAATAGGTCAAACAATAGCTGCAATTATCGTAGTTGCTTTTGGAGTTAACATTGGAAATTTTAATATTGCAATTATTGGTTCAGGTGAAATTAATGAAATATTTTCTTCAATATTAACTGTATTATGGATAATTGGTGTAACAAATGCAATTAATTTAATTGATGGATTAGATGGGCTTTCATCAGGAATTTCTGTAATATCAGCAATTTCTTTGTTGGTAATATTTGTTTTAAATGGTTCACCATTTATATCAATTATATTAATAACATCATTAGCAGGTGCATTAGTTGGATTTTTACCATATAATTTTGCACCAGCAAAAACTTTTATAGGAGATACAGGTTCAAATTTTTTAGGTTTTTCATTATCAATAATATCAATTTTGGGTGTTGCAAAAACTTATACTATAGCTGTAATTGTATTACCACTTATTGTACTTGGACTTCCAATATTTGATACTTTATGGGCTATTATTAGAAGATTAATAAAAGGAAAATCTATAAAAGCAATTTTTAAAGCAGATAAAGGACATTTACATCATAGAATAGTAGCAAAGGGATTTAGCCAAAAACAAGCAGTTCTAATTTTATATGGAATAAGTGCAACATTTGGAATATTTGCAGTTATATTATTAGATAGTGGAATATGGAAAGCGTTATCATTTTTATTAATGGTAATTGTAGCAATAGGGATAGGATATAAAAATTTTCAAGAAGATAAAACAGAAAATGGAAAATATGAATGTGTTGAATGTAGGTATATTTATAATCCTAAATATGGAAATGAAAGAGCTGGAATAAAGCCTGGAACAACATTTGAAGAATTACCAAAAGATTGGACTTGTCCAGTTTGCGGTGAAGGAAAGGATATGTTTGAAAAAAATGACAGATAAAATTACAAAATTATTAGCTTATAATGGTAAAATATCAATTGTGTGTATAGATTCAACAAATTTGGTAGAACAAGCAAGAATTACACATGATTTAAGCCCTGTAGTAACAGCAGCATTTGGAAGGATGCTTACAATAACTGCAATAATGGCACAAGAAATGAAAAATAAAACAGATAAATTAACTATACAAGTAAAAGGAAATGGCGAAATAGGAACAATGTTAACTGTAGCCAATAATAAACCTAAAATTAAAGGATATGTAACAAATCCTTATGTAGATTTACCATTAAATGAATTTGGAAAATTAGATGTTGGTAAAGCAGTAGGTTATGAAGGTTATATAAATGTTATAAAGGATATTGGTTTAAAGGATCCATATATAGGTATTTCACCATTAACATCTGGTGAAATTGCAGACGATTTTACAAATTATTTTGTTAATTCAGAACAAAGAAATTCTGCAGTTGCATTAGGTGTTTTAGTAAATAAAGATGGTGTAAAATCAGCTGGAGGATACTTAATTAATCCAATGCCAGATGCTGGAGAAGATGAAATAGCAAAAGTTGAGCAAGCAATATTTAAAGCCGGAGCAATTTCTAAAATGTTAAATGAAAATTTAAGTTTGCTAGAGATTGCAAAAAGAGTAACTGGTGATGAAAATGTAAAAATAATAGAAGACAATATAATACCTGTTTATGAATGTGATTGTTCAAAAGAAAAAATGGCAGGAGCTTTAGCAACTATAGGTAAAACTGAGCTAGAAAAAATAATAACTGAAGAAGGAGAAGCGGAATTAGTTTGTCATTTCTGCAATAAAAAATATAAATTTAGTAAACAAGAATTACAAGAAATTTCAACCAACGGGGTCAACCAACGGGGGTCAACCAACGGGGAC
>Ga0310697_10003585_pt1 | contig 15652 bp, 9 predicted proteins | sample 172DNAGHGlowgp2_FD_203883 | JGI IMG/M metagenome (GOLD analysis project Ga0310697, IMG submission 203883) | Sheep rumen microbial communities from Palmerston North, Manawatu-Wanganui, New Zealand - 1728 DNA GHGlow gp2 (v2) (version 2) | ecosystem: Host-associated > Mammals > Digestive system >... | reverse complement strand
ACGAAGATTTTTTCAACGAGGACAAAATCAATCGCGAAATGTTCGGCGAGGCGGACGAAATAATTTACTCGGCAGTATTAGCGGGCGCGGATTTTATTCAGAGCGGCGAAGCTCAAGCGGCGGCGGCGTTCATCAGTGCTCATGATATTTCGGAAGGCGTCACGATTAAAACGGTTCGCGAATTTAAAACTTTTGTCGACAGATTCAACGCGGCGTCTAAACTTTGGGCGGAAGGCGTTTACTTTGACGCGGAGGAGCTTATACGCGACGCAAATAATTTCTTTGTCGACAAGAAAGGGCGCGATGTTAAAAAACTTTTGATCGAGCCGATTTTTATCGCGGAGCTGAAAATTTTGGGGACTAGGGACGCGGGATTAGGAACTAGGAAAATTTCTTTGGCGGAGAAAAAATCAGCGGATATTGAAATTTCCGTTGGAGAAAATTTTGTAACGGACTTTAACGCGCTGGAAAAATTGAGCGGCTTTAGTGGGCGACAAGCGCGGGAAAAGTTTTTGCGTCGCTACAAAGTGCGGGCTTTAATCTGCGCGAACGTCGAAGAGCGCATGAATAATCCCAAGCTTGCTCCGAATTTTTCTGCGGCGGCGAGTGTAGCGGGCGGCGACTTTTGGGCTTGCGAAGTCGAAGAAAATATTTTCGCGGTCGTGCCCAATCTCAAAACTTACACGGAAAATCATCATGCGGAGCGAGCGTTCGGACTGGTCTTTGAATCGAATTTCGACGGCGGCACCTATTCTAAAATTCGCGTTGAGCGGGCGGCTACTTTCGAGCTTGTCGGCGACAAGTGGAAACTCAAATCAGCAGGCAAAGTCGTTTTAAGCAAATAAAATTTCGGAAGGACTGTTTGGTTTTGAATTTACGCGAAATAAAAGTAGGAAAAAAATTGGCGGGACTGTTGCCGAATCGAATTATCGAGGTTGTCTTTGTAAAATTTCATGGCGATGAATTTGCAGAAGTTACTTACAAGGACGACTACGGAAATTTTGGAAATCAAATGTTAAGTGCCGACCTATTAGATGAACGGAATTTGGTTGAAGTTTCAACGCAATGGAAATTTGAAGCTGATTCAAATGATTTTCGCTTGACTTCGGAGGCGTACAGAATGAGCCTTGCTTATTTATTCGAGCCGTATTTAGCGGTTTATTCTTCGCTGATTGAGCCGTTGCCTCATCAAATTTCCGCAGTGTATGAGAAAATGTTGGTACAACAACCCTTGCGCTTTGTATTGGCTGACGATCCTGGAGCCGGTAAAACAATTATGGCGGGCTTGCTGATTAAGGAATTGATGGTGCGTAGCGATGTAGTGCGCTGCTTGATAGTTTGTCCAGGAACATTGGTTGAACAATGGCAGGAAGAACTTAGCTATAAATTTCATTTGGCTTTTGAGATTTTGACAAGAGAGAGAATAAATTTTTCCGCAAGCGATAACGTTTTCGCTGACGTGAATCGCGCTATCGTGGGCATGGACGTTTTAGCACGCAATGAAGAATTCAAAGATAAATTGCAAGCTACAACTTGGGATTTAATCATTTGTGATGAAGCGCATAAAATGTCGGCAACAATTTCTGGAAGTAAGACGGAGTACACGAAACGCTTTCGATTGGGGCAACTGCTCAGTAAAATTACGCGGCACTTCCTGTTAATGACGGCGACACCCCATAACGGCAAGGACGAGGATTTTTATCTGTTTATGTCGCTTGTCGACCGTGACCGCTTTGAAGGCGTTAAGCGGATTAAAAATGATATAGACGTTTCAGATATGATGCGCCGACTTGTCAAGGAAGATTTGTTGACGTTTGAAGGCAAACCGCTTTTTCCCGAACGTCGAGCGTATACTGTCAGCTACGATTTGTCGCCGCGTGAAATGGAACTTTATGAGCGCGTAACAGATTATGTTTCGGACGGCTTTAATCGCGCTGAACGATTGAGCAAAAGCAAAAAAAATTCCGTTGGCTTTGCAATGACGATTCTTCAACGGCGGCTAGCCTCTTCGCCACAAGCAATTTTTAAATCCTTAGAGCGCAGGACAGAACGACTTAAAAAAATTCTGCGCGAAAAAAATATTTCTGCTGATTTCGCTTTTGAGGCGTTGGACGATGATGAATTTCCGAGCGGCGAACTTGAAGTTAAGGAAGAAGAACTTGCCGAACGTGCGACCGCCGCAAGTACGCTTGATGAACTTCGCAAGGAAATTCAAAACCTTGAGCAACTTACGGAAATGGCTAACAAAGTTTTTAAGAGCGGCGAGGATAGGAAATGGCGCGAACTCTCCGAACTGCTTCAGAGCAACGGAGAATTTTTGACTTCAAAAGGTGAACGCGACAAGTTAATCATTTTTACTGAACACCGCGACACGTTGGACTATCTGCAGGAAAAAATTTCCGCGCTGTTCGGACGCACTGAATCAGTCGTCGCGATTCATGGCGGGCTTAATCACAAGGAGCGGCGCAAAATTCAGGAGCAATTTAAATCTGATAAAAATATTTTCGTGCTGGTTGCGACTGACGCGGCGGGCGAGGGTATCAATTTGCAGAACGCGCACTTGATGATTAACTACGATTTATCGTGGAATCCTAATCGTTTGGAGCAACGGTTCGGGCGAATTCACAGAATCGGGCAGAAAAAAATTTGTCATCTTTGGAACTTGGTAGCTAAGGATACAAGGGAAGGACAAGTTTTTTATCGCCTGTTAAAAAAGTTGGAAGAGGAACGCGCCGCGCTTGGCGGAAAAGTTTTTGACATACTCGGCAAGGTTTCTTTTGATAATAAACCGTTGCGCGAACTTTTAGTCGAAGCGATTCGTTATGGCAACGACCCGAAAATTATTCGCCGTTTGGATAGTATTGTCGATAAAAGTTTTGACGCGGACAAGTTGCGAAAACTTTTGCGGGAGCGGGCATTGACGGAAGATACGCTTGGCTTTGAGAAAGTCACGAATATAAATCAGATAATGGAGCGCGGCGAAATTCGCAAACTTCAGCCGTATTTTATCGAGAAATTTTTTATTGCGGCGTTTGAAAAATTGGGCGGACAAATTTATAAGCGCGGCAATGGTCGCTATGAAATTATTCATGTGCCTAGCGACATTCGCAACAAAGCTCCGCACGGCTCATACGTCGAATCCGTTGCAAAAAGTTATAAGCGCGTCTGTTTTGATAAGGACAAGTGCAACATTGCTGGCGTTGAGCCTGCCGAGCTTTTAGCGTCGGGACATCCTCTCTTAATGGCGGTAAGTGCGCGGATTTTGGAGAAATACGGAGACTTGTTGCGGCAAGGAACGATATTTATTGATGAGAATAACGACGGAAAAGATTTCCGCTTGCTGTTCTACGTCGAGATAAAAATTTCGGACGGACGTCCGCAAGTCATTTCCAAACGAGTTTTCTTTGTGGAAATTTTAAAAGGCGGGCAAGCCCTTTCGACAAGTTCTGCGCCGTACATGGATTATCGTTCGTCAGAAATTTACGAGCGCGAAAAAATTTTGTCGGAAATTAAAAATGTGCAGTGGCTTCAAGAAAATATCGAAGAGCTTGCCGTTAATTACGCGATAAAAAATCTTATGTTGCCGTATCGTCAAGAGGTTGCCGCGCAAAAGAAAAGTTACTTGGACAAACTCGAACGCGAAGTTAAGACGCGCCTTAGCAATGAAATAAGTTACTGCGACACGAGAGCGGACGAATTGAGCAAGAAGGATAAACTCAACGCCGATAAAATGACGCGGCGGGCTAATGAATTGGAACAGCGACTTAAACAACGCCTTGCGGAAATTGCTTTGGAACGAAAAATTTCTGCGTCGGCTCCCGTTGTAGTCGGCGGCGCGTTGATTGTTCCGCAAGGTTATCTTAAATCATCTGCTGAAAAAATTTCTGCGCCAAATGTCGCAGCGCGTTCGGCTGTTGAAAAAATTGCTATGCAAGCCGTCATGAAAGTTGAACGCGAACTCGGCAATAATCCTGCGGACGTAAGCGACAAAAAATGCGGCTATGATATTGAATCACGCGAGCCGAACGGGCACTTGCGTTTTATCGAAGTCAAAGGGCGCAACGTCGACGCTGATACCGTCACTGTCAGCAAAAACGAAATCATCACGGCTTTAAACGCGCCGGAAAATTTTATCCTTGCTATCGTCATGATTGACGGCAACTCCGCGCACGTCGTTTATCTTGAAAAACCTTTCGTCAGCCCTCCAGATTTCAACGCCGTAAGTGTGAGTTATAAAATCCGTGCGCTTTTGCAGGGAAAAGTTTTACTTAATAGAAATATTTTTTGCGGAGGTGATTAACATGACTGAACCTAAAACTAAAGACTTCAACGAATATCTTTTGGAAAACGTCCAAGCCGCCCGCGAAGAAACTCGCGAATTTAAAAAGGACATTAACAAGTGTATGGACGATTTGGATAAACGCATGGGCAGAATCGAAAATCGTATGGACAAACTCGAAGAGAAAACCGACAAGCTCTCCGATAAATTGGATTCGTCTATGAAAGAAATTCGCGAACTCGTTGCCGAATCTCGAAAAGATATTCGTAGCTCCGAACGTTATAGACAAATTCTAACGTCGACGATTGTAAGCATTGTTGTCGTTGTACTTTTTACTGTGCTAAGAGGATATTGAACTTATGAAAAAGCTAATTGAAGTTGCAATCCCGCTTGACGCTATCAACGCGGCGTCTGCAAAAGAAAAATCTATTCGGCACGGGCACCCCTCGACGCTACATCTTTGGTGGGCGCGGCGACCATTGGCGACTGCTCGCGCCGTTTTATTTGCCTCGCTCATTGACGACCCGTCCGAACACCCAGAAAAATTTCCTACGCCCGAAGCGCAACAAGCTGAACGCGACCGTTTGTTTAAAATTATCGGTGAGCTTGTCAAATGGGAGAACAGCGACGACGAGGAAATTTTTAATCGCGCTTATCTCGAAATAGCAAAATCTGTAAGGGAGATGACTACGACGAAAAAGCTAATTGAAGTTGCAATCCCGCTTGACGCTATCAACGCGGCGTCTGCAAAAGAAAAATCTATTCGGCACGGGCACCCCTCGACGCTACATCTTTGGTGGTCGCGTAAACCAACAGCGACAACCCGCGCCGTTTTATTTGCCTCGCTCATTGACGACCCGTCCGAATACCCAGAAAAATTTCCTACGCCCGAAGCGCAACAAGCTGAACGCGACCGTTTGTTTAAAATTATCGGTGAGCTTGTCAAATGGGAAAGTAGCGGCAAGGAAGAAATTTTTGCTGAAGCTCTCGACGAAATTAAAAAATCTATTGGCGACGAATTGCCCGCAGTCTTCGACCCGTTCGCGGGCGGCGGTTCCATTCCGCTTGAAGCTCAACGGCTCGGTCTTAAAGCTTTTGCCGCCGATTTAAATCCCGTTGCCGTCATGATTAACAAGGCGATGATTGAGTTGCCCGCCAAGTTCAAAGACGCGCCGCCCGTCAATCCCGAAAGCAAAAGTTTCATTGACGACAAAAATAATTGGCGCGGCGCGGAAGGTCTCGCCAACGATATTCTCTATTACGGCAAATTGTTAAAGGCTCGCGCTTTCGACGAAATCGGCAAACTTTATCCGAAGGCTGACGGCAAAACTGTTATCGCCTGGCTTTGGGCGCGGACTGTCACTTGTTCCAATCCCGCTTGCCAACACAAAATGCCGCTCGTACATTCCTTTAAGCTCTCCACTAAGCAAAATATTTTCGCGCTACCGATTGTCGACGGCGATAAAATTCGTTTTGAAATCAAAAGCGGCTCCGACGCGCCCGACGGTACCGTTAATCGCAACGGCGCACGCTGTCTTTTTTGCGGCTCCAATGTTCCGCTGGCGCACGTCCGCGCCGAAGGCAAAGCCGGTAGATTGTCCGCTCAACTTATGGCGATTGTCGCGGAAGGTGAACACGGCAGAATTTATCTTCCGCCCGACCCCGAACACGAAAAAATTGCCGACGTTAAAAAGCCCGACAACTTCCCAAGCGGCGACTTGCCCGATAAAGCTTTGGGCTTCCGCGTTCAAGAATACGGCATAACTGAATGGCACCAACTTTTTACCAACAGACAGCTGACAGCTTTAATGACGTTCAGCGATTTAATTTCCGAAATCAAAGCGCAGGTTCAACAAGACGGCGGCTCCAAAGATTATGCCGACGCTCTTACCGTGTACTTGGCTTTTTTGCTTGATAAGCTCGCGGCTTATGGTAATTTATTTTGCATGTGGCATATCAATCGAGAAATACCTTCTCAAATTTTTGGTCGACAAGGAATTCAGATGGTTTGGATAGATTCAGAAGTTAATCCGTTTAGCCATTCAAGCGGCTGCTTTGACAACATGCTTGACTGGATTTATCGGAGCGTCAAAGAGTTGCCCGCGAAGATTGGCGGCGAAGTCAATCGGCACAGCGCGACAAAAAAATTTTCGCTTGATAAAGTCATGGTTTCGACAGACCCGCCCTATTACGATAATATCGGCTACGCGAATCTGTCGGAATTTTTTTATGTGTGGATGCGTCGTCCGCTGAAAAATATTTATCCGCAACTTTTCGGACGCATGAGCTTTGCCAAAGATGATGAACTTATCGCCGAGCCTGCACGCTTTGACAACGACAAGACCGCCGCGAAAAATTTTTTTGAGGACGGCATGTTTAAAGCGTTGCAAAATATTTACGACGTTGCCCGCGAAGATTTTCCCGTCACGATTTACTACGCCTTCAAGCAACAAGAATCTGATTCGGCGTCGACAGGTTGGGAGACAATGTTGACGGCTTTAATCCGCGCAGGTTTTCAAATCACGGCAACTTGGCCAATGCGCACCGAAATGAAAAGCCGAATGCGTTCGCATGAATCAAACGCTTTGGCGTCGTCAATCGTGTTGGCATGTCGCAAGCGTCCGCCGGAAAATAAACACTGCGGCAAGAGCGAATTTATCCGCGAACTAAAAGCCGAACTTAAAATCGCGCTAAAAGAAATGCAAGCGGCGACAATCGCGCCGGTGGACATGGCGCAGGCGGCAATCGGACCGGGCATTGGCGTCTATTCGCGCTACGAAAAGATAACCGACATGAACGACAAGGAATTGACGGTGCGCGACGCGCTAAAGATAATAAACGCGGAGCTAGCAGAATTTTTCGGGACGCAGACGGGACGATTGGACGCGGCAAGTCAATTTTGCGTCGACCTTTTTACGCAGAACGGCTTCGAGGAGATAAATTTTGGCGAAGCTGACGTTTTGGCGCGAGCGAAAAATATTTCAGTCGGCGTGCTGGAAAATATTGGCGTGGCATTTTCGGCGCGTGGTCGCGTGCGCTTGAAAAAAAGAGAGGAATTGCCCGCGCTAGACAAAGATAGACAGCTTGATAAAGCGTGGCTAAAAAAATTAGCCGACGCCGATTGCGCGTGGCTTTGGGTTCAAAGTTTGGTATGGCTTTACAAGTGCGAAGGTTGGGACGGTTCAGCGGAACTTTTATCGAATTACGAAGGCGCGAGCGAGTCGCTAAAAAATTTGGCGTATCGGCTTTACGACATCTGCGAGAAAAAGAATTGGGCAAAGGAGGCTAACGGCTACAACGAACTTGTCGTCGATTGGCAAAAGATTTTGGAGCGGAGCATAACATTTAGGAGCGGAAAGCCGACGCAAAGCAAATTGTTTTAGAAAAAAATTTATCCCGTTAAGGCGGGATTTTTTTTTTGCGCGGCGAAGATTTTTTAGCGGAGGTGTTTTTAATGGGAATAAAATCATGGCGGGACGTGATAGAACCTCATCCCGACGTTGCGAGCGGACGCTACAAGCAAGCGGAGTTCGCTGCGGATTTGGGGCAGGTGGTGCGCGGCGAAGGCAACATCGAATACGGCGACGCTTTAGAATTTTTTTCGCGGACGTATTTAACGGACGGCTTGAAAATTCTTTTGGTCGAGACGCTCAAAAGATTATCGGACGGCAGCGGCAACCCCGTCATACAGTTAAAGACATCTTTTGGCGGCGGCAAAACTCACAGCTTGCTAGCGTTGTATCATTTATTCGGCGGAAAAATTCGTGCGGAGCAATCGTCGGTAATAAGAGAAGTTTTGAACGCGGCAGAAATTTCATTCCTTCCAAAAGTACACACGGCAGTAATAGTCGGGACGTGGGAAAATCCGTTGCGAACGACGCTTTGGGGCGAAATAGCAATGCAACTTGCGCGTTCGACAGGCAAGCCCGAACTTTACGAACTTATTCGCGAAAACGACGAAAAGAGAATATCGCCTGGCATTGAGCTATTAAAAAAACTTTTCGACGAGGCGGGCGCGTGTTTGATATTGATAGATGAGCTGGTAGCTTACGGTCGAAAACTAGATGAGGGCAAAATAGAATCGGGCGGGACGTTTGAAAATTTGCTAAGCTTTATTCAGGAGTTGACAGAGGCGGCGAAGGCGGCAAAGAAAAGCGCGGTTATAGTTTCAATTCCCGAATCGGACGATGAAATTGGTGGCGAACTGGGCAGGAAAGTTTTAAAAAAAATCGAGAAACATGTTGGGCGCGTGGAATTTGTTTGGACGCCGATTAAGCCGCAAGAAGGTTACGAAATTGTACGCCGCAGACTTTTTAAGCCTTGCCGTGATGATTCTGCGCGGGAAAAAGTTTGCGCGGCGTTCTTTAGTATGTACGTCAACAACGCAAATGATTTTCCCTACGAGAGCCGACAAAATACTTGCCGCGAGAAATTACTTGCGTGCTATCCGATTCACCCGAAAATTTTTGATTATCTTTATAACAAGTGGACGAGTTTAGAAGGGTTTCAAAAGACACGCGGCGTCCTGCGCTTAATGGCTAGCGTGATTTATTATCTTTGGACGAATAACGATACAAGTGCGCTGATCATGCCCGGCAACATTCCGATAAATTTTTCGCCTGTGCGCGATGAGCTTATAAAACTTTTGGGCGGGAACTGGGACGCGATAATAAATGCGGAAGTGGACGGCGAAGACTCCAAGCCGCAAGAATTAGATTCGCAAAATTCGCGATTCGGCAGATTGACGGCGGCGCGAAAGATAGCGCGTACAATTTTTATGGGAACGGCTCCTTCCGGCAATAGAAAAGGCGACGTTCGCGGCATTCCGGAAAATGAAATTCGCTTTGGCGTGGTTCAGCCGCAAGAAGTTGAAAGCATTGCCGTTTACAATGACGCGCTGACAAATTTAAAAACAAATCTTTATTATCTTTATTCGCTGGACGGGCGGTTTTGGTTCAGCGTCAATCCGACGTTGCGCAAGCTTGTTGAAGATAAGCGCGAACAAATTTCTGATGATGATATTGTTTATGAGATTGAAGCGCGGCTAAAAAATTGGAAGAAAGACGGGAAATTTAAAGCAGTGAACACTTGCCCGAAAAGTTCAGAAGATATTCCCGATGAGCAAAAGTCGCGGCTGATTATCTTGTCGCCGAAATACACGGGCGCGGAGGCGATTGAACAGGGAAGGGGAATTTTAGAATTTCACGGTAAGATTCCGCGCAAGTGGAAGAATATGTTGCTGTTCATGGCGGCGGACGCGGAAAAGTTGCGTGTGCTAAAAGATATTGTGCGCGACTATTTAGCGTGGACGGCAGTCAATAAAGATAAGCTGAACTTAAATTTAGACGCTCTGCAACAGGAAGACGCGGAAAGTAATTTGAAATTGGCTAAGGAAAATTTTGCGATGAAACTTTCGCAAGCCTACTGCCAAATTTTTGCGCCCGAAACGTCGGAGGACAACAAATTAAATTTTCCCACGCTATACGTCGCGAAGATTGATTGCACCAAAGAGGATAATATTTCGGTTGCGTCTGAAAAATTTATTCGCGAAGAAAAATTACTTGAATCGCTCGGTTGCGAAGCGTTGCGGCAATCGTTGAATAAATATCTTTGGAAGGATAAAGACGCGCTAGATTTAAATAAGCTTTGGGAATATTTCGCGTCACTTTATTATTTGCCGCGTCTCGTCGAAGAAAATGTTTTGATTAACGCGGTGCGTAAAGGGGTTGCGTCAAAAACTTTTGCCGTTGCTGAAAAGTTTGAGGACGGAAAATATATCAATTTAAAATTCGGCGACGTTGCTTGCGATAAAATTTATCCGGAATATCTTTTAGTTAAAGCGGAAGTTGCGCAAGAACAGCTTAACATAAAAGACGAACCCGCGATTGAAATTGAAGATACGGATAAAAATACGGATAACGATATTGCCATTGATTTTGATGATTACACGCCGCCTTTGCCAAAACATTTTTCAATGGACGTGGAACTTGACAACGTTCGATATGTCAAAGAGCTTAAAGAATATGTCGACGAAATAGCATCGCTACTGATGAATCTGCCAAATTCTAAAACTTCCATTCACGTTGCCATTAACATTTCCGTTCCCGAAGGAATTTCGCAAGATCTAATTGATGTCATAAAAGAAAATTTCAACACCTTGAAGATTAGCGAAGAACATTTTCGCTTTGAGCCGTGAAAAAATTTTTGCAAAAAAAATCCTCCGCACATTACGGAGGATTTTTTTCTCGGATTTTTTATGTAGGATTCTAGTATTCACATTTGGTGGAGACGAGGGGGATCGAACCCCTGACCTTTTGACTGCCAGTCAAACGCTCTCCCAGCTGAGCTACGCCCCCAAAACGGCGTTATCTTAAATCATTTATTGCCGCTTGTCAAGGAAAATTTAATCAATCTCAATCAGTTCGTATTGCGGATTGCCCATGCCTTTTTCCGCCATTGCAGTAAGTTGGCGCAAGCCGTGACGAGTTTCCATGCGCTCTTTTAAATCGTGGCTGTCGTGAGCGGCGTAAACCAAATCGCAACAAGCTTGGTCGACGGCAAGAATATCCGTTGAAACTGCAATGCCGATGTCCGCCATTGTTGGTTCGGCGGCGGCAACGCCTTCACAGTCACAGGAAACACTCAAGCGGCGCATTACGTTGATAAAGACAATGTGCTTGCCGAAATAATCGCAAGTCGCCTTCGCGCTGTCCGCCATGAGCTCCATAAAATATTCTTTATCGGGCCATTCAGTCCAAACAGGAACGTTATCGGGGTCGACGCCGTGAACTTGAGCCTTGCCCAAATGTCCGCTTGCATTTCCTATGCCGATATTTTTCATTGAGCCGCCGAAACCGCCCATTGCATGTCCTTTAAAATGCGTCAAGACAATCAGCGAATCATAATCGACAAGGTGTGCGCCCATAGCGACTTCCTTAAGGTGGAAGCCGTCGCGCACGGGCAGATTAACAACTTTATCGTCCTCGTCCATGATGTCAACGGGGCAGAACGTCCAGCCGTTTACTTTTAAAGTTTCGCGGTGCCCTTTGGTTGTGAATCTGTCGCCTTCATAAAGCGTATTGCATTCAACGATAGCCGAGTTGGGAATTTGCGCTTGAAAAGCTTTAACCATATCACGCGGCAAAATATTCGGACCATGTTTTTCGCCCGTGTGAAGTTTGATAGCGACTTTGCCGAAAATATTTTCGTCAATCATTTTGTAAAGCTTGATAAGGTGGTCGGCGTCAATTTTCTTTGTGAAATAAACTTTAGCCGCCGAGCCTTGATATTTTTCACCGGTAACATTTTTACTGCCGATGACGGGGGCTTGTTGATTTGCCATAAGAAATTTCCTCCTTTTATCCCTGCACAGGGGATTTTTTTTATGATAGCCCTTTGAGTTTGCTTAAGTCAAGAATATTTTTCGCGTTGGCTCGTCAAGGTTCAATCGCCGTAGCCGTTCGGGTGAGACTTGTGCCAATTCCACGCCGTCGAAATAATTTTTTCCACGTCGTCAAATTGCGGCGTCCAACCCAAAATTTTTCGCGCCTTATCGCTTGAGGCAATCAATCTAGCTGGGTCGCCTGCGCGGCGTGCTCCAAGCTCCTTTTTTATTTTCAGACCGGTAACTTTTTCCGCCGCGTCAATAATTTCTTTAACAGAAAAACCTTTGCCGCTCCCCAAGTTAAAATAATTCGACGCACCGCCGCCGCGCAGATAATTCAACGCGCAAACGTGAGCGTCAGCCAAATCGATGACGTGAATATAATCGCGAATACAAGTTCCGTCGGGCGTCGGGTAATCGTCGCCAAAAATCGTAATGTGATCGCGCTTGCCTAACGGTACTTGCAAAATCAGCGGAATCAAATGACTTTCGGGGTGATGATCTTCGCCAATGGAAGCGTCTTCGCTCGCGCCCGAAGCATTAAAATATCTCAAGCTGACATAACGAACGCCCTGCGCCGCGCTGACTCGCCGAATCATCATTTCCATTATCAACTTTGAATCGCCGTAGGGATTGACGGGAAACGTCGCGTCGTTTTCGCTGATAGGAATTCTTTCCGGCTCGCCGTAAACCGCCGCGCTGGAGCTAAAAATAATTTTGTCAACGCCGCATTCCGTCATTGCCTCCAACAAAATCTGCATACCGTAGACGTTGTTATTAAAATATTTCAGCGGAAGCTTGACGCTCTCGCCCGCCTCAATGTACGCCGCGAAATGGAAGACCGCCTCAATTTTATTTTCGGCAAAAATTTTTTTCAGCGCGTCCTTGTCTCTTATGTCGCACTCGTAAAACTTGACGGCTGAATCAATCGCGGCACGATGTCCCTTGCTCAAGTTATCGGCAATGATAACTTCTTCGCCCGCCTTAAGAAGTTGGCGCACCGTGTGCGAACCGATATATCCCGCGCCGCCGCAAACCAAAACTGCCATAAAAATTTTCCCCTCTCAAAAAAATTGTCAAGACAAAATTTATCACGGCAAAAAGTTTTGTCAATATTGCAAAGTGTAAAAAGTATGATAAAATGTTTTTGCTTAGCGCAGGCAAAAAATTTTAACCGAATGAAGGGAGCAATACGGCAGATGTGGGGCATTTTTGGTGGTTTATCGCACGATATGGGAATAGACTTGGGAACGGCAAATACGCTCGTTCACGTCAAAGGTCGTGGGATTGTCCTGCGTGAACCTTCGGTAGTAGCGATAAAAAGTGATACGGGCGACGTTTTGGCAGTGGGCGAAGAAGCAAAAAATATGATTGGACGCACGCCTGGCAATATAATTGCGATACGCCCGATGAAAGACGGCGTAATTGCCGATTTCGACGTTACGCAGGCAATGCTAAGATATTTTATTCGCAAGGCAATGAATGCAAAATCATTTGTGCGCCCGCGAGTTGTAGTCGGAGTACCTTCGGGCGTGACGGAAGTTGAGAAAAGAGCGGTTATTGACGCGGCAACGCAAGCAGGAGCACGCGAAGCTTATCTGATTGAGGAACCGATGGCGGCGGCAATAGGCGCGGGACTTCCCGTAGAAGATGCAACGGGCAATATGGTTGTCGACATAGGCGGCGGCACAACAGAAATTGCTGTTATATCTTTGGGAGGTATCGTCGTAAGCAAATCAATTCGCGTGGGCGGCGATGAAATGGATTCTTCGATTATCCAATACATCAGACGCATTTACAGCCTTATGATTGGTGAACGCACCGCAGAAGAAATTAAAATCAATATCGGCACGGCGATTATCTTGCCGAACCATGATAAAGCAATGCAAATTCGCGGGCGCGACCTGTTGAGCGGTTTACCAAAAACAGTCGAGATTAAGTCAAGTGAAATCCGCGAGGCATTAGCTGACCCGATTTTTAAAATTGTCGACGCGGTTAAAGGCACTCTCGAAAAAACACCGCCCGAATTGGCAGCGGATATAATGGATCATGGAATAGTTATGACAGGCGGCGGCGCACTTTTGGCAAATTTAGACAAGCTAATTGCAAAGGAAACGGGAATGCCAGTTATCGTAGCTGACGACGCTTTAAGTTGCGTCGGCGAAGGCACTGGAAAATCTCTTGAGAATATGAATTTACTTAAACGAGTAGTAATGACGCCTAAAAAGCTGAGACAATGAGCAATAAAGTTCGCAGAGAAAAAAAAAGTAACGGAAAAAAAATTGTCGCGCTGATTTTTGTATTTATCAGCGTGTTTTGTTCTGTCTTTTTCGCGGCACGCGGCAGATTTTCCACAACCACAACCAACGGCGTCTCAATGGCTATCATGTCGCCCTTTCAACGCGCTTTCTCTTGGGCGGGCAGTCAGTTGGCTTTTGTAAAAAAAAGCGTTGCGGAAATTTCCTATTTGCACGAACAGAATAAACAGCTACGCGAGGAAGTCGAAATTTTACGAGCGCAAAACTTGACAGCAAATGAATACGCTTCGGAAAATCAGCGACTTAGAAATTTATTGGGATATAAGCAAGCGGCAGTTCAATTCGATTTAGTTGCGGCAAGCGTGATAGGGCGCGAATCGGCGTCTTGGTCGAGCGTGATTATAATCAATCGCGGCACGTTGGACGGCGTAGCAAATAATATGGCGGTCGTAACGGAAATGGGTTTGGTCGGGCACGTCATGGAGGCGGGCGTCAATTCGGCTAAAGTTCAGCTGTTACTTGACCCGCGCTCTTCCGTTGGAACTTTGATTCAGCGTCCGGAGTCGCGGGTTGCGGGCATTGTCGAGGGCGACATTAAAAATCCGAATTTCCCGCGCATGGTGAATATCCCAAAAGATTCTGACGTTCAAGTTAATGATATGGTCGTTACTTCGGGCTTCGGCGGCGTTTATCCTAAGGGAATTGTTGTTGGCAAGGTTATCGAGATTCACAACGAGGAAGGCGGGCTTTTGAAATACGGCGTGATTGACACTTCCGTTGACTTCCAAAAGTTAGAAGATGTTGCTGTAATAGTTGCGTCGCGAGAGGCTCCGCCCGAACCGATTCAACCGCCAACACAGACGCCCGGCACCGAAACCGACCCTTACGAGACAGCTGAAAAACTTCAGGCGGCGCAACAGCAAATTCAAGACGCCCAACAACAAGTCCAAGAAGCTCAACAGCAACAACTTCAACAAGCAGGATATGTTGCTGTGGAGGAAACAAGATGAGAGTTATTGGACTTTGGGCAATGTTGCTGATTTTGCTTTACGCCCTGCAAACGTCGCTTTTGACGTTCATAAGTTTTGACGGTTTCAGCGCAAATCTTATGTTGCTGTTGACAGTATCAATCGCCTTTCTGCGCGGGAACGAATACGGCGCGTTTTTCGGATTTATAGCGGGGCTATTGCAAGACGCGACGACCGGAAGTTATTTTGGGCTGGCGACGTTCAGCTACATGACGATTGGGCTTATCTTCGGAAAATTTTCTGTCAATCTTTTTCGCGACCAATCGCTTTTGCCGGTGATAAGTTCGATACCCGCGCTGACGATTCATTTTGCGATAACTATAGGATTTTTATTTTTGCTCAATCACCAAATCGATTTAGCGCGATTTATGCGCGAAGATTTTTGGCCAGCGGCAATAATGCAGGTCGTGCTCGCCTACCCCGTGAACAGAATTATTGTTGAGCTGAACGAATACGCCAAGAAAAGGAGATAGGGGATAAGGTGATTTAATTGTCGCGAATGAATTGGCTGGACTTCGCAAAAGGCATTGCCATGATAAGCGTAGTTTTGGGGCACGCGCTCGACGATGATTCTTCACTAAGCAAGCTCATTTATAGTTTCCACATGCCGTTCTTTTTTATCATGGCGGGCTATCTTTTAAATTTGGACAAGTGGGGCGGCGCGGAAAATTTCAAATCGTTTGCGGCGAAACTTTTCAAGCGA
>Ga0310697_10003584_pt1 | contig 15652 bp, 7 predicted proteins | sample 172DNAGHGlowgp2_FD_203883 | JGI IMG/M metagenome (GOLD analysis project Ga0310697, IMG submission 203883) | Sheep rumen microbial communities from Palmerston North, Manawatu-Wanganui, New Zealand - 1728 DNA GHGlow gp2 (v2) (version 2) | ecosystem: Host-associated > Mammals > Digestive system >... | reverse complement strand
ATGTAGTCGGCAGGCTCAGCCTCCAGGTATTTAGAGTCGTCCCAGTCGCAAGCCACGTCGCGGATGAACTGGAAGGCGTCGTCGAAGCGCTCATAGTGCTCGGGCAGGTCGGCAGCCATCTGCAGCGGCGAGTACATCGTCAGGTAGAGAGCCAGCGAGCCGGCGATGGTGATGCGAGCCCAGCTGGTGTTGTCGCTCCACTCCTTCAGCTTCGTCACAAAGATGCCCGGCGTATAGTCCATCGGGCCACCCTGCAGACGGGTGAACGGGAGGATACACGTATGGTCGGGGCGGCTTCCGCCGAAGGCCTCGTACTCCGTGCCACGGGCCGACTCATTGCCGACGAGGTTAGGATAGGTGCGACAGAGTCCCGTCGGGCGTGTCGCCTCGTGGGCGTTGACCATGATATGGTGCTTGGCGGCCTCCTTCACGACGTAGAGGTAGTGGTTGTTCATCGACTGCGAGTAGTGGTGGTCGCCTCGGGGGATGATGTCGCCCACGTAGCCAGTCTTCACGGCATCATAGCCATACTTGTTCATAAGGTCAAAGGCGGCCTCCAGATGGCGCTCGTAGTTCTGTGTCGACGACGAAGTCTCGTGGTGCATCAGCAGCTTCACGCCTTTGGAGTGGGCGTAGTCATTGAGCATCTTGATGTCGAAGTCGGGATAGGGCGTCACGAAGTCGAAGACATCGCGCTTCCACATGTTCGCCCAGTCCTCCCAGCCGACGTTCCAGCCCTCGACGAGTACCTGGTCGAGTCCGTTCTTGGCGGCGAAGTCAATGTAGCGCTTCACCTTCTCGTTGTTGGCAGCGTGGCGGCCGTGAGGCTTCACCGTCTGCCAGTCAATCTGGTCGAGCTTGATGCTGGGGAAGTCGTCGGTGTAGTGCCAGTTGCTCTTGCCGACAATCATCTCCCACCACACGCCGCAGTACTTCGTCGGGTGAATCCAGCTCACGTCCTCGAGTGCGCAGGGCTCGTTGAGATTCAGGATGAGGTTGCTGGAGAGCATGTCGCGGGCGTCGTCGCTGACCATGACCGTGCGCCAGGGTGTCATGCAGGGAGTCTGCATGGCGCCCTTCAGGCCGGTAGCATCGGGGGTGAGGTGGCTGACGAAGGTGAAAGGCTTGGGCAACGCCGCTGCGCAACCGGCGGGATGGGGCGTGTAGGCGTTTGAACTGCCACCGAGCTGGGTGGTGAGCGCCTTCGTCTGGGCGTCGACCAGCTCGAGGTGCATCGTAGCGTAGTCGGCACAGGCAGCCTCATGGATATTGATGTACAGCCCGTCGCTACTCTTCATCTGCAACGATGTCTGCACGCCAGTCTCCGAGAAGACCGCTACCGAGGAGTTGCCCCAGTTGACGGCCTCCTTCATGCGGCCCCGGATCTCGCTGAGCTTGCTCTGCTGAGTCTCCTGCTCCTGGGTGTCGTAGTCGCCAGGGAGCCACCAAGCTGTGTGGTCACCCGTCATGGCAAACTCCGAGTGCTCCTCCTGGATGAGGAAGTAGTTGAGTTCACGCTGCTGGGGGAACTCGTACCGGAAGCCGATACCGTCGTCGTAGACGCGGAAGCGGATGATAATCTCGCGCTGCGTGGTTGTCTGCAACAGGGTTGCAGCATATTCGACGTAGTTGTTGCGGATGGTGGCGGTCTCGCCCCAGACGGGACGCCAGGTCTCGTCGAACTCGCTGGTCGACTCGCTCTTCAGGGTGAATCCGTCTATGAGGTCAGTCTCCTTCAGTCCTTTCGAGGCATGCTTGTCCTTGGCCAGTTCCAGGCCGAGGTGTGAGGGCAGCACTACAGGCCGTCCCTTGTACGACATCTCATACGTCGGCCGTCCTTGCCCGTCAATACTAAAATTCACTACGATATTGCCATTTGGCGACTTCACCTCACCCGCCATTGCCATCACTGGCAGTAGCAGCAGGCTTAATAAAAACTTTCTCATTTTCGTCCGCTTTGTGTAATTAATGTGCTGATTTCGTTATTAAAGTCATCGGCAGCCAGGAGCTGTTCGATGGTCAGGTGCATACGGTAGCGCCAGTAGTGGCGGGGATTGGCAGGGATGTTGATGCGCTCGGCGTTCTGGTCGGGCAGACGGAGCCGATCGTCGATGGAGAGCCAGTCCTGCAGCGACAGCAGGCAGAGCATCGATGGACAGGTGAGGTGACGCGAGACAATCTCCTTGGCCAGCCAGCCCGGCAGCGGATGTGGAGCCTCGCCGCCGCGATAAAGCATAGTGCTGAAGTAGTCCTGTGTACGCTCCATGTCCTCGTCCCACCACTGGCGGAGCGTTGGCATGTCGTGGGTAGAGATGGTGCAGACCGAACGGTAGGGGTTCATCGACAGATGGCCGAAGCGCACCTTAGAGTCCTTGGGCATCGACTGAATCTCAAGCGACAAGATGCGCAGTTCGTTCATCACCCAGGGCACGCAGTCGGGCACCATACCCAGATCCTCGGCACAGACCAGCATACGGGTGGCCTGCGTCAGTCGCGGCAGTTTCTTCATCGCCTCCTGATACCAGAAGTGGTTGTTGCGATTGTAGAAGTAGTCATTATAGAGACGGTTGAAGTAGAACTTCTGTCCTTCGCTGAGCTGCTCGTAAGCCTCCTGATACTGCACGGCAATACGCGGATGCCAACGGTCGGAGCGCTTATGGTCAACGAGGAACAGTCCCTCGTTGAACGTCACGCCGTAGCTTTCAATCTCCTCCTTGGAGAAGCCAAGGGCCGGTGAGAACTGTCCCATGAGGCCGGACTTGTGCGGCATGGGAATCTCCCAGATACGGAAGAAGCCCAGCACGTGGTCGATGCGGTAGGCATCAAAGTACTCCGCCATCTTGCGGAAGCGACGCACCCACCACTGACAGCCGTCGGCCAGCATCTCGTCCCAGTTGTAGGTGGGGAAGCCCCAGTTCTGACCGTCAGCCGAGAACGGATCGGGTGGCGCACCGGCCTGACCGTTGAGGTTGAAGTACTTCGGCTCGACCCAGGCCTCGACGCCGTCGCGGGAGATGCCGATGGGTATGTCACCTTTCAATATCACGTGATGCGCGCGTGCGTATGCGTGAGCGGCATGCATCTGCTTGTCGAGATTATACTGGACGAAGTACCAGAACTGCAACTGCTTCTTGTCCTTGAATGACGACTTCTGGGTGTTAGCAACAGTGGCCCCGGCAGGCCATTTGCCGAAGTCAGCCGTGCCATAGGTGTCGCGGTAATAGCAGAATGCGGCATAAGGGACAAGCCACTCCTTGTTCTGCTCGAAGAACTCCTTGTAGTCAGCACTACGCTGAAGCGATGCCCACTCCTGAACAAAAATGATGCGCAGGTACTCTATCTTGGCCTTGAACATCCGCTCATAGTCTATCTGAGTCAGGGCATTCAGCTCCTGGCGCAGCTGTTCCATCTCGGCGCGCTTGGCCTCATCCTTGATGGCCGGTAACTGACGGAAGTCGCAGTACTGTGGGTGCAGGGCATAGATGCTGATGCTGTTATAGGGATAGGAGTCCTGCCATGTGCCTGTCATGTTGGTATCGGTGATGGGCAGTACCTGCAGTATGCGCTGGCGGGTCTTGTCACACCAGTCGATCATCAGCTTCAGGTCGCCGAAGTCGCCCACGCCGAAGCTACCCTCGGAACGCAGCGAGAAGATGGGCACCACGGTGCCTGCGCCCTTCCACGGATAGACGGGGAAGAAGGCCTGCGGCAGTTCGTAGACCACGACGTCGCCCTCCGCCATCGGTGGCAGGGTGATGGTGCGGTTGATACCGTTCTCCCACTTGGGCTGATCGATGCTCAGTATCACGAACTTAAACTCGAACGTCCTGGGCAGGGCGTCGGCATCAAGGCTGATCACCCACTCCAGATTCTTATGGTCAACCATTGGCAGAGCCTTGTAGGCATCCCAGTTGCCGAGGGCATCACAGCCTCCCACCAAGCCTAACTGCTCACCGATGCGGGGCTGGGGGGCACGCACCTTCAGGCGTACCGTACGCTGATAGTCGGTCTCTGCACTCATCTCGCGCTGGCAGCACATGATACACTCGGTGAAAGCCGAACTGTACATATAAGCATCCTCGGGAATATCCAGCCAATGGTCGTACACGGTATAGCAGGTAGCCTTCGTGGCTGCGAACTCCAGCCGATGGGGTTCTGTCTGCCACTCACTGCGCAAGAGCTCGTCGCCACGCATCAGCGTATAGTAATAATCTATGTGGGAACCGGTCTCGACGGGCTTCAACAACATATACGACCAATGCTTCCCGTCAACCGTATCCAACTTATGCAGCTCTGTCTCGCCACATTCATTCAAAATGTTCAGTACCAGTTCTTCACCGAAGGACGTCTGATACTCCAAATTAAATAGAATCTTCATAGTTATGGGTTTTAGTTTTTGCAAAGTTAAGAAAAAAATTAACCCGCTGGTCTTATGACAGCGGGTTATTAGGGGATATTTTTGTGCAATCGTTTGCGCGCAAAGTCTAACCCTATTCCTTATTTGGTCTTAATACCAAAGACGAATAGGGAGCCCGCCACAAACAGCACACCCGAGACGATCATCATCGTCGACTGATGGCTACCGACGAGCGACAGGATGGTGCCGCCACAGAGAGCTGCCACAATCTGCGGGACACAGATGGTACCGTTGAACAGGCCGAGATAGGCTCCCATGTGACCATAGCCCTGCAAGGCATTGGTGACGATGGTGAACGGCATGGCGAGCATCGCTGCCCAGCCACAGCCGACGAGCAAGAACGGTACGATCTGTAGGTACTTGTCGGGACAGAACGGTATCAGGATGAAGCCCAGGCCGCCGAGGACGAGACTGACGGAGTAGGCCATCTTGACATTCTTGAAGCGCGGCAGCATGGTGGCCCATACCACCGACCCCATAGCCTGAATGGCATAGAGGACACCCGTCCAGTTGGCGGCTTCCTGATAGGCGTCAGTCGTCGGGTCGATCGTGCCCCAAACGGTCTCTGAGACGGCATCGACCACGTACGTCCACATATAGAGCATGGCAGCCCAGCAGAAGAACTGCACCAGACCAACCTTCCAGAACGTGGCGGGGGCGTTCTTCAACAGGGTAATCCAGTTGGCCGACCCAGTCCCAGCCCCCCCATGAGTCTCGGAACTTCCGTCAGAGCCAGCCTCGCCATTATATTCCGCATACTCCTTCGGCGACCACTCCCTCACCTTCGCAACGGTGTAGATGACACACAGAATCAGGATGGCGGCGCCGACATAGAACGACCAGATGACGCTATCGGGCACAACGCCCTCGGGAGCCACATTGCTCACGCCAATCCATGTGAAGACAAAGGGGAAGATAAAGCCCACCACCGAACCGGCATTGCACAGAAACGACTGGATGGAATAAGCCTTGGCTTTCTGCTGCTCGTTGACCATGTCGCCAACCAGCATCTTAAACGGTTGCATGGCCATGTTGATACTGGTATCCAGCAGCATCAGCGCCACCAGTCCGAAAATCAGGGCAGCACCCACGGCCATGCCGAACGAGCCGGCATTGGGCAACAAGCACATGACTGCGACGGCTATGGCAGCGCCCACGAACAGATAGGGGATGCGGCGCCCGAAGCGTGTCCAGGTCCTGTCGCTCAGCGTACCGACGATGGGTTGCACAAGAATACCCATCAACGGTGGGAGAATCCAGAAGAACGACAACGAATGGGGATCGGCACCGAGGGTGCGGAAGATACGCGAAATGTTGGCACTCTGCAGGGCGTATGCTATCTGCACGCCAAAGAATCCGAAGCTCAGGTTCCAAAGCTTCCAGAACGACAAATCAGGTTTCTGTTTCATATTGTAGCGTTTTTATCTTGTTGTTCCACGAATGATGAGGCGCGTACGGACAACGCGCTTCTCGATTTTGTCCACAGGCGACTGTCCCTCGACCTTGTCTATCAGGATCTCAGCCGCCTCCTCGCCTACGCGCTTGCCACGCTGCTCCACCGTCGTCAGCATCGGTTCGCAGGCCACGGCGCGCTGACCGTTGGTGAAGCCGCAGATGCTCACGTCTTGCGGCACCCGGAGGCCCATACGCTTGACGGTGTAGAGAATGCCGATGGCCGTATCGTCGTTGACGGCGAAAAAGGCATCGGGGTAGCGGTCGCCGTCAAACATATCGGGGGTAATCAGTTCGGCATCCTGGCGGTTGTCGCAGATGCGCGTCAGACTCTCGTCGAACGGCAGCCCGGCCTTCAGCAGGGCATCTTTATAGCCGTTGAAACGGTTCTTGGAAATCTCCAACTGCATGGGCGCTCCGAAGTATGCGATACGGCGGCACCCCGTGTCAATGAGGTAGTTCACGGCATTGAAGGCGCCCATGTAGTCATCGACGACGACGCGACTGGCGTTCACACCCGTACAGATGCGGTCGTAGAAGACGATGGGAATGCCCGAGTCTATCAACTTCTGGAAATGGTCATAGCTCTTGGTGTCCTTGGCCTGCGAGACAATGACGCCGCACACTTTCAGCCGGAGGTACATTTCGCAGATACGCACCTCGCGTTCGTACGTCTCGTTACTGAGCGACACCATAATATAATACCCGCGCGCCATAGCCGCCTCTTCGATGCCCGTCAGGATGCTGGAGAAGTAGTAGTGCGTGAACTCGGGCACGATGACACCGATGATTCGCGACGCACCTACAAGGCGGCGTCGCAGAGCCATGCCAATGACGTCGGGATAAAAATTATGTTCGCGCGCGTACTGCTGGATCATCCTACGCGTCTCTTCCGAGATGCGCGGCGAGTCCTTCAGTGCCCGCGACACCGTCGCCACCGAGACGTTCAGCTCGCGGGCGATGTCCTTCATTGTCATGGGAGTGGAGTCGTTCATGCCAGGCTTTTAGTTTTACAGATGCAAAATTAGGAAAAAACCCTCTTCATTGTTCTTCACAATGTGCGCAAAGTCTCTTAACGTTTGCGCAAACGTTTGCACAATCATAATAACGCTTTTTATCAAAAAAAAGTACAATGAAAGCGAAAGAAAAGTAACTTTGCACCAGAAATTTTACGTAAAACTATAAATTAACTCTAATTCAAATGTAATGATGAAGCAGGTAAACATTAAAATGCCGCTTAGGATGCTCGGGCTCTTACTGGGTCTGTTCCTATCGGTAGGTGCTTTCGCGCAGATTAACGTGAAGGGCCATGTGAAAGACTCTCAGGGAGAACCGATCATCGGCGCAACGGTCCGCATTGTCGGACAGTCGACGGGCGGTGCCATCTCTGATTTCGACGGAAACTTCACCTTGCAGGTCAAGCAGGGAGCACAGCTTTCCATCTCGTATGTAGGTTACCAGACGCAGACCGTGACAGCTGCCGCCAACCTTGTGATAACACTGGTTGACGATGCCACCATCCTGAACGACATTGTGGTCATCGGTTACGGTACGGTGAAGAAGAGCGATGCCACGGGTTCGGTGATGTCGGTAGAGGCCGACCAGCTGAACAAGGGCTTGGCAACCTCGCCCGCCGACCTGTTGCAGGGTAAGACGCCTGGTGTATCGATCACCACCAACAGCGGTGCGCCCGGTGCCGGTTCTAAGATCCGCATCCGTGGCGGTTCGTCACTCTCGGCCAGCAACGACCCGCTGATTGTCATTGACGGTCTGCCCATCAGCTCGACCGACATCTCGGGTGGCGACGTGCTGAACACCATCAACCCGAACGACATTGAGAGCTTCTCAATCCTGAAGGATGCTTCGGCCACCGCTATCTATGGTAGCCGCGCTTCGAACGGTGTGATCCTCATCACCACCAAGAAGGGTAAGGCCGGTTCCAAGCCCCGCGTGAACGTTGACTTGTCGGCCTCTATCAAGACCGTGGCCAAGAAGGTCGACGTGCTCGGCACAGACGAGTTCCGCGATTTCTTCATGGCTAACTACGGCGACAACGCCGACGCTGTGGCAGCTCTCGGCAACGCCAGCACCAACTGGCAGGACGAGATTTATCGCACCGCCCTCTCCGAGGAAATCAATGCCAGCGTCACGGGTGGCTACGTGGCCAATGGCGCAGACTTTAAGATGCCTTATCGCGTGAGTGCAGGCTTCCTGAACAACGACGGTACGCTGAAAACTACCGGCATGAACCGTGGAACCGTGAGCGTCAACCTCACCCCGACGCTGCTCAACGACCGTCTGACTATCAACCTGAACGCCAAGGGCGTGTTCACCCACAACTCGTTTGCCGACGAGGGTGCTATCGGGGCTGCCGTGCAGTATGACCCCCTGAAGCCCGTCTATAATGAGGACGGTTCCTATCACTACTGGATGAGCAACGGTGCTCCCAATACCATGTCGACGCTCAACCCCGTGGCAATGCTCAACCAGCAGAACAAGGACAGCTATGTACGCCGCTTCGTGGGCAACGCCCAGTTCGACTATAAGTTCAAGTTCCTCGACGGCCTGCGCTTCAACCTGAACCTCGGTCTCGACTTCTCGACCACCTCTGGCTGGAATGTTTCAGACTATCAAAGTGAGGTGTCTTATCACAACAAGGTTGAGAATGGCACTGGCGCATGGGAGAAGTACACCCAGATGCGTCGCGACCAGACCTTGGAGGCCTATCTGGCATACGCCAAGGAACTGAAGGAAATCAACAGCCGCTTCGACATCCTCGGCGGTTACTCCTGGCAACGCTTCTACAACTCAACGACCGACATGAAGGTATCCAACGACGGCTACGATACAGAATATCCTGTAAAAACTCCAGTCCTGAAGACTGAGAGTTACCTCGTGTCGTTCTACGGACGTCTGAACTACACGTTCATGGACCGCTATATGCTCACAGCCACCCTGCGTAACGACGGTACGTCGCGTTTCCAGAACAACAAGTGGGGTCTGTTCCCCTCTGTGGCACTGGCATGGCGCATCAGCGAGGAAGGCTTCCTGAAGAACGTCGACTGGATGTCGAACCTGAAGCTCCGTCTGGGCTATGGTATCACCGGTCAGCAGAACATCAACAGCGGTGACTATCCCTCTATCGCTACCTATCACACCAACCAGAACGGTTCATACTATATGTTCGGCAACAACGTCATCATCCCCATCACGCCAAAGGGCTACGACCCCGACATCAAGTGGGAGGAGACAACGACCTATAACGTCGGTCTGGACTTCGGCTTCCTGAAGAACCGCATCAACGGTAGCGTCGATATCTACAAGCGCACGACCAAAGACCTGCTGAACAAGGTTCCCGTGGCTTCAGAAACTAATCTGACCAACTATCTGCTGATGAACGTCGGCGACATGGAGAACAAGGGTATCGAGGTGGCCGTGAACGTCGTTCCCATTGAGCAGAAAGACCTGCGCTGGGAGATTGGCGTCAACGTGGCCTACAACAAGAACGAGATTACCAAGCTGACAGCCAGCGACGATCCCAGCTATCCCGGTGTGGAGGCCGGCGACATCTCGGGCGGCGTAGGTAACAAGATCCAGATTCAGAAAGTGGGCAATCCCATCAACTCGTTCTATGTGCTGCAGCAAGTCTATGACGAGGCTGGCAATCCCCTGGAAGGCGTCTACGTAGACCGCAACCACGACGGCCAGATCACCGACGACGACCGCTACGTGTACTACAAGCCCGATGCCGACGTGAACATCGGCTTCAACACCGAGGTCAGCTACAAGAAGTGGACGCTCTCAGCTTCGCTCCGCTCGGCTTTGGGCTGCTACGTCTATAACAACATTGCCTCTAATACCGAGATGAAGGCCGACATGTGGACCAACAACTTCATCTGCAACCGCGTGTCGAGTGCACCTTCCACCAACTTCGCACAGGCACAGTACAAGAGCGACTACTACGTGCAGAACGCCTCTTGGCTGAAGCTCGACAAGGTGACGCTGGCCTACAACGTCACAGACTGGTGCCGCGTGAACTTCACCGCCCAGAACGTCTTCACCATCACCAAGTACGACGGTGTTGATCCCGAGGTGGGCAATGGTATCGACAATAATATGTATCCGCGCCCGCGTACATTCCTCGTAGGTGCAAGCTTTAACTTTTAATCATTAAGGAGGACAAGAAGTATGAAACGAAACATCATAAAGACAGGCTTGTTCATGTTTGCACTGGGTGCCATGACCGTCTCATGTACCGGTGACTTGGACGTAACGCCTATTGACCCCAACCTGGATACACCAGAGAATGTGCTGACGAGTACGGAGGCATACAACCAGCTGCTGGCCAAGTGCTACTCGGCTCTTTCTGTCAGCTCGCCCGACGGCGACAGCGGTGACCCCGACATCGAGGGTATCGACGGTGGCTTCGGACAGTATCTGCGTGCCCTGTTCAACCTGCAGGAGCTGCCCACCGATGAGTGCGTCATCGGCTGGAACGACCAGACGCTGAAAGACCTGCACGGCCTGCAGTGGACGTCGTCCGACGTGTTTGTATCGGCTTGCTACAGCCGCGTGTTCTATCAGATTTCCATCTGCAACGAGACGATGCGCCGCATTGACCAGTCGGGTTCCAACGATGCCACGATGCAGCAGTACCGTGCCGAGGCTCGTGCCCTGCGCGCCCTGAGCTATCTGCACGCCATCGACCTCTTCGGCAATGTGCCCTTCACCGACGAGACCTCTGAGGTGGCAGGCCCCAACCCACAGCAGATGAGCCGCGCCGACCTGTTCGCATGGCTTGAGAAAGACTTAAAGGAGTGCGCCGAGCAGCTGCCCGCCAATCCTGAGAAGTACCGCTGCGGTAAGGGTATGGTCTACATGATGCTGGCAAAGCTCTACCTGAACGCCCAAGTCTATATCGGTCAGAACAAGTATCAGGAGTGTGCTGAATACTGCCAGAAGATCATCGGCCTGGGCTACAAGCTCGAGTCTGCCGCTGACTACTACAAGATGTTCTGTGCCGACAACGACCAGCTGTTAGGCATTGGCCACGAACTGATCTTCTCTGTCTATCAGGACCACACCAACACCCAGGCTTACGGTGGCACCACCTATATCATCAATGCTATGGTGGGTGGTAAGATGAGCTACGCCGACTACGGTCTCGGCGGCAATGGCTGGGGCGGTATCCGCGTCACGCCACAGTTCGTTGACAAGTTCGAGTCTGGCGACCAGCGTGCGAAGTTCTTTACCACAGGTCAGCAGAAGGAGATCAAGGACCTCAGCGACTTCACCAATGGCTATGCCTTTACGAAGTACACCAACCTGAAGGCCAACGGCGCCATGATCGACGGTGCCAACTCGTTCCCCGACACCGACTTCCCGATGTTCCGTCTGGGCGACGTTTACCTGATGTTGGCTGAGTGCCAGGTGATCGGTGGCGTACAGTGCGACGGTATCGCTCGCTTCAACGACATCCGTACCCGCGCCGGCGTAGGTGAGATTGCTGCTCCCACAAAGGCTAACATCCTCGACGAGCGCGCCCGTGAGCTGGCTTGGGAGTGCCACCGCCGTTCTGACCTCGTCCGCTTCGGTCTCCTGACTTCGGGCGATTACCTCTGGTCTCACAAGGGTATGAACAGCAACGTTGGCACGCCTCACGGTGTTGACTCTAAGTACAACCTGTTCCCGCTGGCTTCAAGCGACGTGATTTCCAACCCGAACCTCACGCAGAACGCTGGCTATTGATTAATGGATAATTGAAAATTGATAATTGATAATTATGAAAGCAACATATTTCAAGAGTAGTTTGTTGTTCGCGGTCTGCACCATGCTGTTTGCAGCCTGTGCAACCGATCGCGACGACAACCCAACGCTCGGCCCGAGCCACACCGCATCACAGTTTGTGGTGAACACATCGGCCGTAGCCGACCAGTACATCCAGTTGACGCCGGACAACAGCGTGAACCTCACCTGGACACAGCCTGACTATGGCGTAAACACCGTGGTGAACTACAAGATTCAGGTTGGACTGGTACAGAATGGTAGTGTCAAGTGGGGCGACGGCTATCTGGAGACAGGCTTCACCTCCTGCAACGTGAATATCAGCGGCGAAGAGATAGCCAAGGCTATCTGCAAGCTCGACGGTTTCAAGACCGAGGACGACTATGTCGACATGGGCTTCCGCGAGGTGGCCATGCGCGTGGCTGCCGACATCAAGACCACCAGTTCTAAGCTCGTCGAAGGCACGGAGATCCTGTCGAACACCGTCACCTTCAAGCACCTGGCAGCTTACTGCAACGTTCCCACCAAGGGCACGCTCTATGTCATCGGTTCTTGCTGCGGATGGCCTGAGCCTTCTGGCAGCAACAAGCAGACGCTCCTCGACGGCGGCTGGTATCTGACCGAGACCGAGATTGGCAGTGGCCTCTACAAGGGTGTCATCGAGATGCCTTCAGGCGACCTGACCTTCCGCTTCTATAGCAAGCTGACCGGCTGGGGCAGCGACGATGCGCCCGAAGGGTCTATTGGCCAGCAGGCCAAGGACGAGGCTAAGGACTACACACTCCCCCACTCTGGCCCATGTATGGCTGGTAAGGGTTCGTGGAACTTCCCCGGCTTCGCTGGCGGACAGCTCGACATCACGGTCGACCTGACCAACGGTACTGTCAGCTTCAAGCTTCTCTAATGACTCATCCACAGAAGTATGATCGATTAATCAAATGAATAAGAAGATGAAAAAAGTAACATTATATACCATGGCTCTGCTGACCACCGGCCTCGTGTCCTGCAACCAGGACTTCGAGACAATCTTCAGCCCGCAGACAAATGCGCAAGAGAGCCTGCTCCAAGTGAGCGATGTCACTGTTGCCAACACGACACCAGCGACCATCAACCTGGCGGATTATTTTGACCTGGCGGCCGGTACGACAAAGGCCATACCCATCGGTACGGCTACCGTGAAGGAGGGAGCCATGCCCGCCAACACCATCCTGAAGGCTGAAGTGGAGTTCGCGACGGATGCCGACTTCAACAATTCCATCACCGTCGACGCCAACAGCATGATCAACACCTCGGAGATCAGCATCAACCCGCAGACGCTGGAGGATGCCTACTTCGACAACATCACGCGCAACCCGGCAACGACCGACTTGTACATCCGCACCGTCCTCTCCACCGTGACCGGCGGTACGGCTGAAGCTTTCGTCGGCGAGCCCGGCAAGAACTACTACACGCAGAGCAAGGTGCAGTTCACACCGCTGAACAAGGTACAGATTTCGCCTGCCTACTACGTCATCGGTGCGGGTGCTGGCTGGTCGGCCGACGGAGCACGCACGCAGAAGTTCAACCATAGCGATGCCGACGTCTATGAGGATCCCATCTTCACGATCGTTGTTGATGCCGGAGGCGACGACGCCTGGTTTGCTATCGGCGACGATGCTGCCCTCAATGCCATCGCTAACGACAACGACTGGACGAAGCTGCTCGGCACGAAAGGTGCCAGCGAGGACCTGACGGGCACGATGGACTTCCGCTACAACCTGGGCGGCGACCACTCCTTCCACGTACAGGGCGCCAAGAAGCTGCGCATCACCCTCGACATGCTCAACTACAGCTACACCATCGAGCCGGTGAACATTGCCGACGCTTACTACCTGATTGGCGGTCCCGGCGAGTGGAACGCAGAGTCGGCTAAGACGATGCAGTTCTCGCATAGCACCAAGGACGTGTTCGACGATCCCGTCTTCACCTATACCTTCGCGGGTAGCGGTAGCGACATGTGGTTCGCTATTGGCGACATGGAGTCGCTCGACGGCATGGCTGCCGGCGACTGGTCGAAGGTCTTCGGCACTAAGTCGGGCAACGGCAACAGCGGCGAGAGTGGCCAGCTGTCACGTCGTAGCGGACTGACCGACGAGGGCTCGTTCAAGGTCGACGGTCTGGCTAAGTTCTATCGCGTGTCCATCAACATGTCCGACATGACGTACGAGGTCAAGGCCCTGAACTTCCAGCAGTACATCTACGAGGCTGGTGTCAACAACGGCTGGGGTAGCAATGAGGTGCCCCTCTACAGTCCCGACGGCGACGGCATCTACAAGGGCTTCGTCTATGCTCAGGAAGACAGCTGGACCGACGGCAAGGGTGCCTTCAAGTTCCGTGGTGGTGCTGACAACTGGGACAATGGCAACTACGGTACTGGCACGCTCAATGACGACGGCCTGACCGGCACGCTGGTCGACGACGGCAACTCGGGCAACATCATGCCCGCTCCGGGTTACTATCTGGCTGAGGTGAACCTCGCCACGATGACCTTCGCCCTGACGCCCATCACCACCATCGGCATCGTCGGTCCTGCACAGGCTGGCGGATGGAGTGATGACACCGACATGACCTATAACAAGGATACCGGTGCCTGGGAGGCTACCATCGAACTGGCTGCCGACGAGCTGAAGTTCCGCGCCAACGACGGCTGGGACATCAACTGGGGCGGCGACGTCGACAACCTCACACAGGGCGGTGCCAACCTGAAGATTGCTGAGGCCGGCACCTACTTCATCCAGCTCTTCGCCTACTGCGACACGAAGGCTTACTGCAAGATCACCAAGAAGTAATACTGAATAAACACACCAGCGGGGCGAAACGCATAATAGCAGCTTCGCCCCGCTACTTTTCTTACAACAACAAAAACCACAGACAGAAGTGATGAAGAAAACATTTATATTCCAGACGCTACTGCTCGCCGCCATCGCGCTCGGAGGCTTCACCGCCTGCGGCGACGACGACCCCGCACCGGAACCGACGCCCACGCCGACACCCACGCCAACGCCGGAGCCGGAACCCGAACCGGAACCCATCGTACAGACGGCCATAGGATGGCCAGCCGCCTACGACGGCGTCATGCTCCAGGCCTTCTACTGGGACTCGTTCGACGACTCAGCATGGCCTGCACTCCTGGCTCAGGCAGACCAGTTCGCCGGCACCTTCGACCTCGTATGGCTGCCACAGAGCGGTAACTGCGGCGGCACGTCGATGGGCTACGATGACCTGTACTGGTTCAACAACTACAACAGCTCCTTCGGCAACGAACAGCAACTGCGCCAACTCATCTCAACCTTCAAGTCGAAGGGCATCAAGACCATTGCCGATGTGGTCATCAACCACCGCCGCAACGTCTCTAACTGGGTCGACTTCCCTGAGGAGACCTACAAGGGCGTCACCTACAAGATGGGGGCTGCCGACATCGTGGCAAACGATGATGGTGGCAAGACCAAGCAGTGGGCCACGCAGAACGGCTTCGAACTGTCGACGAACAACGATTCGGGCGAAGGCTGGGACGGCATGCGCGACCTCGACCACAAGAGCGAGAACGTCCAGACCATCGTCAAGGCCTACCTCGACTTCCTGAAGAACGACCTGGGCTATGCCGGATTCCGTTACGACATGGTGAAGGGCTACTCAGCCTCGTTCACGGGACTCTACAACGCCTCGTCGCTGCCCGAGTTCAGCGTCGGCGAGTGCTGGGACGGCACCTCGACCATCAAGAACTGGATAGAGGGCACGAAGCTGAACGACCAGATACAGAGCGCCGCCTTCGACTTCCAGTTCCGCTACACCGTGCGCAACGCCATGAACAACGGCAACTACAGCCGACTCGGTCAGCAGAACGACAGCAACTGGCCGCTCGTCAGCAGCAGCCAGGATGGCGGCAAATACCGCCGCTATGCCGTCACGTTCGTCGAGAACCACGACACCGAGCGCCGCTCGAATGCCGCTCAGGATCCG
>Ga0310697_10003583_pt1 | contig 15655 bp, 17 predicted proteins | sample 172DNAGHGlowgp2_FD_203883 | JGI IMG/M metagenome (GOLD analysis project Ga0310697, IMG submission 203883) | Sheep rumen microbial communities from Palmerston North, Manawatu-Wanganui, New Zealand - 1728 DNA GHGlow gp2 (v2) (version 2) | ecosystem: Host-associated > Mammals > Digestive system >... | reverse complement strand
GATCAGGAAACGCAGGGCGCGTATGACTCTGATAAATGATAAATCCTGCTACGACGACAGCTATCAGTGAGAAGTAAAGTACGCGTCGATGCTCATTCACCAAAAGTGGGGCCAGCACATAGTTATGAACCAAAAAGAGGACAAAGAAGATGGCGAATCTTTGCCATGCAAACCAGAGGGTATGCCAATCGAAACTGTCGCGCTCACCAGAAACGATGCTGACGTACATACTTAGGATGGGGGCCACAAAGAGCATGGCCCACATCGCTATGTAAAGGATCGTTTCTTGTCGCGACTGTTGCTTCATTCTACTAATATAACGCATAATCAGCCTTTTTATTGTTTTACCAACCAGGAAAACCGGGGCCGCCGCCCATTCCACCACCGCCGCCAAAGCTGCTGATGCTACTTGTAGCTGAAACGTTTTGCGATGACTCTCCGAGTTTCAGTGTATAGCTGCTGCCACTCTTTACATCAGGCGCAGTTATCAGCACAGTACCATTGGTGTTCGAATATGGTGGCATGGTAAACTTTGCCACTGTGGTAGAACCGCTGCTCAGTGTAACGGTGCTGTTGGCCTGTACAGAGCCAGAGGTTTGGATAAGGCCTTGTGAGGTAGAACCCAGTTTGGTGTCGATGCGTCCGCCGATGGCAAAGAGACTACCCCCCGAGATATAGAGTGCATGACTCTCGTCAGAATCGATTCCGGCCTCTGCTCCGCTGGCACCATAGGCGATGATGTTTCCACCTTTTATATATAGGTTGCCGTTGGCATCGATACCATCGTTATTCGTACCCATGGCGATAACCGTTCCGCCGCTGATGGTCAGGTCGCTGCTCGAGTTGATGGCGTCATCGTAGGCTGCTACCATTACCGTTCCACCACTGATCTCAAGCGTGCCCTTACTCTCAATACCCTCGCCGTTATAACCTGAGGTGCGCACCATCACGTCGCCACCAGTAATGTTCAGCAGGCCGTGAACATTCTTCGTACCCACCTTAATACCTTTAGGCGATGAGGTATAGGCATCATCCAGATTGTCGGTATTGCCTTTGTAGTTATGATTCTCTGTCTTACCATCGCAGTAATAAAGTCCACCTTCTGTAATGGCACGCACCTTACCACCGTTAATGTAGGCTTCATAATCGGCCTTCAAACCCTTGCCGCCGCTACCAGTTGCCTTTGAATAAACCTCACCACCATTAATGGTCATCGTCAGTTCGCAAGCGAGTCCTGCTGAGGCCTTCGTTTCTAAATCCTCATCGTCCCATTCGCCATTACCAGTACAGATGGTGGTAGTACGTCCGCCATTAACAATAATGTTTTCGTCACCGTTAATACCCTTGGCTCCAGCGCCAGCTGTCGATACATTAATGATACCACCGTTAATGATGATGTCGCTTGAAGCCTTTATGCCGTGGTTGGCTGCTTCAATGTAGAGATTAATACCCTTGTCGAATACCAGATAGCTCTTCGTGTGGATACCATTGTTATAGACGCCATAGATATCGAGCGAACCATCACCGCTAAAGAGCATCTTGCCTTTGCTGTAGAGTGCACTCTTATGGCTGTCGTCATCCCCAGCGCCATCAGTCAGTTTATTAGTTCCCGATAGTACGATGTAAGCGCCCATCTTGCTGTCGAGGTTGATGGCTACCGATGCCGGATTGGTAATCTCTGTACCGTTCAGCTTCAGTTCGTAGTCGGTATTGCCTTTAATGGTGAGCGAGCCGTTGGTAGTCGTACCCGTTACGATATAGCATACACCTTCTACGTCAGCATGGTTAGCCGTTACGTGACCATTCTTGTTAGTAATGGTAACGCCCATCTCCGTGGCATCGGCAGGGTTGCTCATGTCTATGCTGATAATGGTGCCAAATGTCCGTTTGCTGATATCGTCGGTAGCCTCAGGATAAGTGGCTGTTGCAGTGGTCTCTGGCTCTTTTGTAGTACGGTCGATGCTAATGTCGAATGTACTCAGTTCGCCCGAAGCGGCTGTAACTGTACCATCACCACTACCGCCACCAAAGTTTGACGGCATCTCGTTCATGGGATTGTTAAATAAATCTGCCGTGTCGTCTACCGAACAGGCGGTCATTACTGCCAAAACTGTCAGTAAAACCAAGAAAAGTTTTGTTTGTCTCATAACCATATACTAATTTTGTTTGTTTCTGGTGCAAAATTAGTAATTGATGGTCAATCTTCAAAATACATTCAACGAACGCCCCTTTTCTTTCAGCGAACTACAATTTTACGCTTGAGATGTCTACGAGCCCATTCACGATGGCATAGATGGTCAGGCCTGCCGGCGAATGGATTTGCAGCTTGCGGGCGATGTTCCTGCGATGGGTAATCACGGTGTTTACCGAGATACAGAGTTTGTCGGCTATCTCTTTGTTCAGCATGCCCTGAACCACGCCGATAATCACCTCTCTTTCTCTGTCAGAGAGAGCCTCGCTGTTGTCCTGGCCACTCTTAAACACCATGGCCGAAATGTTCTTCGACACATCATCCTTCTTTGTCATGTGCTCCAGTCGTTTGATGGCTGGGGTAAAGATGTGGTCCTCTACTTCTGCATGCTGGCGCAGCCATTCCTCGTTATTATAAATGTCGTAGAGGGTTGCCGTAAGCTGGTTGTTATGATGCACGTCGGCAGGCAGATATTTAATGATCATGAGTTTCAGCTCGCGCAGTTTCATGTCGGTCTGCTCGTGGTGCTTTGAGAATGTCTCGATGTTATAGTCGTTTACGGGTTGCCCTGCCAGTAAGGATTCTACGTATGGAAAGAGTGTTTTCTCTTCGTACTTCATGTGGCGGCGAACCTCCTGCGCATACTCGTTATAAAACTTCATGATGAGTCGGCCCAGTGCATCTTCTTCATTAATGCTCTCTTCCAGTTCTCTGCGGATAAAGGGCAGCATGAAATCGAGATAATAGATGTGGCTGGCTTTCAGATAGTGTAACAGGGTAGGCACACTTATCTGCTCGTCGTCGTCATAGTTAGCATGGTCATTGATGGTGAAGTTTACCACGGCCAGAAAGGTGTAGGTATCTACACCGTTCATCTCGCATGTCTCTCTTACCGTCTTGTCGCCAAAACCTAGATTGATGCCAAAAGAGCCTAATGCTTGCAGTACACTGTAGTTGTCTTTTATCAGCGTAATCATCTTGTCGCTGGCCTCATACATCTTCACGTTCTTCATCTTTCCTATACCTTATTCATATTAACGCTGCAAAATTAACCATTTTCCGTGAATCGTGCAAGCGCCAATAGGCAAAATCATCATTTTTAGGTATTACAGATTGATGCCCAGTCGCAACATACCTACGCAGTTCGTTTCGCCATCTGTGTTAATGATATGAAGTGCGGGTTGTAACGACAGATGGTCGGTAATAGTGATGTTACAGGTTAATTCCGTTGCCCACTCGTCAATCTCTATGATATTTGTATAATCAGTGAATATGCCCATTTCTACATTCTTGCAAGCATATTTGCCGCCGATACCAACGAAGTTCTTACACAATTCGTCGTCGCTGAAAGCATGCGAATAGGCACCAATCAGTGTAAAGCCAGTACCTACTGCCTGCTCAGCGTAGGTCCATACGGCAGGTCGTATTTTTCGCCCAACAATCTCCAGTAAATCTAAATCGTGCATGCTGGCTCCTAAGAAATAGTGACTGCCCTTATGCCGGTATTCTATCTGGCCTAGCGCAAATATGCCATCGTCTTTCGGACAAAAGCGAAACACATTATATTGTCCCGTCAATTCATAAGACCCCATACCGTTATAAACCGATGCCTGCACACCCCATGTCTCGCTGTCGTAAGCATAATGAATACCCATAGCAGCATAAGGGTAAGTAGGAATCAGGGAATTACCTGTAACAGACGGAAAACCGCCACACGAACTGTTGGTAAAAAGCGCCAGACCGTCGCTACAGAAGTAATCTTCATCTATACGGCGAATACCGGCAAAGAGCGAGTGCTCATCGTTTATATGCCATGTAAAACCTGCAACGGTGAGTGCAAACCTGATGTCCTGATATGCATCCATGTTCGAGAAACCCTGAAGGTCGGGTATCAAAGGCTCCATAGCCGATGTAAATAAACTCATCGAGGCGATGTCGAATGACACCTTATTAGAAAGAGGTATATTTGCACTAAGTTCGAAAAGGTTATTCCAACGGGCTTCTTTGAAATTGGTTTGTAGCTCGCTAGTGTAAGCTACGCCGAATTCTGGGCGCAACTTATTACTGTCGGCATCTTGGGCCCACAACTCATGATTCATTCCGAATAAAACCATCAGTATGATGGCTAGTTTTTGTTTTCTCAATACCTAAATCTTATTAAATTCACGGCAAAGATAATCATTTTTCTTCATTTTTCTGTAATTTTGCCCCAAAACCTGCATTACTCAATTAAAAATAGTCGTAATATGAAGAAATTATTATTATCAATTGCAATGATGGCATTCGTTTCTACAGCATTTGCACAAAAAACGCTTGTGCTTTATTATTCTCAAGGTGGTACTACCAAGGCTGTCGCTGAAGAACTGCAGCAACAGCTCGGTGCCGATATCGAAAGTATTGAGGCCGTAGAGCCATACGCTGGTGATTTTCAGGCTACCATCCAGCGCAGTGGTCGCGAAAGAGAGAGCGGCGAATTACCCGCACTCAAACCCTTGAAGTCTAATCTCGCTGCTTACGATGTAATTTTCCTGGGCTATCCTATTTGGTTTGGAACTTACGCCATGCCTGTTGTTTCGCTCGTAAAGGATGTCGATTTTGCTGGCAAGACCATCGTTCCCTTCTGTACCTTCGGTAGTGGAGGACTTAATACCTCAACTGAGGCTCTCAAGAATGCACTGCCCAAGGCTAAGATACAAAAGGGCTATGGGGTACGAACAGCCAGAGTGGCAAGTGCCCCTAAAGAACTCGATCGTTTCTTGAAGGAGAACGGCTACAAGGCAGGCTCTGTGGCCAAGTTGCCCGACTATTCACCATTGAATCCTGTAACCCAGGGCGAACGCCATATCTTCGATTTGGCCTGCTCTAATTATCAGTTCCCTCTAGGCACACCAGAAAAGTGCGGCAAGCGCTATACTGATGAGAGCATCGATTACAAATTTACGGTGATAAGTCGTGGTCCTGATGGCAAGGAGTCTACCTCTATTATCTATGTCACTCAGCCGAAAAATGCCCTCGATAAACCCGAATTTACCGAAGTGGTAAGATAAAATAGAAAGACTCTGAAACTAGTTTCATACTTTCACCCTCGGCAGCCTAATAATAGGCTTTGCCGAGGGATTTTTTATGCCGTTTTTGTAACTTTGCCATACGAAAATAAAAAGTCACTTATTTGCTTTACACTTTCCTGCTCTGAACTGTATTATAGATGTATGACACAGCGAGAAATTGAAATTCTCTTTAAGACGCACTACATGCGGATGTACCGTTTGGCTGCTTCTATCCTCTACGATAAGGATGAGAGCAAGGACGTGGTGAGCGAAGTCTTTTCGCGTCTGATAGCCAGTGATATCGTATTACGTAACGATACTGTCGAGGCTTATCTGCTGGCAGGTGTGCGTAATCAATGCCGCAACGTGATAGAGCGTAAACAGGTGCGTGAGCGGTTTTTACGGCTGTTGTCTGAAGAGGCTACAGAGCCGACGATAACACCTGGCGAACAACTGCGCATGACGGAACTGATGAAGTACGTGGAGGAGCATTTTTCAGCACAGGACAAACAGATATTCCAGTTGCGTTATCTGCAAGAAATGACTTGCCAAGAAGTAGCCGATGCGTTGGGTGTCAGTCGTATGACGGTCCACAGCCATCTGCGGGAGTCAATAGAGAAAGTGAGAGTTTATTTCAAATCAAAATAGTAAACAATATGATGACAGATCGACAGCTAACAGAACGGTTCTTGGAATTGCAGGAACACCCGGAGCAAGTGACTGACGAACAGTGTCAGCAGGCTCTTAATGACCCTCAGATACGAGAGTTAGTAGAGCAAATGGCATTCACTAAGCGTACGCTTAAGAATCAGGAATTACAGACCGAAATGCCTGATGCAGAAGCAGAATGGAAGGCTTTTGTTTCTAAACACTATAGTGGCGGAAAGTCAAGCAACGACCATTCTCTTTTTGGTATGATGAGATTCAGTAAGATAGCTGCCACATTTATTGGTGTCATCATAGCTGTAGGTGTTTCATTCGCTACTATCCATATAATCAAGATGGCAAACAGCCAAAAGCCACAAACAGTTCAGGAAGAACAGCATGTATCTCTCAAGCCATCTGCATCGTTGCCTGCAGACATAGTCGATAATGATAGTATTCTCACCATGGAGTCTCTCGTTTTTGACAATGTGCTATTGGAAAAGATTCTCCCAGAGATTGCCGATTACTATCATGTGGAGGTATCGTTTCAAAACGAGGACGTACGACAACTCCGTTTCTATTTTATATGGAAGCAGGAAGACAGTCTGCAAGAAGTAATTGAGAAGTTGAACATGTTCGAACAGGTCAATCTGACTATTGAGAACGGTAAACTGATTGCCAGATGATGAAACACTTCATGATGACCCTTATCGCTCTGTTCTGTATTATTAACGTTAAGGCACAGAAGATCACTCGCAACTATGATAACATCTCAATGTCAGAGGTTCTGCGTGATCTCAATGAGCAGTCTCTCGAATACAACATCAGCTTCCTATACAATGAGTTGGAGGACTACCGCGTGACTACCAATATCAAGCACAAGTCTGTCACAGATGCCATCATGCAGGTCATAGGCTTTTATCCTATCCGTGTTGTAAAGCGTGGTGAAAAAGAAATATATGTGGAATGTACCCATAAGACCAAACGTCATCTGACGGGCACCATTATTGACGAGAACCGCCAGCCCGTACCCTACGCCAATGTTTACCTGCTTCATCCATCAGATTCCTCTCTTATCGGTGGAGGCGTGAGTAATGAGGCTGGCGTTTTTGTGATTCCATACGAATTGCCTACAGTTTTGGCTCGCGTATCCTTTGTGGGTTATCGGACAACTTATCGTATGTGCAGCAAGGAACAAGTTGGATTCATTCAGATCAAGCCAGAAGCACAGATCATTAAAGGTATAGTGGTGAATGGAGAACGTCCCAAGGTACAATTACAAGGCAATTCTCTTATTATGAATGTAGAAGGTACGGTGATGGAGCGTATGGGTACGGCAGAAGATGTGCTTTCACGTGTACCAATGATTTCAAAGAAAGGCGAAACCTTTGAGATATTAGGCAAGGGTGTACCGCAGATATACCTGAATAATCGCAAGTTGACCGACTTTAAAGAACTGAAGAACATCCAGTCGGACAACATCAAGAATGTGGAAGTGATTCAAAATCCTGGAGCCCGCTATGATGCGACAGTCAATGCCGTCATCATCATTCATACCAAGCGTGCTGCTGGTGAAGGTCTGGGCGTAGAACTGACATCATGGAGTCGCAAGGGGCATGGCTATGCCAACAATGAACGTATCAATCTGACTTACCGTAAAAGCAGGTTAGAACTGTTTGCCAATCTTTTTGGAGCATATAATAAAAGATGTAGCAGTGGTGAGTTTGAACAAACAATCTTTGCTGATACGCTATGGGCCATTACCAACCGACAGAATAATAATAGTCGCAATCCCTACTTTGAAGGAAGAATAGGTTTTAACTACCAGTTGAATGACAATAACTCTTTTGGTGGATTCTATCAGAATACCTACGACTATGTGAAAACTTGGAGTGAATATGATGATGACATACATTATGATGGCCATATTTATGACCATTTACAAAACAGTGGTATAAAAAGAGTTGAGGGCATGCCAAATCACCAAGTGAATCTCTACTATACGGGCAAAGTTAATAAATTCGGTATTGATTTCAATGCAGATTACAATTTCCGAAAACAGCGCAATCGCAACCAACAACAGGAATTGAGCGAAAAGGATTTAGACCGCGATGTGAATACCGAAAACCTCACACGCAGTAACCTGTTTGCAGAGAAACTTATCGTAAGCTATCCGTGGTTGAAAGGGCAGATAGAGGTGGGCGAAGAATATACAAATACCCGATGGGAAAGTAACTTTAATAATCCAGAAGGATATATAGCCAATAGTAATAACGAACAGCATGAACAGGCTATTGCGCCATTCGTGGAACTGCGTCAACAAATAGGCCGTATTCAGTTGTCGGCTGGTTTGCGCTATGAACATGTTGAATCGGAATACTATGATGGCGGGATACGTCGCGATGAACAATGTCGCACATACAATGATCTGTTTCCATCTATTGCCTTATCAACGTCAGTGAAGGATTGTCGATTATCCATCAGTTATGCTAAACGTACCACTCGTCCGTCTTACTGGCAACTGAGCAGCGATGTAATTTATGAAAACCGTTTGAACTTGCAGACTGGCAATCCTTATCTGAAGCCAATCAAGTATCACAACCTGAATGCAATGATTATGTGGAAATGGTTTTATCTTACTACGAACTTTAGTCATTGTGTGGATCCTATTCTGTATACCGCAGAAGGTGTGGAGAATGACAGTAAGATCAATTTCGTTACCTATAAGAACTATGACCATGCCGATTGGCTCACTATGACACTTGGAGCACAGAAGAATATTACAATTAGCAAGGATGTGACATGGATGCCACAGTACAATATTATGCTGATGAAACCTTGGTTTAAGTCAGAATTCGTAGGTGAGCAGAAAAGTTTCAACCACCCCATGCTTGCATTACAATTAGGTAATACGATCTCGCTACCTCACGACTGGCTGTTGCAAGCCGACTTCAATATGCACACTCACGGCTATCAGCAGAATGCCTGGTTCGATTGTACTAACCCGGTTCTCTCACTTAGTGTTAGCAAGGACTTTCTCAAACGAAGTCTCAATATTAAACTATCTGGCAATGATCTATTCAATGGTGGTATTAACCGCTTTACACTCTATAGTAATCGTATGATGTTTCGCAAAATGGAGGATAATGATTCTCGATGCATCACTCTCTCATTGCGCTATCGTTTCAATGTCACCCCGTCGAAGTATAAGGGTACTGGCGCTGGTAATGCCGAAAAGAACAGATTATAAAATGAATTTGGATCTTTCTACTTATCAAAGGGTCAACAATTCTTTTAGGAAGCGATTGATATACCATTCAGGCATTGATTGTGGCTTTTTTGTTGAGTTAAACTACATGATCAACGCCATGCTCTATTGCCTTGCGAAAGGCTATCGGTTCCAACTCTATTCCGAAGATGCCAACTATGGAACTGGCAAAGGATGGACAGAATACTTTGCACCCTTCTGTGAGGAGGTACATGAGCATTTTCATCATAAGTATAACCTTCACCGTCCACCCTCATGGCGGCGAATTATAAAGAATACCATTAAGACAAAATCCACATCCTTTGTATTCTGGAAAATTAAATTCATATTGAAATCCTTCATTGGGCATTGGATGGCTTATAGAGCATACGGCGAATATGTCAGGTTAAGCCAGGATGTTGCATCTGTTCCCGATAATCACTATCATATTCCTGATTTTGAAATAAATTGTTCTTATTTCGAAGCATACAAAATGTTATCGATGATGATTTGGCAGCCTCAGTCAGAAGTAAAACAGCAGATAGCAGACACAAAACGACGCTTGTCGCTACCGCAAGTATATTCCGGTATTCAGATCAGGGGAGGTGACAAGGCTCAGGAAGCACGACTGATTACTGGCAGACGACTAATCGAGGCACTGCATCCCCAAGATGGTGAATATATCTTCGCCCTTTCTGATAATTACACCCAATTAGAAATAGTGCGGAGTGAATTTCCGCATTTGCATATCGTCTCACTATGCCAACCAGAAGATCAAGGCTACTCCCACCAGGCATTTAGTTCTTCAGAACCAAAAGCGAAGAAAACCGCTATTATCAGGCTTATTGTCTCCATTGATCTGTTACTCCATGCCAGGAAGTTTGCAGGTAGTATCACGACTGGTCCCAGCGTATTCATCATGAAACAGAGATATGCAGAACCTACTGTTGTTGCGGTCGATTGTGAGAAAGAAGCGTTAGAGTCAGTCCTTACCCTTCCTATAGACAGCCGTGCTGCCATCTCTGCAGAAAGTATGGCATCCATAAAACATTCTCGATGATTATTTGTACCTTTGCAGCCGAAAGTAACAATCACTGACGAATGGAAAAGAAATTCAGAAACAATGGTATTCGTGAACTGACCAAGCGGCCAAGCCAGGAAGACTATAAGATGCTGCGGGAGTTCTGCGAACAGAAGGGTGAACTGGTCACATATCGCAAGGGTGACCAGTTGGAGCGCGAGGGTGATCCTGCCCGTTGGTTTGGCTTCGTCGCAGAGGGCTGCTTTAAGTACGTCACACATGGCATTAGTGATGATAAAGAGCATATTACTTTCGAATCTCAGCAATAGCGTTAAGCAGAATGTCATGCGTGCATGTCGTAATTGGTTACGTCTTTCATTTGCTTTCTTCGTTATCATCCTCTTTAGGTTGAATGAATCCGATAGGTCTACGCTTGGGTTGTTTGCGATGTTCCATTTGTAGTTCAGCCAAAGCAGTGCTAATAGCTTCCAATTGAGCGCGAGTACTTTCATTGATATCGTTCTGATCTTCAAGCAATTCTTCAATATATGTATTTGTCCTCTCTAATCTTTCTTCTAGTTTTCGGAATTCACCATATTTTACTAAGGTCTTAATGGTTTTATATTCTACAAACGCCCTCATAATATCAATATTCGTATCTATAGCTGTATCTGAACTTAATACACTACTTAACATTGCAACGCCCAATTGTGTGAAAGCAAATGGTGGTTTACGAAGGCCCATCTTAATGGAATTGGATATCACAATTTGTGATTTCCATTCTTCAATATCTTCTTTCGACATTTGGAACATGAAATCTTCTTTTTGTTTTTTCTTGCACAAATAAACCTGTCCAATAGCAAAAATCTGAACTTTTTCGTTAAGTCAAATGAGCAATACAAAACTTGTTTTAGCATTGCCATGACGAGAAAAAGTCATATAAGTATGAAACTAGTTTCATACTTTTACCCTCGGCAGTCACTTTTGGGGCTTTGCCGAGGGTTATTTCATGTCTTTTCCTTATCTTTGCCGAACATAATGAAAAAGACAATGAAACACTACAGACGATTCCTGCTCCTGCTGGCCATGCTGCCTGTTGGAACATTTGCCAAAGACAATTTTAAGATGACGGGTAAGATTGATGGTGTGGGTGCTGAAAGCCTACCTTGGAGAAACAGAAGAGTTTCATCAATATTTAGATGCCACCCTCTAACAAACAAAAATTCCAACTCCTATGTCACCTTTTGTTTCTTAGAACTGTTATATATATGAATCGGTTCAAGAAAACAGAACTTTAACAATAAAAATAAAAAAGAATATGCATGATTTAGTTTCAATTTTGGTACCCCTTGGTTGCGGATGTGTACTCCCCATCATGGTTGTATGGTTTATGATTCGTGAGAGCATAAACAAGACCAACAAACGAACACAAATTGTACTGGCAGCCATTGAGCAGAATCCCGATATGGACATCGAGGAACTCATGAAAAAGATTTCGCCAAAGAAGAAATTGTTGAAGGAGAAACTGCTCTCGAAACTGTTGTGGGGTGGTATTATCGCATTCCTGGGTGTTGCCCTTTTAGGGTTTTGCATTGTTCAAGGTTATTTTGGTGGTATGCCTACAGCAGCTCTTCAACAATTCAGTCTTTTCGGTGCAGTTCTACTGGGCATTGGTATTGCTTTCCTTATCAATTATTATGTTGGTAAGAAGTTGCTTGCCAAGGAGATCGATGCTGAGGAGAAGCTGATGGTATCACAGGCAGAAAACAAGTGACCCGCGAAGTTTTCATCACTCAAGTAGAGCGTGAGCAAGATGCCCTCCGAGGTTTCTTGCTCACCCTCTGCTGTGGTGACAAAAGTAACGCTGATGACTTGGCGCAAGATGCACTAGTCAAAGCTTATATCTCGTCGGCGGGCTATCAGGAGAAAGGACGCTTCCGCTCGTGGCTTTTCAAGATAGCCTACAACACGTTCCTTAACCACAGGGCAAGTTGTCGCACGATGGAAACGCTCGATGATGCCCGTACACTTGTTAGTCCCGAAACTGCCGACGAAGGTTTTGAGCACCAAGACCTCTACCTCGCCCTGAGGACTTTGCCGCCAAAGGAACGTTCGGCCATCACGCTCTACTATCTCAACGGCTACGACATCAAGGAGATTGCGGCCATTACTGAGACTTCGGAAGATGCTGTTAAGAAACAGCTTTCGCGCGGTCGTGACAAATTAAAAGAAATACTGAAGTTATGACAAAGGATAAAGCACTTGAGGAACTTTTCCTCGCCCAGAAGCCCCACTTTGATGACCACGATATATTCATGGCCGACCTCACCAAGCGACTGGATGCCGTCGAGTTCATCCATCAGCATCAGGAGGCCACCATTCGTCGCTACAAGATGGCGATGATTGCTACCTTCGTTGTCGGTATTATCAGCGGAGCCATTACTATGGCCTTCATCCTTTCCATGCCCGCCGACGTGCCGCTCTTCACATTCCAAGTACAGACGAGATTCCTACTCTGGTTTGCCGAGAATTCTCGTCTCATTGCAACTATAGCCCTTGCTTTGGTGATGACCTTTGGCATGATGAGTATTATCAGCAATGTGCAAGACATCATGCGGATGCGGAAGAAGATTACCGTCAACATCTAGCTATAATCAATTTTTTGGCAAAGTGTTTTGATTATTGCTAAATTTGTTATACCTTTGGCACGATGGAAAAGAAATTCAGAAATAACGGTATTCACGGACTGACCAAGCGGCCAAGCCCAGCGGACTATCAGATGCTGCGGGAGTTCTGCGAGCAGGAGGGCGAAATAGTTACATATCACAAGGGTGACCAGATGGAGCGCGAGGGCGATCCAGCCCGTTGGTTTGCCTTTGTCACGGAGGGCTGCTTCAAGTACGTTACGCATGGTATTAGTGATGATAAAGAGCATATCACGTGGTTCTCGTTCGATGGTGAGTTCGTAGGTGATTATCCAGCAGCTCTCTATGGTAGTCCAGCACAGAACACCATTGAGGCGATGATGCCCAGTCGCGTATTCAGGGTGACCGGTGAGCAGTTCGTAAATTGGTTCCGAGAGAGTAGTGATAGGATGGAGTTGCGCTGCATCATCGGTGAACTATTCCTTAGTCAGATTAAAAATCATAATCTCGACCACTATCGTGCCACGGCTCGCGAGCGCTACGAGTTATTGCTTCGTCGCTGTCCTGGTATCGTTGAGCATCTCCCACTCAATGCCATTGCCTCCTTCCTTTGTGTCACCCCGCAGATGCTCTCTAAAATCCGCAAAGACATCACCTTCGACGCCCAGCTATAGCTAAACTCTGAAACTACTTTCATACTTTTACCCTCGGCAGCCACTTTTCTGGCTTTGCCGAGGGTTGTTTCATGTCTTTTCCTTAACTTTGCCGAAAGAATTGAAAAAGACAATTATGAACAAAAAAACAATTATCACCATACTGTTTGCCCTTGTCGCAGTGGTGGGGCAGGCGCAAATTACCCTCAATGGGTCTATCATCAATGAACGAGGTGAGAAGATAGAATACGTTAGTATAGGTCTTGAAGAGGATAGCATTGGAACTATATCGGATGCCGATGGTAACTTCACGATAGAGATACCAGCTAATCGAAAGAACGACTTGGTGTTTACCCACGTGTCATTCCAGAAAGCCATTGTTTCCTACGAAACATACGCCAACGGGCAGCAATTGACAGTCACAATGAAGGACAAAGTAGTCGAACTGGCCGAAGTCGTAGTGGGCAAGAAGAACAAGCCACAGAAAATTGCAGGCAAAGCCGTCAGTGGCCCGACGGCATCATTCCGTGGAAAGGGCAAGGTTGACGGCACTGAATGGGGCCCCGTGTTCAAAAGCAAGAAGGATTACGTCATCAGCGACATTCTGCTGACTATCAAAGGCACCTCATATCAATGGTGCGTGCTTAGTTTCAATATCTATGAGATACAAGGTGACAAGTTTGTGAACATCCTCAACAAGCCCATCTACCAAAGGATTGAAAAGAGTGACGGCAAACTGCGACTTGACATCCGACCTGAAGAAACCATCGTGCTGAAAGGAAAGAAGAAATACTACATCAGCGTGATGGTAGTAGATAGCGACCGCTATGGCATCCTTGATATGCAGTCACAACTCAAGACCAGTTATTGCCGTGTTATTACCAAAGGGAAGAAACGAAAACTACCCATCGGGCCAGCAATTCAGGTGAAAGGATATGAAATAGAACAATAACCCATATGACAGTAATGAACCATGCGGCAGCGACGAACCAAGATATGCCGACCCGGAGGCACACGAAAAGACTTTTTTCTACTAAAGAATGTGAAAACTCTCAAAAAACGCGGGTAGCGGTGCAGTCTTTTCTGCGTCTGGCAGATTATAATATAGACATGAATTATTAACTCTGAAGAATATGAAGAATTTCAAATCTTTCGCTCGGATGATGGCGATAACCATTGCCGGCATGACGATGACTGCATGCAGTCTTAACGGTAACGAACCAGAAGCCCCCATTCTGATTATTGACCCAGTAGAGAATGCCCCTCTCTATGCTTGCGGCATCAGCCAGTCAGGTACGCGCTCAATCAGTGATGCGCAAGATATTCTTTTCACCGAGGGTGATATTGAATGGTTCAACGTCACCACCCGCGAAATCAAATTCCATGAATTGGACGAACCGCTTTACAAGCGTATGCAGCCCTTCCACGAAATCGAGTTCCATCTGGGTGACGATGCCCTGTTTGTGGTTAGCAGCTTCGTCGGTGACTGGGATAGTAGGATATTCACCAACCTTGTCTTGCATTATGATGTGATTACCGACCCCAACCAAGGCCACTATTATCTGCAGGACTGCTATCCCCTTCAGTTCACCGATACTGACGAGGTGAAAGCCAACCGTGAGAAGAATGCTGAACAATGGGAACTTTTTATTCATTATCTGGATAACAAGGGCAAGCTGAAAAAATAATCGTTGCGCCTCATACTTTTATCAAAAATCTGAAACTAGTTTCATACTTTTACCCTCGGCAGCTACTTTTCAGGCTTTGCCGAGGGTTGTTTTATGTCTTTTCCTTATCTTTGCCGAACATAATGAAAAAGACAATGAAACACTACGGACGATTCATGCTCCTGCTGGCTATGCTGCCAGTTGGGACATTTGCCAAAGACAATTTTAAGATGACGGGTAAGATTGATGGTGTGGGGAACGATACTCTCTGCATCGAGTATGTCATACTACAACCCCAAAAACAGATTGTCAATCGCAAAATAGTTGTAAAGAGTGGAGAATTCTCATTCTCTGCGAAACTTAGTGAGGCTTATTCTGGGTCAATGTTTCTCAAGTCGAATCCAAAAGAAATACTATATACATATTTTGTTCCCGGCGAAGAGGCGGTTTTCAGTGGCCGTCTGGATTTAATAGAAGCACATTGGAGTGGCAGCACTTTTTATCAGCAGTATGAACGAGTCACAAATTTACAGCGTCCT
>Ga0310697_10003582_pt1 | contig 15658 bp, 15 predicted proteins | sample 172DNAGHGlowgp2_FD_203883 | JGI IMG/M metagenome (GOLD analysis project Ga0310697, IMG submission 203883) | Sheep rumen microbial communities from Palmerston North, Manawatu-Wanganui, New Zealand - 1728 DNA GHGlow gp2 (v2) (version 2) | ecosystem: Host-associated > Mammals > Digestive system >... | reverse complement strand
AGGAATCAGACAGTTATCAACAAAAAAAACGGACAGTTATGAACAATGCTGTTCCGAAAAAACGGAGCAAATCCGTTCATAAGCGACCGACAAGATCAAAAGGAAAGAATTAAACGACAATCCCTACCATAGAGTTACCCTAGACTTAGAGCTTTTTTTGGACCGTTACGGACACCCTAGAGTTTTCTTGAGAAAAACTTTGCGTCTGGTCCGCTTTTTGGCGCAGTCGGGTGGTAATTTTGCCGCGTTGAAATAAAAAACTATAAGGTTATAAACACGATTATTCTCTTTTGGAACCCGGACATATCAAGCTACACCATTGAACGACTGCGCGAGGACTTGTCAAATTACGCGCACGTCGGCAATTGGAGCGTGTGGGAGCACGACAAGGCGCACAAGGGCGACCGTTTCTTTATGGTGCGTTGTGGCAAAGGCAAAACCGGTATCTGCATGAGCGGGCGCTTTCGCTCGGAGCCTTATCAGGATGAGGATTGGTCGGGGGAAGGGCGCGAGGTCTATTACATGGATTTGATGGCCGACACCGTGATTGATCCAGACTTGCTACCTATTCTTTCCACCGAAGTTCTTTCTAAAATAATACCATCGTTTGACTGGAGTGGCGGACATTCAGGGAGGGCACTGCCCGTTGAGCATGCCGAAAAGTTGGAGAAGCTGTGGGAAGAGTTTCTTGAAGAAAACGAAGATATTTTCGGCAGATTGACCCTCCAAGTCCATATAAGTGATGCGGATTTTGAAGAAGAGGAGGAAGATGAGACCTGCAAAGCCGAAATCGAACTCTCTTTGGACGGTGGTTTTGAAATTTTCTATCCCGATGGTGAAGTAAATGTAAATGGTTACAATTTGAATTCCCTGAAAGAGGAGTTTGTTCAAAAGATGACGGAAGCGGGAAACACGAAACCTATTGAATTCTACTTTGAATTTATAGATGACCAAGACTTGTTTTCAAAGGTTTTGGATATTGCGGATGATGCATACGTTGGAATGAACGATGAATTTGGAGTACCCTATCTGAAACGCGCAATCAAGGAAGTGAAATCTCTTTATACGGACGCTTCCATTATCGTAGGTTTGTTGCAATATGTATTTAGAAATCCTCAATACACCCCAAAAACATTGATTAGCAAAGGAATACCAAAAGTGATTGTAGAGACCATTGATATTCTTCAACAAGAAGAGGGTGAAGATTTTGGACAATACATTCAACGTATGGGTCAAAATGCAGCGGCGACAAATATATTACACGAAATCATAGAAGACAGGTTGTATATTCACGAACTTCCTGAACTCACTATGGACAAATACATCTACTTGGCGCAAAACCTGAAGGCATTCCATTATCTGGAAGAAAGACAGAAGCAAAAAAACATCCGTGCGACCTTCAGTGGGCTTGCCAAAGAGTTCGAAATGTGGTGCTCTTTGTACGACAGTGCTGATATTTTCGCTATTCGTGGTGAGTATAACGACGAAGATGTAGTTGAAATGTCAATGGTGCTGGCGAAACTTACCAATAGAAAATTTCATGTGGATATCAGTGAGTTGAACATACACCGCGAGGCAAAATACGATCGTCTCATCCGGACGTATGAGGACGATATTATACAAAGGCTGTACTATGACGAAGAAATCCCTCTTCTTGAAAAAATGATAATTAACAGAAAATATGACACTGTCTTTGAGATAGATAGACGTAAAGTCTTCTGCAACAACGGCAAGGTGTTGGTGCATATTCCTATTGACCAAGAAGTAGAGATCAATGAGGCGGTGGAGATTATCGGACGAGCCGCAGTGATTGGTAACAAAACGCTTGAAACTATTGATTTTTCTTCAAATGTTCACGTTATCGATGATTACGCGTTCGCTTATTGTGAAGATTTGTCCATTGTCAGAATGCACGATGGAATCACATCTATTGGGGAAAATAGTTTTGATTCGTGTAGCATTAAACAATTGCGTCTTTCATCATCTCTTAGTGAAATACCCAACGCTGCTTTCAAATATAATGATGGCTTGGAAACTATAGAAATTCCAGATAGTGTTAGACATATTGGGGCAGAGGCTTTTTTATGTGATTACATGGAAGACGTTTCTATACCCGAAGGTGTTGAAACTATTGATTATGCAGTGTTTACACGTACATTAGGACATATCTCTTTGCCTTCCACTCTAAAGTGGATTGCCTATGACTTCTATTTTGAAGAAATGATTGATGACCCCGAAAAGATGAAACCTTACGTGGACATCCACCCTGACAATCCGGTGTATTACTCCAAAGGTGGCATCCTGTACAGCCGCGAGACGGGAAAAGAGGTGCTGGGGAAGGCGGGAAGAGAACAATAAATGAAATTGGGGAAAAAACGTATTTTTGCCAATGTTTTGATACTTTCAAATGAATAGTTTAGGGGAAAAAATCGGTTGTGTTTTTTGGGGCATTGTGATGGTCTTTTTATTGTTGACCACGGAACATCCCCTGCTGTATGGTGTTCTCACTACGGCGGGCATTGTTCTTGGGGCATTGATTATTAGTAAGATATTTGACCCTAAGCCGAACCTTTCCTCCTCTTCCAAAACTACATCAATGGCAAACTACGGTGGAGGGCGCGACATTGACCGCGACTATTTCGAGAAAATCTCCAAAGTAGTTGACGACCTGATGAACGTATTTGATTCCGCCATCTCCTCGCCGGAGTTCAGGGATGCCGCGTCTGACGGGTTTGAGCTGCATAATGGCAATCAAACGATTGAAGACGCTACCAGTAAAATAAAGTATCTTTTTTGGTTAGACATGGCGCATTGCGGCAGAGGACTCCACCTTCCGTATGACCGTCTTGACAAAACCAGTTATGCGCTCTTCTATTTTATGGAGCGGACAATGGGAGGGAAAAAACTCTCTTACGATAACTATCGGGATTTGTATCGCTACTCTAACCATGTTTTGGCAGAAAGCGCTCTCAAAGAGTGTTATTTCTCAGGACACGATGCAGAAGACTCGAATCTCTTCATGGTGGCACATGTCCTTGGCAAGATCGATGAGCTTCAAAAGCAGAAATATTTGGTGCTGCTGTATCGTTTCGCCTCCATCATGGCCAAAGCCGACAATGCCGTTACAGAAGAAGAGGCGAAGTTTCTGAACTCCATCATGCAACTGCAAAGCGATGGAAACAACATTGCAGTGGCGGGAGATCTGGATATGCCGGAGACGGAATACTATAAGGCACCTTTGAATGGAGATCCTGGGTCGCGGAAAGCTTTGGATAATCTGATTGGTCTGGAAAGCGTGAAGCAAGAGGTGACGGCACTCACCAACTTCATCCGCATCCAGAATGCCCGCAGCCAAAAGGGGTTGAAAGCCTCCCCCATCACCTATCACTGCGTCTTCACAGGCAACCCCGGAACCGGCAAGACCACAGTGGCCCGGATTCTCGCCAACATCTACAAGGAACTCGGCGTTGTCTCGAAAGGGCATCTGGTGGAAACCGACCGCTCCGGACTCGTCGGGGAGTATGTCGGGCAGACGGCGGTCAAAACGAACAAGGTCATTGACCATGCCTTGGGCGGGATCCTTTTCATCGACGAGGCCTACTCGTTGCTTGGCGGCGGCGAGGAAGACTATGGAAAAGAGGCGGTTGCCACGCTGCTCAAGCGTATGGAGGATGACCGCAAACGGTTGGTGGTGATTCTCGCCGGCTACACCAACGAGATGAAAGCGTTCATCGACTCCAACCCCGGCTTGCAGTCGCGGTTCAGCCGCTACATTGAATTTCCGGACTACAACACCGATGAACTTTACCAGATATTCCTCAAGCAGCTCAAGGAGTTCGATTACACCATCACGCCGGACGCGGCCGCAGCGCTGAAGAACTATTTCGGGGAGGCCGTGGCGCACAAGGACGCGAACTTCGGCAACGCCCGCTTCGTCCGCAACGTCTTCGAACGCACCTTGCAGCGGCAAGCCAACCGTCTCTCGACAGAGGTGAACCTCACATCGGCGAAGTTGGCGGAAATCACGAAGGAAGATTTGCCGGAAGAATTCTGAGAAGAAAATCTCGTCTGGTCCGCTTTTTGGCGCAGTCGGGTGGTATTTTTGCCGCGTTGAAATATAACAACTTTCTTTATGGGTACAGATATATCGCATATAGTAAAGCATGATTTCAAACTGTTTCACGATAGGAACGCTTCAAAAACCTATTGTGAATCCATTCTATCCCACTTGCGCAAGGAATTGCTGCTGGGTGATGGCGATCCCGAATGGAATGAAATGAAAATACTCGATGAAGAAGATGATTTCTTGCGAATGAAACTGGCGGATTATGATGTAACTCTTCGCCTCTTGCCTGATTTATGGGAAATAGAATCTTATGATCGCTTTTCTCATATTGTTATGGGCGACAGGGTGCGGAAAAACGCTTTCGATGTCGTGCGTGCACTCGGGGCAAAGGAGGCATGGCACGCATCTGATTATTTCGGATGGTTGGGAGGCCTTTCGTATCCGGGATGCAATTTCGAGGAATGGATGGAGTATTTGGGACAAGAGTATGGAAAACCCATACAAGAGTTAAGTCCCGCAGACTTCTGGAAATTGGGGCCGGACGGCTATTTGGACTATGAGCCCATATACCACGACAGTTTCAAAGAGTGTTTCGATGAGTTTGACCGTTTGCAAGAAAGCATCCCTGATTACCAACTGTTAGGAATATCTCGTGTGGGCGACTGTTTCCTGCGTTGTAAAAAAAACGGAGAATTGTATTTGATTGACGAACATTGGAAAAAACCGTTCATTGATGCTCCTGTAAAAACCTATTGGACGTTTGGCGATATTTTTGTTGTGGAGAAAGACGGGAAATCGGCCTTGTTTGATTATTGGGGAACTCAGCTAACCCCCTTTGTGAAAGGTGTTTTTGAAAAAGAATTCTCTCGAAAACCTGTACAACGGGGAGGAATAAAGATGTATCATAAACAGACAATCATTAAGAATATTGAGGCAAAACTGAGTCTGACGGTATTTGAAAAATATGATTATTAACGATATGAAAACCATTATTCTAACTTGCAAGAACAATTTGACGATGAACAATTTATACTTTTACTCGTGGATGCAAAAACGTGCCGAAATGTACTCTTCTGTTTCGGAAAGCGGCTTTTCAGATTTGAAAAGGATAGATTTCCATTTTAACGATCCCGAGGCGGGCTGGGTGGACATGACGGTCTGTTTCGATGGCGTGGTTGTGGCCGTAATATCTTTGTCGGGTGTATGGGGCCGTGATCCAGTGGCCGAATTGTTGATTTGGACGGAAAATTGCATTCACTCTCCCGAAGTGCCGCATTGTCTGTATCATGATGGTGAAAGAGATGATTTCGTCTTTCATTTTGAATCATTTATATTCCCGCCTGTTGAACCCAAGCTTGAAAATGGACATTTTTGTGGGGCTGGTCTCTTTTCTTTGTTCCTTGGCAACAATAATGGAAAGCTTGTATATGCAGTATGCGACATACAGGATTTTAGGACAAACCTTTACAATGCCATTCATGCTTTTGCTGAAAGGCAAAAAATCAATGTAAATGCTGTACGGGATTGGGCTTGGTATATTTATGACCAAAAAGTTTTGAATCGTTACAAAGAAAATGAAAAATGTGACGACGAAAAAGATGAAAAATTGGCGAGAAAGATGATGCTCAAGAATCTGAGGTCTTCAAAGATTGAAAAGTACCTTCAGAAAAGTACGAAAAAATAAACTATGGTCTGTCTGTATCGGAGTTAGACTGGAGTTAGACAAAGAACTTTTCGTATCTTTGCCGCAAATATCGAATATGAAAGCATCCGCACTTTTCAAGCAATACGTTTGGCTGGTGGGCACCATCAGCCGCGCCGGGCGCATCACCCTGCGCGAAATCAACGAGCGCTGGCTCCGCACCGAGATGAGCGAGGGCGAAGAGTTCAGCCGTTCCACCTTCCGCCGGCACCGCGCCGAGGTGGAGGAAATGTTCGACATCATCATTGAATGCGACAACGAGAACCGCTACTACATCGACGACACCGAGATGCTCCGCGAGGATAGCGTGCAGCGCTGGATGCTGGGCTCGCTCACCGTCAGCAACATCGTCAGCGAGGCCCGCGGACTGCACGACCGCATCCTCCTCGAAAGCATCCCGAGTGAAAGCGAACACCTGCAGACCGTGGTTGATGCGATGCGTGAGAACCGTTGCTTGTCAGTCTGTTACAAGCGGTACGGCAAGACCGAATCGAGTCAGTGGACAGTGGAACCTTACTGCATCAAGCTTTTCCGCCGCCGCTGGTACCTGCTCGGACGCCTGGAAGACGGCGGCTTCCTCACCCTCTCGTTCGACCGCATCCAGGAAATGGCGATGACCGACAGGACGTTCGTTCTGGAAAAGGATTTTGACGCGCAGAGCTACTTCTCGAACTATTACGGCATTATGCAGGGCGGAGACGAACCGAAACAGCGGATCGTCTTGCGCGCCTTCGGCAACGAGCGTTACGCCATGCGCGACCTGCCGCTACACCACTCGCAGAAAGAGCTGATGGTCGGCGATGACTATGTCGATTTCGAGGTGAAACTGCACCCCACCAGCGACTTCTTGGCGCAGATTCTCTCCCGAGGCCGCTGGTTGAAGGTTTTGGAACCAGAAAACATCGCACTGAAAATCAAGCAGATGCACTTAGAAGCGGCGGAAGACTGAAAACTTTTTTACCGCTGGTCCGCTTTTTGGCGCAGTCGGGCGGTAATTTTGCCGCATGAAATTAAAAACGGCAAAATGATGAAAGAGAAAAGCAAATTCTATCTGGGCTGCCACTTGGCGGGCCGCAAGTATCACGAAGCAGACCTTGTTTGGGACCGGCTGCGTGTCGGGATGCCATTGCGTTTGGAGCGCGAGGCCGACAACCGCTACGACCCCGAGGCCGTGCAGGTCATCTTCAACAACGACGGCGAGGACTTCCTCCTCGGCTACATCCCCCGCGGCGACAACCGCAGTCTCGCCCCCTTCTTCGACATGGGCCACGACGACCTTTTCGACTGCCGCATCAGCCGCCTCAGTCCGGAAAAGCATCCGGAGGAACAGGTACAGCTGACGGTGAGGATTCGGATGAAATAGGGCGCGATTGATTATCGCCGTTGTTTTGAGATTGTGTACAATGTCTTAGGAGCAGCGGCATTCCTGCCGCAAAGAAGCTGTAGGAATGGCTGTACTTTTTCTACAAACGAACAAATAACAAGTTATTAGGAGCATTGGAAAAAGCTTCCTCATATATGATCACCATGTTGCTGTGCGCAGCTGCACCTTACGTTTTCGTGGAGGTGTTTTGGAGATGGTGCGTTGATGAGTATGGGATGGGGAAAACTATGTTTATCACCATAGCCATTGCGTTGTTGGAAATCCACGACATTCTCACGGTTTCTAAAGCATACAAGGCAGCAAAAGAGTTTTCTTAAATAATCGTATCTTTGCCGCGTAAATTATTGACATATAGATAAAGAATAATGGCAGCAACAATCAACCTGATGAGCCGGGAGGACGGCTATTCAAGCTGTGATGTGGAAATATCCAAAGAACAGTGGTTTGAGCTTTTACAGGATTCCGCTATTGTCGGTAAGGCGATGGACGCATTACTGAAGTTTTTCCGTTCATCGGAACATAAAAGCACATGTAAGGGTGTTACCGAGGAAGGATCTCCGCAATCAGCTAATGCGATGATTACCGCTTTTGCAAAACGTGTCGGTAAAAAGCTTAATATAAATGTGATAGGTTCAGATGGCAAGCAGACTTTTTGGCCTATACCGATGAAAGAAGGACGGCTTTTGTCTGACGGACATTACGAATGGACATTACGCGATGAATTGGTGGAGGCGATAAGAAAATGGCTGATACTTGATTTGCTCAAACGCTATAAGGAGGCTTATTTGTCTGTCTCATTAGATAATAAAGGTGCCGACGAACTTTATAAGTGGCAACTTATTACGGATTGTGTTGGAAAATCGGAGTTGGATATCATACAAAAGTTCAAGACAAAGAACATTGTGGATGTTCCACGGGTTAACCAAGTACTAACTTATTTGTCGAAGGAAAAACCGCAGCTACTTGCGGATAATTTTGCATCGTTAAAAAATGAGGACGTTCCATTATCAGTCAGACTGTCTGATTTTAAGAATGGAATGGCAGATTTGTGTGGTGACAAGTTCAATGTGAAAGCTAATGATGAACGCACTGCAGCTGCTTTTCTAACTTGTTGGAATCCGGAGAAATACACCTTTTACAAAGATGAGCTCTATCAGAACTACAGCAATTATATCGGTGACCAGACCAAAAAAACAGGGTTAAAATACTCACATTACTTGAAATTACTTGAGCCGTTTGTGCAAACGATACAACAAGACGTTGAGTTGATGGACAAATTTTTAACAGAGACTAATGGTTTGGTACAGAGTGATTTGTTGACTGCACAAAATATACTTTGGCAAATGAAAGATATGATGAAAATGGAAACAAGTAAATCAAAGAATGATTCAAAAAGTGAACTTAATATGATACCTGAAGAAATCCAAAAATACACCAACATCCTTCGCCTCAAGAAGAACATCATCCTCCAAGGCGCACCCGGCACGGGAAAAACCTATAACACGGCGGCTTTGGCGTTGACAATCTGCGGAGTTACAGATATGGATATGAACGATCATGAGGCTGTAATGGAACGCTACGACGAACTTCAGAAGGAAGGTCGGATTGGTTTTGTTACTTTCCACCAGTCCATGGATTATGAGGATTTTGTGGAAGGGATTAAGCCGAAAACAGAAAATGGTGCGGTGTCGTATGAGGTTGAGGATGGGATTTTCAAGAGGATATGTGTAGAAGGGCAGAGACATCCAAACAAAGAATCACACAAAAGCATATCAACACAAGAGTTCAATGATAAGTATGGTGATATTGATAGAGCAATAGATTCTTTCAAAAAAGATATACCTGAAGAAGGACTGTATGTTCAAAGTGCTCGCAGCTCTTCAAAATTTTTGATTATTAATAAAAATGATCACTTATTCGCAAAAGTTAAAGGTAAAGAGTATTCGTTAAATGAGAAATCCATAAAAACAAACAAATATGATTATGCTCATCATTCTTATGAACCAGCTGTTGGACAATATATTCGTGAGCATTACTTAAATAAGTCGATTTCACAAAATATTGATATAGATACTGACTTTGAAGACAGATTGCAAGATAATCACAAATACGTCCTCATCATCGACGAGATTAACCGCGGCAACGTGTCGAAAATCTTCGGGGAGCTGATTACGTTGTTGGAGGCGGACAAGCGTATCGGGAGTGACCATCCGATACGGGTTACACTGCCTTATTCGAAAGAGTCGTTTGGGGTGCCATCGAACTTGTACATCATCGGCACCATGAACACCACCGACCGCAGTGTGGGCAATATCGATTATGCAGTACGCCGCAGGTTCGCGTTCGCTACATTGAAAGCAGACAGGGAATTGGTCGAGCAAAACTCTATACTAGAAGCTGTTACATTGTTTGATGCTGTGGGGTCTTTCATCAAGAAGCACCAGATTGACATGGATTTCGAGGATCTGATGGTCGGGCACAGCTATTTCTTCGCCAAAGACGAAAACGAATTGGAATTGAAATGGCAGTATGAAATTCTTCCACTGTTGAACGAATACATTAAGGACGGCATCGTCAATGCGAAACCCATCAAATCGGATATGACTATTACAGAGTTTGTCGGAGAATGGCATCCTGCAATGGCCAAATAGCGGAGAACAATGGATAATAAGCCAAAAGACATTATTCTGTTGCAGGAGCACCAACCTTTTGCCAATCCGGGCGGATATGGCAATGGGTTTGATTATTCCTGCAAAATGGAATATCTTTATGGGCTGAATCTGAAGTTTCAGGAGACGGGCTTTCTCAAAGAACCGAAATATCTGGGAATCAACGATTGGACCGCTTCCTATTTCATCGGGGCTGCTTGGCTCGTGCCTGATGAACTCGCCGTGGTGGTCACGCCGAAAATGCCTGACATCGATTTTGTCCAAATGTTCCTGGCGGCTTTGGAAGTCGATACGCAAAAAGAAGCGAACTATTTTGCCCAATGCTACGGAATACAATTCGATGAACCCCAAATCGAAACCGACGAGGCACTCAATCAGCTGACACCCCTGTTGGTGTTGCATTTTATCTCCCTGTTGGAACGGTTGGTGAAGCATGGTTTAAAGAAGGACTATCTCCTTCACGAAGAGAATCTGAAAGCCAAGGTCAAAGGGCGGATTCTGTTCGGCAAGCATCTCAAGACCAATGTGTTCCAGCAACGTAGTGATCGAATGTACTGCCAATATCAGGAATACACCGATGACATTCCTGAAAACCGCCTCTTGAAAAAGGCCCTGCTCTTTTCCGAACGCATCCTCGACAGATGTGATAGTCTGAAAAGACAGTCCCAATACCCTGACCTCCAGTTGCGATTGAATCGTTTGAAGGCCTCTTTCAGCCATATATCCGATGATATTGAACCGTATCAGGTGCAGAAGTTGTCATCCAACAAGTTGTTCAAAGGGTATAAAGAGGCGATAAAGGTGGCGAAGATGATCCTGCGCCGTTTCGACTACTCCATCCGCGAGGCAAGTTCCGAACAACATTCCACCCCGCCGTTTTGGATTGATATGGCGCGGCTGTATGAGATGTGGGTGTGGGGAAAACTGACAGCCGCCTATCCTGAACAAATTGAGTTTCAAGTACAGGGTCATTGTAAAACGGCTGTCGATTTTATCAAGAAGGATGAAAAAATCATTCTGGATGCCAAATATAAGCCACATTATGAAGATTCTAATCGTGGTATCTTGGATGATATTAGGGAAATAAGCGGATATGCTCGTGACAAGCGAATATTGAAACAATTAGGAGGTGATAAGGAAGAGAATGAGATTAAATGCGTGATTATTTACCCCGAACCGGAGAAATTGAAGTCTGATGAAGATGACAAAGAGGCCGACAGCGATTGCAAAGTTGTAAAATCTTTCCTACAAGACACATTGCTGTCACAATGTTCTGAAATCAAATGGTTTCGCAATTTTTACAAAATCAGCGTGCCGTTGCCAATTGTAGAAACGGATACAAAGGGTGGAGACAAATTGTCCCCTCCCTTAGTCGCAAAAATGAAGTCTGTACATCACCCCAATTCATAAGACATGCGTCTTCTCCCAGAAAACAATTTGGCAAGGAGACGACTTATTCTCCGCAAAAATGCGGCGAATAAAACATATTTTCACCGCACTCCCACCTCGCCAAACCTCTCCACGCCGCTCAAATGTACAAGGCATCCGATTTATGGAAAAATTGTTGTTCCAGAAATTTAAACATATAAAAGTATGCTTTTATTTTTCTGCAATTGATATTTTTTGTATCTTTGCAGAAAAATAAAATGCTTAAACAATGATTGGAAGAGAACGGGAAATTCAGGAGTTGAACGAATGTTACGACAGCGGAAAAGCGGAGTTTGTAGCCGTTTACGGTCGCAGACGCGTGGGCAAAACCTATTTGGTGGACGAAACCTTAAAAGATAGGATCGCCTTCCGGCACGCGGGTCTTTCCCCAGTTGATGAGCAAAATCACAAAAACGGCCTCAAGGAACAGTTAAAGCACTTCTATCTGTCGCTGCAGCTCCACGGCATGAAGAAGAGCAAATGCCCCGCCTCCTGGTTGGAGGCTTTCTTCATGCTGGAAATGCATCTCCAAAGTGTTGACGAAGGATCGCGACAGGTGGTCTTTTTGGACGAATTGCCGTGGATGGACACCCCGCGTTCGGGCTTTGTCACCGCATTGGAGGCCTTCTGGAACGGTTGGGCATGCCATCGCCATGATATGATGTTAGTGGTATGCGGGTCCGCCACTTCTTGGATGACCGACAATCTCGTCAACAACCATGGCGGATTGTACGGAAGGCTTACTTGCCAAATTAAACTTTCCCCTTTCACACTCCGCGAATGCGAGGCGTTTTTCCAAGAAAGAGGGATACGCTTTTCTCGTTATGACATTGTCCAAAGTTATATGGCCGTGGGTGGAATCCCCTATTATCTTGGATACTTGAAAAAAGGGCTGAGCCTTGCCCAAAACATTGATCGGATGTTCTTTGAGGACAATGCCAGACTTCATGACGAATTTGACAGGTTGTTCGCATCTGTGTTCTCCACCCCTGAACTGATGAAGGATATCGTGCAACTTTTAGGGACTCGGCGCTCGGGTTTCACCCGTCAGGAAATACTCCGCAGAACAGGATTGGACGATAGTGGGGCTTCCACCAAATTGCTGAAAGCGTTAGTCGCCAGCGATTTTATAAAACCATACATCCCCTTCGGCAAAGGGAAACGCGACACACGCTACAAACTCACCGACCCGTTCTGTCTTTTTTACATGAAGTTTGTTCAGGGAAGAACGGAAATGGATCCGGAATTCTGGATGCACAATGGAGCCTCTCCTGCAGTGAACTCCTGGCGAGGCTTTGCCTTTGAGGAAGTCTGTTTTCATCATGTCCGACAAATTAAGAAAGCACTGGATATACTTGGCGTGTCTTCAACACAGTCTTCTTGGACTTTAAAGGGGGACGACGGTTCCGACGGTGCACAAATTGACCTGTTGCTCCAACGGAAAGACAATGTGGTGAACCTCTGTGAAATGAAGTTTTATAACGACAAATTCACGGTTGACAAGACCTACTATATGAAAATGGTCCACCGTCAGAATATTTTGGCCGAGCATCTTCCCCGTAAGGCTGTAATCCAAAACGTGCTGGTGACCACTGAGGGGCTGAAATATAACGAATACAGCAGTGTGTTCCAAAATGTGGTTGTGCTTGACGACCTTTTTGAGAAATAAGGTACACACCCTCACCAATCCTCTCCATGCCGCTCAAATGTGCGGGTCGTCTGATTTATGGTAAAATTGTTGTTCCAGCCTCAGGAGGCATTCGCCAACGCCTCAGGAGGCATTCGCCAACGCCTCAGGAGGCATCCGCCAACGCCTCAGGAGGCATTCGCCAACGCCTCAGGAGGCATCCGCCAACGCCTCAGGAGGCATCCGCCAACGCCTCAAGAGGCATCCGCCCCTGCTCATGATGGGGATTTTATGCCTCCGGGACGCTGAAGAGGCGCAAAATGTGCGGGTCTGCAACCCGCAACCGCGCGAGCCCCACTGCAAGCGGGTAAAGAAGAGCTTGCGAAATTTGAATAATCCTCCCATAATGCAGCTCAGTTTAAAAAAAAATTACACAACAGGAGGTCTGTCACCAAAAAAAGAATATCTTTGCAGACTACTAAATTTAGTACAGTTCATTTATAGTCAAACAATTAAATATTATTATCATGATTAGTGTGAAAATGCAAGAGGCTATCAACGCCCAAATCAACGCGGAAATGTGGTCCGCTTATCTCTACTTGGCCATGTCCATGGACGCTTCGAACAAAGGATACAAGGGCATTGCCCACTGGTTCCGCAAGCAGTACGATGAGGAAATGGAGCACGCATTCAAGTTCATCCACTACCTTGAAAGCCAGCAGGCCCGGGTGGAGCTCAAAGCCATCGACAAGTTCCCGACCTCGTGGGAGTCGCCGCTCGACATGTTCGAGGAGACCCTCAAGCACGAGAAAGTCGTGACCGGTCTCATCCACGACCTCTATGCCCTGGCCACCAAGGAGAAGGACTATGCCACCACCATCTTCCTGCAATGGTATGTGACCGAGCAGGTTGAGGAGGAGGAGAATGCCCAGGAACTCATCGATGCGATGAAGTGCGTCGGCGATGACAAGGCTGCCTTCTTCATGTTCGACAAAGGCCTCTCCAAACGCTAACTGCAAAAAAAATGTTCTACAAAAAAACTTTTGCCTGGCACTGAATGTCGGGCAAAAGTTTTTTTATAGCGCTGGATTCCCTTGGTGGATGTCTGTGCGTTTCTACTGTTGGACAGTTCTTTGCGAATGGCACCGTCTTTGTGCGAGGTGACTATGTCCGTCGCCATGTCGCTTCGTTGCGCTCACAGATCTTCCGCACCAACCCCGTGATACACAGACTCATAAAGCAGATTATCAGCAGCAAAATCACCTTCGGAAACAAGGGGAATATCGCGGGAGCCTCGATGGTTATCCCGGCGGGGAGGAGCCATTGCGGGTGCAACAACACGAGTGCGATGCCGATGGCGCCCGTGACGATGCCCGAGATGAACACGGCCACCATCATGCGGCGGTAACGGCGGGTCTGCGCCTCGCGGTACTGCTTTGCATATTCCGCTGCCGCCAATTTCTTGGAAAGCTTCTCCAAATATTCGTTGCGGTCGCCCATGTCCGGCTGGTACTGGGCGAAAAGGTCTTCTATGGTGGTTTTCTCTTTCATCGTTCCAAAATTTCTCTAAGTTTACTTCTTCCTCTTGAAAGCTGCTGCTTCACAGCTAATTGGGAACTTCCGGTGATTTTCGCAATTTCTTTTACAGAGTAGCCGCTGACGTAAAACAGCAGGATGGCGCTCTTCTCCTTCAGCGGCAGCGTGCCGATAGTCTCGTACAGTTCCTGGTATTGGAAGGCGTCGTCGGCACCCGGACCGCCCGGCATCTGCTCCGCCGCGTCCAAGTCCGTCCGGCGATTCCACCCCGACCGCTGGTGGTCGAGGAAGGTGTTGTAGGCGATCTTGAACAGCCAGGTGGCGAACTTGGCCCGCTCCACAAACCGCTCCATCGCGATGTACGCCTTCACCATCGCCTCCTGCGCGATGTCCTCCGCCTCCATCCGGTCGCCCTCACACAGGGCAAGCAGGAATCTCCGCAAAGACTCCTGCTCTTCCGAAATTAAGGCTATGAATTGTTCTCGCTCCATCAGTGCGATTATTGCTGTTCTTTCAACTGTTTCTCTTCGGCCTCGATCTCACCGCTCAGCTGTTTTTTCGACACCAAGTAGTAGATGAGGAACGCCAAGCCCACGGCCAACATGATTCCGCCGCAGAAGATGCCTTTTTCTTTGTTGCCGAAAAAGACCATTCCGCAGAGGTAAGGAATGAGGACCGCAAGTCCCATCAACGTCATAAAACCGCCGATGAGGACGTTATCTAACAGTTTCTGTTTGATGGTTTTATGTGATTTGCTCGACACATTCAGCTTCTTCATCACTTCAGCGGGGTCAAGATCGGGGTGTTTCTCCATCATTGCCATCAAAATTTCCGTTTGTTTGTCGATTTCGTGGTTTTTGCGTTTATTAATCAACCATATAACCATCAAGGGCAGCACCACGCAAATGCCGATTACTACGATGATTATCATTAATACTCCTAAAACTTTTACTACATGCATGACTATTAATTATTAAGGTTACACATTTTCGTTTATTACCGAATCGATTCAACAGTTAAACGGATGAGAGGGGTGAAAGGTGACATTTGAGGCGAAAAAAATTATACCTTTGCACCCGAAATATGAAATAGGGTAAATGAACGAGGTAAAGGTTATCGAAATCAAGAAGAGTGTCTTTGCTGAAAATGAGAAAGATGCTGATGCTCTTAGAGTTGAATTGAAAAACAAAGAGGTGTGTCTTCTCAATTTGATGTCTGCGCCCGGCAGCGGCAAGACCACCACTCT